>Ga0065720_1020624_pt1 | contig 13531 bp, 11 predicted proteins | sample Thericmetagenome_FD_59107 | JGI IMG/M metagenome (GOLD analysis project Ga0065720, IMG submission 59107) | Thermophilic microbial communities from the Joint Bioenergy Institute, California, USA of rice/straw/compost enrichment - eDNA_2 v2... | ecosystem: Engineered > Solid waste > Grass >... | reverse complement strand
TGGGCTGGCAGCTAAGAGGGCCGCTGCAGCTGCAGCTGCTAGCGGCGAGGAGATGGAGGGGGTCGGTAAGCCGGCTCCGAAGAGGAAGGGGACCGCTGCTGCGGGGAAGGGGTGAGTCCGACTTACGTAGGGGTGTTTTGGTTCAATTGGGGGGCTGCCTTTTTTTGTGTATGGAAATGTTTTCGTCTGTATACAGTATTGTGTGGGTTGGGAAGGTTTGGTTTGGTTGAGTGTGGGGGTTCTTTTTGGCCTGCATCTATGAGGGCCGGCTGTGTTGGGGATACCATCTGTTTGGTTGGATTGTTTTTCTGTTTATATTTGTATGGCATGCATGTACGGCAATCATGTCACGGCATAAATTGGGTGTTTAGGATTTGGTTCGTTTTGGTGGGATTAGAAAGCTGGGGGGAATGTCCTTTTGCTGTGTTGGTATTCTTGTATGGTATTTGTAGGGGTGTACATGGGTGGGGTGTGGTCTTGGGTTGGATAGCATGTGTATGTGTAGATGCCGAATTCATGGTTTTGGTGTATTCTCTACTTGATCATCGATTGTTTTGGAGTGATATCGTGATGGTGGTGATATAACGGGTAGTTTTATCGGATGTCCTGCACTCCAGAGGTCCTCGAAGAGCACTGCGATGCAGACGAGTCTTGCTACCCCTGCAAGTTGTAGTTGGACAGTTGTGTCGACTTCTGGGGGAGCAGACTCTGCGGTCTAAGCAAGGTCTCATGCACCGTACAACCTAACACTTCTCACTCCCAACGCCTGCGGTTCAAGGCCATGGTCACCCTAGCGAACACTAAGACGCATCTTATAAGTTGGAATGGCCTAAACGGTTCCGAAACGGAGGGCACCTTAGTGCTTGCGGTTAACCGGCACGACTCATTTCCAGATCCACCATTGGACATCACGTGTGAGAGATATAACATAGGTACGTGCAGCCCTACCAGGCTGGGTGGTTCAAAGTATGTAAGCACTCTTTTTGATCGTGCGATATTTCTCGCCGTGGCTGAAATGTTTATGCCTTCCTTGCTCCGAGAGAGGGTTTCTGGTGATGGAACCCATTACCTTTACTTAAGTATATAAGTCTGAAAAAAAAAAAAACAACAAGAAACAGAAGAATATAATACCCACCTCGGGTATCCATGTCCTACCTTCTCTAGCAGTTGCTACATCTTCTTCCTGGCGATACGATGTATTCTCAAGATAATAATTGCTGAGTCAGAAGTTCTCATGGTTGCACTCAGGGTTAAAACTGTGGGGAACGCCTACAATGTGACGAATCCACAACCTCCCGAGATGGTGTCGAAGTGGCGCGACCAGGTCATGGAATCTGAGAGACAGGAGTTCTCACACAGAATGTTCACTATGGTTACCAGTTGCGGTAAGCAACTGTTTGTATTGCATATTGAAGAACTCCTCGACTAAGTGGTGTTCATAAACCTCTATTTAGGTGTATTTACACTCAAGGTCTTCCTACTATATCCGTCGAAGTTATGGGTTATCGACGTAGGTGATGAGCTTTCATTGATGACCGCGATCTTTTCGTCCCGATTGGTTGCTGATTCGCTCCCTTCCCCCCAAACCCCTTTTTTATATTTCTTGGTCCTCCTTTTGCCTAGCAGAGAGACCGCAGCTGACCAGCTGTTGGTCGTAACACAGTTGCCTTCCCCAACGGGTGACTACAGGATTGAATATTACGTATGAGAACCCCTGTCTCTCAAATTCCATAGCTTGGTCGCCACAGTCTAACCCATGTCAGGAGGTCGTAGAATCGATACACTAGTTCATCGAAAACTTGCTCCCCACTTACACTTCGCCCAGAGCCAGCTTCGTTTGGGAAGTTGACATAATGTCTTTCAGACTACGAAATACAAATGAGACAATTTCTAACTTCAAACAATATAGGTTACAAATTTGGTTGTGAGGATGAGTGCAACGTTTGCGATAAGATCTTCTCTTCAAAAAGAGAATTAGCATACTATGTACTCTCCGAGAATCTTAAGAAGGCAAAAAGAAGCAAGAGAGTCTAGAATTAGGAAAGGAGAGAGCAAGAGAGTACTATCTATATATATATGAGTTAAATAAGTCTTTTGAAGACTAGCTAAGTAATATCCGAAGGAATGACGTTAGTCTAAGACTGATCCTGCCGGACCGGTTGACCTAACTGAGCTGTCGGATAACACAGCTTCAACAACTTCCGTATGGTCATGAATTGTCCAACTCAGCGGCGTTCGGCCACAGTTGTCTTGTCGATCTAGATTAACTCGGCTATCAGATAATAGAGTCCTAACAGCCTCTGTAAAGCCACACCGTGCAGCGTAACTTAGCGGCGTTCGGCCTTCCTCGTCTTGTCGGTCTGGGTCAACCCGGTCATCACATAACAGAGTTTTAACGATCTCCGTATGGCCATTGGCTGCAGCGTAGCTCAGGGGCGTTCGGCCACTGTTGTCTTGTCGGTCGGGATCAACTCGGCCATCACGTAACAGAGTTTTAACAACCTGCGTACCACCACGCTCTGCGGCGTAGCTTAGCGGCGTTCGGCCTTTCTCATCTTGTCGGTCTGGATTAACTCGGCCATCAGATAATAGACTTTCAACAACCTCTGTACAGCCATACTCTACGGCGTAACTTAGCGGCGTTTGGCCTTTCTCGTCTTGTCGGTCTGGATCAACTCGGTCATCACATAACGGAGTTTTAACAATCTCCGTATGGCCATTGGCTGCAGCGTAGCTCAGGGGCGTTCGGCCACGGTTGTCTTGTCGGTCTGGATCAATTCGTTCATCACATAACAGAGTTTTAACAACCTCTGTACGGCCATACTCTGCAGCGTAACTCAGCGGCGTTCGACCGAACTTGTCTTGCCGAGCTGGATCAATATCCTGGTAGCGGGAAAGGAGTACCTTGAGTAAATCATTGAGCCCATAGACGCCAACAATGTGAAACGCATTCTGAGATGGCACCAAATCCACCGAAGGAAGTCAAGAATAATATTTTCTGAAGTCCGAAAAGACGTAACAAAGTTGCACCACAATACTGACCCATTCCGAATTTGTCAGTAAGTCAATTTAGCCGAGGAGCGCAGGCGGAACACGCAGATGCATGATATCCCCAATAGTCAACAACATAGGTGAAGAGAGGTCTTTTAAGCCGTTTGTGCGCCTCCTCATACGTTCTGACAGGGCCACTTGAAAAGTTCTTGAACGAAAGGTATGATGCGCAGGTACTTACGATGTCGAGATGGGCGGTCGGAAACCACCGACTCAAAGTATCCCGGAAATATTCCTGAACTGTATAGTGGACAAGTCGAATGATTTCGCTTTCTTTGTCGATAATAACGAGCCCGCAGCATGCCAAAAGCATGTCTTCAGCATCAGGAATTGCGGTTTCATCAAGCTCGTTTTCACTGTCCTTAACAGCCCACGCATACTTAACATCTATCATTTTGAGAGGACGTTTGGCGCACACGATCCAGGATAGCACATGCTGGGCAAGCTCCTTGTATCCAGCCGGTTGCCCATTGATTCGCTCCATTGCGTTGACATATGTCCGGCGTAATAGGGCAAGCTTTGGCTCATTTTCCTTAAGAGTCGTTTCGGAGCTCCTTCAGTGTTTTGCGGATAAGTTTCGCGCTAACCTTATCTTTCAAGGACTCGAAAAAAAAGGTGAACGAGCAGGAACCTGACTTTGTAAGTAATCAGATGCTCAATTGAATTAACAACCCATGGTTCATGGAACACTAATGACTTACATGCCATTTGCGACGCTGGCAATGCAACTGATGATCTCATGTTGGAGTTCCGGGTTCTTTGAAACAGTGCGCAAGGTAGACATCCGATTGCGCATGTATCGCTCGATGTCGTCCCTTCGGGCTACTATCTCAAGGCGGGAGTGCCCATCAAAGGCTTCCGCGATATCAGGTACAGGGCGGGATGTGGCCAGAATGTTGACATTACTTTCCCTCGACTGAAGGCGCAGCAATGCTTCAATGAAATTAGAACGAACACTGTCACTCATTTGGCACTCGTCCAGCGCATCAACTATAACGAAGACTCCATCCTTGTGCAGTGCGGCAACAGCATGGAACATCGCCTCAAGATCGCTCAACGATGGTTGTGATCTATGTTTCTTGTGTTGAGCATAGGCATCCATGACTGCAGGTGGGGTGGAAACTTGTCGCTGAGTAGTTGCTTTATGAGGTTAGCGATGAGCTGCTCCACGGTTTGGTCGTCTACGCGCCGGAAGTTACAGTATAGGTATGCGATTCCAACATCATGATCTCCCAAGTTCCTTTGGAGGTAATCGATGACGGTCGATACAAGGATAGTCTTCCCAGCGCCAGGTATGCCCGGGCAGAAGAGGGTCACTGGCTTCCCTGACAGCCTGGTGGACTGATTAGCTCGAGAAAAAAACAGGAACGAGACAGGTATGAAGGAAAAAAGCACTTTACCATTCCTGAAATTGAGGAGATTCTAGGAACCACTGTCCTGTGCCTTCTTGTCTTCGGCGTAGAAAATCGGCCTGTTATGGAGAATAGTCCACTGAAGACAGCCACTGAAGTATTTCTCCATGTTTTTGGAGAGCATCAGCGGTATGTGTCAGTGAAATAACGGTATTGACGCCCTCTTCGATTCCACTCATCCGTTTTCAATGGACCAAAGCTTCTGAACTTTGGTTTGATGGTTTCGGTTCTGATCTTCTCTGGCCTCAATCGTTTGCTGTAGAGTTTTGGTTTGAAGTGCAAGTTGATCACGTTCGAAGAGCAAGGTCAGGGTTTGGAATCGGCGATGGAGGTTTTCGACAGCTTCACGCGCTTTTCCGCCATCAAGTGCAGCCTTGAGGCACTCCCATCCAAACCTATGAGCATCTGCCCGCTTTTTCATCTTGGCGAGCAAACGCTGTAGTTTATCTTCACAGGCAGACAAGAGGATAGCGGTGTCCGCATCATGCTCTGGATCAAGCTCAGAAAGCAATGCTGAAGAATCCTCTTCGAAAGCGTTTGCAAATTTCGGGTCCGAGAGAAGATTATGGACATGTAGTAGGGTGGTCTTGAGGGCCGCTACTTCGAGAATGAAACTTTTTGCCTCCGCCTTAGCATCCTTCCAGTTGTTATAAAACTTGAAGGCATACTCCAAGATTTGGCCGGCCACTCCGATGACGCCAACAATACCAGTAGGATCAAGCATGATGATACCAGTGATGCCTTTGTGAGAGTATAATAAAGTGTAGCAGAGCAGTATTTGAGAGGGTCAGATGGTGAAGGATATATACAAGGAGAAAATATGATGCAGGAAAGAGACAACGCTGTGGAGGGACTGAGTGAGAAGTGTCCTCAGTAAGGAGGAAAGATTGAAATCGCAAAAACCGATATAGCCAGACAGTGCGAAGCGTCCTTGCGGGTTTGTTAACTAAAGCGTTTGCAGCATTATGGTTTTTGCCATAGGCTCCAGAGAGCTTTGGGGGATAAGAGAGCCAGGAAGAGGTTCAGATTTATGCCCATATACTTGATTGCCATGACGGTGCGGGGTCAGGCTAAATCATAAGCGTAAGGCAGTCAAAGCAATATATAGCAGAATTCCTGCACAGTTTTATGACCCAAAAACGTGCTCTTGTTCGCGGCAGACGCATCAACACAACCCTGAAGCTGCAACCCCGAAATCCTACTGCTTGGCTTGGCTTGCTGCACACCACCCACAAGTCACAACGAGACTACTTTGCCAGGTCTTGCAAAAGGCCGCATAGCCCCTTTTTTTATCAGAGAGATAATTGCTGTTCGAAGCCCAGCATGTATAATCTACCGAATATTTATAAGAATTTGAGCGGCCATTCACGGCAATCGAGGGAAATAACATAGAAGAGCCGACAATATTCGCCACGTTGGCATCTAATGACTAATCGCGATTGATGATAGTTGTGATGTTACAGTAGAGGTTAATGGAAGGTTGAAACCTCCTTCCCTAACTACCTCTGACTTCGAATATTTCAATCTCCCCACAAAATAGCAGGATTTTACAACTTTATAGATGGCACTGGCTGACTTAACATCAGGATCTCGAAGTTTCTTATATGACACTGGCTAACTTTAATCTTCAGTTTACAGGGCCCAGCTAGCATGAGCTGGCAGGGGCCTGCACTTGGCCATGCGCCGAAGAGAGGCCAAATAGAAGAGTCACGTGAGACGGTCCGGTAAAACAAGCATTGCAGTCTGGAAAGACACTGTCTCAATTGGGCTTTGTATTTTAAGATACTGAAAGTTGCAACCATCATCTCTATCTACATAAAATTTGAACTAACGAATCAGGGGTGAAGTGTGCAGTCAACATGCCTACAAAGCCTAACTTGCTACTAACAACCTATCTCACCCTAGTGTATAGTAAGCAGCAGGCAGATCTTGCTTTTTGCACCTTCTCTTTACTGCTACGTTGAGCCTGGAAGCTTAGTGTTGGTGAACATGGTGTGAACGTCAGACCGTGAAACTGGTGAACTTAGCTGCTCCAGTGGTTGTGTTCTCGTTAGTGCATCTGACCGTCTCGTTGACATTGAGGACATGGGAAGGCTTCGTCGAAAGTTCTTTTCTGAAAGTGCCTTCGCTGGTTATGCTTTGTTAGTCTGCTACACTGTGCAAACTCCTCGTTGCAGAGCAAGCATATCCATTTGGATATATTTATATGCCTTAAAAGTGGGTTGTGAAAGATGCTGGACCCGTCATTAGCCCCCGATATTGCTATTCCGAAGAGATTGCTCGATCCGTGCAACTTGAGATGCGCGACGTTGTGGCATGGGCTTGTATAGATTTGAAGATACATGTCGAAAGTCTTCCATCGATTGTCCTAGTGCCCTCCTCTGATCGGCTTCCTTAAAATACTTTTCTCGTTTCTCCTCCATAAGGTTTCAGAGCCTTAGTGCTAGGCCATGGTATTGGTTATACATCCTCTTGATCTCTATTGACTTTGCGCCAATTTTTTCTTGTTTGCTTAGCATTCTTTCCGGAGGTTTTGGACATCCTGTTGATTGTTGAGTTGCTCGACTTCGTCAACAGTCGAAGAGATGGGCGCAAGCTCATATCGACTTAGGCCCGCTCGGCGTTACGCCAGGTGGAATTCGTCATTCTTGCCTGCCGCGTTATGACCTTTCCTGAAAAGAAAGTCAAGGAACTCCTTTGCGATATGGATCACTGTAGATATCGGCAATATTGGTATCGTCCATGACCAGTAACTGATAGTAGACAATTGCTATGGCCATAAGACCTTCGCGTTGGTGCTAAGTAGACTTTATGGTAAGCACAGTATATACATACTCTTCTTATTGTGGATCTACTGGCTTGGACACTACAATCTCCGCTTACGCTAGCGTTACGGCCCTTCTTGATGGCAAACCCGGAAAGGTTGCTCCAAGAAATTTACCTCCCTCAACACATCCGTGTACCGTTAATGCCCGTTATTTTTCGTCTGGTGCTCCTATATATTGGGGGTTCTGGCGATCCAGGGTCTCAATGAGAGACTTGAATGGCGTCTTAAACACATCATCATAGACAGCAAACTAACAAATAAGCTATAAGACACAGCATCTAGCAGGCGACAGAAAAAAACAGCAAAACTAGCGTTACGCACTCAAATGTCAGCATCCATATATATAGTGAAATGAGGTTGCCATACAACGGTTTGCTCGCTCCCAGCAGCCGGCTGCGAGAGTCAGAATTATCTCTCTTGTTCTATCGTGATTGTAGCAGCAAGGCTTACTTGTTTCGGGTTCTCGTGTGCCGAAGGAGTTGGATGTGAACTTAGTTATAACGGAGGCCATTTAGAAAACCAGTCTGAACAAAAGTTCGGCCAGAATCAGCGTTATGTGGGTATCGAACCGAGCGTTTGGGTTACAGGGCTATTTTCTGCATGACTCCAATGCATGTCCAGAGATACAAGAAGGTCCTTAGCTATTACTCCTAACTTATCAATGGTTAAGGTTGGATCAAGCTCGAACCCCATGGTTGCTTGCAGGATAAGATGCTACCAAACTACAGTCAGTGAATAAATGTTATATTTAAAAAAATAGGATCATTGCCTTTCGACTTAGTGATTTCGGCGACTGGCCGGTCCCTTGATGTGCCTGGCTCCTATCTCAATCCCAAGGAAGAAGAAGAACCAAGAGAAGCCCTTCATTGTGTCCGGCTAGCTTCCTTTATAAAATCCTATTGCCCTTGTGAGTGCCTCGGCCTTCCAGGCTTTTTATAGGTCTAGTCCTCCTGCCTCAGCCCTCTAGCTCATTCAATCGTGTGGTTCCATCTATCTTCCGGGATCAATCATGTATTTGTGTCGTTCCCAACCATTCTATCTCTGGTGTGCCTTGTGTTGGCAGTCGGGTATACCCCTTTCACTGGACTGCCGTCTCCGTGTGACAGAACCAGCCTTAATATCGTTAAGGCTTCATGGCCCATCATTGCTTAGCCTTTCTGGGCTCCTGGAACACTCGTCCAGTTAGATAAGCGGGTTCAAATCTCGTCGGCTACATCAGCCAGCGAACGACCACGGGTTCTGATTTGGGCCGTGGCAGGTGCCGGCTGTGGAAAGAGTAACGGTACCAGGGCCTCGAACAAGAGCAACAGTAAGATACCATTGACAAGCTGCAAAACACAGGCAAAGAACAACCTCACGCCGCCGGACGTGAGCCGACTGAGCTTGAGATAATGTTAATGGGATAAAATGGTACTCGAGCTGGTGTGAGGTGTGTTTACTGCCGGCAAGGAGCGAGAAGCAGCTCGGTCTAAACCAGCTCGTCGGCGCGATTTGCCTTCCCCAACTAAGTAGGTCTATTTCCCTCAAGAGCAGTTTCTTCATTTACTTCTTGTTAAAGCCTGAGTGACCATCACTTGCTCAATCTACAGCAAGCTTCGTCCTGAAAAAAGGAATAAAGAGGAAAGTAATGGCATTTGTCGTCAGAACGACGCATGTTTTCTGTACATTTTTGGCTTGATCCCCCGGGGCTGGGCCTCATGATCGATTCTAACAAGACAAAAGTCTTCTATATTCCCCCCTGAGGCTGGGCAAAGTGAGCAGGTTCGATTCTGCGAAGATTTCCGCACAGGTGGAAGGGGTGTATTTTTTCCCTGGTAAATCCATCAAGTGGCTAGGAGTCTCGCTGGACCTTAAGCTCAGCCCTGCGGCGCGGGCGGCCGAGAGGACGTCGGTAACGGCTGTGGTGGTGGGTTTGGTCAAGCGCCTGTCTAACGCGAGAGCCCGGGGTTCCCCCCCGCGGCCGGCCCAAACATCTCCAGTGCGGTCGTCGCCCCCTTCCTTGTGTGCGGCATGGTCCAGCTTGATACCGGCCCACAAAGGGCTGGGGTCAATGGCCGGTTGGTCGCATCCAGGTTCACGTCGGTTGGTCATCTCTCACCAAGGTTGCAAATACAGCACAGAAGGTGATATTCCCGGTGTGGGGGACAATACCAACCCCTTGGCCCTGGTGGCTTGCCGGCCTCTGCCCCAAGTACCTGCTGGACAGAGAACGGGCACGGTGGAAGAACCGCATTGTGATGCTGCTAGCTAATCACCTTCTGCAGGTGAGGCTTGCACGACCCCCTTTACCGCGGCCGGTCCCGTTTGCACCAGGCAGCCTCTGGTCTTGACGCCAGACGCCAGAGAAAGCCCAAACTCCCAGGCGCTAGAGAGCGTGGCTCGGCCTCTCTCTCGACCCTCCCAAGAGGTGCCGAATGCCTTGCTCAGACATGCGTAGATAATGGCGGGTTAACAAACCTTCCTCGGCCCTTTGGGATGGACAAATAGCAAAGCCCTTTCTCGAAAGATTCTCTCAGCAGTGTCTCTCCTGTTGACTAGCAAAGGCCTCGGGCTATAGAGACTTCTTGGCGTACCATGTGCGGTTCAACTACCCCCTGTGAAGGCGATAAAGCAGTGCCCCTGCGACAGAGTAGAGTCCAGAGGTCACTTCTTCTCCTGCCCCCTCACTGCCTTCAACAACCCGCTTGATAGCAGGCTGGATCCGCGGGCCTTCTGGTCTTCTTTCGAACTATATAAGCCTAGATCCTCTCAAGTCGAGCTCTGGGGCCTGGGATGCCGCCACGGGACGCCCTATCTCGACCTGGAGATCCCTTCCCTCCCACTGCGCACCCAACGCCAGCCCCACAGGAACGGCGACTCCGATGCCGATTCCCCGGGGTCAGAGTCGCAGATAGAGATCCACATCCCGAGATCGTGCAAAGGTAACCCCCACTTAACCGGGGATACACAACCCCCACCCCCTCGCTCACACTGGTTTTGCCCCCGTGCGGGCTTTTCTTCTGGTGTTACTTGTATATAGATTAGTTAAGTAGCTGTTACTTGCCGTTGTCGTGCGCACGACCTTGCACCCTCAGGGGTGGACCGGTTGATTTATGATATGCTTGTTAACGATTAAATGTTCTACACACGGAAGGAGGGTTGAAATGGTGGCTTATATCATTGTTGTCACACTGTTACGGCAGTTCAAGGAAAGGGGTATACCGACTGCCAACACAAGGGACACCAGAGATAGAATGATTGTGAATGACACAAATACGTGGTTGATTCCGGAAGATATATAGAACCACACGACCGAATGAGCCAGATGGCCGAGGCAGGAGGACGAGAGACCTGAATAGCCTGGAAGGCCGAGGGACTCACAAGGGCAATAGGATTCTATAAAGGAAGCTAGCCGGACACAATGAAGGACTTGGTTTTTTTCTTTCCTTAACGCAGGGACACTCAGGACAAACAAAGATTAATACACGTGTCAATTGATTTCGTTGTGCACCCCACATCCTCAGTGGCCATCACCCATTTGAACTATTGTTGATCCCTGCCTGCACCAGACAAGGTCCCCCGTTACAATAGTAAACAAGAGGAAAGGAAACAAGTGTACTGTGCAAGCCGTTGACCTACTTGCCATACATGGAATGCCCCTAGAAGCGAACGCCAGAAGTTTTCGCTACTGCATGACAATTCCTTTGACCAAACATGTTAAAGGAGTGTAACATGTTCCGTCTCTGCTCTCAAAGTCTTTTGTATCGTTGCACCTATTGGTCACTCATTAACCCTTGTCGATGGTGATTCTTTCAGGACGTTCAACCAAGTAAACAGGGACCTGGTTCCTCCTGATATCAGAATCAACAACGAAGTCATTAAATAGGGTGTTGGTGACCATGATCACGTTAGGACGGCCGAGAATCTGCAAAATCTCCTGCTCTGTGATCTCGTGGATTGAGACCGGACCAGCGCAGCCTTGTGTCTGACGAAGCTTTGTGCATTTGGCGACAAACCAGGTTTCATTCATCTCTACCTCATCTAGATCAGGCTCGATTCCCCAACGAAAACAATTGAAATCCCCGTTGAGGGGGAACACGACAACACTATGTTTTCCGTTGGGTCCGGCGATGGTGAACATCTCGAGTGGCACACCTTTTGCGTCCGCTCGGGCAATGTCCGCGCCAGGCGCTGCCCGATAGGTCTGAATGGAGAGTGTCATTGACTCAGCTTTGTTGCGGCCGATGTCAGGCGAGCCGGTCAGGAAGTCGACCCGACGCCAAGTGTCGTTGAGACCGTCTCGGGCAAGCCAGGAGGTCGAATGATTGCTGTGGTCGAGTTTTGCTACGATCCGAAAGCGATCAGGGGCTTCAGCTGGGCCAATAGCATCACCGAGGTGTGTTGGGTGTAGTTTGCCCGGGCCATATAACTGGAGTGGCTCGGTGTTGTGGCCGTCGTAGGCTGTCTCCGGGAGGAGGATAGGGTCAAAAGCCTGTAGGTTGGCAAGAACGGGGACAGAACAATTCATAGTGGTTGCTGATGTGGCGAATGAGCCAGACAATAGATGATAAGAAGTTTAAAGTCAGAGACGATATCTAGCACAGAACGAAGTGTGTGAATATGCCCAACACCTCAACACGATACTACCTTGAAAGGTGGATCTGTCGAGTGGAGGACGATTGTAATGATAATAATGGCGACTTATATTCAAAAGAGAACAGATCAGGAGAAAAACGGGATTTATATACAAGAGCCTAAACTTAAGATAACTTTGAAGGATCGAAGTCGAGTTCCCGTATAGTTACGGAGATGGGAATGGACAAGGACAATGGCCATGAACAGCTGAAGATCTTTTACTCAACTGAGAAGTACCAAAGAACATGTCACAAGGTCTTGGATTGATAAAGGAAATTAAGCGCAGCAAACTCTCCAGGACTTTCGACATGTCTTTGTAGGCCGAGGTGAATGTGTGCTTGGCATCCGGACCCGTCGCATCCGAAGAATAGCATGAGAGGGCTTCGAGACACCGAGGCCTGGCCTTTGTTCTGTGCTGGCGTTTGAGCCTTTTCTTGGTATCCCATCCCTCATATCTTCAAATCTTGCAATCGAAGATGGGAGTTTGCCTGCTATTGATCATAGGTATATCATATCCCATCAGAATCACTGTCCATGCGAAGGTCTCACGGCAATCACTGACGGGCAAGTGGATTAAAGGGTAATATTGGAGAATGTCCAAACGTGGAATTCATTTCATAGCTCGCTCCCTCCATGTGGCAATATGCCCAGTAGTCGTTCCTCCAGGGGCTGGTGTTTACGATCGGCAACTTCCTGGGTCGACCACGGCGACCGATTCAGCTGATTTGCACCCGAGACGGTCCGTTCCGGTCCGTTTTGGCACCATCCTCCGACCCACATCACTAAATCCCGTGACATCTCCACAGACGCTCCCCCAAAACGCGAAGAGGTCCACCCCAAAGTTCCACGGAGGTAGAAAATTTGCCAGTGCAGTCCAAAGAAAAACTCTGCGCCGAAGACAACATCCTCACCAAATACAGCTGGCGCCCGGCTAGCTCAATCGGTAGAGCGTGAGACTCTTAAGGATATCAAGATCTCCGTCATCTCAAGGTTGTGGGTTCGACCCCCACGTCGGGCTCAATTCCCGATGTCAACAGACACATCTCTTTTGTCTTTTTTTCCTCTTTCTCTGCTTTTCCTATTATTATATTCCTTGGTCTTCCCTTTGTCTATACTCTAGAATCGGGACGATGATCAGCAGAATACAAAATAGCTCTATTCTTATATGCGGGGCCAATGTCCCATGGATGATGACAGCATTCCTTCGAAGACATGACACTCTCCTACCTTTGTCCTTCTTAACCATCCGCGACCCTCTCCCCCTTTTCTTTCTTGTTCAACAAATTCCCTAACGAATCCGACCTCGGCGGCGGACTGACCCTATCCGGCGTGGGCAACTCGACATTCTCCGCCGGCACCTTATTCCCCTTACCCTCCTGCCTTGACACACTCCTGTCTTCCTTCAGCACATTATCCGCCGGCAACTCCGCTCTGAATCTCGCTAACCCCCCTCCCTTTCTCGATCGAGCATTCGGCTCCTCCGCATCCAGCTCCCGCGGACTAGGCGGCGGCTGTTGATGCTGCTGGTGGTGATGGAACCCATACTGGAAAGCAGACCGCCAGCTCCCCATAGACCCGATCGTCGCTGGCGGCGGCGGGGGGTAATTCTGCTGATCGGCCCATTCCA
>Ga0065720_1003956_pt1 | contig 13532 bp, 12 predicted proteins | sample Thericmetagenome_FD_59107 | JGI IMG/M metagenome (GOLD analysis project Ga0065720, IMG submission 59107) | Thermophilic microbial communities from the Joint Bioenergy Institute, California, USA of rice/straw/compost enrichment - eDNA_2 v2... | ecosystem: Engineered > Solid waste > Grass >... | reverse complement strand
CGGCGAGCGCGGCCTGGAGGACGTCGTCGAGGCCAGGCCGATGGAGGCCGAGTGGATCGACCTCCCGGCCGCCGCCGTCGACGCCGTCGTCTGCCGCTGGGGCTACATGCTCCTCGCCGACCCCGACGCGGCGCTGCGCGAGACGCGTCGCGTCCTGCGCCCCGGCGGCGTCGTCGCGCTCGCCGCCTGGGCCGACGCCGAGGCGAACCCGTGGATGACCGCCGCCGCCCAGGAGCTGGACGCCCGCGGCCTGGCGCCGCCGCGCGACCCGGACGCGCCCGGCCCGTTCGCGTGGGCCGACCCCGACGCGATCGCCGAGCGCCTGGCCGACGCCGGCTTCCTCGACGTCGCCGTCGACACCGTCGCGTTCACGATCGCCTACCCGGACCTCGACGCCTGGTGGGACACCCAGGTCGACATGTCGCCGACGCTGCGCGCGGTGCTCGCCGCCGCCGACCCGGCGGTCCGCGACGAGCTCATGGAGGGCGCCCAGGCGCGCGTCGCCGGGTACGTCGCCGAGGGCGGCGCGGTCGAGCTGCCGGCCCTCACCCGCGTCGCGCGCGCCGAGGCCTGACCGCGCGCCGGTGAGCGCGCGTTGTACGCTCGGCCGCCTATGTACTACGACGACGACGCTGACCTCTCGCTCCTCGACGGCAAGACCGTCGCCATCATCGGCTTCGGCTCGCAGGGCCACGCCCACGCGCTGAACCTGAAGGACAGCGGCGTGCAGGTCGTCGTCGGCCTGCGCGAGGACTCGGCCTCGGTGCAGGAGGCCCGCGACCACGGCCTCGAGGTGCTCGGCGTCGCCGACGCCGCCAGCCGCGGCGACCTCGTCATGCTCCTCGTGCCCGACGAGAAGCACCGGGCGATCTACGAGGCCGAGGTCCGCGACGGCATCGCCGAGGGGAACATGCTCCTGTTCGGCCACGGCTTCTCCGTCCACTACGGCGAGGTCGAGCCGCCCCCCGGCGTCGACGTCGCGCTCGTCGCCCCGAAGGGCCCCGGCCACCTCGTGCGTCGTCAGTACACCGAGGGCTCCGGCGTGCCGGGCCTGATCGCCGTCCACCAGGACGCCACCGGCAACGCGAAGGCCCTCGCCCTCGCCTACGCCAAGGGCATCGGCTGCACCCGCGGCGGCGTCATCGAGACGACCTTCAAGGACGAGACCGAGACCGACCTGTTCGGCGAGCAGGCCGTCCTCTGCGGCGGCGCGTCCGAGCTCGTCCAGGCCGGCTTCGAGACGCTCGTCGAGGCGGGCTACGACCCGCAGATGGCCTACTTCGAGTGCCTCCACGAGCTCAAGCTCATCGTCGACCTCATGTACGAGAAGGGCCTGGCCGGGATGCGCTACTCGATCTCGAACACGGCCGAGTACGGCGACTACACGCGCGGCAAGCGGGTGATCACCGAGGAGACCCGCGCGAACATGCGCAAGATCCTGGAGGAGATCCAGAGCGGCGAGTTCGCCCGCGAGTGGATCGCCGAGAACCGCGCCGGCCAGGAGAACTTCCTGCGCATGCGCGAGGAGCAGTCGACGTCCCTGATCGAGTCCACGGGCAAGCAGCTGCGCGCCCACATGGACTGGATCGAGACCGAGTTCTGAGCCGTTCCGTGTCCCGCGCGCCCCGCCGACGGGGCGCGCGCGGGGCGCGCTAGTCTGAGTCGTCGGTCGCCGTGACTGGCGTTCGGGTGGAGCACCACCGGGAAGCGGCGATCGCTGTTCTTCGCCGCGCGCCTGGGCACTTCACCGTCGTCCCCCTGCCCCGCACCAGTCATGAACGCCACCATCGAGATCCCCGCCGACCTGCGGCCCGCGGACGGCCGCTTCGGCTGCGGCCCGTCGAAGGTCCGTCCCGAGCAGCTCGCCGGCCTCGCCGGTGAGCACGCCGGCCTGATGGGCACCTCGCACCGTCAGAAGCCGATCCGGTCGCTCGTCGGCCGCGTCCGCGAGGGCCTGCGCGAGCTGTTCTCGCTGCCCGACGGCTACGAGGTCATGCTCGGCAACGGCGGCACGACCGCCTTCTGGGACGCCGCCGCCTTCGGCCTCGTCCGCGAGCGCGCGCTGCACCTCGCCTACGGCGAGTTCTCGTCGAAGTTCGCCAAGGCGACCGGCGGCGCGCCGTTCCTGGCCGACTCGATCGTCGTCTCGGCCGAGCCCGGCGACGCGCCGGCGCCGACCGCCGACCCGTCGGCCGACGTCGTCGCCTGGGCCCACAACGAGACGTCGACCGGCGTCATGGTGCCGGTGGAGCGCGTCGGCGGCGACGGCCAGCTCGTCCTCATCGACGCGACCTCGGGCGCGGGCGGCCTGCCGCTCGACGCCGCCCAGGCCGACGTCTACTACTTCGCGCCGCAGAAGTGCTTCGCCGCCGACGGCGGCCTGTGGCTGGCGCTCGTCAGCCCGGCCGCGATCGCGCGCATCGAGGAGCTCGGCGCGTCGGGCCGCTGGGTCCCCGAGTTCCTGTCGCTGACGACCGCGCTCGACAACTCGCGCAAGGACCAGACGTACAACACGCCCGCCGTCGCGACGCTGATCCTGCTCGCCGAGCAGATCGACTGGATGAACGCGCAGGGCGGCCTCGACTGGTGCGTGCGGCGCACGACCGACTCGTCGAGCCGCCTGTACGCGTGGGCGGAGCGCACGTCGTACGCGACCCCGTTCGTCGCCGACCCGGCGAAGCGGTCGCTCGTCGTCGGCACGATCGACTTCGACGACGCCGTCGACGCCGCCGCGGTCGCGGCCACGCTGCGCGCGAACGGCATCGTCGACACGGAGCCGTACCGCAAGCTCGGGCGCAACCAGCTGCGGATCGGCATGTTCCCGGCCGTCGAGCCCGCCGACGTCGAGGCGCTGACGGCCTGCATCGACTACGTGGTGGAGCGGATCGGATGAAGGTTCTCGTCGCGGAGAAGATCGGCGTCTCGGGGGTCGAGCTGCTGCGCAGGCACTTCGACGTCGACGAGGGCGCCGAGCACCTCGAGCACATCGAGGACTACGACGGCCTCATCATCCGGTCGGCGACGAAGGTCACCGCCGAGGTCCTGGCCAAGGCCACGAACCTGAAGGCGATCGGCCGCGCCGGCGTCGGCGTCGACAACGTCGACGTCGAGGAGGCGACGAAGCGCGGCATCGTCGTCGCCAACGCGCCGCAGTCCAACGTCGTGACCGCGGCCGAGCACACGATGGCGCTCCTGCTCGCGCTCGCGCGCAACATCCCGCAGGCGCACGCCAGCCTCACCGGCGGCCGGTGGGAGCGCTCGAAGTTCTCGGGCGTCGAGCTGATGGACAAGACGCTCGGCATCCTCGGCTTCGGGCGCATCGGCCAGCTCGTCGCGCACCGCGCCCAGGGCTTCGGGATGCGCGTCGTCGCCTACGACCCGTTCGTCGGCGCCGACCGCTACCGCGAGCTCGGCGTCGAGCAGGCCGCGACCTCCGACGACGTCTACGCGGTCGCCGACTTCATCACGATCCACCTGCCCAAGACGCCGGAGACCGAGAACTGGCTCAACGCCGACGCCTTCGCGAAGATGAAGGACGGCGTGCGGGTCCTGAACGTCGCCCGCGGCCCGCTCGTCGACGACGCGGCCCTGCAGGCGGCGCTCGACTCCGGCAAGGTCGCCGGCGCCGCGCTCGACGTGTTCCGCGAGGAGCCGATCACCGAGCACCCGCTCTTCGGCTACCCGAACGTCATCGTCACGCCGCACCTGGGCGCGTCGACCCGCGAGGCGACCGACCGCGCCGGCTACCAGGCGGCCGAGCAGGTCGTCGCCGCCCTCACCGGCGGCAGCGTCACCACCGCGGTCAACGTGCCCGCGGTCGCGGCCGAGGACCTCGAGGTGCTCGGGCCGTTCCTGCCGCTGTGCCGGGCCCTGGGCCGCATCGCGGTCGGGCTGAGCGGCGGGCTGGGCGCGCTGAACATCGAGTACCTCGGCCGGGTCGCCGAGCGCGACGTGCGCCCGCTGACCGTCGCCGTCCTCCTCGGCGCCCTCAGCGGCCACACCGAGGACGAGGTCAACGAGGTCAACGCGCCGGCGATCGCCGCCGAGCGGGGGATCGAGGTCGTCGAGAGCAAGCGCACCCACGCGCGCGACTTCTCCGACCTCGTCCGCGTCACCGTCAACGGGACGCGCGTCGCCGGCACGGTGCTCGGGCGCCGCAACCGGCCGCACCTGCTGGAGGCGGTCGGCCAGCGGTTCAACCTCGAGCTGCAGGACCACCTGGCCTTCTTCCGCTACCGCGACCAGCCGGGGATGATCGGCCGCGTCGGCACCGTGTTCGGCGAGCACGGCGTGAACATCGTCTCGGCCGCCGTCGGCCTCGACCCCGAGACCGCCGACACCCAGGCGGCGGTCATGGTCGTCACGACCGACGGCCCCGTGCCCGAGGAGATCGTCGAGCAGATCGCCGCCTCCGAGGGCTTCGTCAGCGGCACCGCCGTCAGCCTGTAGCCGGCCGGCGTCCCGCGGCCGCCCGGGCCGCGGGACGCCGCCGCGCGCGCGGTCGCGCGGCGGCCCGGCACGGGGAATTTCCCCACGCGTCGTCCGTTTGGGCTAGGCTGCGCGGCGAAAGGGTTGGGAGGAGCCCAACCACCAGAGCCGTGCCAGCGCCGCGCAGGAGACCTCCGCGTTCGCAGCACATGACCGTGGAGGACCCCATGGCCACCGGAACCGTCAAGTGGTTCAACGACGACAAGGGCTTCGGCTTCATCAGCCCGGATGAGCCCGGCAAGGACCTGTTCGTGCACTACAGCGGCATCAGCGCGGACGGGTTCCGCACGCTGGCGGAAGGAGCGCGGGTCTCGTTCGAGTCCGAGGACGGACCGAAGGGCCCGAAGGCCGTCGACGTCCGCCCGCTGTGATGGGCCCCGTCCCGGCGTCGCCCGTCCCGGCGGGTGACGTCGAGCCGGTCGTCAACGAGACGCGCGACCGGATCATCACGGGCCTCGTCACCGCCCTGCCGATCGTCTCGCTCGGCGTCGTCGCCTGGCAGGCGTGGGGCGGCTGGCTGCACTGGCAGGACCTCGTCGTCTTCGGGGTGATGTACGCGATCACCGGGCTCGGCATCACGGTCGGGTTCCACCGGCTGTTCACGCACCGCAGCTTCAAGACGACGCGGGGCGTCCGCGCCGCGCTGGCGATCGCCGGCTCGGCCGCGATCGAGGGGCCGATCGTCTCCTGGGTCGCCGACCACCGCAAGCACCACGCGTTCTCGGACCGGCCCGGCGACCCGCACAGCCCGCACGTCGACCACGGCCACGGCTGGCTGGGCGCGCTGCGCGGCCTGCTGCACGCCCACGTCGGCTGGCTGTTCGTCCACACCCAGCGCGGGCTGAAGACGCGCTACGCGCCGGACCTGCTCAAGGACCCGGTCGTCGCGTTCGTCGACCGCACGTTCCTGTGGTGGGCGGCGGCCGGGCTGGCCCTGCCGGCCCTGCTCGGCTTCCTGCTCGTCGGGACCTGGCAGGCGGCGCTCACCGGCCTGCTGTGGGGCGGGCTGGTGCGGATGTTCGTCGTCCACCACGTCACGTTCGCGATCAACTCGCTGTGCCACTTCTTCGGGCGGCGCGACTACGTCACCGAGGACGAGTCGCGCAACCTCGCCTGGCTGGCGCCGCTGTCGTTCGGCGAGGCGTGGCACAACAACCACCACGCGTTCCCGACGGCCGCCTTCCACGGCATGCGCCGCTGGCAGATCGACCCGTCGGCGTGGGTGATCCGCGGCCTGGAGCGGGCCGGGCTGGCCTGGGACGTCGTGCGTCCGCGGCCGGACCGCCTTGCGGCCAAGGCCGCCGCCTGAGCGTCGAGCGGCGCGGCGCCAGCCGCGCCGCGGCGCGCGATCCGTTTCCCGCGCGCACCGGGCGGGTACGGATCGCGTGCCGTGAGACGCCCGCTCCTTCTGCTCGCCTCGGTCGCCGCGCTCGCCGCGGTCGCCGGGTGCGGGTCCGGCGGCGGCGCCGTCGAGCTGAACTTCTGGGCCTACAACGAGCCCGCGGGCACGTTCCGGGCCGCGGCCGAGCGCTGCACGCAGCAGTCGGAGGGGCGCTACAGGATCACGTTCAACGCGCTCGGCAACGACCCCGACACGCAGCGCCAGTCGCTCGTGCGCCGCCTGGCGGCCAAGGACTCGTCGATCGACATCATCTCGATGGACGTCATCTGGACGGCCGAGTTCGCCGAGGCCGAGTGGATCAAGCCGTGGCCGAAGGAGTGGGCCGACCGCGTCGCGAAGGGCACGCTCGCCGGCCCGCTCGAGACCGCCACCTACGAGGGCGACCTCTACGGCGCCCCGGCGAACGCGAACACCCAGCTGCTCTGGTACCGCAAGGACCTCGTTGACGGCGACCCGCCCGGGACCTGGGACGAGCTGATCGACACCGCCTCCGAGATGAAGGAGGGCGGGCGGATCGAGATCCAGGGCGCCCAGTACGAGGGCACGACGGTCTGGTTCAACTCGCTCATCCAGTCGGCCGGCGGGCAGATCCTCGACGGCCCCGACACGGTCAGCCTCGAGCCGGAGCCGACCGAGGCCGCGCTCGGCGTCATGGCCAAGCTCGCGCGATCGCCCGCCGCCGACCCGTCGCTGTCGAGCCAGAAGGAGGACCAGAACCGGCTCGCGTTCGAGACCGGCCAGGCCGCCTTCCAGGTCAACTACCCGTTCATCTACCCGAGCGCCCGCGACAACGCGCCCGAGCTGTTCGAGCAGATCGCCTGGGCGCCGTACCCGAGCGTGGCGCCGGGCGACGCCGGCAAGAAGGCGCCGATCGGCGGGTTCAACTGGGGCGTCGGCGGGTCGACGAAGCACCCTGACGAGGCGTTCGAGGCGGCAACCTGCATGCGCAACGCCGAGAACCAGCGCGACTTCGCCCTCAAGGGCGGCCTGCCGCCGACGCTGGAGGAGATCTACGACGACGAGGCGTTCGTGAAGGAGTACCCGTTCGCCGAGCTCATCCGCGAGCAGCTGCGCGACGCGGCGGTCCGCCCGCAGACGCCGCTGTACTCCGACGTGTCGCTGGCGATCTACAAGACGGTCTCGCCGCCGTCGTCGATCGACCCGCCGAAGACGGCGCAGGAGCTGCGCACCCGCGTGGCCGACGCGCTCGAGTCCAAGGGGCTGCTCTGATGGAGGCCGCGACCGCGGGCACGACCTCGCCGGCGCGGCCCGCGCGCAAGCGCGTCTCCGACCGCGCCCGCGCCGAGCGCCGCCTCGGCTGGCTGCTGTGCCTGCCGGCGGTCATCGTGATGATCGCCGTCACCGCGTATCCGATCGTCTACGCGGTCTACCTGTCGCTCCTGCGCGCCGACCTGCGCTTCCCCGACGAGCAGAAGTTCATCGGCTTCGACAACTACATCACCGTGCTCAGCTCGGGCCTGTGGTGGAGCGACTTCGGGCGCACGATGCTCATCACCGTCGTGTCGGTGTCGCTCGAGCTCGTGCTCGGGATGCTCCTAGCCCTCGTCATGCACCGCGCGCTGGTCGGGCGCGGGCTCGTGCGGACCGCGTCGCTGATCCCGTACGGCATCGTCACCGTCGTCGCCGCCTACGCGTGGCTGCTGGCCTTCTCGACGCCGTCGGGCGGCTTCATCCCGCACTGGCTCGGGATCGACCACGACCTCGTCGACCAGGCCCACCCGGTCACGAGCCTCCTCGTCGTCATCGGGGCCGAGGTGTGGAAGACGACCCCGTTCATGGCCCTGCTGCTGCTCGCCGGCCTCGCGCTCGTGCCCGACGAGATGCACGAGGCGGCGAAGGTCGACGGGGCGAGCGCGTGGCAGCGGTTCTGGCGGATCACCGTCCCGCTCATGAAGCCGGCGATCCTCGTCGCGCTCCTGTTCCGCACGCTCGACGCGTTCCGGATCTTCGACTCGGCCTTCATCATCGGCCAGAACGGGACGAACCCGAAGATCGAGACGGTCTCGATCCTCGGCTACAACCAGCTCCTGAACCGGCTGAACCTCGGGCTCGGCTCGGCCGTGTCGGTGCTGATCTTCCTGAGCGTCATGCTCATCGCGGTCTTCTTCATCCGCGTGCTCGGCACGAGCCGGCCGGGGGAGGGGAGCTAGGTGGACGGCGGGCTGCGCAACCGGCGGATCCTCGGCTGGGCGGCGACCGACGCGCTCGTGCTCGTCGTCGCGCTGTTCCCGGTCCTGTGGATCCTCATGCTCTCGCTGAAGTCGCCGGGGACGGTGACCGACGGGCGCTTCCTGCCGAGCGAGTGGTCGCTGGAGAACTACCGCAACATCTTCGAGCAGGACGTCTTCACGCGGGCGCTGCTGAACTCGTTCGGGATCGCCGCGATCGCGACGGCGATCGCGGTCGTGCTCGCGTCGATGGCCGCCTATGCGATCGCGCGCCTGAACTTCCCCGGGAAGGCGATCATGCTCGGCGCGGCGCTGATGATCGCGATGTTCCCGCCGATCTCGATCGTCGGCCCGCTCTACAACATGTGGCGGAACCTGGGCCTGTTCGACACCTGGCCGGGCCTGATCATCCCGTACCTGACGTTCGCGCTGCCGCTGGCGATCTACACGCTGACGGCGTTCTTCCGGGAGATCCCGTGGGAGCTGGAGCAGGCGGCCCAAGTCGACGGGGCGACGCCGTTCCAGGCGTTCCGCAAGGTGATCGTGCCGCTCGCCGCGCCCGGGGTGGCGACGACGGCGATCCTCGTCTTCATCTTCTGCTGGAACGACTTCGTGTTCGCCGTCTCGCTGACGTCGACGTCGGCGGCGCAGACCGTCCCGGCCGCGCTGTCGCAGTTCCCGGGGGCGTCGCAGTTCACCGCTCCCTACGGCTCGATCGCCGCCGCCGCCGTAATCGTCACGATTCCGATCATCATCCTGGTAATGATCTTCCAGCGCCGCATCGTCGCGGGCCTCACCGCCGGCGCGGTCAAGGGATAAGGAGCGCAGCCGCACGCCATGGCCGAGATCGTCCTCGACAAAGTCACCAAGCGCTACGCGGACGGAACCGAGGCCGTCAAGCAGCTCGACCTCGACATCGGCGACGGCGAGTTCCTCATCCTCGTCGGCCCGTCGGGCTGCGGGAAGTCGACGGCGCTGCGGATGATCGCCGGGCTCGAGGACATCACCGAGGGCGAGCTGCGGATCGGCGGCGAGGTCGTCAACGACAAGGCGCCCAAGGACCGCGACATCGCGATGGTCTTCCAGAACTACGCCCTCTACCCGCACATGACCGTGCGCGACAACATGGGCTTCGCGCTGAAGCTCGCGGGGGTGCCGAAGGAGGAGATCAACCGCAAGGTCGAGGAGGCGGCGAAGATCCTCGACCTCGAGCAGCACCTCGACCGCAAGCCGGCGAACCTGTCGGGCGGCCAGCGCCAGCGGGTCGCGATGGGGCGCGCGATCGTCCGCGACCCGAAGGCGTTCCTCATGGACGAGCCGCTGTCGAACCTCGACGCGAAGCTGCGCGTGCAGATGCGCACCGAGGTGTCGCGGATCCAGTCGCGGCTGGGGACGACGACCGTGTACGTCACCCACGACCAGACCGAGGCGATGACGCTCGGCGACCGGGTCGCGGTCATGCGCCTCGGCGAGCTGCAGCAGGTCGGCACGCCGAAGGAGCTCTACGAGGACCCGGTCAACCTGTTCGTCGCCGGGTTCATCGGGTCGCCGGCGATGAACTTCTTCGCCGCCCGGCTCGAGGGCGACCGCGTGAGGCTCCCGATCGGGGAGCTGCAGCTCACCGACGAGCTGCGCCGCCGCGTCGAGGGCCACGGCGGCGGCGACGGCGGGCGCGACGTCATCGCCGGCCTGCGCCCCGAGGACTTCGAGGACGCCGAGCTCGTCGACCGCTCCCGCCACGCCGGCGGGTTCGAGTTCGAGGCGACGATCGACCTCGTCGAGTCGATGGGCTCGGAGATCTACGCCTACTTCGGCCACGAGGGCGAGGGCGCCCGGTCGGACCAGATCAGCGAGCTGGCCGCCGACGCGGGCGGCGCCGACATCCCGCGCGGCGACGAGCAGCAGGTCGTCGCCCGCCTCAACCCCGACTCGACGGTGGCCCGCGGCGAGCGCGCCCGGCTGTGGCTCGACTCGACGAAGCTCCACCTGTTCGACCCGAAGACCGGCGAGAGCCTGACCCACTCGGGCTGAGCGGGCGGCGCCCCGCGCCGCGGCACGTGGCGCATCGCCGCCAAGGATCACGACGCGTGGCCGAACGTCGGGGCACCATGCCCGAGCGCATCGTCCGCATCGCCGCCGAGGTCGGGGTCCTCGCCGCCGAGAAGCTCTCCCGCATCGAGCACGTCGCCTCGACGACGAAGATCCTCGCCGTCAACGCCCAGATCGAAGCGGCGCGCGCCGGGGAGCACGGCCGCGGCTTCGAGATGGTGGCCCAGGAGTCGGCAACGTCGCCGACACGATCAGCGCCGTCGCCGACGAGCTGAACACCGAGCTGGCCGCCCGCGTCCAGGAGCTCGACGTCCAGCGCCGGCGCCTCGTCGAGCAGGGCCGCGGCCGGCGCCTGGCCGACCTCGCCCTGCACGCGATCGAGCTCATCGACCGCAACCTCTACGAGCGCTCCTGCGACGTGCGCTGGTGGGCGACCGACTCGGCCGTCGTCGGGGCGTGCGCCGAGCCCGGCGACGAGGACCGCGCCCGGCACGCGTCGCGGCGCCTCGGCGTCATCCTCTCCAGCTACACGGTCTACCTCGACCTGTGGATCGCCGACCGCTCCGGCCGCGTCATCGCCCACGGCCGCCCGGACCGCTACCGCCGGGTCCTCGGCCGCGACGTCTCCGGCGAGCGCTGGTTCCGGCAGGCGATGGCGACGGCGGCGGGCGCCGCCTACGCGGTCGACGACATCCGCCGCGAGGACGGCCTCGACGGCGCGGCGTACTCGACCGCGGTCCGCGCCGGCGGCGACGAGCACGGCGAGGTCATCGGCGCGCTCGGCATCTTCTTCGACTGGGCGCCGCAGGCGCAGGCGATCGTCGAGGGCATCGGCCTGTCGGGGGAGGAGCGGTCCCGCACCCGCAGCCTCCTGCTCGACGCCTCCGGCCGCGTCATCGCCGCCTCCGACGGCCGCGGCCTGCTCGAGGAGACGGCCACGCTGCGCATCGAGGGCCGCGAGCGCGGCTACGACGCCGACGGCGACCGGATCGTCGGGTTCGCGCTCACCCCCGGCTACGAGACCTGCGCGGGCCTCGGCTGGTACGGCGCGCTCGTCCAGCGCCCGCCCGCCGGCGCGCCGGACGGGCCCGCGCGCGACGCCGCGCCCGAGCGCGAGACGGCGCTCGCCGCCGCCTGAGCCGCCGTCAGCGCCGNCGCCGCCGCGACGCCTTCAGCAGCGCGATGATCTCGTCGCTCCACTCGTGCGAGCGGGTGAGCTCGTAGCGCTCGCTGGCGAGGCGGTGGTAGGCGTCGGCGTCGGTGTCGTCGCCGATCAGGTCGGCGTCGCGCAGCAGCTCGACGACCGGCACGAACTCGCTCTCGAACCACAGGTTCGCGACCTCGACCCGGTCGAGGAACTGGCCGCGCTCCTGCATGAGGCGGAAGCCCCACGCCTCGACGCCCTCGGCCAGCGACCCGTAGTCGACCGGGTTGCGCAGCTCGATCCGCTCGGCCCGCGACGGGTCGAGCGGCACCCGCTCGCGGAACAGCCGCTCCTGGCTCTTCATCGGCAGGTCGCTGAGGCGCAGCGTCCGGTCGGCGCCGACCCGGGTGAGGATCTCGGTCACGTTGGCGTCGATGTCGCGCCACCCGAGCGCCCGCGCCGCCGACACGCGGTGGTGGCCGTCGCGGACGAAGTGCGCCTCCCCGATCCGGTACAGCGACACCGGCGGCAGCGGGTCGCCGCGGCGCATCGCGGCCGCGACCCGCTCCCAGCGCGCCCGCACGCGCGCGCTCGTCGGGCGGAACTGGCGGTCGAAGCCGCTCTGGCGGTCGGTCGTGCCGACGATCGTGTCGAGCGCGACGACCTGGAGCCCGAGCTCGCGCTCGCCGAGGCGCCCGACCGCCTGGACGACCTCGTCGAACGGGAGGATGAGGTCGATGTCGCCGCGCTCGCGCAGCAGCAGCCGGCCCATCCGCCCGAGCACCTGCCGCCGCCGGGCGCGCAGGAAGTCGTCCTGCGCGTCCACCTGCGACAGCCCGGTGCGTCGCGCGGCCGGCATGCCGGGGTCCTACCCGGATCCGGCGTCGACGCCCGCGCCCTCGTAGAGGGCGGCGAAGCGGTCCGCGTAGCGCTCGTAGACGACGTTGCGGCGCAGCTTCTGGGTCGGCGTGAGGTCCCCGCGCTCCTGGGTGAGGTCGTGGGGGAGGATCTCGAAGCGCTTCACCTGCTCGATGCGGGCGAAGTGGGCGTTCACCGCCGCGATCTCGGCCGCGATCGTCCGCTGCACCTGCGGGTCGGCGGCCATCGCGCCGACGTCGGCGGCGACGCCGAGCTCGGCCGCGAGCGCCGGCGCCTCGTCGGGGTCGAGCGTGACGAGCGCGACGAGGTACGGGCGGCGGTCGCCGTAGACGACGGCCTGCGACAGCCAGCGCGAGTCGCGCAGCGCCGCCTCGAGGTTCGCCGGCGACACGTTCTTGCCGCTGGAGGTGATGATGAGCTCCTTCTTGCGGCCGGTGATGCGCAGGAACCCGTCGGCGTCGAGCGAGCCGAGGTCGCCGGTGTGCAGCCACCCGTCGCGGATCGCCTCCGCCGTCGCCTCCGGCTGCCCCCAGTAGCCGGAGAACACGTGCCCGCCGCGCAGGAGCACCTCGCCGTCGTCGGCGATCCGCACCTCGGTGTCGGGCAGCGCCCGGCCGACGGTCCCGAAGCGGAACGCCTCGCGCGTGTTCAGCGTCGCCGCCGCGCACGACTCGGTCAGCCCGTAGCCCTCGAGGACGAGGACGCCGCAGGCGTCGAAGAACTCGAGGACCTCGCTCGAGATCGGGGCCGCGCCGGTGAGCGCGAGCTCCAGCCGCCCGCCGAACAGGTCGCGGACGTTCGAGAGCACGAGCCGGTCGGCGAGCCGGTGGCGGGCGCGCAGCAGGGGGGAGACGCGCCCGGCGCGCTCGGCGCGCCGCATCGCGCGGCCGGTCCGCAGCGCCCACGCGAAGATCCGCGCCTTCGCCTTCCCGCCCTCGGACGCCTTCGCGAGCGCCTTCGTGTGGATCTTCTCGAACACGCGCGGGACGGACGGGACGTGCGTCGGCCGCGCCGCGGCGACGTCGTCGATGAGGCGGGCGGTGTCGCCGCTCCAGAACGCGAGCGTCGCGCCGACGTCGAGCGACACCATCTGCACGATCCGCGCGAGCACGTGCGCCAGCGGCAGGAACATGAAGATGACGTGGCCGGGGCCGAGGTGGACCCGCCGCTCGTACATCGACATCGTCGCCAGCAGGTTGCCGTGCGTCAGGACGCAGCCCTTCGGCGGCCCGGTCGTGCCCGACGTGTAGACGATCGTCGCCGGGGTGTCGGCCGAGACCTCGGCCTGGCGCTCGTCGAGCGCGGCCGCGTCGAGGCCGGCGCCGCGCTCGGCGAGGTCGTCGATCGTCTCCGCGCCGTCGGCGGGCTCGATCGTCGCGAC
>Ga0065720_1020622_pt1 | contig 13535 bp, 14 predicted proteins | sample Thericmetagenome_FD_59107 | JGI IMG/M metagenome (GOLD analysis project Ga0065720, IMG submission 59107) | Thermophilic microbial communities from the Joint Bioenergy Institute, California, USA of rice/straw/compost enrichment - eDNA_2 v2... | ecosystem: Engineered > Solid waste > Grass >... | reverse complement strand
ACCGGTGATTCCACGTCGAAGTCCCAAGTTTGTAAAACTGCTGCGCCGCGCTCCGACATCTCAGGCGTAATCTCGGATAGTTGCTCCGTCATCGGAATATTCCCACTGTTCAGTCAAGTACACAATTGGGACTCTACTCCTAGGAGCTTTCAGCTCTGTTGAGGCAAGCAGCACTAGCGTGCTCTACATCAGGCGACTCCGAGAGGCATCTGTGGCGATCTAGCGAGCCCGCCTGTGGAAAAACACAACTGGAATCACCGGACTTTCTTATATTAGATACACCTCTAAGGTGAGTTCCGTCGGATGGTCTTGGCAGGCACATCCGACTGCAGGGGTAAGTGGGGATGGCAATCAAAGAGCTTTTGGAGTCGGTCAAAACCGGCCGCAGCAACGCGCACGCGTCGCCGCTGCAGTTCCTTCGGTTAGACACTGAAGGGATGGCCAAAAAGATGAAGCTGCGGGAAAAGGCGGCCGAAGCGGGAAAGAACAACCAACCATCTTCGTCCAGCACCTCCCTCGATTCGACTGAGCAGGAAATTGTCAACGAGATTGAGGGTGAGGCGAAGACGTCATTTGACCGCTACCTGGATCTACAGAAGACGTATTCGTCGCGTGCGGCTGACGCAAACATTCAAAGCATGGTGTTGAACATCGAAGCGGCTGCGTCCGCCGCAGTGTCAGACTTCGAGCGAGAAACGCAGGTCGGTACCAGTGACCTGTATCCTCTCAAGCGTGCTGCCGTTGAAACGGACGACGAGCTCCTTCGATTTCGAGCGGAACACGGCATCAAGGGTCCGGCGCATAACTTCGAAGGCCGGACACTGAAGGTTGGCATTCTGCTGACAATTGCGGTGTTTGAGGTTGCCGCAAACGCCACGTTCTTCATGCAGGGCAGCGAGCTCGGTTATGTTGGAGGGCTGCTTGCTGCATTCTTTGTCGCACTCATCAACATCGCCTTAGCATGCATCGTCGGCCGCATGGTGGTGCCGTGGATGTGGTATCGGCGATGGTTCATCAAACCACTCGGGTTTATTGGCACAGTCGGGTACCTCTTTGGCTTGGTGTATCTGAGCCTTTTCGTCGCGCACTACCGTGCTGCTGCCGAAAAATATGAGTTATCTGAGGCAGGCGCAGTCGCCATCGAGGCTATGAAGGCAGACGCATTTGCTTTGCCCGATTTCCAGTCCTGGATCTTGTTTGGTGTCGGATTCGTTTTTGCTTTCCTGGCTATGGTTGACGCCTTCCTATTGGATGATCCGTATCCGGGATATGGGCGCAGAACCCGCGACAACTTGAAAGCTCTTCGCAGGTATACGGACGCCAAGGATGACCTTACCCAGGACCTTGAGGACATAAAGGCCGACGCCGAAGCAAAGATCGAGGATATAGCGAGGTCCATTGAGGCGCGTCAGGGGATTTTCAGCGACCTTGTTGTTCGAAGCCAGGCGCTTCAATCTTCTATCGAAGAGCACTTCACCAACCTCGAAGGTGCCGCAAATCATCTGCTCAGCATTTACCGGGACGAGAATCGACGGCATCGCACGGACGAGGCGCCAGCGCGCTTCGCGGAGCAATGGAAGTACCGGCGGCCGGACACGAACGTTACTGTGGTCCCCGATCATCTGAGGAAAGCACTCGAGGAAGCGCTTCAGTCCGCGATGATCAAAATCCCGGAATGCCGAGAGAAGATGTACCTCGCCTACAATAATGCCCTCAACGAGTACAAGCGGATTGATGACTTAACGGTCGGAGATCTGCGCAAATGAGCAGGCGCCGCCGCCGTAGACGTGACGAAGGTACCGGCAAGGGTATTGCCCTAATTGCTGCGTCGGTCAGCGCTTTGGCCCTAATACTTGGGGGCGGCGCATACATGGCATTGACAAAGCGCTCGGTCGACAAGGAATCCGGATGCCTTAAGGATGGTTATGACACCATCACGACGGTGCTGGTCGATTTGACCGACCCGGTTACCCCGGTTCAAGCGGCGGCAATTAAGAACATCTTGATGAAGGTTCGCGATGCTGTCCCGAAATACGGGAGGCTGGAGGTCTACCCGTTAGAACCTGTTGCCACGAAAACCATTGCTCCCTTATTCGCTGCGTGCAGTCCAGGCACCGGCAAAGATGTCGACAGCAAGCTCTACGGTAATCCAGAGCTTGCCGATAAGAACTTCACAAAGAAGTTCGCAAGCAAGCTTCAGGAAGTTGTCGAGAATCTGCAGAAGTTACCCCCGCAGAACAACTCGCCAATCCTTGAAGGTATTCAGTCGGTGGCAGTTACCTCTCTCGGCACACCGAAGTCGGGCGCCGCGCAGAAGCACATGATTATTATATCCGACCTCATCCATCACACATCTCAGCTGTCGATGTACCAGGGTGCCCCTCAATTCCAGAAGTTTCGGACGACCCAGTACTATCAACAGATCAAGCCGCAACTACTTGGGGCGAAAGTCGACTTCTACATTTTAGCTCGTGAGACCATGAGAGATGTTCAGAAGCTGCCGCTGATAAATTTTTGGGTTGAGTATGTCACCGCATCTGAGGGTCAGTTCAATGGCTCTTGGCCAGCACAATAGGCATAGATCAATGGCAGAGAATGTTTCGTCGAAGAGGAAGTATGTAAACCCGATCGCAGATCTTCCCGACCAGGGTCTGTTCTTCCTGCTATTCGCAATTGGTGCGGTTGCCATCTGGACGCTGAAAGCCATTGGGCTGCACCAAGGCTTTGTCACCGTTGTTCCTGTTGGGTTGATGGTGATCTACGCCGGTATTGCCTGGGTCACGAAGCGCTACCGCATTCGTGAAGACAAGGTCGGCGACAACATCTACTACCTTGGTTTCCTCTACACCTTGGTGTCGCTCTCATACGCCCTTTACGCGTTCCGTCCAGATGGCTCCGGAACTGCAGACATCATCACAAATTTCGGTATTGCGATTACGACCACAATCGTTGGCTTGGCTGGTCGCGTGTTCTTCAACCAGATGCGAGAGGACGTAACGGAGTACGAAAGAGAAGCTCGTATCTCGTTGGCCGAGGCCGCAAATGACATGAAGGCGCAGCTCGGCGATATCGCGACCGAAATGGATGTCTTCAAGCGGAAGATGGCGCAGATTGCCGAAGAAGGCGTGACCAGCATGGCTGAATCCGCCAAATCCAGCCTTGAGGCGAACGTCCAGAAATTCTCGGAAGTCAGTAGCGACGTGATCGGTAAGATCCAGACTGCCTTCACCAGCTTTACAGATCATTCTGGGAAGTTGAACGATATCGCATCTAAGAATGTCGAAGCCCTGAATGCTCTGTTCGAACGCATTGAGCGCATTGAGGCTTCACCGGATCTGCTGGCGGCGAAACTCGATCCGGTCATGCAGAAGTTTCATGAGGTGGCCGACGAAACGTTGCAGCGGAACAAGGCGCAGGCCAAGGACGTGAAGAAGCTGCAGGAGATGATACAGCAGTCCGTTTCAGCCGCTGAGTCACTACTCAATGCGGCTAAGGCTGCCGATACTGGTGTTTCTGAGCAGCTTCGAGAACTCGCAACCGGCATCGAACTTGGCATCTCCTCGGTCAATAAGCTGGCGGGCGCTCTTCAGCAGGTTGGGAAGGAAATCACCGCCGAGATTGAGGAAAACCAGAAGGCAGTTGGTGGGCTGCGGCGCACGATTGACGCGGAGGCGGAAGCCATCGCTTCTTCAGCCAAAGCTCTCCGAGAGTCGGCGGAGCAGGCAAGCGCGTCCCTTATACAGATGGGTAAGGAAGAGGCCGAACGTCAGCGAACCGCGGTTGATGAGGTTGCGAGCCAGACCAAAGCAGCGCTGGAGAAGTATCGGGAAGCGGCCGAGGTAGTTCGGAACATGATTGCCGAGCAGATGGATGGCGCTCGCAAGTCACAAACAGAGCTGGCCGCCATACTTGCAGAGAGCCAGAAGACGTTCGCCGAGTTTGAAAACACCCTAGTGCAAGTTGTTAAAGGAGTGACGAAGCAACTGAACGCCGGGCCTGCTCAATGAAAGCAGACATTCAGCATCAGGATAACACCTACCGCCGTGGGCTGGTGCTCGGTCTAACCATGGCCGAGATCATGGTGCTAATTTTGTTTGCTCTGCTGCTAGCAATGGCGGCCTCATTCGAATTGCGTGAGCGCGAACTGGTTCGACTGCAAGCTGTCGAGGCAGCTATCAATGAGGCGTTCAAGGGGCAGCCTAGCTCGATGACCGCGAAGAAGCTCGTGGAACTCGTCGAGAAGCAACAGGTCTCGATTGCATCCCTTCAGAAGCAACTTGAGCAGACGAAGGGCTCCGTAGAGAAGGCAGCCATCGTTGATGACATTTTCCAGGCCCTGAAGAAGGCCGGGGCAGACACGGTTGAGCCAAAGAAGTTTCCGGAGATGATTCAGTTGGCGAGTGCCGTTGCGAAATATGCTCCGGAGAAAGACGGTTCTCCACCTACGCCGGTCCAAATCTCGGACGCTCTTTCGAAGTATGCTTCGCTCCAGTCCGAAATCACTAATCTCAAGGGCCAGAACAATCAGCTATCGGATCGAATTCGGCAGTTTGGTCGTGGAAACGAATTTCCAAGTTGTTGGGCGACGCCGGAAGGGAAATCGGAAAGCATTTTTGAAGTGCTCCTTTCTTCCACCGGCATCACGATCACAAATAGAGCCTTACCTCACCGTCAGGAGCAGCAGGCCGCGTTGCCACTAGCTCAGGTTCAGTATGATAGGGATCTTCCACTCGACGAGTTTCGAACCCAACTCCGTGACCTTTACAACTGGAGTGTTCGGGAGAAATGCCGTTTTTACGTCATCATCTTCTCGTCAGAGCGGGCTACCCGTAACGATCTACTCAATGCCGTGTACGGTTACTTTTACCCGGACTCGACCATTAGATACCGAGCGAAGTCGCAATGAGCGAGGAGTTGCTTAAGGCTCTGGTTGACTTCAGGAAGGCCGCACTGCGAAGCCTCCTGAATAAGGCGAACATTCAGGCGACCCAGTATGCGGTCGATCAGGCTGCTGAAAAGCCCGACTTTGTGGCGGCTTTCGAGTATGTGAAGGCCAATCCGCATCAAAGCCCTTGGTACAGGAGCTTATTTACGCCTTGGCGGGCCAGTAGCTGATGCGTTGGTTTGGATTTCTGGCTGGCTGGGCCACACTAATCGTCACAGCAGAGTATGCCTTTGCACATCCCGGTGGCTTAGACGCCAACGGATGTCATCGAGATCGGAAGAACGGCGGTTATCATTGCCATGCCAGCGCAACGCCTAGCGGTGGGGGAAAACCGTATGTTGCAGATGTCTCCGATCTCTCCGGGGTCGCTTCGGTAATTGACGGGGATACCCTAGAGATCCGTGGAGTTCGGGTCCGGCTCCATGGCATCGATGCGCCCGAGAGTGGGCAAACCTGTAAAGATGGCTCCGGAAGAATCTACCGTTGCGGTCAGCAAGCAGCCCTCAACCTTGCCGATTTCATCGGTCGGCGTCCGGTGTCGTGTTCAGGTCGAGATAGCGATCGATATCGTCGGACCATAGCGGTCTGCAAAGTGGGTGCCACCGACATTAACGAGTGGCTCGTTCGAGAGGGCTGGGCGATCGCATATCGGCAGTTCAGCCTGGACTATGTTGCGGCCGAGCAAGAAGCCAAGATGCACAAGCGGGGCATCTGGACTGGATATTTCGAGGCGCCTTCCGAGTTCCGAAAGAGAAATAGGTAGCTCAGGTTTTTAAGCGGGATACAGGTCGAGACTTCGCGGTTGCATCTTTTCAGGCCGAAGTGGCAAATGCCTCTTTGCTCACATGAAGATCGATTTCAGCGGATGCGCCGCAGAAAACAAAAGAAAAACAAGTTTTGACTTTAATCCCAAAAGCGCTATGATGCCTTCGAGCGTACGCGGTCCTTACGGGGCTTCGGCCGTCATAGCGGAATGACCGGGGTCCGCGCCTGAGCGTGCCGGAGCCTGACCCAGAAGGACAAGATGACAGGTGGCCGGAAATTCCCCGGGGACATGCCGGATAGGCGACTATTCGAATACGAAGAACATTTCGTCGCCTTCATCGACTTCCTTGGTTTTGCGGCCGCCATTGAAGCGGCCAGCGATGAGGCGCGTACGCAGCTGCTGCAGTTGATGGTGGCGCTGTCCGAAACCGAGTCAGAGTTCACTATCGAAACGAGGGCAACCCCGGACGGTGTGGCGACCGAGGTCGCTCCGAACATCACCACGTTCTCCGACAACATCGTCATCAGCTATCCGCTCGAGAAGCTCCGGGCCAAGGGTTACTACAGCGACCAGAACACACCGACCTTCATTCTCGATGGCTTCGCGAAACTGCTGTCGTGGCTCGCCATCTCGGCACTGCGTATCGGCTTCCTGGTCCGTGGCGGGGCTACCATCGGCCGCCTCTATCACTCGAACGGGGTGGTTTATGGCGAGGGCATGGTGGAGGCATACCGGATTGAATCGCAGGTTTCCGTGTACCCACGGGTGGTCCTATCCGAGAAGATCGCAAACCGCCCCAACTGGATTAGCAGCCCGAGGATCCTGACGGACACGGACGGCCTGCGGCATATCGACTACTTCAGTGCCTTGTTTCTGAACCCCATTGAGGCACCCGACGGGCGCACACCGTCTCCGGCGGAGCTATTCTCGACCTCCATCGAAGTGATTGCGTCCCAGCTCGATCGGCTGCGATCGAAGAACAACCAAAGGGCCTATGCCAAATGGGTGTGGTTTTCCCATCAGGTCGCGGAAAGCCTGGATAGGATTGCCCCTGCGGTCCGTCGGCAATACAGGCTTCGTCCGGAGGAGCTGGCGAAAGGTTAGTCGTCCCATCAAAGCCAAGCTGTTTCTGCTTGAGCTGGACTGCTGGAGGCCGCACACCATTGCAGCTTGCGAAATGAAGAAGATCGCGCCGACTTCGCGGACGGCGACGATGTTAAATTAAGAGGGACCGCAACCCGCGTAGGTTCACGGACACCCTAGGGCCGGTTCGGGTGAACGCAGGCCCACCTAATCGCAGTTGTCTACGTCGTAAAACCTTCATATCGCGGTAATCAGGCCGTCACCCAGGCCACCTACGTATCGCAAACCGCAATCCTTCGGCGGTTTGGATCACGGATGGTGATGATGGGTGAAGCAGCTATTCGACCGGTACTCCGGCTTAAGAATGTTGGAGTCACCTACCCGGGTGGGGTCGTCGCCCTCAGGGCAGCGAATATCGAATTCCACAAAGGCGAGTTCGCCGTTCTCCTCGGCCTGTCTGGTGCTGGTAAGTCGACGTTACTGCGCTCGCTGAACCTGCTCGTTCGCCCTACCACCGGCACGGTCAGTGCACCTGATCTCGGTGCGCTCACGCAATCCAGGGTCCTGCGTCAGCACCGCCGCCGGACAGCCCTCGTTTTCCAGCACCATCAGCTCATCGAGCGCCACACAGCTCTGGCAAATGTGCTGACAGGCCGACTTGGCTATCACAGCACTTTGCGCAGCTTTCTCCCGCTGCCCAGGGCCGATATCGAGCTTGCCCTGCACTGCCTGCGGCGAGTGGGGCTGGCCGACAAGGCATTGTCCCGGGTGGACCAGCTTTCCGGCGGCCAGAAGCAACGGGTAGGCATTGCCCGGGCTTTGGCGCAGCAGCCCACGATGATTCTGGCGGACGAACCCGTCGCCAGCCTAGATCCGGCGACATCCGAGAAGGTGCTCACTCTCCTGCGGGATATCTGCCGCGAAGACGGGATTACGGCCGTAGTTTCCCTGCACCAACTTGAATACGCCCAGCGATTCGCTGATCGCATCGTCGGGATCGCGAACACCAGAATTGTATTCGACGGCACACCCGGCGACCTAAGCAGCACAAAGCTCGCGGAAATCTATGCGGGTCACCTCGGAGCGCCAGCGACCCCGAAGTCATTCGAGCGTCCTGCTCACACCCCGGCCTCCCTCAAGCCTGAAATGGAGATGGTATGAATCGCCTGCTCAAATTCGTCCTCGCCGCCGCGGTTGCGGTTGGCCTGGCCACTCCGGCCATTGCTGCCGATGCGAACCCCGAGACCCTGAAAGTAGCACTGCTCCCGGATGAGAACGCGTCCGAGCTCATCAAGCGCAATCAGCCGCTGAAAGATCTGCTCGAGAAGGAACTGGGCAAGAAGGTCCAGCTGGTGGTCACGACCGACTATTCGTCGATGATTGAGGCGATGCGGTTCGGCCGTATCGATTTGGCTTACTTCGGCCCGCTTTCCTACGTTCTGGCGAAGTCCAAGGCTGAAATTGAGCCGTTTGCAGCCATGCTGAAGGGCGGCAAGACCACGTATCGCTCAGTCGTCATCGCAAACGCAAAGTCGGGAATCGACGGCTTGAAGGACATCAAGGGGAAGAAGATGGCATTCGGCGACAGGGTGTCGACTTCCAGCCACCTCATTCCAAAGACGATGCTGGCAGAAGCGGGCCTGGTGCACGAGCGAGATTACCAGCAGCATTTCGTCGGTACACATGATGCTGTGGCTGTGAACGTTGCAAATGGCAACGCAGATGCGGGCGGATTGAGCGAAGACATCTGGGGTTATCTGAATGACCGCAAGCTCGTCGACCCCGCCAAGGTCAAGGTCCTGGGATATAGCTCGGAATACCCTCAGTTCCCGTGGACGATGCGCTCGAATCTGGATCCCGCTCTGAAGGACAAGATTCGCACCGCGTTCGTCAACATGAAAGACCCGGCTGTCCTGAAGAACTTCAAGGCCGACGGTTTCGCCCCGATCACGGACAAGGACTATGACGTTATCCGCGAGATGGGGAAGCTTTTGAACCTCGACTTCGCTGCAATGTGAGTAGCTGACGATGACTGACGCGACCGCAACTCTCATCGAACGAAATCGAATCCTGGACGCCTATGGCCGTTCCTGGAAGCGGCAATCCGCTCAGCTGGTTGTAGTCGCGGCAGTCGTCGTCTCGGCCGCCTGGTATGTCGGCCTGCTGGATTTCGCGACCCTGGTGGATGGGCTCCCGGCTATCCTGACGCTGTTTGCAGAGTCGATGCCGCCCAATTTCACGAATGCTCAGGCTTGGCTGAAGCCACTGGTTGACACACTGGCGATGAGCATCGCGGGAACGTCGATTGCCGTCCTTTTATCCTTCCCGCTCGCTTTTGTGGCTGCCCGGAATACTTCCCCACATCCAATTGTCTTCCAGTGTGCCCGTGTGCTGTTGAACGGTTTGCGGTCGGTGCCGGAACTGATCATGGGCATTATATTTGTAGCCGCGGTGGGCTTCGGCGCTCTGCCAGGTGTGCTCGCACTCGGACTTCACTCGGTCGGCATGGTCGGCAAGTTCTTCGCGGAAGCTATCGAACATGTGGACGAAGCGCCCGTCGAAGCAGCGCGTGCTGCCGGTGCCAGCCCCCTCCAGGTACTGTTCCATGCTGTGCTGCCGCAGGTGCTGCCGCAGTTTGCGGACGTCTCAATTTACCGCTGGGAATATAACTTTCGAGCCTCGACGGTGATGGGAATGGTCGGCGCCGGGGGCATCGGCTTCGAGCTGATGGGTTCGCTCCGCATCATGCAGTACCAGGAAGTCAGCGCCATCTTGCTGGTCATCTTGGCGATGGTGACGCTGGTGGACGGCCTGAGCGGCTATCTTCGCAAGAAGTTCAAGTAAGGCCAGAGCCGATGAAGCCGCGTGTCGTTCTAACCCATCGCGTTCACCAGGAAGTCCTGGATTTTCTGGGTTCCAGCTGCGAAATCGTCGCGAACCAGACACCTGACACTTTGCCCTGGAACGAAATTAGACGCCGGGCAAGTACAGCCGACGCGATGATGGCCTTTATGCCGGATAGGGTCGACGCCGAGTTCCTGGCGGCCTGTCCAAAGTTGCGCATTATCGGCGCCGCGCTGAAGGGGTTCGACAACTTTGATGTCGATGCCTGCACCGCACGTGGTGTCTGGCTCAGCTTCGTGCCGGACCTACTGACCGTCCCGACGGCCGAACTGGCGGTCGGCCTGACTATTGGGCTGACCCGGAAGCTCCTGCAGGCCGATGCCAAGGTCCGATCCGGCACCTTTCAGGGCTGGCAGCCGGAGCTTTACGGGCTCGGCATTGCTGGTTCGGAAATAGGTATTCTGGGCATGGGCGCTATTGGAATGGCCATTGCAGAGCGGTTGTCTGGATGGGGCGCAACCATCCGTTATACCGACCGCCAGCGCCTGGCGGCAGCCGAGGAGTCCAAACTGGGTATCCATTGGGGCGATACAGACAGCATCCTGGGGAACAGCGACATCGTCATCTTGGCGCTACCGCTAACACCCGAGACCCTGCATATGTTGAACGGCCGGACTATCGCCAAAATGCGCCGAGGTGCGTTCCTGGTTAACCCGTGCCGCGGGTCGGTGGTCGACGAGGCAGCGGTTCTGTCCGCTCTCCAGACCGGTCACCTTGGCGGCTATGCGGCCGACGTGTTTGAGATGGAGGACTGGGCACGCGAGGACCGGCCGCGGTCAATCGCCCCGGCGCTGCTTTCGCATCCAAACACCATGTTCAGCCCTCATATCGGATCGGCGGTCCAGAAGGTGCGGCTGGCGATCGAGATGCGGGCAGCGGAGAACATTCTCCAGGCGCTGGCTGGTAAACGCCCTATGGACGCTGCCAACGACCCTCGGCAAGCCGCATAAGCATGCTCAATCTGGTTTGGGTTAGGTCGTTTCTGGCGCTTGTGGACCGCAAGAGCTTTCAGGGCGCTGCCGAGTTGCTGTATATCGCTCAACCGACTGTCAGCCTGCATATCCAGAAGCTCGAGGAGCAACTTGGCGTTCCTCTGTTTCACCGCTCCCGAAGTGGCTGCGAGCCAACTAGGGAGGCACTCAACTTCCTCCCCTATGCCCAGAGCATCATTCGCGTGAACGAGCGGGCAATAGCTTCGGTTCGGGGTGGTCCGCTGCGGCTAGGCGCGAGCTCGAATATCGGCATCTATCTGCTCCAGCCGTATCTGCGGTCTTTCCTGGACAAGCAAATTGCCCGGGAAGTCGAAGTCGTCATCGACCGCAATCCGACTATTGCGGAGAGGCTGGAGAACGGAGAAATCGACGTCGCCTTGATGGAGTGGTGGGATGGCCGCGCTGGGTGCGAAGCCCAACTTTGGCGAAGTGAGCCAGTTGTTGTGATTGTGCCCCCGGGTCATCCACTGGCTGAGCAGACAGTGGTGAGCCGCAGCGAGCTTTCGGAGATGGAGTTGCTCGGTGGCGAGCCGGGGACCGGCACAGGGCGGTTGCTCGCTCGGTATTTTGGTGGAGCCGCGAAAATGCCGCGTGTATCCCGGCAGCTCGGCAGCACCGAGGCGGTCAAGCAGGCTGTCAAAGCTGGGTTGGGAGTTTCCCTGGTATTTGCGTCTGCTGTTTCGGATGAGGTCCGATCAGGGAGACTCGTCGCTATCCCATTGGCAAGTCCGGGCTTATCCAAGGATCTATTCATCGTTTGGGGGCGGACTCAGGCTGGGGCTGCAGAAGGCTTGGTAGAACATTTACTGGAGGTTCCTTCGGTCAAAGAACCCCAGCACGCGCTGGTCTGACCGGCTTCGGAATAAATTCACTGTTGACGTTTGCTGAAGGCCGTTATAGGTATTCGTCGAACGACGAATGGAGTGACCCGTGGCCGCACCCGCCAAGACCCGATCCAGAAGGCCTGAAGCTGAGGACCCCAGCTGCTGCGCTCCCGGTGTGTCGCCAGTCGATCTGGCTGAGCAGGCTCGTCCTGAGGACGAGGAATTGGCCGAGTTGGCCAAGGCGCTCGCTCATCCTGTCCGGATACTTATTGTCCGCAACCTGCTTCGCATCGGCACCTGCTACTTCGGCAAGCTGGCCGATCTGCTGCCGGTCGCCGCGTCTACCGCATCCCAGCATCTCACTATCCTGAAGGAGGCCGGTGTCGTCATCCATGACCCCGATGCCGAGCGTCCCTGCTACTGCGTCGACCTGAAGAAGCTGAAGCGCATTCGTGCGCTGGTGGAGCAACTGTAAAAAAAATTTGCCTGACTGTTCGTATTTCGACGAATACCGAGGAGATAACGATGAACGCCATCACACCAATTCAGGACAGCGCGCTTCCAGTCATTGTCATCGGAGCGGGGCCGGTAGGTCTTGCCGCCGCCGCACACTTGATCGGGCGCGGTTTGCCCGTGAAGGTTTTGGAAGCGGGATCCAGCGTGGCCGACCATGTGCGCTCGTGGGGCCACATCCGGCTCTTTTCACCGTGGTCCTACAACATCGACAAGGCCGCTCGTGCTCTGCTTGAGAAGGCCGGGTGGGAAGCCCCGAAGCGCAGCGTGCATCCGACAGGCTTCGAGCTATACGAGCAATATCTGAAGCCGCTGTCTGAAACGCCCGAGATTTCGGCTGTCGTTGAGACCGATGCACGCGTCGTCGGCATCTCCCGGTCTGGCTTTGACAAGATGAAGTCTGCTGGCCGTGAGTTGGCGCCGTTTTCGGTCATTGTCCGCAGGTTCGACGGCTCGGAGCGCGAAGTGCTCGGACGCGCCGTGATCGACGCTTCCGGCACCTGGAGCAACCCCAACCCGATCGGCAGCAATGGCCTGCCGGTTCCGGGCGAGAAATCACTCGGCCACAAGCTCGCATACGGCGCGCCTGACGTTCTGGGGCAGGACATCGACTCCTACGCCAACAGGCGGGTACTGGTGATCGGTGCCGGGCATTCAGCCGCGAACGTCCTGCTGGACCTGGCAACCCTCAGGAACCGGGCGCCCGATACGCAGATTGTCTGGGCCGTCCGTGGTTCCAGCCTGGCTCGCCTGTTCGGCGGCGGCGCCAATGACAAGCTGGAGGCCCGCGGTGCATTGGGCCAAGCGCTCGAGAAGCTGGTCGCCAGCGGGGCTGTTGAACTTCATCTGAACAGCACAGTTGCCGCACTGAAGGATGGCAATCAGGTCCATGCCACCTTGCGCCAGCCGAGCGGATACACCGCGACCGTTGCTGTTGACCGGGTGATTGCTGCAACCGGTCAGCGGCCCGATCTCGATATCCTGCGTGAGATCCGCCTCGACCTGGATCCTGCAACGGAAAGCCCGCGGGTCCTCGCGCCGCTGATTGACCCGAATGTCCATTCCTGCGGCACCGTTCGGCCACACGGACATCGGGAACTGGCTCAGCCCGAAACCGGCTTCTATATCGCAGGCATCAAGAGCTATGGCCGTGCGCCGACCTTCCTGATGGCGACCGGCTATGAACAGGTGCGCTCGATCGTCGCCGCCATTGCAGGCGACATGGCGGCTGCCGATGATGTCCAGCTGGACCTGCCGGAAACGGGCGTCTGCAGCACCAATCTGGTAACTGGCGAGGGCGAGAGCTTGGTCTGCCCCCTGAAAAGTGGTCCTCCCTGAAGTAGGCTATTGAGCCGTAGGAGGACGTTGGAATGCCCCGGAAGAAGCACAAACCCGAAGAGATCGTGGCGAAGCTGCGCCAAGTCGATGTTCTGTTGTCGCAAGGTCGTTCTGTCGGAGAAGCGGTCCGTTTGATCGGCGTGACGCAGTTTACGTATTACCGGTGGCGC
>Ga0065720_1001019_pt1 | contig 13540 bp, 10 predicted proteins | sample Thericmetagenome_FD_59107 | JGI IMG/M metagenome (GOLD analysis project Ga0065720, IMG submission 59107) | Thermophilic microbial communities from the Joint Bioenergy Institute, California, USA of rice/straw/compost enrichment - eDNA_2 v2... | ecosystem: Engineered > Solid waste > Grass >... | reverse complement strand
CCCCAAGCCACCACCTCCGAATGGGTCGCCCGCGAAGTCACCTACTGGCTCGACCACAACCCACCCAACACCCTCCTCATCGCCGTCACCGACGGCGAACTCCACTGGAACCCCACCACCGGCGACTTCGACCCCACCCGAACCACCTGCCTCCCCCCACCCCTGTACGGCCGCCTCACCCAAGAACCCCGCTGGGTCGACCTCCGCAACCTCCCCACCGACCAACTCACCCTCCGCAACACCACCTTCCGCGACCGCATCGCCGACCTCGCCGCACCCCTCCACGGCCTCAGCAAAGACGACCTCGTCGGCGCCGACATCCGCCAACACCGCCGCACCCAACACCTCATCCGCGCCACCATCGCCACCCTCACCGCGCTCGTGGTCCTGGCCGGCGTGGGCACGGTGGTCGCGGTGAACCGCACTCGCGTGGCAAACGAGCTGCGGAACTTGGCCCGCGAGCAGGAGGAGCTGGCCGACCAGCAGCGCGCGCGGGCCGAGCAGGGTCTCCGCGATGCCCTGGCGCGGCAGCTCCTGGCCGAGGCCGACCTGCTCGTTCGGACCGACGTACCGATCGAAGCAGCCGAATATCCCGCCGCCGCTCGGCTGGGCCTGGCCGCGCTGCGGCTGCGCGACGACGAGCAGGTCCGCGCAAGCCTCCTCGGCTACACGGCCAACAGCGACATCACGGCCACGCTGGTGGGGCACACGGGCGCGGTACGGGGGATCGCCTACTCGCCGGACGGCGCGACCCTCGCGACCGCCGGGTTCGACCACACCGTACGCCTGTGGGACCTACGTTCGTCCGGCCGGCCGCGCCTCCTCGGCGAACTGTCGAGCGGGCACACCGACATCATCTTCGACGTGCAGTACTCGGCGGATGGCGACCTGCTCGCCACCGCCAGCGCCGACGGTCTCGTCATGATCTGGGACGTCCGCGATCCGAGTAACCCGGTCCAGGTCGGTGACCCGGTACGCGGCCACGCCAACGCGGTCAGCGCGGCGCTGTTCGCCCCCGAGCAGCCGATTCTCGTCACCGCCGGCCTGGACGGCCTGGCCATCCTCTGGGACATCACCGAGCCGGACCGGCCCCGGCGGATCGGCCTGCCCCTGGTGCACGGCGACGAGATCTGGGCGGCCGCGCTCTCGCCGGACGGCCGCCACCTGGCCACCGGCGGTCGCGATGGCGAGCTCATCGTGTGGGACATCGCGAATCCTGAGTCCGTGACGCGGGTGGCGGTGTTCGCCACGGCCGCCGGCGGCGCCATCCGCACCGTCGCCTTCCATCCGGGCGGGGCACTGGTCGCCACCGGCGGGTTCCGCGACGGCGTCGAGGTGTGGGACATCAACGATCCACGCGCGGCCGAGCCGGCTGCGAGTATCGAATTCTCGGAGTGGATCTACGCGGTGGCGTTCTCACCCTCCGGGCAGCTGGCCGCGGGCGGGGCCATGCCTACTCTGACCATCTTCAACCTCGACCTGCCCCGCCGCTCGGCCACGCCGGTCAGCACCCGTTCCGAGTCGTTCGACAGTTCCATTCAGCGGCTGCATTTCTCGCCGGACGGCGCCACGCTTGCGGCCGGATCCGGTAACGGCTACGTCTCACTGCGCATGGTCGACCCGCCGTATCCGACGGTAGCGACCATCAAGGGCAGCGCCGCGGCCCCGTTCCCGGACGGACGCACGCTGGCCGTCATCGACGACGAACAGTTGACGCTGTATGACATCACCGACCCGAGCCGGCCCCGACGGCTCGCCGAGCCCCGGGCTCTGGCCGTGTACCCGGCCCGCGCCACGGTCTCACCCGATGGCCGGCTCCTAGCCACGGCCGGATCGTCCTCCGACCGCCTGGTGCGGGTGTGGGACATCCACGATCCGGCCCGCGTCACGCAGCGCGGCCTCGCGCTCCGCGCCGGCCCGAACGCGACCGCGGTGTTCTCGCCCGACAGTCGCCACCTCGCCACCGCGAGCGAGGAGATGGGTCTGATCATCTGGGACATCACCGACCCGGACAGTCCGTACGGCATCCAGCTCAGCCGCGACGGCGAACCGGTCCGGGCGGTGGCCTTCTCGCCGGACGGGCGCCTCCTCGTGATGGGCACCGGATTCTCGCGCGTCATCGTGTGGGACGTCAGCGATCCGGCGGGTCCGAAGCTCCTCAGCGGACCGCTGACCCAGCACCTCGACCCGGTGAACGCCGTGGCGTTCTCACCGGACGGGTCCATGCTGGCCGCCGGCGACGAGGCCGGGGCGATCACCTTGTGGGACTTCACCGATCCGGCCCGGCCGGTCATGCTCGGGCGCTCGCCGACGCGCCTGATTGATCTGTCGGTCGACATGGTGGCGTTCTCGCCGGACGGACGGTTCGTCGTGGCGTCCGGCTTCACCGGTATATCCCTGTGGGACGTCAGCTACCCGGCCCGGCCGGTGCGGGTCGGCCGGTGGTCGACCCGGGGGGACGTCGCTGTCGCGCCTCACGGCCGCACGCTGATCGTCAGCCGCTTCGTGGAGGGCCGGACGTACCTGTGGGACTACTCGCGGGTCGACGACCTCCGGGCCAGCCTCACCGAGTACGCCTGCGCGGTCGCCGGTCGCGGGCTCACCGAGGACGAGTGGGCGAGTTTCCTTCCATCGATACCGTATGAGGACACCTGTCCGATCCCGACCGGCTGAGCATCACTGCCCTCCACGCTGACCACCCGACGAACCAGGTGCCGAGCGCCCGGCCCGGCTGAGCGATGACCTCGACCCCGGCTAAGCGAAGACTTAATGTGTCGTCGCGTGAGCCGCGGCCCGCGCCTAGTGTTGAGGCACGCGAAGCGGCGTCACCGAGGAGGCGACCATGACATCTCCTGACGAAACGGTCGCAGGTCCGGCCACGGCGGCTTCGGGTGCGGACCGTCCGCCCCAGGGCCTCGATGTGCTTCGTACGATCTGGGCCGCCGACGAGCGGAGCGTGGCCGCGTTCGACGAGGAGTGCGCCCCGGCCAAGGTCTGCCGCAACATGCGGGACTTCACCTTCGACGGCCTGGCCGAGCCCGGCACGGATCTCCGCACGGCCTGGCGGGAGCGACTGCGCCGCGAAGGAAAGCTGGGCTCCAGCGGCGGTTCGGTCCGGTACCTCGTGCTGGGACCGCGCGAGCAGAGCTGAATTATGGAGAAATTCGAGTCCGTTGCCGACCTGACGCAGGCTCTGCGGGACGGCGGCTACCTGGCCGATCGCGGGCTGGCCACGACGCTGTTCGTGGGCCTGACCCTGGACCGGCCGATTCTCATCGAGGGTGAGGTGGGCGTCGGCAAGACCGAGGTCGCCAAGACGCTGGCGAGCGTGCTGAACCGACGCCTGATCCGCTTACAGTGCTACGAGGGCATCGACACCAACCAGGCCCTGTACGAGTGGGACTACGCCCGCCAGATGCTCTACATCCGGGCGCTCTCGCAGCGGGAGCTGGCGGCCGACGACTCAGTCGAGAAGCTCTTCGGGCCCCGGTTCCTGCTGGAGCGGCCGCTGCTGGAGGCCGTACGGGCCGGCCGGCAGGCGGTCCTGCTCATCGACGAAATCGACCGTGCCGATGACGAGTTCGAGGCGTTCCTGCTCGAGGTGCTCTCCGACTTCCAGATCACCGTGCCGGAGGTCGGCACGATCCGCGCGGAGGCGCCGCCGCTGGTCATCCTCACCTCCAACCGGACGCGGGAGCTGCACGACGCGCTGAAGCGGCGCTGCCTCTACCACTGGGTGGACTACCCCGACCCGGACCGGGAGGTGGCGATCGTGCTGACCCGGGCGCCCGGGGTGTCGGAAGCGTTGACCCGCAAGGTGGTGGCGGCGGTCAACCGGTTGCGGGCGCTGGACCTGGCCAAGCCGCCCGGCGTCGCGGAGACCATCGACTGGGTCCGCACGCTGGAGGTGCTGGGCGAGACCGACCTCGACGCCCGTACGGTCAGCGACACCCTGGGCGCGGTCATCAAGGAGCGCGACGACCTTGACCTGGCCCGGCGCAACCTCGACCGGATTGCTGCCCGTGAATGACAGGACGGCCTCGACAGGGCCGTACGCGCCGATCGTCGCGGTGCTGGTGGACTTCGCCCGCCACCTGCGTCGCGCGGGCATCGCCGTCGGCTCCGGCGAGGTGATCACCTACTGCCAGGCCATGGCGGCGCTCGACCCGACCGACCTGGTCGACCTCTACTGGGCCGGACGCTCCATCGTGGTCACCCGACGCGAGCAGATTCCGGTCTACGACCGGGTCTTCCGCGCGTACTTTCTGGGCGAGGCCGACGACACCACGCCGCCGGCCCGGACCGTGATCCGGACGGTGGCCACCACCGCCTCGGTCCTGCAGATCCCCGCGGTCGATCCGGGTCCGGCCAATCCCGAGGAGCACCAGGCGATGCTCGGCCTGATGGCCTCCACAGTGGACATCCTGCGTGACAAGTCCTTCGCGGCCTGCACGCCGGAGGAACTGGCCGCGCTCCGCCGGATCATGGCCACCATGCGGCTCGCCCCGCCCCGACGTCGCACCCGCCGGCTGCGTCCGGCCCCGCGAGGCCGGACTCCCGACCCTCGCCGGACGGTGCGCGAGATGATGCGACGCCACGGCGACCTGCCCGTCCTCCGATGGCGGGCCCGCCAGTACCGCCCGCGGCGTCTCGTGCTGATCCTCGACGTCTCGGGGTCGATGGCGGACTACTCGCGCGCCCTGCTGCAGTTCGCCCACTCGGCGACCCGGGCCACCGATCGGGTCGAGGCGTTCTGCTTCGGCACGCGGCTCACCCGGGTGACGCCGGCCCTGCGCCGACGCAACGTCGACGACGCCCTGGCGCGGGCGGCCAAGACGGTCGTGGACTGGGAGGGCGGAACCCGCATCGGCGACTGCCTGACCGCGTTCGTGCGGGACTGGGGCCGGCGCGGCCTCGGCCGCGGAGCGATCGTCGTCATCTGCTCGGACGGGCTCGACCGCGGCGACCCCGACGTGCTCGCCACCGCCATGGAGCGACTGTCCCGGCTGTGCCACCGCATCGTCTGGGTGAACCCGCACGCCCAGCCGACGGGCCGGTCTACGGGCCGCGCAGCCGGCTACCGCGCGACCACGCTCGGAATGATGGTGGTCGAGCCGTACGTCGACCTGCTGGTAGGCGGACAGGACCTGCGAGGCCTGGAGGAGCTGGCCATGCGGCTGGCCGCGCTGACGTAGTCTGCTGGGACCGTTCGAAGAACGGACTCCGTTCCCGAGAAGGACTGCCTGCTGGGACCGTCGGAGAGGGCCATCGGCCGGGAGGTGCCGGATGAAGTGGAGCGTGACGGTCGTCGCCGAGGGCGACCAGATCATGAGTCGCGAGCAGATCGTCGAGCTCGCCGACGCGGTGGCCGCGTCCGGCGGGATCGCCTCAGGCATCGGCACCAATCGCTACGGTGCGCAACTGGTGGTCGAGGCTGACACCGCCGAGCAGGCCATTGAGCTCGGCCGGGCCGAGTTCACCCGGGCGGTCGAGCGGGCCGGCCTGCCGGCTTGGCCGATCGTCGACGCCGACGCGACCAGCGAGGCCGACGAGGACGAGTTCTGACGCCGCTCGCGCTGGACGCGTCACGACACCAGACCGATGGGTGAGCTCCGATGATTCGACTCGGGTCGCTGGCCGGGTACCCGTTCGAGGGCCCGCGGGTGCTCGGTGGGTGGACGCCGCCGGCCCGCCCGGCCGTGTACGCGATCCTCTACAAGCCCGACCCCGCCACGGAGCGGTACGCCGTCGCCTACGTCGGCCACAGCGACGACCTCTCCACCGAGCCCTTCCCGTTCGCCCACCCGGCCGCCGGCTGCTGGATCAAGCGGGCCGGCGGCAAGTGGCGCGTGTACGTCTGCTGGTACGAGGTACCCGGGGGCCTGCGATCGCACCGTGAGCAGATCGCCCGCGAGCTCATCGCGGCCTACCGGCCCAGCTGCAACGAGCAGCAGTACGACCAGACCTGGAAGGACGAGTGGATCCAGGACTACACCGCCCGGACCACCGGACCGCTCACGACCAGCCGCACTCCCGACGAACCCAAGGCGTCGCTCTAGAACGACGACCGTCCGCACCGCCCCGCCCCGGTCCGCAGCCTCCGCGCTGCCCGTGACGGCTCGGGTGGCCGCGCGAGCCAAGCCGCCATATCGACAACCCCCGGTCGCGCGACAGGCGGCCGAGTGGTGTCATGGTTGGCGTGACAGTGCTGTGGTGTGTCGTGGCCCTGGCCGCCCTACCGTGCCTGGCCGCGACGGTCGTCGTCGCGTTGCGGTTCCGGCCGGGACCAGCGACCCCGGTCACGGCGGACGGGCTGTCGGTCGTCGTGCCGATCAAGGGCACCGACGCCCACACCGAGTCCAATCTGGACGCTCTGTTCGCCTCGCGGGTCCCCGTTCCGGTCGAGTACCTCATCGCCATGGAGTCGCCCGACGACCCGGCCCACGAGGTGACGGTTCGGGTCCAGCAGCGGCACCCGGACGTGGCCTCGTCCATCGTGATCAGCGGACCGGCCGGGTCGCGCATGGGTAAGCAGCACAACCTGGCCGCCGGCTTCGCCCAGGCCCGCTACGACACCCTCGCCTCCATCGACGCCGACGTACGGGTCGATGCGGACACGCTGGCGCTCGGCCTGGCCCACCTGAGCCGGACCGACGCCGGGGTGGCGTACTTCCTGCCGCAGTACGTGGGCCCCGGTCCGCTCGGTGGGCTCCTCGTCGCCCTTTACAGCAACTACTACTACCAACTCAACATGGCCGCGGTGGCGCTGTCGAGCAACGCCGGCTTCATCACCGGCGGGCTGTGGCTCATGTCGGGCGAGGCCCGGCGTCGCCTCGGTGACCTCGGCCGCTTCGGCACCACGGTCAGCGACGACGCCGCGATCGGACGGGCCGTCGTGGCGGCCGGCCTGCGTACGATCCTGATTCCCCGTACCGTGCGGATCCCCTACGAGAACCTCGGCCTGGGCGGCGGCATCCGTCACGTACTGAAATGGCTCACCCTGCTGCGGGCCGAAGGGCTGCCCACCTACCTGACCATCGCCTCGAGTTGGCATCCGCTGCTGTTCGCCGCGGTATCGGCGGTGGTGGCGGTCCTGGCCGGCGTCGGGCTGGCCCCGGCGTTGCTCACCGTCGCGGCCGTCGCCGCCCTGCGCTGGGCCAGCGCGCTGGTCCTGCACGCGCGGGCGTACGGGTGGCGGGGCGCCGGGGCGATGGTCTGGTTGCCCGTCTATGAGCTGCTCGCCGTTCCCGTCCTCTTCGCCCGCGGCCTGTTCTCCCGCGAGCTGACCTGGCGTGGCGTTCGCTACCGCATCGGCCGCGGCGGCACCATCCTCTCGGCCCGCCCGGTCACCACGAGCCGCCCCGCGGACTCGGCCTGAGGACCGGCGACCGTACGGTCAGGCGCGCCAGGCGCCGAGCACCTCCTCCGGTCCCCAGTGGACATCCACGAGCGATGAGTCCACTGTGGGGGCCAGGCCGCTGTGCGACACCACCATCAGCCCGCATCGCGCACCGTCGAAGCCCGGCACCTGGCTGGCTGCCAGGGCGAGGTCGGCCACGTCACGCCCGTCGACCGGGCTGGCCAACCACTTGATCGATCCCGCGAAGTACACGGCGCCGGCCACCGGCCCGCGATCGGCGCCGACCAGGTCGACCTCCGGGTTGAACTGCCGGTTCCACCAGCCACCGACCACGCGGGCATCGGGCCAGGGCAGCTCACCGGCGAGCGCGGCGAGCTCCAGCGCCTGGCGGATCAAGGGCTCGACGGCTCGCCCGCGCCAGCTCGACCACCGGCGACGCACCAGCGCGACGGCGGCCTGCGGGCGACCACGCCGGGCCTGTTCCTGCGCCTCCCGCAGCATCGCGAGGTACAGGCGCAGATTGCTGTCCGCCACCCGGTACAGCGCGGGTCGACCCGCCTTGGTCGACAGCGGCTCGTCCACAGCCAACACGCGTTTCTCGTTCACGAGCCGGCGCAACAGGGGCGACAGCAGGCCGGAGGCGAGCGGGGCCCCGGCGCTACCCGCGGTCGCCGCGATGTTTCCGAACGTACGGTTCCCGCCGCCGATCGCCTCCAGCACCCGACGGGCCTGGTCGGGCGCGGGAAACTCGGCGAGCAGTACGGCTTCGGGGATACTGACGAGCACCGAGGCCGGATCGGCGCACTCCGATTCGAGGAAGTCCAGCGGTGCCATACCCGTGGGCCAGGCCCGCACGATTCCAGGCAGCCCACCCGTGATGAGGGCCGCATCGATCGCATCGGCGCCGGAGAGACCGACAGCATCCGCGATCTCGGCCGGGTTGAGCGGGCCGAGGACCAGGGTGTCAGCCCGGCCGAAGAACGGCCGGTCGTACGCCGTCAGGCGCTCCATCATGTGGATGTCGCTGCCGAGCAGCAACAGGAGGACGGGCTTGCGGGACAGCAGGCGGTCCCACGCGGTCTGCAGCGCGCCGTCGAAGACCGGATCCTGCTCGGCCAGCCACGGGAGCTCGTCGAGGACGACGATCGACGGGGCGTCCGGAAGCGCGGCGGCCAGAGCGCGGAACGCGTCCGGCCAACCCTGGGCCGAGGCCGGCACCAGGTCGGAATCGGCCGGCAGGCCCGAGCCCCGCAGTTCGGCGAGGAACGCCGACACACCCTCGACGCTCGAGGCGCCCTTGGTCGCCGTGTAGAAGACGTACGGCACCTGGGCGCGGTCGCAGAACTCCTGCACCAGGCGCGACTTGCCGACCTGGCGGCGCCCGCGAATGGCCACGGCCAGCCCGGCCCCCTCGACCCGGACCCGGTCCAGCCGCTTCGCCAGCAGGGCCAGTTCCGCCTTCCGACCGACAAAGCCCGCCGCCACGAATCCCCTTCGTCTCCGCCGCCTGGTGTATCGGACCTACGTAGACTCAAACTACGTAGATCACGTCTACATAAATCCAGTCTACATTCTTGCCGTGCCGGCCACCCGACGGAGCGTTCCCGAACGGTGGATGTCAGGTCGCGGGGACGAGGGTGACGGCGACCGGGCGGTGGTCGGAGTGCGGCACGTCGGGGTGGGCCGGGTCAACGAAGCGGAAGCCCGGTGTAGTGAGGATGTGGTCGATCTGGGCGTCCTCGTGCCGGATGGAGGGGATCGTCACGAACGGCCGCTGACCGGCGAAGGCGTCGACCAACCCGGCCGCCATGAGCACGTCCCACGCCGGCTCGCCCGGCTCGAGGTTGAGATCACCGGCGACCACCACCGGCTTCGGCGCCGCCCGGACGATGTCGGCCAACTGCTCGACCTGGTCCAGCGGCTCCCAGCCCGACGGCGGCTGCAGATGGGTGGCGATCACCGTGATGTCGCGGCCCTCCCAGCGCAGGCCCACCTCGAGCGCCTGAGCGCCGGTCGGGCCCCCGCGGACGAGGACGTGGTTGCGCACCGACGTCACCGGCAGGTTGGTGAGCAGCGCGTCACCCCACACCTCGTCCGCCGCCGGCGCCCAGATCATGCGCAGCCCGAGGCTCTCAGCGATCAAGCGCAGGTCGTCGTGGCCGCCGTTGAGGAACCACGCCCGATCCACCTCGCTCAGCGCGATGACGTGCGGCCGCAGCTCGCGCAGGACCTCGACCTGCTCGCGCAGGGTCAGCGTGCCGGCCACGCCGAAGCCCATCCGGATGTTGTACGCCGCGATCCGCAGACCCTCGACCGGCGGCTCGGGGGCGACGGCCGCGGGGCGCCACACCGGCACGAGCGCGGCGGCGACGGCCGCCACGACGGCCCCGGCCAGCGCCGCGACCACGGGCCGCCCCGACCGTACGGTTTGTCCACGGTGGACGCCCACAGCCGCGGGCGCCGCGACGACCAGCGCGACCAGGATCGGTACGTAGTCGTTCGGCACACCCAGGTCGTACGCCGCGTAGTAGGCGAACGCGAAGAGCATGAACAGCAGCAACCCGGTCGCCAGCAGCAGGCCACGACGATACGGCCGGTCGACGGCCGCGGTGAGCGTGGCCGCCCAGCCCAGGCAGGCGCCCAGCGCCAGCGCCCCGACGACCTGGGCCACGACCGTCCACGCCGGCGCCACGCCGTGCACGCCGTCGATGGTGGCCTCCCCGAAGGCGAACCCGGCCGCCGAAGCGACGAGCACGACCCCGGGGACGATCGGGTGGCCGGTCCAACGCGGTCGGGCGGCGAGCACGGTCGCGAGGAATCCGGCCACCGCCACGACCACCGAGGCCGGAACCGGCGCCCACCCGTCGGCCGCCTGGGCGTGCGCCGGGTTGCCGGGGTAGAGGTTCCACAACAGGAGGGCCGGCCCGATCACCAGGAACGCGCGGGCCGGCGGTGTTGAATCCACTGTGGAAGACGAATTCCCCGTGGAGGACGAATCCCCGGCGGACGACGGAGATTCCGCGCGGGTTGTCGGCCACACCAGCAGGGCTATGAACGCTACCGCCTCGAGTACCACGAGCCCGACTGGCCCGACTCCGTCCCGCCACACCAGGTCCACTGTGTCCAGGGCGGCGTGCAGCCCCGTCGCGACCGCCAACCCCCAGACCGCGCCGCCGATCACGGGTGCCGGCCCGGCCATGGCTGTCCCCACCAGCCACCACAGGCCGCCGAGCAGCGCCACACTCGCCACGTAAAGCTGCGGCGACCCGCCGTCAGTGAGCTGCAGGGCGATCCGCCCGATGGCGAGCAGGGCCGCGCCGGCCACCGCGACGATCGTGGGCCGGATCAGGCGGGCGGCCGGGACGGCAAGGAACGCGGCCAGGAACCACACCAGCGCATAGACGCCAATGAGCTCCGCTGGGGTGCTGCCGGCCGAGCCGAAAATCGTGATGAGCGAGGGGAGAAAGACTCGCAGGACGTCAATGAGGATCGCGACACCGAGCGTGACGCGTGCGAGGGGCCAGCGCATGACCGGCAGCCTAGGGCCAAGCCAGCTCAGCGGGAAGATCCAGAATGCATCCCCTCGGGTCGGTCACGCCGGTAACGTGGCTCGCGAATCGACCGTAGGAGTGAGGGGGGACTCCCATGCCAACCGTGACGGTCGGTACCGAGAACGGCCACGACATCCATCTCTACTATGAAGACCACGGCAGCGGACAGCCGGTGGTGATGGTTCACGGATACCCGCTCAACGGACATTCCTGGGAAAAGCAGAAGCGGGAGCTGCTCCAGGCCGGCTACCGGGTCATCACATACGACCGCCGTGGCTTTGGGTGGTCGAGCCAGCCCACGGTCGGCTACGACTACGACACGTTCGCGGCTGACCTGAAGATCCTGCTCGACACGCTGGACCTACGGGACGCCATCCTGGTCGGCTTCTCCATGGGGACCGGCGAGGTGACCCGTTACCTGAGCCGCTACGGCTCGGATCGGGTGAGCAAGGCCGTCCTGCTCGGCGCGCTGCCACCGTTCCTGCTGAAGACCGGCGACAACCCCGAGGGCGTCGACCAGTCCGTGTTCGACAAGCTCAAGGCGACCATCGAACAGGACCGGTACGTCTTCCTCAAGCAGTTCCTCGACGACTTCGTCAACGTCGACAAGCTGCAGGGCACGCGGGTCAGCGACGAGGTGTGGCACGCGTGGTTCCATGTGGCGGCTCAGGCCTCGGCGCACGCCACGTACGCCTGCGTCGACACGTGGTTGACCGACTTCCGGGACGACGTGGGCACGATCGACGTGCCCGTGCTCATCATGCACGGCACCGAGGACCGCATCCTGCCGTTCGCGTCGACCGCCAAGCGCCTGCCTCCGCTCATGAAGGACGCGCGCCTGGTGCCGGTCGAGGGCGGCCCGCACAACATCGGGTGGACCCACGCCGACGTGGTCAACCCGGAGCTACTGGCCTTCCTGCAGGAATAGCCCGTCTCCGGCAGAAACGGTCCGTGCGGCGGCCGGAGTGGCTCGCCCGCCGATCCGGCCGCCACACCCGGGCCGTCTCGCCCGGCCCGCCCGTCAGAGCACTACTGCCCCCGATCGGCACTACTGCGCCTGCCGGCGCACTACGCCCGAACGGCACCGCTGGGGCGTGCTGGCGACGGCGTCGGGTCCACCCGGCACCGTCCACGCCGGACGGGCTCGCCACCGCCGTCCCCGTCCGAACGGACCTGGCCGATTCCAGCCCGGCGACCGGCCAGTTCGGATAACGTCAGGCGTCAATGGCTGACATACCCGGTCTCGTGCGCCGCCAGAGCCGAGCGGTGACGGACACGGTGCGTCGCGTGCTGCACCGCCCGGCTCAGGAATCGCTGGAGCTGGCCCGCCGCCGCGCCCAACCCACGATCCTCACGATCGTGCGCCTCACCGTGACCGCGGTCGTGGCCTTCGTGGTGGCGCGCCAGGTGACCGGTGACGGGATCCTGGCCCCGCTCACCGCGTTGATCGTCGTCCAGGTGACCCTCTACCAGACCCTGCGGACGGCGCTGCAACGCATCGCCAGCGTGATCCTGGGCGTGCTNGTCGCCCTGGGCCTGTCCAACGCGCTCGGCTTCACCTGGTGGAGCCTGGGCATCGCGATCGCGGCCGCTCTCGCCGTGGGCTACGCCCTGCGCCTGGGCGACAGCGTGCTCGAGGTGCCCATCAGTGCCATGCTGATCCTCTCGCTGCCCACCGAGACCGCCGTCGAGGGCCGCATCGTGGCCACCCTCATCGGGGCCGCCGCCGGGCTGGCGTCCAACCTGCTGGTCGCGCCCCTGCGCGTGCAGCCGGCCGAGGAGGCGGTCGACGACCTCAGCCGCGGCCTCGCCGATCTCCTGGACGAGATGGCCGAAGACCTCGCGAGCGGCCGTGGTCCGCAGCGCGCCCAGGCCTGGGTGTCACGGGCTCGGGCACTCACCGACGAGGCGAAACGGGTGGAGGGGGCGCTCAACCAGGCCGAAGAGAGCGTCAAGCTGAACCCCCGCCGGCCGCTCGTCGCCGACCCCCGGGTGTATCTGCGAGCCCGGCTGGAGCGCCTGGAGCACGCCACCCTGAACATCCGGGCGATCGCCCGTTCGCTCAACGACAGCGCCGCCCTGCCCGACGAGGCGAGCCCGATCCACGACCCCCGCGCGGCCGAGCGGATCGCCCAGGAGCTGCGGGAACTCGCCGGCGTACTGCGGGCCTACGGACGGCTCGCCCTCTCCAAGTCGGTTGACCGGGAGGCGTTGAAGGCGGAGGCCGACCGTCGCCTGGCCGGCGCGAGCGAACGGCAGGCCGAGGTGGCCGAACGCCTGCGCGCCGACACCTCGCCCCACACGCCCGCCTGGCCGCTCCGGGGCGAGATGCTGACGCTGTTGGAGCGACTGCGCACGACCCTGCAACCCGCGCCACCGCAGCCCGGCCGGCGACCCCCACCGACCGAGTCGCCGCTGCGCCGCGTCATCGACCGAACCCGACCGCTGCGGCACCGAATCCCCGCGCTGGGCGGCCGGCCGGGCCAGCGTCGCCGTCGCTGATCCGCCCGGCGGCCCCACGCCCCAGACCGTCCTATAGAGACGATCCGGTCGCCTCCCAGCCAGGCCCCTCCGCCCGCCTGAACGGCGCCGCGGGTTCAGCGGTTGCGGCTTTCGGCGCGGGCGAGGG
>Ga0065720_1020621_pt1 | contig 13541 bp, 14 predicted proteins | sample Thericmetagenome_FD_59107 | JGI IMG/M metagenome (GOLD analysis project Ga0065720, IMG submission 59107) | Thermophilic microbial communities from the Joint Bioenergy Institute, California, USA of rice/straw/compost enrichment - eDNA_2 v2... | ecosystem: Engineered > Solid waste > Grass >... | reverse complement strand
CATTATATACATTGCAAGCTTTGGCGAAAATCATCTGTTCTGGCTTATGCTGCTGACTATCTCGGTATTTGGATTCTTCTACCTCAGCGTGCTTGCGCGCAGCAAACACCTCTTGGGCATCGCATCGTTTTTCCTGGTTCTGGCGGTTGTTACCATCTCGTTTCGGTACTTCTCTGGGTACGGCATAACCACCGCTCTCATCTTATCAACAATCGGCCTGCTTGGGTCTGCAGCCCTTGCCTCCCACATCAACAGGAAATACCTCAAAGCTTCACTTCCTCAAGCCCAGGCGGAGCAGACACAACAACACGAACAGGCTGAACAATCGTCCAGCAATAACGAACAGCCACCGAATCAGGTACAATAAACGAATGGCCACTAAGATTTCTAGCGGAACGGTCCATAAGCTGCCGCCCGACCTGCACAAAGCATTAAGCGGTGCTGCCAAGGCGCTCGCTGCATGGGAAGATATCACGCCGCTCGCCCGCAACGAATTCATCTGCTGGGTGGAAGAAGCTAAGCAGATTGAGACACGGGAACGCCGCATCAAACGCACTGTTGAAGACCTAAGCAAAGGCAAGCGCCGCCCCTGCTGCTGGATGGGCTGCATCCACCGCACCGACAGAGACATCAGCCCGTCAGTCCAGTGGATTCTAAGCAGAAGAAGTAAAAAATCCTAGCGCCGCATAGCGAGTAACTTACGCCACAGACACCCGCTACCCGAAGCAGGTAAGATGGTTGGATGGTAACAAGGAGGGCGGGTATGCACTTTCGTGATCGCAAGGAGGCAGGCCGGAAGCTTGCCGATGCACTCTCCCAATACAAAGACGCGAATACGGTGGTATACGCCCTGCCGCGCGGCGGCGTGGTGCTGGGCGCCGAAATAGCCACAAAACTCAAAGCGCCGCTTGGCGTGGTGGTATCACGCAAAGTCGGGCATCCCGACCAGCCGGAGTACGGCATCTGTGCCATTACCGATAACGGCCACCTAGTATGCAGCCGGCGTGAAATTTCCAAAATCGACCCCGCCTGGCTGACAACCGCCGTACAAAAAGAGCAGGCCGAGGCCAAACGCCGTCGCGAGACTTATCTGGCTAGTAAATCAAGCGTGCCGGCCGAAGGCAAAACGGCCATCATCGTCGACGACGGCATTGCCACCGGCCTGACCATGCTGGCCGCGGTAGAAGACGTCAAAAACCAGGAACCCGAGCGTGTGGTCTTGGCCTCGCCAGTCATTCCTAAGGACTTGACCGAACGGCTGGAGCGCTACGTCGATGAAGTAGTCACCTTGGATACGCCGGTCGTCTTTATGGGCGCAGTGAGTTCGTACTATGACAACTTTGAGCAGGTCGAGGACAAAGAAGTGGTTGACACACTGAAGAAGACCAAAAAGCAGGAACAGAAACCAAAGGCAAAATAATATTTACTGCTCCAACAGAGGTGAAGATTGACAAAATACTCATGTTTATGTTATAATAAAAAGATAGGATCATTGTTTTTTTAGAAGCGGACGGATGTGGTTTAAGAGGTAGAACGAACCGGTGACCAAGAGGATTGGTTCCGGTCGGGTGAGCAACACGGCAAACGCTTCTTCTGGATCAGCGACGACTTCGACAGACGCAACACCGTGGCGGCGGAAAAGCTGTGCCAGCCCCTCAGGATCCTCGGACACGTGCGGTCCATCCTGCGGCCCGCTAAAGCTGGTGATAATAACATGGTCCAGTAGTTGGGCCAGCTCCCTGACAGAATCGTTCAGCCGGAAGGTGCGGTTACCTACAAAACTGACGATGGCCGCTACTTTCTCATCTGGATACTTTCGGCGCACGCTCTCGGCCAGGGCGTGTAGTTTCTGCGCATTGTGTGCGCCGTCAACAATGATCGTCCGGCCGCCATATGATACCTCTTCCATGCGCGCTGGAATGTACGTTTTGGCAGCTTCCGCCACCATCTCGTCGGTTAGGCCATCCTCGCCATTTTGTTTGAGCAGATAATCAACCGCGGCGCGCGCCAAGCCAAGGTTTCGCTGCTGGAACAGCGGCAAAAAGTCCAAGCCCGACTCGGCCGCATCATCGTGAAGCACGTGCAAGTCGGCCTGCTTCTGGCGCGCCCGCTCAACAATCTGCTCCATAATTTCCGGCGCCTGCTGATAGCAAAACACGCTGTTGTACAGCTGGATGATGCCTGCTTTCTTTTCGGTGATTTCCGCCAGCGTCGAACCGAGCCGGTTGGTGTGGTCCAGGCCGATGTCGGTCATGACGCACACCTTGTCCTCGCGGCGAATGACGTTGGTGGCGTCGGTCAAGCCGCCCATGCCGACTTCAATCGCAGCATATTCCATGCCCGCCCGTACGAACTCCCAAAACGCGAACGCAACCATTACCTCGAAATAGCTGGGTTCGAGCCCGCTCTTTTTGACCAACTCCAAAAAGATCGCCAGCTCGCTACAAAACTCGCACTCAGGGAGCGGCACTGCGTTGACCTGTACACGCTCGTTAATCTCGTCGACGTGCGGCGAGGCAGTGAGCCCCACCTTTTTGCCGGCAGCCTTGAGCAGCGCGGCTACGTAATAAGTGGTAGAGGTCTTGCCAGAAGTGCCGGCCACATGGACGATCTTCAATTTTTCCTGAGGATTTCCCAGGTAGTCCATGAGCGGGATGATCGTGTCCAAGGTGTAGACATTGGGCCGGGTCAGTTGGTCGGGCCAGAACTGCCGCAGCGCTTCGTTGACTTCCTCGAATGTATGCAATTGCTTCATGCTGACTGGACCTCGCGCATGCCACAACTATACCGCATAAGGCGCCCGCGAAACAGCTATACCGGCACCAAAATAAAAATCCGACCTAAAAGGTCAGATTTTTACCTTGGTACGCCCGGCAGGATTCGAACCTACGACCTTCTGTTCCGAAGACAGACGCTCTAATCCACTGAGCTACGGGCGCGTTACCTCTGTAAGTATACCAGAGTTACCTCTTTGGCGTAAGAGTTCACCCCCGCCGGAGCTGGCGAGCGTATGTGAGAAATCTAACTTACATCAGCGGTATGCTACTCTAGCATACAACTTATGGCTTACAAATTGCCTGCTGATGACATTAAGGAACAGCTCAGCCGTGTTTTGCGTTACGTCGTAAGACTGGCCCCGATCGTCGTCATCGTAGGTACCATCACCTGGTTCTTCCTCCTGCGTTCGCCTGACGGAACGAACACGTCAAGCACGAACGAAACGTCCCAAACAGACTCCGAGACTACCGCCAGCGCCACTCCAGAAACCGAAACGAAAGTGGCCGATAACTCCGAGGCCACCAAAGAAGAAACCGAGGCCAAGGAAGAGGGCAAACTGCCCGAAACCGGCCCGGCCGGTGCTTTGGCAGTTGCCGCGTCCGCAACCATCAGCGGTACCCTTTTCTGGGAGTGGCACCTCCGCCGCAGGCATGAGCGCTAGACGGACAGCAGGCAACTATTGCAGCTAGTGTTGCGTGTATTTGCGCGATATCATTAGGGTTATGCATAAACTATTTAAAAACCTGGCCATCTTCAGCTTTGTCGTCGGTTCATTCTTGTATTTCAGCTATTTCATCGGCGATGTAGCCTACTTCAGCTATTCTGGCGGCACAGGACTGACGCTACTGGCTATCGGGACGCCGGTTTTTGCTATTCTTACTTATATTTCCAGGGGCGTCAGCACAAGCCAGACCAATCCGCCGGCTCAACGGCGTCCGCGCAAACTGTTCTGGTTTGGGCTTTTTATGACAATTGCCGGCTTCTTGCTTTATTTTGCTTCGTTTATCGAAAGCTTGAGCCAGGACTTAGGAGGCCTTGCCCTGGCCATGCTTGGCGCATTAGCGCTGCTTGTTGGCGTTATCGTGCTGGCCATTAGTGCGTTAAGACGGTAGCGGATAGACTCTCGCGCCGCGAGGGTTCGAAATCTTCAGACAAACCAGAAAAACACCCAACCAACGGTCAGGTGTTTTTTCTGGTACGCCTGGAGGGATTCGAACCCCCGACCTTTGGTACCGGAAACCAACGCTCTATCCAGCTGAGCTACAGGCGCATACGTGCAGCCGTTTTATTATACCGCAATTACAGAGGTAACGCGAGGGGGCGAAATAATCAATAGCCCGACTGCATGGCTGGGGCATATTTGTAAGCCCTATGGCAAAAAGAGGGTAAGAAATTAATTCCCCGTCTGCTGATCGTTGGCTAACTTTTCGTCTGAATTACCCTGCTGCGTCTTGGGCTTTGGAAGTTGTTTGGGCTTGGAAGCCTCCAGTGTTTGAGCTAGCGTGCGCAAAAGCGAGTAAGCCTGCGTGCGGCTCATGCCGAGCTTGGCAACAGTCAAAGCATTGGGCGTACCGGTGCCTTGCATAAAGCCGATAATCACACCGTTGGCGTTCGCAGTAACCTGCGCGCCGTCGGTGTAAATAACGCGCGGGTCAACTGCCATGATCATCAGCATAGTACGGCTCTGGCCTTCCTGCGCTGACTGCTGTTCGTCGCGGCCCTGGTAGTGGTCGTGCTCAGGGTTGTCGCATTCCTCGTAACCGGCGAGCCGCCACAGGGCGGCAGCGTCGTCGTCCTGCAAACCAAAGTGATTGATAAGCAGCATCAGAATGTCTTCACTCGGACGCTCCTGGCCCTGCTCAATCTTCAGCAGTGCCTGCTCGTCAATCTCGACGGCGCCTGACACCTCAGCTACGCTCTCGTGCATTTTTTGCCTGAGAGATTTGAGCTTTTCACCTAACACCTTATACGGTCGCTCTTGCTGCTCGTTGCTCATACTCTTTAATTTTATCGCTGATCCACCGGTGACGCAAGTTAGGGTATAATCGAGTTCATGAATGTCCGGCAAAATGTCTCCCTGAGAGACTACTCCACGATGCGCCTTGGCGGCACGGCCGCGTACATGATGGATATCCATCAGAAATCCGAAATTCCCGAGGCTGTGGCTTGGGCCGAGGAGCGCGAACTGCCGGTGATGATGATTGGCGGCGGCAGCAACATCGTCTGGCGCGACGAAGGATTTCCGGGGCTGATTCTCGTCAACAAAATCCAGGGCTTTGAGATCCGCGAGGAGCATGGCGAGCGCATCGTCACCATCGCCGCCGGCGAAAACTGGGATCAGGCAGTTGAGCGAACCGTACGCGAGGGGCTGACCGGCATCGAAGCACTCAGCCTCATACCTGGCACGGCCGGTGCCACACCCGTCCAGAACGTCGGCGCATACGGGCAGGAAATCGCCCAAACACTCGTGTCAGTCGAAGCCTATGACCTCCAAGCCAAACAAATGACGGTCATACCGAATGCCGAATGTGACTTTGGCTATCGTATGAGTCGCTTTAAGTCGCGTGACCGCGGCCGGTTTTTCATTACCAGTATCACGCTGCGCCTTACGCGCGGCAATCCCAGCCAGCCGTTTTACGCCGCGCTGGAGAAATACCTGGCCGACAACAATATCACTACTTACACGCCACAGATCATCCGCGACGCCGTCATCGCCATCCGCACCTCCAAACTACCCGACCCAGCGGAAGTGGCGAACAATGGCTCATTCTTCGCAAACCCGATTATCAGCCAAGAACACTTTGCCGAATTGCAAGCCGCCTACAACGATGTGCCGAATTGGCCAGCAGACGGCGGCCGCGTCAAAATTTCTGCTGCCTGGCTGCTTGAGCAAGCCGGCTTTAAGGACTACCACGATCCCGAGACCGGCATGGCAACCTGGCCCAAGCAACCGCTGGTACTAGTCAACGAACACGCCGAATCCACTGCCCAGCTCCTCAAATTCCGCCAAAAAATCCTGGACGCCGTCCAGCAAAAGTTCAACATCGCCCTCGAACAGGAACCTGAACTCCTCCCCTAATTATTAAACCTTTCTTAAAAGTTCCGAATTAATGTGGGAACATGCTTATGTTTTTGGTATAAATAAAAACTCCGGCTGTTGATGCCGACTTAAAAGCAATACCGAAAGGAGGAGACGTGACGCATCCGGAATCGTTTGGGGGTGAATTCCGCAAGAATGAACTTGTCCGACCCTATGTCCTGCAACCGAAAGAAACCGAAAAGCCGGAACCGGAACCGCCCGACGTAGAAGCAATCAACCGTGAGATCCTCGGCACACACCTTCGACTACGGAGCGCAACAGGCCTTTATGGGGGCGGCATTCCGCAAGGCTCAACCTACAGAGACCTGGGGGCAGAATACACCGGGCCCCGCGCCACAGACGACGCAGAGTCCTGGCGTACAGATGACGACCCCACGCCGGCCCTTGGCATTGCCGCGGTCGGGTCCGCTGGGGACGGATCCCTCTATCAAAGCATGTACATGCAAGAAGGCGGCGCGGATCCTCAATATCCACTCAGTGATCAAGCCCTTGAGCAACACTGGGAGGAAGAAGGTCCGCCGTGGTCCGGCAAATGGTAAAAAATCTGACAGACTGCCGGCGCGACAGCGGTGTCTAATTGCAGTATGCGTACCCTAGTAGCCGAGGCGCCGGATCCCGACAGGCGACCATCCATACCTAACCAGGGACGGTTTGTTGAATTGCCGCCAGCCCTGCAAGCGCGCTGGTTTGCACTAACGAGAGGCAATGCACTGACTACGGTCGGGCGGACGGCGCTTGGCGAGGGGTCGATTATCGGCCAACTCAAAGAGCCTGTCCTCCCTTGGGCGATTGCCAACGGCCGCACGCCGCACATCAGTCTGCCGCCGGCAGCCACCGATATAGTAATCGACGATACGTACTGGCAACCGCCAAAGAATGACATTCTGGAACGGCTGCGAAGAGGTCTGGACAAACTCTAACTATTCAGCTCGCACGCAAACGACCGTATCGAGCGGCAGCACCTTGCCGGCAAGCAACAATTCGGCCGCAAGGACGGGGTACGTCGTAAACAGGCGCCCCGCTGCTTCCAGCTCACGCAACTCCTCGATGCTAAACCAACGCACCTCGGGATGCTTGCCTGAAGGCTGCGCATTGCCACCTACCACGCGCGCCGCAAACACCGGACCCGAAACATTAATATGTGGCCAGATAGACTGATACACCGTGATCAGACCGGTCAGCTCGATGTCGTACCCGCTCTCTTCTTTGGCTTCGCGGATCGCTGCCTCGAGCAGCGTTTCGTGCGGTTGGTTCGACATGCCCGCCGAGCACGTTGTACATGCCCTTTCGCTCGGGCTTACCCTCCTGTACCAGCAGAATCTTGCCGTTTTGTTCGATAATGACGCCGACAACTGCGTGATCGACAATCCTAGCCACGGCCCTCTCCCGGCAGCGGGAAGTTGAGGGCGAAGGCTCTTACCTCTTCTCTAATCTTGGCCAGCTCTTCCTCTTTGCCGACATTGGCGATGGCGCGGTCGATCCACTCGGCGATCTGGTCCATTTCGGTTTCTTTCATGCCGCGGGTGGTGAGCGCTGGCGTGCCCAGGCGGATGCCTGAGGGGTCAAACGGCGGCCGCGCGTCGTACGGCACAGTGTTTTTGTTGACGGTAATGCCGGCCAGACCCAGCGCCTTTTCGGCGTCCGCACCTTTGACGCCCTTGTTGGTCAAATCTATGAGCATGAGGTGGTTATCTGTACCGCCGGTGACCAGTTGATAGCCTTTGTCCATCAACTTCTCAGCCAGGCGCTTGGCGTTTTTGACAATCTGCTTGCCGTACTCCTTAAATTCAGGCGTTGAGGCTTCTTTAAGCGCCACCGCGATGGCCGCGGTCTGGTGGTTGTGGGGGCCACCCTGCAGACCCGGAATGATAGCCCGGTCGATGAGGGTTGGTAAGTTTTCGCGCGAGCGCGGCACGACCTTGAGCGGATTTGAAGGCAGGCCGTTACACATTATGAGCGCGCCGCGCGGGCCGCGGAGTGTCTTGTGCGTGGTGGTTGTTATGACATCGGCAATGCCAACCGGCGAGGGGTGTACGCCAGCTACTACCAGGCCGGCAATGTGCGAAATGTCGGCCACCAAATAGGCGTCGACCAGATCAGCAATCTCCTTGAGTCTTTTCCAGTCAAAAATGCGCGGGTAGGCGGTAGCACCGACGAAAATGAGCTTTGGCTTGTGCTCTTTCACGAGCTCCGCCATGGCGTCGTAATCAAGAAAGCCGTCTTTGCCAGTGTTGTACTGGACAGAATTAAACCATTTGCCAGAAAAGTTGACTTTCAGCCCGTGTGTCATGTGGCCGCCAAAGTACAAGCTCATACCCATGACCGTGTCGCCCGGGTCGGCCAGCGCAAAGTACACGGCCATGTTGGCCGGGCTGCCGGAATACGGCTGCACGTTGACGTGGTCCACGCCGAACAGCTTCTTGGCCCGGTCGCGCGCCAGGTTTTCTACTTTGTCCACAAATTCACAGCCGCCGTAATAACGCTTGCCCGGATACCCCTCGGAATATTTGTCTGTCAGGCGCGACCCAAGCGCATTCAGCACTTCCGGCGAGGTGTGGTTCTCGGACGGGATCATCTCGAGCCCCTCGCTCTGGCGCTTTACTTCTGCGGCAATCAGTTCCCGAATTTCGTTGTCAATCATTACAAATACTCCCTCACGTTTACAAAAAGATATAGCTGGTTTGCCGCACGTCGTTAGATCATGGCGTTATTGTAGCTTGGCCGCAGCGCGGGCCGCAATATTACTCTTTGCAGAAAAGGCAAAATTTCACCTTAATCATGATTAAAATACATCAATCGCCGGTAGGCATTGGTGCTACACTGAAAGTACGAAAACCAAAACAAACAAGAAGAACACAATTGCAAGTTTAATATCACACGTGATATCATGGTAGGTATATGAGCACAACGAATGAAAAAATCGGCCGATTGATAGCACAAATAAGGCAAGAGCGGGGCCTAACCCAGGCTGAGTTTGCCAAACGACTGGGCACCAGTCAGTCTGCGGTCAACCGCATCGAACATGGCAAGCAAAACTTAAGCCTCGAAACCATGGGACGAATCAGCGACGTCCTTAACAAACAGCTTATCTCGCTGTCCGGCAGGGGCGTGAACTTGCGCATCGAGGGCGGGCATGAGCTGCACGGCGAAATTACGCTTAAAAACAGCAAAAACGCGGCGGTCGGCCTGCTCTGTGCCAGCCTACTGAACTACGGCGTTACACGTTTTGTAAACTTCCCCAAGATCGAGGAAGTACACCGGATTATCGAGGTCTTGCAGAGCATCGGCGTCAAAGTTAAATGGATCGGCAGTGACGTGGAAATCCGCCGGCCGGCAGAGCTCAAGCTCGACGAAATGGACGCCGAAGCCGCGCGCAAAACCCGCTCGGTGCTCATGATGATGGGGCCGCTGCTGCACGACTACAAGGAATTCAAGATTCCGTACGCTGGGGGCTGCAAGCTCGGCGCCCGCACTGTGGAACCGCACCTGTTTGCACTGGAGAACTTTGGCCTGGACGTTGTGGCTACTAAGGGCCACTATAATGTCACCGTCAAGAAAAAGCCGGCCGGCAGAGTTGTACTGTACGAAACCGGCGACACCGTCACCGAAAACACCCTCATGGCCGCCGCCCGCACACCAGAGGAAACCATCATCCAGTACGCTAGCGCCAACTATGCCATTCAGGACGTCTGCTGCTATCTGAAAGCCCTGGGCGTCAAGATCGAGGGCATCGGCACAACTGTGCTGAGGGTCAAGGGCGTGCCATTCATCAAGAAGAATGTTACCTACGCGCTGTCTGAGGATCCGATCGAGGCCATGCTCTTTATCTCGGCCGCCATCGCTACCAACTCAAAGATTACCATCCGCCGCGTGCCGATTGACTTTCTAAGCCTGGAGCTGCTCAAGCTGCGCAAGATGGGCGCCCGCATCGATGAGAGTGAGCGCTACAAGGCCGCCAATGGCCACACCGACCTTGTTGATCTGACTGTTCACAAACACAACGGTGAGCTTAAGGCGCTGGTCGACAAAATCCACCCCAACGTCTACCCGGCCGGCATCAACATCGACAACCTGCCGTACTTTGTGCCGATCGCCGGCGTGGCCAAGGGCCGCACGCTCATCCACGACTGGATTTACGAAAACCGCGCCATTTACTACACCGAGATGACCAAGGTTGGCATGCAGGTGGAACTGGCCGACCCACACCGCTTGTTCGTGCTCGGTCCTACCAAGTTCACACGCGCCGACGTGGTGTGCCCGCCAGCCCTGCGCCCCGCTAGCCTGCTGCTTATCGGTATGCTAGCGGCCGAGGGCATTTCTACCTTGCGCAACATCTACACCATCAACCGCGGATACGAGGACATTGCCGAGCGACTCAACAGCCTTGGCGCCCGCATCCAAGTCTTCCACGAGGTACTGTAAACTGTTGTCTGTTATAATCGGCGCATGAACATGCTCAGAACTCCGGGCGATATATTGACGCCGGATGATATTGGTCGGCAGGTTGACGTCCTGCAGGGGATTTTTCGGCGGCTCGGGACGCACATCGTGGCTGCCGCCGGCAAGCTCGCATACACCACCAAAAGCGACAATTCGCCGGTGACCAACCTCGATGTAGAGATCGATGACGCAATCATCAGCGGATTCAGCAGCCAGTTTCCAGGCATGCCTATATACGGCGAGGAGTCCGGCTATCAGGAAGGCCAGACGGGCACTTGCTGGCTGATTGATCCGATCGACGGCACGAAGAGCCTTCTGGCAAATGTTGCCGGATATACCACTATGGCCGTACTTGTCCAGCATGAAGAAGCCGTGGCATGCGTGATATACAATCCCCGGGATGGCGAGATGTACGTGGCGCGCAAGGACGGCGGCGCTTTCAAGAATGGCCAACGCCTCGACCTTGCAAACGCTCCACTGCCCAAGGTGGCCTACTGCCGGGAGCGGTTGGCTGGCGCCATAACCGGCATGCTGCGGCCGCTGGGCGTCAGCTGTGAACCCGGTCCGACCGGCGCCGGCTACGGCTTTGGCCTGGTGGCAGACGGACGCATTGCCGCCCGGTTCAACTTCCCACATTACCCCGGCGGCGGCTATGTGCACGATTACGCACCGGGCGCACTGCTGGTGCGTGAGGCGGGCGGCAAGGTCATATCCGTAGAGGAAAATGGCGACTACACGTACCGTACGCGCAGCTTCGTAGCTTGCCATCCTGCACTGGAAACGCTCGTGCGCCAGCATGCCGCCGAGCTGCGCCAGCTGGAAATCGAGACAGCTCAACGCCCTTAAGACAAGTTGTTCAGTGCTTGCAAAATAGTGCCGATGGAAACTTTAACGTCGTCTTCACCCTGCACTGTCACTGTCCGAAAACCGTCCGCGTAGCTCTGGTAATCGCGCACGCGCGCCGCAAACGTTCCTTCTGACGGCCCGTGCCCGCCCTCCTGCTTGCGCCGTGCGATGCGCGCCTTGGCCACCTCCGGATCGATCTCAACTTCAACCACTAGCACCGGCAGGCGCAAACCCTGCTCGCGCGCATATTCCTCTAAAAATGCGACCAGCCGTTCAAAAATCCCACGGTCAGTAAACGGTTGATTCCAAATGACGATTTTTTGCGCTGCGATGGCGTCGCAGGCCCGCTTGCGCGACCACCGGAACGGATGGATCCGCTTGTCCACCCCCTCTTTCTCAAGCTCTCTGGAGAACGCCTGGTACGCTTCGTCCGTCGTATCGAGCGCGTCAGGATCGAGCACGACCGTATTGTCCTTGCCAAGCTCACTCGCCAGCTCTGCTGCCAGATGGGACTTACCGCTTCCGGGCAAGCCGCGGACCATAATAAGGAGAGGGCGCGCAATGTTCTGTTCCATGTTGTTTTGTAACCTTAACCTTACGTAATCTTATGGAAATTTTAATACACTTGGCAGCGAAAACACAGTAAACTAAAGCTTCAAGGAAGCGGAGCCGACAGGGGCGACGCATGAAGGGCTGGAAAAACTGCCACGTAGGAGTGTATAGTACATCGTAAGTTACCATGCAGGAAACAAAACTAACGTTTGAATTCTTCACCCAAGACATCGCGTTTGTCATTCTGCTGGGGTTTCTGACATTCTGTCTGGCCATGCTCATTACGCCGATATATACGTTTTTGGCGTACAAGTACAAACTTTGGAAGCGCCCGCGCACCGTGGACGTGACTGGCCAGCAGCTGACGGTTATAAACAAGTTGCGCATCAAGCGCACCATCCCGCGGATGGCAGGACTCATCATGCTGGTAGCTGTTGCGGCGGTAACGCTGGCTTTCAACCTCGACCGGCAACAGACTTGGTTGCCGCTTGCCGCGCTGCTTGGCGCCGGCGTTATCGGTTTTATTGACGACCTTATTAACATCAAAGGCTGGGGCGGCGGCGTCGCAGGCTTACGCGCGCCAGTCAAACTAGGGTTGATGACCACTGTTGGCGCGATCGGCGCATGGTGGTTTTACTACAAGCTTGAGTTCAGCAACGTCTTCATCCCGTTTGTCGGCGACATATCGCTTGGCTGGCTGATTATCCCGTTGTTTATCCTGGTCATCATCAGCACCAGTAATGCCGTGAATATTACTGATGGCGTCGACGGACTGGCCGGCGGGCTACTGGTGAGCGCTTTCGGTGCCATGGGCGCCATTGCCATGTTGCAGGGCAATCTCGGCATTGCCGGGTTCTGTCTGACGATCGTGGGCGCGTTGCTCGCCTACCTGTGGTTCAACATCGCGCCGGCGCGGTTTGTGATGGGCGATGTGGGGTCGTTCGCGCTTGGCACGGCGCTTGGCGTGGTGGCCATGCTCACCAACACCCTACTGCTTCTGCCACTGATCGGTCTGGTATTCGTGGCCGAGGCCGGCTCGACGCTTTTGCAGGTCATTTCGAAAAAACTTTTCCACCGAAAAATTTTTGTCGCGGCGCCGCTACACCATCACCTGGAGGCTGCCCGCGAATGGCCGAAGACCAAGATAACCATGCGTTTCTGGGTCATTGGCCAGGTATCGGCTGCACTGGGCATCATCCTGGCGCTCGTCGGCGGCTACATTTAGGCGCCCCGAACAACGGGATCTGTCGCATTGGCCGACCAGACCAAAAAGCCGATAGCTATCGCCAACAAAATGAGCAAAATAACCGTTCGATGCCACTCTTTCATCTATGAGCCCCTTTCGGCTCGGCAATGATGACGAGCCTTTTCTCGGTACTCCATAAGGGCGTGCAGGTATAGATTGTCAACCGCGGCTCAGTGGTGTTGTGCTCCACCGACACTTCGCTTGCCGGCACAACTTTAATTTCGGTAACCTCGTATTCATACGCCTTACCCTGCCAGTGCACGGTAATCTCGTCACCTTCCTTTACTTTATCTAAATGATAGAAGACACCAGTTGGATCCCTATAGGTAAACCGGTGCCCCACCAGCACCGTATTGCCGCCCCGGTCCGGCGTACTGGTGTGCGGCACTCTCCAAACACCCAAATTGAGCGACTCTTTGCCGCCGCCGTGAATCGGCTCTGCCAGGTCAATGCTTGGAATAAACAGCTTATCTTCCTTGATCTTCTGCTCGGATGCTGGACTTGCAGCAGCATTCGACCCGCTTGGCAGTATGCCTTTAATTGGCGAGTCGTGCGTCACCCACCACCCCACCTGCGGCA
>Ga0065720_1003840_pt1 | contig 13545 bp, 12 predicted proteins | sample Thericmetagenome_FD_59107 | JGI IMG/M metagenome (GOLD analysis project Ga0065720, IMG submission 59107) | Thermophilic microbial communities from the Joint Bioenergy Institute, California, USA of rice/straw/compost enrichment - eDNA_2 v2... | ecosystem: Engineered > Solid waste > Grass >... | reverse complement strand
TTTTTTTTTTAATGATACGGCGACCACCGAGATCTACACTCTTTCCCTACACGACGCTCTTCCGATCTCGAGGGAGACGAGCAGCACCCCGCCAGCCGCCAGGGCAACCAGCAGCGCCACGCCGCCGAGCCGCGCCAGCACGCGGTCCAGCACCGAGCCTGCGGCGCCTCCGCGCGCGCGGGCGCCGGCAGCAGCGGCGGTGTCTCGGAACTCGCCCTCAAGCGTCATGTCGAGGACGGGTGGGCGGCGATGCTGCGAGAGCGGGTCCATGGTGAGTTGAAACTGGCCCGCCGGCGCCCCCGGTTCAAGTGCGCTCCGGCCCCGTCCTGCACAGCAGCGTGTCCAGGCGCTCGACCAGTTCGCCGTTCGGCAGTTGCGTGACGTCGCCCGCCGCTTCGCCCGCCATTTGGCCCTGGAGGCCGCGCGGCAGCCCCTCGCGCAGCCGCGCCGGGAGCGACGCGGCCTTCAGGAAGTAGAGACCGCTCGCCTCGCCGCTGCGCAGCTGTGACCCCGCACAGGACCAGCTCGGGCAGGTCGTGCGGGTCATGCGCGGCGCGCGCCCGGATCGTTCCGATCTCGCACCGCATCGTAGCCGCGGGCACCGAGGCGCTGGACCCAGGCCCGGCCACGGCTGGCGTTCATCACCACGAACCACCGGCGTCCGCCGCCATCGGCCGGCGAACAATCCTTCTTGCCGCGCACGTCGTCACGCGTCCGGTTTACCCGTCCCGTCCGCACCTCGTGCCGTTCGAGTCGCCCATCGAGCAGCGGCGCCCGAGCGCGAACGCGGGCCGCAGCCGCCCGTTCGTTCGACCTGGTGTGGGCACAAGGCCGGGAAAGAAACGGCTGCCAAGCTCCGCCGGCGGGAGCGGCACCTGCCAAGTCGTGGGCCGCCCGCGACAGGCGCAGGCGATCCACGTCTCGCCGTCAGATGCCGCGACGTATGCGGTCCAGCCGCTCGAACAGCTCCCCGGTCGGAAGCTGCGTCAGGTCGCCAGGATGCTCGCCATGCAAGGCGTCATGGAGGGCGCGCGGGATCTCCTCCTTCAGCTGGCGCAGGACCGGCGTCGGCGCGATCAGCACCGCGCCGCTCGCCTCGCCCGCGCGCAGCGCCGCAACGAGATCATCGGCGAGACCGTGCAGGAAGTCGCGCCGGGCGTGCTCCTTCGGGCTGTCGTCCTTGGCATCGCGTTCGATGCCGCTGCGCAGCGTGCTGCCGGCGGAGGCGAAGACGCGGCCCGGGCGATCCTCGCCCAGCTCGCTGTCCCGCGCGCGGGCGTCGGGCTCGTCCCAGCTCCGCACCAGGTCATAGCCGCTCTCGCCAACGCGCTGCACATAGGCTCGTGCGCGGCTGCCATTGGCGACGAGGTACCAGCGCCGCCCCTGCCCGTTCTCACCCATCGTATCGTTCTCCTCAGTCATCGGTGGCTCCGGAAGCCGGTGTTCGCCTGGCCGGCCACCGTGCCGTGCTACGCCGGTACGGACCACGCACCGGCGCGATGGCGGTTGCGTGAGCGGTGGAAATGGGCGGCACGGTCCGCTGGCCCCCTCAGGCCGCCGACAGGAGGCGTGTCTCGGCCGCGATCCGGCCGTCGTGCCAGCTGATGAGTCGGTCGAGTCGATCAACGGCGATCTGCTCGCCGAGGATCGGTTGCGGCGGGCAGCACTCGCGGCGCAGGTTGACTTGGCGTCCCTCGCTCGCCCGGCCGCTCTCCAGCCCGATCCGCGCGACGCGCGCCGGGAAGGCCTCGCCGGGGAGCGAGCGGCGCCGGACCTTGGCCGGCTGCCCCTCGCGGGTCGCACCTGCGCGGCCCTCATCCATATGCGCGAACGCCCAGAGAGCGCCCGACTCGACCAGGGTGAATACCGCCTTGCCTGGGGCGGGCGCCGCGCCGGGCCCTCGGTGCCGCGCGATAACCAGGGCGTCGTAGGGCGTGGACAGCATGTGCCTGGGAAGCGCCGTCCGCTCGGCGAGTAGCGCCGCGCGCACAGCGGCCAGTGCCGCCCGCGCCATTGCAAGCTCGGCGCGCGTGAGGGCGACATCGGCCTGCGCGGCGGCCGTCGCGGGATCCGCCTGCTCGGCGGTTTCGAGCAGCGCGTCGCCGTAGGCGGCAAGTTCCCGCCAGCGCGCCGCGATGGCACAGCGCCGGCGGGCGAGAACGTGCACGCACTCATCGGCCGCGGTGATGCGGAGCTGCTGCGCCTCGGCATTCTCCAGCCGGGTTTCGTCGCGCGCGGCGCGGGCCTCCTGGCTGGCAAGGTCGAGGCGGGCGAGCACGGCGCCAGCACCGACCCGGTCGCCAGGGTCGGCCTCGGTGGTAACGCGGGTGCCGGCGCCCTCGGAACCGACGCGGGAGAGCCCGCGCGCCTCGACGGTCCCGAGCCTGAGGAAGCAGATCGGGACGCCTTGCTTTTCGACCGCTACGGCGCGCCCGGGCGGGCGGTTCCGAAGGAGCCAAGAGCCGCCGGCAAGGCCCGCCGCGACCGGCGAGACGGCGAAGAGCGGCGTCGGACCGAAGCGGCGCAAGGCATTCCTTTCAGCCGACCCGAACCAAGGGAGGGTACGGCGGAACGCTCATGCGCCCCTTTCACGGGCGCCGCGTTGATCGAGGTCAATCGCCCGCCCCCGCTGGAGCATCCGGCCGCCGGAACGGAGCCCGGCTGGCCGTGAGCCGTCAGGGCCTCAGGGGCTGCCGCCGTCCGGCGTCGCCGCCGACGGAAGCGAATCCTCCGAGGCCGGCGTTGGCGCCGCCGTCAGCGCCGCGACCACCAGCGTGGTTCCGCGCACGCCGACGACGCGCACCGCCTCGCCCTCCCGCAGCACGGCGCCGGCGGCGGGCAGCGCCGCCCAATCGCTGTCGCCGACCCGCACGCGGAGTTCCGGGCCGGATGCCGCGAGCACGAGGCCGGTGCGGCCGACCACGCCGGCATCCGGTGTGTTCACGCGCGGCCGCGGCAGCCTGTCGCCGCGCAGGCGCAGCGCGGCGAAGACGCCAGCGGCCAGGAGCACGAGGAACACCACCACCGCGTCGGTGAAGCCGGCGGAGCTGGCCACCATCAGGTAGAGGCCGGCGCCAATCGCGGCGAGGCCGATCCAGAGGAAGAAGACGCCCGGTAGGAGAATCTCCGCGCCAAGCAGCAGCAGGCCGCCGAGGATCCAGCCGAGCCCCGGCTCGGTCACGATTCCCTGAAAGAGGAAGTCGATGACCGAGTCGGCGATGCCGTTCACGCTCGGCTCCAGGGGGAACCCGCCGCCGGGGATGGCAGGGTCACCTGCTCAACCAGAGGCGGCGGCGGCGGTGGAGGAGGCGGCGGGGAGGACGGCCGCGGGCCGGCACCGCCCCCGCCACCGGACGGACGCGCCGTCGGCGGCTGCGGCCCGGAAGGCCCACCACCGCCGCCGGTGCTGCGCAGCAACTCCAGCGCCTGGCCGATGCCGCCGACGAGCGCGGCGGCCTCCATCGGCACGATCACCAGCTTCTGCGCAGGGTTCTTCGCGAGGTTGTCGAAGGCCCGCACGTACCGGTCGCTGATGAAGTAACGCAGCGCGTCCGAGCCGACGCCACCGGCGACCTCGGCGACCATGCGGGTGGCCGCGGCCTCGGCCTCGGCCAGGCGCTCCCGCGCCTCGGCGTCGCGGAAGGCGGCCTCGCGGCGGCCCTCGGCCTCGAGGATCTGGGCCTGCTTCGCGCCCTCCGCCCGCTTGATCTCGGCCTCCCGCTCACCCTCGGCCTTGGCCACCGTCGCGCGCCGCTCGCGCTCCGCGGTCATCTGGAGATTCATCGCACGGATCAGGTTGTCCGGCGGCTCGATCTTGCGGATCTCGACGCGGCTGACCTTCACGCCCCAGGGATCGGTCGCACCGTCCAGGATCGAGAGCAGCGAGGAGTTGATCCGGTCCCGCGAGGAGAGCGTCTGGTCGAGATCCATCTCGCCGATCACGGCGCGGATGTTGGTCATCGCGAGGGCGGAGAGCGCCTGCTCCAGATCCTGCACCTGATAGGCGGCCTTCGCCGGGTCCATCACCCGGAAATAGACGATGCCGTCCACGTTCACCGTCGCGTTGTCGCGGGTGATCACCGACTGCTCCGGGATGTCGAGCACCTGCTCCTGCACGTTCATCCGGCGGCCGATCGAATCAATGAAGGGGATGATGAAGTTGAGCCCAGGCTGCAGCAGCCGGATGAACGCGCCGAAGCGCTCAACGGTCCAGATCTCGCCCTGTGGGACAGTGCGAACGCCTTTGTAGACGGTGAGAATCGCCAGCAGGACAAGGGCGATCAGGACGATGTTCGGGCCGATCAGCGCCATGGGGGACTCCGTGACGGGACTGCAAAGACGATACCCTCGATTTGATGCCACCGCGAGCCCGACTCGCATGTCTTGCTAACGGCGCGCTAAACCCGAACCGACCGCAGGACTCGAGGGAGGAGACGCAGAAATGGTGGAAGGGGCTTCCACGCCGCTGCCGGTGGACCTCACCGGGCTCCGGGTCGCGATCAGCGCCGGTGCCGGCGGCATCGGGCGGGTGATGGCCGACGCCTTCGCCGCCCGCGGCGCGCGGGTCTTCGTCTGCGACGTGGACGCCGAGGCGCTGGCCGCCTGCCCGCACCCCAAGATGCGTGCCGACATGGCGGAGACCGCGGAGTGCGAAGGCTTCGTCGATACCGCGATCGAGCAGCTCGGCGGCCTCGATGTGCTGGTCAACAACGCCGGCGTCGCCGGCCCCACGGCGCGGGTCGAGGACGTGGCGCCGGAGGACCTGGAGCGGACGCTCCGCATCGACCTGGCGGCGATGTTCCACTGCTCCCGCCGCGTCGTGCCGGCGCTGCGCGCGGCGGGGGGCGGATCGATCATCAACCTGTCCTCGGCGGCGGGGAAGTTCGGCTTCCCGCTGCGCAGCCCCTATGCCGCGGCGAAATGGGGCGTGGTGGGGTTCACCAAGTCGCTCGCGGTCGAGCTCGGCCCGGACGGCATCCGTGTGAACGCCATCCTGCCCGGCCTAGTCGCCGGCGAGCGCATCCGCCGCGTCATCGAGGCGAAGTCGCAGGCGCTCGGCGTGCCGTTCCGGGAACAGGAGCAGAAGCTGCTCTCGGCGGCGTCGCTGCGCTGCTACGTCACGCAGCACGACATCGCCAACATGGCACTCTATCTCTGCTCGCCCTTCGGCGCGACGATCAGCGGCCAGGCGCTGAGCGTGGACGGCGACCTGCAATACCTGAGCTGACCGCCGCCGCCGCGCCCCCGCCGCTCCGCCGGTGGCGGCCCGCGCTCAGGCTGCCGGGCGCCGCTTCAGCCGGTCGGCGAAGGTCTTGCGGAACTTCGCCACCTTCGGCGCGATCACCGCGCGACAATAGCCCGACCAGGGGTTGAGTTCGAAATAGTTCTGGTGCTCCGGCTCGGCCGGCCAGAATTCCTTCGCAGGCACCAGTTCCGTCACCAGCGGCGCGCCCCAGACGCCCGCCTGCTCGATCTCGCGCATCACCGCCTCCGCGGTGCGGCGCTGGTCCTCGGAGTGGTAGAGGATTATCGAACGGTATTGCGGCCCGACATCGGCGCCCTGGCGGTCCTTCGTCGTCGGGTCGTGGATGGTGAAGAACACCCGCAGCAGGTCGGCATAGGAGACGACCTTCGGGTCGAAGGTGACCTGCACCACCTCCGCATGGCCGGTCCCCTTGCCGCAAACCTGCTCATAGGTCGGGTTCGGCACATGCCCGCCGGCATAGCCGGAGACCACGCGCGTCACCCCCTGAAGGTCGCGATAGACCGCGTCGAGGCACCAGAAGCAGCCGCCGCCGAGCGTGGCGACCTCCTCCTGCCCGCCGCCCGCCACTGCCGTCCTCGGCTCCGTGTCCTGCTGTGCCGCCATGTGTCCGCCTCCCGCCGTTCCGGCCATGCCCAAGATGGGGAAGCCGGCGGGCGCTGGGAAGGCTCCCGGGCAGACGGCGGGCACGGGTTGCGCCACGCCGAGGTCCGGCCCTCCTTGCGCGGATCAGGCCCCGAACAGAAAGTCGCCGGGCAGCAGGGCGCTCTTCTGAAGGTTCTGCAGCACCACCCGGTCGCCCTCGCCGAGGTCGATCACCACATTGGCGCCGACCTGCCGCGTGGCGGCGAGCAGCGCCTCGAAGGAGTCGATGCCAGTGAAGCCGCGCAGCTCGATCCGGTCGGTCTTCGGGGTGAAGTCGGTGATGGTGTCCACGCCGCCACCGGGCGCGATCACGAAAGTGTCCTTCCCAGCCTGGCCGGTCAGCAGGTCCTTCCCGGCACCGCCGAACAGCGTGTCGTCGCCGCGCCCGCCCTCCAGCGTGTCGGCACCTGCGCTGCCGATCAGCAGATTGGCCAGGTCGTTACCGATCCCGTGCCGCGCCGCCCCTTCGAGCCGCAGGACCTCGACGTTGTCGGGGAGCCTGAAGTTTCCGCGGACACGCAGGATCACTGTGTCGATTCCCTCGCCCGGCAGCTCGATCACCAGGTCGCCGAGGTTGTCCACGACCATCGTGTCGTTGCCGAGGCCGCCGTACAGCACGTCCTTGCCAGGGCCGCCATCCAGCCAGTCGCGGCCGGCGCCGCCGACCAGAGTATCGGAGGCTGTACCGAGGCCCCCGAAGAGGACGTCGTTGCCGTTCTGGCCGAACAGCTCGTCCCGCTCCGTCCCGCCGTCCATGACGTCGTCGCCCGCGCCGCCATACAGCTGATCGGGCCCGGCCTCGCCGAAGACCTGGTCGTCGCCGTACATGCCGTAGACCACGTCTCGTCCGCCGCCGCCCCAGATCGAGTCGTTGCCGCCCCGGCCGATCAGCAGGTTGCGCAGCGCATTGCCGATCAGCGTGTTGTCCTCGTCATTGCCGGTGCCGAAGCTGCCGTCCGGCGCACTGGGGGCGATCACCAGCGCCTCGATCCCCGCGGGGAGCCGGTAGCCGGGACCATCCACGAGCACGATGTCGTATCCGCCCCCGGGGGCCTCGACGATCCGGTCGAACTCGCTGTCCACCACGTAGGAGTCGTTGCCCGGGCCACCGATGAGGGTGTCGGTCCCGGGGCCACCGACGAGGATGTCGTCGCCATCGCCGCCGACCAGCCGGTCGTCGCCCGCCCCGCCGAACAACTCGTCCCGACCTGCACCGCCGAGCAGCCGGTCGTCCCCGGCGCCGCCCAGCAGCGTGTCGTCGCCCCCGCCGCCGGTCAGCGTATCGGCCCCGTCGAGCCCCTCGAGGCGGTTTGCGCCGGCGCCACCCGTGAGGCTGTCATCCCCGGCGCCTCCCACCAGCCCCTCGATTCCGGTGAGCGTATCGCCCTCCGCCCCGCGGCCGGTCGCGAGCGAGACCGTCACGCCTGCCGTCTCCGACGAGTAGTCGGCAACGTCGAAGCCCGCGCCGCCCTCGATCCGATCGGCGCCGCGGCCGCCCGCCAACACGTCATCGCCGGCACCGCCGACCAGCCAGTCGTCCCCGGGGCCACCCACGAGGGTGTCGTTGCCAGCACCGCCACGCAGCGTGTCGGCGAAGGCCCCGCCGATCAGCAGGTTTCCCCCGGCTGAGCCGGTCATCGTCAGGGATCCGGGGCTGAGCGTTCCGTCCACCGCCTCGAAGCCCGTGGTGACCCCCCCACCACCCACCTGATCGGTGCCGTCCTCACGCAGCACGATGGCGCCGACGCGCCGGTCGCCCGGCAGCACCAGCAGATCGTATCCTTCCCCGCCATCGGCCCAGGGATCGGACGGGTCGTAGAGCACCGTGTCGTCGCCCGGACCGCCGTCGAGGCGGTCAGCGCCCGGGCCGCCCGAGATCCAATCGGCACCGGCGTTGCCGAACAGCGTGTCGTTGCCTGCCTCGCCCTCGAGCACATCGTCGCCGTCGCCACCGTAGGCGAGGTCATGGCCGATTCCGCCGCGCAGCGTATCGGCGCCGCGGCCGCCATACAGGCGGTCGTCGCCGCCTTCGCCGAGGAGCAGATTGCGGTCCGTGGCGGCGTCGGTCTCGGTGTTCTCGTCCCCCTCGGCGAAGAGTTCATCCTTGCCCAGGCCGCCACGCAAGGTGTCGGAGCCGGTGCCGCCCCAGAGCTGGTCGTCGCCTTCGCCGCCGAGCAGCTCGTCATTGTCCGGCCCACCCTCCAGCCGGTCCCTGCCGCCGCCGCCGGTGAGGGTATCGTCGCCCTCCAGCCCGAAGATCTGGTCGGGCCCCGCCCCGCCGGCGATGCGGTCATTGGCCGGGCCGCCGGCACGGGCGAGGAAGGTGCCGGGGACGAAATCCTGGTCGCGCAGCAGGTTGGTGCCACGAATGCGCACCACCAGGTCCTGACCGCCAAGCACCAGGTCGCGGTCGAGGTCGGCCACCAGCCAGCCGCCTGCCTCGACGCCGTTCTCGACCACCGGCAGCCAGAAGACCTGCACGTAGCCATTGCCGACATCCTTGCCCGGCAGCGGGAGGCCGAGCGGCGGTCCGGCATTTCCCTTGGCATTCAGCGCTGGCCACGCGGAAGGCACGCCGCTCCAGAGCAGCGGCATTGGCCCGTCGCGCGTCATCACGAAGCCGTCCGTGGAGCCGAAACCGATGCGGTCGCGCTGCTCTGGCTTGAAGTCGCGGATGAGATCGGGCGCGACGCCCGTGGAGTCGGGCATGCCGGCGGCGTCCACCTCGAAGAGGAAGAAGTCGGCGCCGGCACCACCGGTCAGCGTGTCGCGCCCCGGGCCGCCGATGAGGGTGTCGTGGCGCGGCCCGCCGAGGATGCGGTCGTTGCCCTCGCCGCCGTGGAGCCAGTCGTCGCCGGCGCCGCCCACGAGGACGTCATGCCCGGAGCTGTCGTAGATCAGGTCATCGCCGTCCCCGCCATCGAGGCTGTCATCGCCTGCCCCGCCGAACAGCGAGTCGTTCCCCGCTTCGCCGAGAAGCGTGTCGCTGCCACGGCCGCCGATCAGCAGGTCGTCGCCCGGGCCACCGAGCAGCAGGTTGCGGTCCTCCGGCGTGTCGAGCACGAAGGGGTCGCTGTCCTCGGCGTAGAGCGTGTCGAAGCCCTCACCGCCGACCAGCGTGTCGCTGCCCGGGCCGCCACGCAGGATGTCGCCGTGCTCGCCGCCATCGAGGCTGTCCTTGCCCGTCCCGCCCCAGAGCTGGTCCGCGCCAGGGCCGCCGGAGAGCGTGTCGTCGCCCGCCTCGCCCCAGATGCTGTCGTCGAGGCCGCCGGCGGCGATGGAGTCGTTGCCCGAGCCGCCTTGCCAGACGGCCATCGCGGCGGAGAACTCCGCGGCCGAGTGCCGGTACGCCCCTTCCCCCGCCCCTCCGGCCAGGAGGTGCGCCCCACCCTGAACGATCGGGACAGAGTCCTCGCCAGGCCCGCCGCCAAGCAACGCGATCTCAGTGTCCGGCGCGTCGGAGAACGCCGTGCCGCCATCGGCGAGGACGGAATTGCCAGCGCCGGATGCTGCATCCGCACCGATACCGTCGGGCCGCCCCCGGAGCCCGCCATCCGCGACGAGCAGGTCGTTGCCGGCGATCGAGAGGCTCCGCCCGGCGACGCCAAACGCAGCGGAGAAGGCAAGCCGGCCCCGCGCCCGATCGAAGGCGATCCGCATGCCGGCGACACTGGCGAAAGCGAAGGCGGCCATCGGCGCGACCCACCAGCCTCGACCCCGACGCGCGCCTCTTGCACGTGAACGCGCGCCGCCTCCTGCCGCGCGTGATCAGGGGAACGCGGACCGGCTTGCCAAAGCGTCAACGTGGGCGGGCGCCGGGCGGGCGGTTGAAACGGAGCGAGGCGCATCGCATCCTGCGCGCCCCGGAGCGCGGAGCTTCAGCCTTGTGCCCCGCGCGTGGCGCGCCAATGCGAGACGGATTTCGGGACGCGGTGCAGCAAGGCCGAGGGAAAGCCCTGATGCCCCGAGGATCGGCCCATCCCCTCCGCCACGACGACGCCAGTCACTTGCGGCCGAGGCGGAGACGGTGGATGAGGCGCCTCACCGCGCAGCTTGCCGCCTCGCCCGGCGCGACCCTGCGCCGCCGCCCGCGTTTCCCTTCCCTCCCATGGAGCGTTCCGCCATGCCGGGCCTGAAGGCCGCCATCCTCCCCGTCACACCGTTCCAGCAGAATTGCGCGCTGCTCTGGGACGAGGACGCAAAGCGCGCGACGATCGTGGACCCGGGCGGCGACGTGGACCGCATCCTCGCGGCCGTGGCGCAGCTCGGCGTGACGGTGGAGCGCATCCTGCTGACGCACGGCCACACCGACCATGCGGGCGGGGCGGCGGAGCTGAAGGAGAAGCTTGGCGGCGCGGTCGAGATCGTCGGGCCGGCGGAGCAGGACCGCTTCCTGCTCGACGCGCTACCGGAGCAAGGGGCGCGCTATGGCCTCGACTGCCGCGCGGTGACGCCGGACCGCTGGCTCGCCGAAGGCGATCAGGTGACGATCGCCGGCATCGTGTTCGACGTGTACCACTGCCCCGGCCACACGCCGGGCCATGTGGTGTTCGTCGCGCCGAAGGAGGGCGTGGCAGTGGTGGGGGACGTGCTGTTCCGCGGCTCGATCGGGCGGACCGACTTCCCCTATGGCGACCACGCGGCGCTGATCCGCAGCATCCGCGAGAAACTGTTCCCGCTCGGCGACCACATCGCCTTCGTCTGCGGCCACGGGCCGGGGAGCACGTTCGGGACGGAGCGGCGGACCAATCCGTTCGTGGGCGACGGGGCGGCGCCGGTGTGAGGCGCCGCCGCATCCGGAGCGGTCGTCAGACCCGCTCCACCACCATCGCGATCCCCTGCCCCACGCCGATGCACATCGTCGCGAGGCCGTAGCGCGCGCCGCGCTTGTGCAGCTCGTGCACCACGGTCTGCACCAGCCGTGCGCCGCTCATCCCCAGCGGGTGGCCGAGCGCGATCGCGCCGCCGTTCGGGTTCACGTGCTCCGCGTCGTCCGGCAGGCCGAGCTGGCGCGTCACCGCCAGCGCCTGGGCGGCGAAGGCCTCGTTGAGCTCGATCACCTCGATGTCGGAGAGGCTGAGCCCCGCCTTCTCCAGGACCTTGCGCGTGGCCGGCGCGGGGCCGATGCCCATGATGCGCGGCGGCACGCCCGCCGTCGCCACCGCCACCACCCGCGCACGCGGCGTCAGGCCGTGCTTCGCCACCGCCTTCTCGCTGGCGACGATCAGCGCGCAGGCGCCGTCGTTCACGCCCGAGGCGTTGCCGGCGGTGACGGTGCCCCCCTCCTTGCGGAAGGGCGTCGGCAGCTTCGCGAGTGCCTCCAGCGTCGTGTCCGGCCGCGGATGCTCGTCCTTGTCCACGACGATCGGGTCGCCCTTGCGGCGCGGGATGGTGACCGGGACGATCTCCTCCGCGAAGCGCCCGCTTGCCATCGCCTTGGCGGCGCGCTGCTGCGAACGGTAGGCGAAGGCGTCCTGGTCGGCGCGGCTGACCTGGAATTCCTCGGCGACGTTCTCCGCCGTCTCGGGCATCGAGTCGATGCCGTACTGGGCCTTCATCTTCGGGTTGACGAAGCGCCAGCCGATCGTGGTGTCGTAGATCTCGGCGCTGCGCGAGAAGGCCTCGGTCGCCTTGGCCATGACGAAGGGGGCGCGGGTCATGCTCTCGACGCCGCCGGCGACCATCAGCTCCGCCTCGCCCGCCTTGATCGCGCGCGCGGCGATGCCCACGGCGTCCATGCCGGAGCCGCACAGCCGGTTGACCGTCGCGCCGGGGATGCTCTGCGGCAGGTCGGCGAGCAGCAGCGCCATGCGCGCGACGTTGCGGTTGTCCTCGCCGGCCTGGTTGGCGCAGCCGAAGATCACGTCGTCCACCGCATCCCAGTCCACGCCGGGGTTACGCTCCTTGAGCGCCTTGAGCGGGATGGCGCCGAGGTCATCGGTGCGCACCCCGGCGAGCGCGCCGCCGTAGCGGCCGATGGGCGTGCGCACGGCGTCGCAGATCAGGGCCACGGACATGGTGGCGTCTCCCCTCCGATCCTGGGCTCTTCCTGGCAGCAGGCCCTACACCGGCGGCACGGCGCCGTCCAGCGAGCTTACGACGGCCCCTCGTGGACGGGGCCGTGCCGCGGCGGTCCGCGATGGCCTACGCCATCGGCGCTGCCGCGCCTGCGGCCTCCGGCGCGCCGACGAGCGCTTCCGCGCTCCGGGCGGACGTCAGGAGGCCGGTCTTCAGCCCCGCCAGGGTCCGCAGCATCTCCCGCCGCACCCACGGGATCGCGGCCACCGGCGCGAAGGTCGCATCGCGCGCCCGGGCCAGGATGCGGCTGTCGGACTGGAAGAAGGGCGTCATCAACAGGCTCGCCCGCTGGTAGAACCGCACCTGCCGCCGCCGCGCGCGCTCATGCTGCGCGAGCGCCGCCGGCAGATCGGGCGCGGCAGCGAGCGCGTCGGCCAGGGACACCGCATCGAGCAGTCCGTGATTGGCGCCCTGGCCGAGCTGCGGCGAGGTTGCGTGCGCCGCGTCACCGATCAGCAGCATCGGGCCGCGATGGACCCGGGCGGCGGTGAAGTGCCCGTAGGATGCGAGGGTGAACGCCTCGGCCCCCGGCAACGTGGCGAGAGCCGGAGCGAGTTCGGGCCAGATCGCCCGGGCCTCATCGCGCCAGGCCTCGAAGCCGGCGGCCCAGGCGGAATGGTCGCGGGGCTTGAGGCTCCAGAACAGCGCCGCGCAAGGGTCCTCACCCATTGCGACGCGGCCGAGCGGCAGGTAGCCGATCATCACCCGTGCCGCGACGTAGCGTTGCACGAGTCGGCCCGGCGCAATGCCGATGTCCGGGAACGAGGCCCACACGGCGCCGTAGGCGAAGGCGCGCGGCGCGGCGCCGGGCACAACCGCGCCGCGCAGCACGGAGCGCGCGCCCGAGGCGTCAACGACGAGGTCGGCCGAGGCCGAGACGCGGCCCGTTTCGTCCACCACGCTCCCCCGTCCGCCGGCGCGCGTTTCGACCGCCACGATCCGCCGACCTGCCTCCAGCGTGGCGCCGGAAGCGAGGAAGGCGCGCCACAACACGCCGTGCAGCGCGGCGCGGTGCACGGCGAGTGCATGCAGCGCCGGGTCGAGCTCCGCATAGGCGAGGTCGAAGACGACCCGGCCGCGCGGCACCGTCACGCCGCGCAGCCCGCCGATGCGCGCACCGAGCGCCTCAATCTCGGCGCGCAGGCCAAGCCTCGCGAGCGCCGCGAGGCCCGGAGGCTGCAACATCAGGCCGGAACCGACCGGTCGCGGCGTCTCGAACCGCTCGTACAGCACCACGCGGTGCCCGGCGCGCGCCAGCAGCGTCGCCGCGGCGAGGCCCGCGACGCCGGCGCCGACGATCGCGACGTCGAGCGGCCTGGTCACCTGCCCGGGCCGCCGCGCAGCGCGGCGACCGCTGCCCGCACGATCTCCTCGGGCGCAGGCGCGACGGGCAACTGAACCACGTCCGGCTCCCCCGCAGGGTCCTCGAGGGTCGCGAACTGGCTCTCGAGCAGGCTCGCCGGCATGAAGTGGCCCGCGCGCGACGCGAGGCGCGCGCCGATCAGGGAGCGCTCGCCGGCGAGATGGACGAAGCGCAGGCCCGCGCACGCCTCCCGCAG
>Ga0065720_1020620_pt1 | contig 13549 bp, 11 predicted proteins | sample Thericmetagenome_FD_59107 | JGI IMG/M metagenome (GOLD analysis project Ga0065720, IMG submission 59107) | Thermophilic microbial communities from the Joint Bioenergy Institute, California, USA of rice/straw/compost enrichment - eDNA_2 v2... | ecosystem: Engineered > Solid waste > Grass >... | reverse complement strand
GGTTGTGGAGGTGGGAGGCCGGGGCGAGGCGGCGCAGAACGGAGTTGGGCACGACGTCGCCGAGATTGCTGAGGGTGCGTAGGACACGGGCGCCGCGCCAGGCCAGCAGCGGCACACCCACCGATGCGCCGACGCCGGTCGCGGACAGCGCCACACCGGCGACTATGCTGCCGATGTTGATCACTCCGGTGGTGATCACGTAGCCGGGGCGGGTGTCCCACTCCCGCCAGGGCACCAGGGAGTGACCGACTTCTGTCCAGGCCCCGGAGAAGTTCTCCCACCACTGGGCGGCGGAGTCCACGCCCCAGCCGTTCTCGGTGTAGAAACCGGTCAGGTAGGCGACGCCTGCCAGGTTGTCGGACACGTAGTCGGCGATGTTGTTCTTCCACTCGTCCCAGGAGCTCACGCCCCAGCCGCGTTCCTCGTGGTAGAGGCCGAGCAGGCTCGCGAAGTCGGTGACGGTGCCCGCACCGATGTCCCACAGGGCCGACCCGACGTCGACCCACCACGGCGCGTCGTACTCCTGGGGGGTGGCCCAGGGGGTGGCCACGTCCTCGGGCGCCTCGGACAGGCCGTAGACGACCTCGCCGTCGCCTGCGACGGTGGAGCCGTCCAGGTTGGCGGCGATGAAGCGGGTGCCGCCCTCGACCAGGGCGGTGATGGCGTTGGCGCAGTTGCGTTCGGCCTCCTGGTACTCGGTCAGCACCGCGGCCAGGTCGTTGTTGAGCTGGTTGTGCTGGTCGACCTTGTCCTCGTCCTTGGTCCACTCCTCCCCGGTCTCCCTGATGTCGGCGGCCAGGGTCTCGGCGTCGGCCTTGAGGCTCTTCCACCTGGCCAGCAGGGGGCGGATCTCTTCGGCGAAGTCGATGAGCGCCTGGCCGACCGTGGTGATCTTGTCCTCCATCTCGTCGCCGTCGTCGGCGACCGGGTCGACCGCGGCCAGCAGTTCCTCGGACTCGGGGGCGATGTAGTTGCCCTCCAGACCGGCCCAGGCCCTTTTGATGTCGTGACCGGCCTGGGCGATGTCGGCGGCGTCGTCCTTGAGCGCCTTTCCCGCAGCCTCGATCGCATCGGGATCCGCATCGGGAATCACGATATTGTCGGGATTGATCACCCCGTCGCCACTCACCCGAAAGCCTCCACCCGTCCAAGGACCCACCGAGCGGCATCACTTTAGGAAAGAACGGTAAACATCAAGATGCTGCGGAAAGGTCCGAAAAGAGCATCTGGTCAGGTCATACGGGATGAGTGGGGAAGTATCCACAGAAATGGCCGGAACCGGCCACGCGGGCGCAACAGCGTTCCCGAAGAAAAGGGTGGGAGGCGGGGTGGTGCTGAGCAGCGTGAAGTCCTCGGAGGGGCCAGGACGACCAGGACCGGCTCCTCGGAGGGAGACAAGGAACAGGCCGCATCGCGGCGAAAAGCCTCCGGAAGCCGGACAGACAGGCCGCATCCGTCCCCTCGGCGAGCGGAACTCCGTGAACACCGCTCTGGTCTCCGTCGCTTCTTCGCTGCGGCGCTGCGACTGGCCCGAGAATGTGACTCGAGCATCGCGTGGGACTGACCGGTGAATGATCTCGGTCATTTCCACTGCCCGGGTCGCTGTCGGTGAAGAAGGGACTTGCTTCACCCTGTATGGAACCCAAGCGGTACGACCGAGGCAGCAATCGCAGCGGGCTGCGGTCGAGACATCGGGATGGGGCCAGGACGAGACGTGCGCAGCGGTTGTAGGCCGAAGACCGGAGATCTCTTCATGGGCGGCATAGCAGTGCAGAAGGCTGCCTGGTCCTTGAGCTTCCTGTCACCGGGCCCGACAGCGTTGCCGCTCATGGGGAAACAGTGACCTGTGACCGCGCTACGGGTGCCGGTGTTGCTGTCCGAGAAGACGAGAAACGCTGTCCCCGGCCGCCTGCACAGGACTGTGACCGCGACACCGTGTTGCTGCCCCTCGCAGGGTGATGAGGACCCGAGGGTAAAGTCGCCGGCCATGACCGGTGCCAGAGCTGGTTTCGGCGACTTTCTCAGCGGACCTCCGCGGTCGTGTGTCAGGCCCCGGCACGTTGCTGGGAACCGGGCTTCACGAGGCGACGAGTACCTGTGCTGCTGCCCGGTTGCTCCGGTGAATGCCGAAGGAGAGTAGCGGAGGACCGCTTTCTCTGCGTCGAAGCCTTACGGGCGTCCGCGGCCCCCATGCCCGCTGCCGGGTGGGGACGATGCCGCAAGAGCTGTCTGCGCGGATCCGGGCACAAGAAATGTGAATCAGAAGCGATCTGATTCGCTTTTTCTTGGTCGGGGTGTGACTCGGTCCCTTGTTCGGACTGTCGGACAAGAGGAATCGAGCAGCTCTTTGTTCCTCTTGTGCTGTTTTGGGGACAAAGAACTTGATGTGCACTAGATTCGGGTCCCGAAGAGACAGGGACCCGGAGGTCAGAAGCCGGATGAGCGGTGGAAAAGACTGCGTAGTGATCGGCTTGTCAGGGGTGCAGCGGTTCATCTCCGAAGCCAGGACCACCGCTGACCTGGCCAACGCCAGCGACATCGTCGCGAGGCTGGCCCGAGTCGCTATGGATGAGTTCACCGCGGACGAACTGGTGATCCCCTCGCAACTGGGGGAGAGCCCGCCGAACCGGATCGTGGCTCTGACGCCGGCGGGAACCGGGGCCCAGCGTGCCCGTGCTGCTGCGCGGGCAGTACACGACCGCTGGGAGGAGTGGGTCCGGCAGCTCTTCGGGAGGCCGGTGGAGGTCCCCGGGTTTCCTGAGGTCTTCTGGAGCGTGGCCGGTCCCGAGGCTGGAGATTATCTGCAACAGTGGGAAGAGGCGCACGTGGCGCTGGCCGCGCGTAAGCGTCTGCGCGGCTTCGACGCACCCGAGTACTCGGGGGGACGTCCGTGCTCGTTGGCTCCCCGCTGGATCGCCGAGGCCGAGCCCCCCAAGGGGATCCCCGCGCACCAGCGCGGCGCGCAACTGTCCGCCGCCGGATGGGTGAAGCGGCTCTGGCACACCGATACGCGGCTGTTCCGTTCCGCTCTGGGAACGGACGAATTCTTCTCGGGGCCGACCGGCTTCCCCTCCACCTCCTCCGTCGCCTCGGTGCCCTATCGGAAGGCGGTTCTGGAACGGCTCGCAGACCCCCAGGTGAACGACGCCGTGCGGCGACTGCGCTCGGCCGCACGCGCCGTGATGGGAAGCGAACGCTTCCGGGCTCTGGAGGCGCCGATAGCGGCACTGCGCTGGGAAACCGGCGACAGGCTGGCGATGTGGACGGCCCGGGGAGCGGGATGGTGGGTGTACCCGGAGGTGTGGCAGGTACGGTCCCTGCGCCGCGAGTACGCCGTCGCGGGGCACATGTTCGACGAGAAACAGGTGGACGGAGGGCGCAAAGCCGCGACAGACCTGCTCAAGGCCCTGGGTGAGGAAGGCCCCACCCCCTATTACGCGGTGCTCGCGTCAGACCTGGACAACATGGGGACCTTCCTCAGCGCCGAGGGGATGAGCGTCGAACGGCACCGCCAGATCTCACGGCGCCTGGTCGACATCGCCCGCGTCCAGCGCGCGATCATCGAGGAGCTGTCCGGGGTGGCCGTCTATGCGGGAGGCGACGACCTGCTCGCCTTCCTGCCCGCTCGCACGGCACTGGAGGCAGCCGAACGCTGCCGTGCCGCGATCCCCGCGGAAGGCGTGCCCACGGCGAGCACGGCCGTGCTGTTCGCCCATGCCTACTCCTCTCTGCGCCACACGGTCGAAAGAGCACGCTCACTGCTGGAGACGGCCAAGAGCGTGCGCAACAAGAACGCTCTGGCAACCGGTTTCGTCACCAGATCGGGGACGTCCTTCCACACCGTGATTCCGTGGAGCGTCGGCGGTGCGGAAGGACCGGGCTCCCTGCTGCGGATGTTCGTTCCCGGCAGAGGAGGGGAGGGCGCGACCAGACTGTCCCCCCGGCTCGTCGCCGACCTGGAACGAGAACAGCGGGCACTGACCGAGCTCGCGCGGCGGTCGAGCACTGTCAAGGCGTATCGGGCCGAGGTGACCCGCCTGGTACTGCGCCACGGAGGCAGCCAGGCCGACGCCGACGCGCTGATCGCCTGGGGAGACAACCACTACGTGGACCGCGACGCCGTCTCCGCCCTTCTGGACGCGGCACGGGTCGCGGTGTTCCTGCGTGGAGAGATCCGGTGAACCACCAGCAGAACAACCAGGAGCCACAGGCCCCGCAGGTGATGTGGCTGGCGTTCGTTCCGCGTGACGCCCTGCACTTCCGTGACGGCCGCAGCTTCGAGGCGGGCGAGTCCGCGCGCGTTCTGTACCCGCGCCCCAGCACCGTCGCGGGAGCGGTGGGGGCAGCGCTCGGCCACGAGGCCGGGACGGTGCGCGGTCCCCTTCCTGCATCACGGTTGAGAGGCCGAGAAGACTGGAAGATGTACTTCCCGCTGCCCGCCGACGTCGTTCCCACGAAGGACGGCAAGTGGACACGGCTGCGCCCGATCCGGTCCGCCGCCACCACGGACCTGCACGACCCGGGAATGGTGCTGCTGTCGGCGCCGAAGGCGGAGGCTCCGGCCGCCGACCGGTGGTGGAGCGCCCAGAAACTGCAGACCTATCTGTCCGACAGCGTGGACCTGGCACGAAGGGCGGAGGTCGACCACAGTCCGTTCGTCCTCGAACACCGCACCGGTATCGCTCGCGACAACCGCACGGTCCTCGACGCACACCTGTACAGCAACGAATTCCTGAGGTTGTCCGAGAGTGCCCACACGGAGTGGGCGATCCTCGCCCAGTGCGTCCTGACCACCGGCCTGCGTCCAGCGCCTGCCAGGGCCGTGCGCTGGGGCGGCGAGGGCCGCATGGCTGACGTGGAGGTGGTGTCCTGTCCGATGGAATGGCCGAGACCTCCCGACACCTTCCCCGGCGGCCGGGTCCTGGTCTACCTGGCCACACCGGGAATCTGGCGCACCCGCGCCCCCGGAGGACAGTGGCGTACCGGATGGCGGCCGCCCCTGCCCGCCAACGCGGTGCTGCGCGCGGCGGCCGTCCCCGGGGCGGAGGCCATCGCCTCGGCATCGCCGCGACCCGACGGAACGGTGCGCGACGTGTGGCAGCGCTGGGCGGTGCCCGCCGGGTCGGTCTACCTGATCGAGTTCGGTGGGGACGACCCCGAGACGGCCGCCGCGGAATGGGCTCACCGAGTGCACGGCACAGCACTGGAAGCCCAGACTGCCGCCCCCGGGTCTGCCAGTCACCGACTGGCCACCGCCGGGTTCGGACTGATTCTGACAGGAAGATGGAATGACTGAACTCCTGGCGTTCTTCTACGCCGAATCCCCCCTGCACGCCGGGGCCTCCGACAGTCTCGGCACGATCGACCTGCCGATCCAGCGCGAAGCACACACCGGCTATCCGGTGGTGTGGGGGCAGAGCCTCAAGGGCGCGCTGCGCCAGGCCGCCAGAGAACACCCGGAGTGGACACCCCAGGACGTCACGGCCGTGTTCGGCTCCGAGGTGTCCCAGCGCACGACCACCACGCCGGGCCTGCTCGCGGTGGGAGACGCCCAACTGGTGGCGTTGCCGGTTCCCACCCTGCGCCGCACCTTCGCCTGGGTCACCTCCGCGATCGCGTTGGGCCGCCTGGCCCGCAAGTACCGCATCGCGGGGCGCACCCCGGTGCCGACAGTGCCCAGCGAGCCCAACGGAGCGGTCGCGGCCGGCGGGGCCTGGAACGACGAACAGGCGCTGGGACCTCTCGTGGTCAGCGTCAAGACCCAGCACAGCGACCAGGCCACGGCACTGCGTTCGTGGTCCGAGGCCATAGCTGGAGACGCGTTCGGTGAGGATCCCGCGTTCGTGCCGTTCCGCGACAAGTTCACCGAGGACCTGCTGCTGGTCCCCAGCGATGTCATGGCGACGCTGGTCAAAGAGTGCACCGAGGTCACCGCCCGGGTGCAGTTGGATGCTGACAAGACCGTCGCCAACGGCCCCTTCTACAGCGAGTACCTGCCCACCGAGACGATCCTGGCCTCCTCCCTCACCCTGCGCCCGCCCCACACCGGAGGGGAACCGAGCGCAGCGGAATCGGAAGCGGAACGGCAGTTGCACCTGGTACGCGCCCTCCTGCACGGAGACGGAGCGGCACTGCTGCGCGTGGGAGGCGACGAGACCCTCGGCAAGGGCCTGGTGTGGAGTCGGCTGGCTGCCTGCGGAGAGGAGCACTGATGCGCCGCCTGGACCAGGACATGGCCGCCACCGCCGCAGCACTGCTGCCCAACGTTTCCCCCGAGCACGCCAAGGAGCTGCGCACCCGCTTCCGGCAACTACCGGTACAGTTGCACACCTCCGGCCTGGCCGCCACCTACGCGTTTCTCGCCGCCCGCTCCAAGGCCGACGACACCGACCGCCTCAAACGCGCCTACGCCGAAGTCGCCCAGCGTATCCGCAGCTACCTGGCCGACCAGGGGCTGCTCTCCCCCGAGCTGGGGACGGCACCCGCCCCCGAGGTGCACCGGAAGGTGCTGGCCGAACTCGGCCGCATGGACACCGACAGCTACGCGCGCGCCAGCGCCGAGACGGCACTGCTGTTCTCCTGGCTGCGCCGCCTCGCCGACGCCGTCTACGCCGAGGACCGGACGTGACCGAACAGCCCTCTCCCCGCCCTTCCCCCGCACACCTGGCCCGGATCAGACGCCCCTCGCCGCAGCAGACGCAACGCTCCGCCCAGCCCTCCCCAGCCGCGGAGCGGCGTCAGACACCGTCCTCCACGAGGAAGCCGTCAGCCCGCAGGAGCGAAACAGAACTGCGCGCCGCCGGACCGCTGGGACGACTGGTACGGGTACGCCGCCAGACCGACCCCGCACGACCGCCGCGCCTGGAAGGGGCGGGCAAAGACGCGAACGCACTCATCCTGCTGCGCCGCACCGCTTTCCCCGACTTCTCCGCAGACGAGGTGGAGCTGTCGGACGAGGCGGTCACCGCTCTCACGACCTGGGCGGCCGAAAGCGGCCTGGGGCAGCGCCCGGAAGACGTGAAGGCGGTCACGGCCAGGAGGAAGCTCGCTCTGGACCGGCTGCGCGCCCAAGGGCTGACCGTACGCCGGGTGACACTGCGCCCGGAGTGGCGGCTCGCGATCGGACTCGGGAACAAGGACAACGCCCACGAGATCGGTATCACCCTGCACGGCAGTTACGGGTGGCCGGTCATCCCCGGCTCCACGCTTAAAGGCGTGACCGCCCAGTGGGTGTGGGACCACATCCGCCCCACCACGCCCGAGGAGATCGCCCGGTACGTGCGTGTCTTCGGCGCCCCACTGCCCGAGGAACGCGCAGCAGGAGTGGCGGAGCAGCCCGAGACGGCCCGAGGACGGGTGCGTTTCCTCGACGCGTTCGCCTCGGGGGTTCCCGTGACCGTCACCGTCGACGTGCTCACCCCCCACGTCAAGCCCTACTACGACCGGACCGCCGACGAGCAGACCGCGGCGCAGGCTCCCCCACCCGCCGAACACCACCAGCCGGTTCCGGTGCGCTTCCTCACCGTCTCGGCCGGACGGTTCGACGCCGCGCTCGTCGGCGACACCCCCGACGAAACCGAACAGGCCGCCCGGTGGCTGGTCGAAGCGGTCAACGAGCTGGGAGTGGGAGCCAAGACCAGCGCGGGATACGGATACCTGGCTGGAGAGGAAAAAGCATGACCGTTCACGTCATCTCCGTCGGGCTGAGCCTCGTCGAGCTCTTCGAAGCCGGCCGCGAGGCCAAGAAACCTCTTCCGACGATCACGGAGATCCGCGACCTGTGGGAGACCCAGCGGCTCGGCCTGGACGAATGGGGCCAGCGGTTGGAGGAGGCGTTCGGGCTGGAAGCGTCCGACGACTCCGAAGCGCTCGCCTGCTTCCAGAAACTGGCTGAGGAGGTCGGAGCCGACAGGTGGGCGGGCTGCGAAGGGCTGTCCGCGGAGCTGGACACGCTGCACAAGACAGCAGGCACCCCCCTGCCGACCAGCGATGCCGCGTTCCTGATCAGCAGCGACACCGAGGACGGGCAGGCCGCTGCGGTGTGGACCGCGATCGCCCTGGCGGAGGGGGACGCCAGCCGGGTCTGCTACCTGCCGGACGTCGTCGAGGAGACGCCTCTGGTCCGAGCTGAACCCAACCGGGTGTACGTGGTGCGCATCCCCGGTCTGGACGCAACCTCCGACACGGCGTTCCACACCCCCATGGAACGGATGGGCCGACTGGGCCGCCTGCTCGTGGGCGGCGACCGCACCGAGCGGTTCACCCGACCGGGCGAGCCGATCAAGTTCCACCTCTCCGGTGGCTACCGCGCCACCACCCCCTACCTGATCGCGTTGGCCGAGTGGCTGCGCAGCCTGGAACACACCTCCGGGGAGGTCACCGCCTGGGTGCTGCCCGAGAAAGCGACGAGGTCCTTCCGGGTCCCGTTGCGACGCCTGCGCCCCGAATGGGTGCGCAGCGAACTTGCCGGGTTCGACCGGGGCGGATGGCGCGCCCGACCGCCCGGTGACGACCTGCTGAAGGACTACGCCTACGAACGGGACGGTATGGGGGTGCATCTGACCGCGTTCGGCATGGGCATGAGAGCCCTGTTCGGCGTCGACGACGAACCTGTCCCACAGTGACCCTCCCAGCCGACCGTTCCATGGTGTCCCCAGTGAAGTCCCAGTTCACCGACCGGGTGTGCGCGGGGATCGGAGAAGCCCTGCACCGGGCCCGACAGGGCGGTACAGCAGGCGACGACACGGCTGCCGTCCAGGCGGCGGTGGAGCTGCTCGACGCCTACCAGACCATCACCGAGCTGATGAGGACAGCCTCGGAAGAGCAGAGACCGCCCGAAGACACCGCAGAGGGCCGTATCGCACGGATCACCGCGGTGCTGGCCGGAGACCGCCGACTGCTCATGGCAGCGCTGTACTCGCCGCTGGCAGTGGTGGCCGCCGTCAACAAGCACCACGAGGGCGCTTTGGACCGGCGCCAGCAGTGGGGTGCCTGGTGTTGGACCGTCGAGGCGGCATGGCGGTGCGTGGCCCGCCGCGACGGTCTCGAACCTACAGGGTTCACCTCGGCCGAACTGGACATCCTGGCTCCGGTGGCAGCCCGGCAGCGTTTCCTCGCCTTCGCCGAGGCCTACCGTACCTGCGACGCCACCCCGGCGGACTGCCCGGCCGACGCCGCCAGCCGGGTCTTCGGTCCCCGCACCTCCCACCTGTTCGTGGCACGCAGTATCGAGGCCCGCTGGATCTGGAAAGACGTTCTCGACCACGCCGAATCCCACCCCGCCCTGGGACAGGCCACCGCCGGAGAACTGGAACAGGAAGTCAACCTGCTGCTGTTCGACCGTGGCCGCCCCGGCGCCGTGCTCGGCATGTCCACGACACGCCTCGACCTCCTCAGCCAGGGAAAACGTTCGCGCATGCTGAGCAACGGCGACCGAGGGACCGTCCGCGAGGTCGTCGAACGCCACCTGCTGCCGAGATTCCAGATCGTGGACACGTTGCGGCTGGCGCTGACCACGGCCCAACACCCCGGTTGCAGCCGGATAACGGCATCCGCCGTCGTCCTGGCCGGAGCAGCAGCTCTCGTCCTGGTCACCGCGGGGTTGTGCCGGAAGGAGATCTGCGGCCTCTCCGTGTTCACCCTCGCCGCGTCGGCAGCGGGGGCCTGTTACCTGATCGGTGCCGTGGGAAGCGTCGTGCACGGCCGGGAATGGGCGTTGCCGTGGCTGCTGCGCATGCCCGCAGCCTCCGCGATCGGCCTTTTCATGCTCACCGCCATGCACCCCTCCTGGTGGAGGGCGGCCTTTCCCGAACACTGGCTGGAAACAGTCGCACCCGGCAGCGCACCCCCCGGTGCTGCGCCCAGCCCGGTGTGGGCGGCCTTCCTGCTCGCTTCAGCCGCCTACGTCTACCTGCTGGTGACCGCCCGCAACCACGGACTGGAGCGGAAGTCGGCGCTCTGGAGGGCCGCACTGGTGTGGCTGGTCGGCGGCTGCCACGCGCTGTTGATCTCCCTGCTGGGCCTTGTGTGGATCGTGCCGGTGTTCAGCGAGGAAGGCGCGCTCCTCTACCAGGGATGGACCACCTACAGCGGCCCGGCCGTCATCACCCTCGCCCAGGCCACCGCCTGGTGCCTCACCGCAGGCGTGTTCTCCCAGATCCTGTGGGACGACCAGCCCATCACCGCCCCGCTGGCCCACATCCGATGGCACAAGGACAGGTGACTTCGATGACATGGACCAAACTGCACCTGACCGTCACCACCCCTGTTTTCAACAGCGACGGCGACCAGAAGCACGCGGAGATCCGGGTGCCCTCCATCCGCGGGGCGATGCGGTTCTGGCTGCGCGCCATGGCCGGAAGGATGGCCGGAAACGACATGCGCGCGCTCTCCGCGATCGAACACCGAGTCCTGGGCTCGACCGAGCACTCCTCCCCCGTGAAGCTCCGCATCCCCCGGCAGCCCGCAAACAGCGACAAGGAACTCCCCGATTTTCTCGGAACCCCTGAACGCAACAGATGGATCGGCTACCTGCTCGGCCCCGGTCTGACCTCATGGTCCTCCGAAAAGAGAGCGGTGATGCTGAACCGCGCACACATTCCGCCCGGGCAGGACTTCGAACTGTGGCTTCGCTTCACCGGCGATGACGACACCAGCCTCGTGGCTCTGGCCGCACTCTGGTTCGCTCTCACCTACGGCGGCATCGGGGCGCGCACCCGCCGCGGCTTCGGCGGCGTACGCATCACCGGAATCACTGGCCTGCCGGAGAGATGGTCGCCCGAATCTTTCCGAACCCCCGGAATAGATTTCTACGGGAAGGTGACCTCCCTGGCGCCTGAATCAGGCATGATAAATTCTCTTCGCTCCCTGGGGAACATCGCGCGGAGTGTGGGCTGCAACGGTTTGTACCAGTGGCCTTCCCCGCCAACGTATCCGGTGCTTTCACAGAGTCATACAATGGCCGGGGCCAGTCGAGGAGAGGCCTCCGCCTCCTGGGAGGACGTACTGTGCTGGGCCGGACGGGAGCTGAGGTACTTCCGCGCGACAGTGGACACCCCGGGAGTTCCCTACCATCCAAAAATCAAGACTCACGAATGGTTGGAAGTGGTCAACGGCCCCGAAGAAGAGTTCCCGATCGGCGCTCTGGGACTGCCCATTGTCTTCAAGAAACAGATTGAGGTTCACGCCGATCGGGGCAGTGGCGACACCGCGGAGAAACTGCGCCGCGCCTCCCCGCTGTGGCTTCGGCCAGTGGGACAGGGCAGCCACTGGAAACTGTTCTCGTTCGGCTTCCTCACCGAATTCCTTCCGGGGCCGGACCGGCCGAATGTCCACCTGTGGAAAGACCGCAGGCAAGGAAAGAAACTGGTGGTCTCCACAGAAGACGCTCATGAGGCGATCCGGGAGTGGATCACCGGCATGGCTGGGGCGAGAAACGGCGAGAGGGTCTTTTCTAAGGAAGGAGAGGAGGACTGACGGAGTTTGTTACCGACCTCCGTGGGGTGAGGAGGACAACCCTCCTGGTTGTTTGGCGTCGGCGGCGTGGACGGTGGCTTCCAGGTCTTTGGTCATGACCTGGTTGGCGGCCCTGATCTCTTGCGGGGTCAGTTCCTCGGGGTGTTTCATGGCGCGGAGCCGTCCGTCGGCTGCCAGCAGTGCCAGGGCGAAGGCTCCGGCGCGCTGCATGGGGTGGGCGGTCAGCCGTATCGACAGCACGTCGTGGGCGGTGGTGGTGTTCATCCGGCGATCCATCCGAATCCCGCGGAGTTGGCCTGGCCCAGCCCCCAGCTCCAGATGCCCTGCAGGGTCTGGGCGGCCCCGCGCAGCTCGACCTCGACGCAGGCGCCCGGTTTGAGTCCGCCCCCGACCGCGAAGGACCGCTTGGCCCCCACCCAGGTGACCGCCTCCAGCTCCACGTCCGGGTCGAGCCCCAGCGTCTGGGCCTTGCGCCGCAGGTTGTGGGCGAAGTACTCGGCGAACTCGGGTTCTCCCGGCAGCACCCAGGCCTCGCGCCGGGTGCGCACCCCGTCGTCGTCGCGGCCCGAGCCCTTCATCACCACCGGGGTGAGGGTGCGCCACCGCACCCGCCCGCTGGTGAACGCCGGAGGCTCCGACACGGTCACCGACTCCAGGCGCAGCGCGGTGCCGCCCCAGTCCAGGACGCTGCGGCCCGCCAGCCCTTTGGCCAGCCCCTCGACCACCTCGGGCAGCGGGCTGCCCAGCTCCAGCCACCCGGGACCACCAGCAGCGTAGGTGCCGCGGGTGCGTCGGGCCGAGGGAAACACCGGGGCGCTGTGGCCGAAGGGGACCATTCCGTGCGGCGGCATTCCCGTCGCGTGCAGGCGCGCGCCGACCTCGGGGGCGCCGTGGGCCAGGAGTTCGTAGACCAGGCTGCGTCCCGGTTTGAGGACCTGCGCCCACGGCAGTGACGGAGCCGTTGTGCGTATCCCCAGTCGCAACCGCAATTCCCCACCCCGCTTTCTGGGAGATTCGCCCGTTGCAGCCGCTTGCGCCCAACATAGAACCGGCCTGTGACGTTTCGCAGGGAAAGCGGACAACTCGTCCGCGGTTTTTCGTCGGCCGGGTGTGGTCGTACGGTGGAGGGGAGTGTGGAGCTTCCTTGGGAAGGAGCCTCGTGTTGGGTGGGCCGGGGCCGGGTTTTCAGCGACACGCCGGGGTGTGGTGCACGACCGGAGGTTCGCTGAAAAAAGCCGCTGGAACCGGTTCCCGCCACCGGGCGTGGCCAGGGGTTTTACTCTCGGGTCCTCATCGCCCCTACAAGGGGCAGCAACCTGGTGGGCATGCGCACCCTGGTGTACTCCGTCCAGTCCTCATCGCCCCTACAAGGGGCAGCAACACCAGGGTGGCGACGTTGCGGGCGACGAGTTCGTGTCCTCATCGCCCCTACAAGGGGCAGCAACCGGAGCAGTGAGACGATGTCCGGGCGCGCGTCGGGGCGTCCTCATCGCCCCTGTAAGAGGCAGCAACTCGTGGGCGGCGCCGATGACGGCGGCGATCTCATGTCCTCATCACCTCTATGGGGCAGCAACACGTAGGCGATGCGAACGGTCTGGGGGCATCGCTGTCCCTCGACGACCTACGAGAGGCAGCAACTGTGATCCGGGTTGCCGCCCCGCGCTGACGTGCAGGCTTCTTCTCGCCTCTTGTGAGGGGCCGCCCGGCCAGGACAGGACGAAACGCCCTGCCCGCGCGGTCCTGGAACGCCTGGCCGTGTGTGTCGGCTTGTCCAATCGTGTATCAGGGGTGCAGCGGTGAGGATGGGGGTCATGAACGACCGTCCCCGTGCCTCCACCGACCCCGCCCTGCTGGCCGGCCGCGCCTACCGCGACGGGCGCCCGCTGGAGGCCCGCCAGAACCTCTACGCCTACCAGCGCCCCCGCTTCGACCTGCCCGGCCTGGTCCTCCACCACGCCGGCGACCGCGACGGGCTGTGGGTGGACGTGGGATGCGGCAACGGCCGCTACCTGGAACGCATCCGCGCCGCCCGCCCCCGCGCACACGTGGTGGGAATGGACCTGTCCGCCGCCCT
>Ga0065720_1020619_pt1 | contig 13557 bp, 9 predicted proteins | sample Thericmetagenome_FD_59107 | JGI IMG/M metagenome (GOLD analysis project Ga0065720, IMG submission 59107) | Thermophilic microbial communities from the Joint Bioenergy Institute, California, USA of rice/straw/compost enrichment - eDNA_2 v2... | ecosystem: Engineered > Solid waste > Grass >... | reverse complement strand
TACTGTTGGGCCCCGCGCGGAGCGCTACTGTTGGGCGATGCCGGAACTGCCCGAGGTCGAGGCCCTCGCGGCCGATCTGCGCGCGCGTATCGCCGGGCGGTGCATCGCCCGGGTCGAGATCGCAGCGATCAGTGCGCTTAAGACGTTCGATCCTCCCCCGACCGCTCTGCACGGGCGGACCATCACTGATGCCGGTCGATACGGCAAATTCCTCGACATCGTCTGCGGCGCCCCCGCCTCGGCCGCCGACGGCCTCGGTGATCTGCACCTGGTGGTGCACCTGTCGCGGGCCGGCTGGCTGCACTACCGGGAGTCGCTGCCGGCGACCCCGCTCAAGCCGGGCAAGGGGCCGATCGCCCTGCGCATCCGGTTGGAGGACGGGGGCGGCTTCGACCTCACCGAGCAGGGCACGCAGAAACGGCTGGCCGCTTACCTGGTGACCGACCCGGCCCAGGTGCCGGGGGTGGCCAAGCTCGGGCCGGACGCCCAGCGGTGCGACCTGGCCACGTTCGCCGAGCGGTTGCGCAGCCGCAGCGGTCAGGTCAAGGGGATGCTCACCGACCAGGAGGTGATCGCCGGCATCGGCAACGCCTGGTCCGACGAGATCCTGCACCGGGCCCGGCTGTCGCCGTTCGCCATCACCACCCGGCTCTCCGACGAACAGATGGCGGCGCTGTATCAGGCGACCCAGGCCACGCTCGTCGAGGCGACGGAGCGCCTCGTGGGCCAGGGGGCGGCCAACCTCAAGAGCGAGAAGCGCTCCGGGATGGTGGTGCACAACCGGACGGGTCTGCCCTGCCCGGTCTGTGGCGACACGATCCGCGAGGTCTCGTTCTCCGACTCCAGCCTCCAGTACTGCCCCACCTGCCAGACCGGCGGCAAACCGCTGGCCGACCGCCGCCTCTCCAAGCTGCTGCGCTGACATCGAGATCGCCACTGATATCGGGATCTTGGAAACTTCACCCCCCTATAGGGGGTACGCGCTTCCAAGATCTCGGGGTCTGGGCGGGGTGTTGCGTGGGTGGCAGCAGAGCCGTGTTGCGCGAGCGGCAGCAGAGCGTGGAGTGGTCGGGGTGTGAGCCTCGCGGCCGGGGGTGCGGGCGGCCTCCGATAGCCTGTCGGCCGTGTCCGACCAGGTGACGGCAACGGCCGCGACGGCGTCGCGGGGCGCCTCGGTGATCCGGGCCGGGTTGCTGTCGATGGTCGGGTTGGTGGCGCTCGGGGGCACCCGACTGGTGCACGGGTCGCTGGTCAGCCGGGCCACCGACCAGGAGACGTACGGGCTGGTCGGCACGCTGATCGGCCTGGCCATGACCGTGAGCCTCTTCCTGCCCGGGGGTCTGGCCAGCGCCGCCTCCCGGTTCATCCCCTTCCACCGGGGCGGTGGGGACGAGAGCGCGGCCCGCAGCGCCTACCGGGTGCTCACCGTGGCCGGGTACGCCGTCGCGATCGGGCTCGGGGTGAACGTGGCGGTGATCGCCACCACCCTGGAGGGCGTCACCCCCGGGGACGCCGTGGCGGTCGGCCTGCTGGCCACCGTGTTCTCGGCGTACAGCGTGGCCAAGTCCGCCCTGTACGGCTTCGACCGCGTGGTGCCCTACACCTGGCTGGAGCTCGCCGGTTCGGTCGTGGCGATCGGCGCCACCGTGGTGGTGGTGGCCACCGGGTCGCGCGCGTACCTGATGCCGCTGACCCTGGGCTACGCGGTGCTCATGCTCGGCGCCCTGGTGGTGCTGCGCCGCCGGCACCGATCCCCGTCCGGCCTGCTGCGGCTGAACGTCCGGGAGATGGCGGTCTATGTCGGCCTGGCCAGCCTCGGGGGTGTGGCGAGCGCGGGGCTGCTCCAGGCCCTGCCCGTGGTGGCCGGCTGGTTCACCACGCTGACCGAGGTGTCGTATGTGGCCGCCTCCGTCACCCTGGTCGCGCCGCTGTACTTCCTGCCCCGGGCGCTGAGCATGGCCCTGTTCCCGGCGATGGCGAAGGCGCACGGGGCCGGCGACTCCGATGTGGTCCGGCGCCACGCCGACATCTTCACCCGCGCCCTGCTGGTCCTGCTCGCCCCGGTCTTCGCCGCCGGGGTGCTCATCTCGCCCGAGGTGCTCGCTCTGTTCGGCGGGGGCGAGTACGCCCGGGGCGCCGGTGTGCTGCGCGTCGTCCTGCTCGCCACGTACGTGGCGGTGATCCAGGTGGCCGCGGTCAACGCACTGTCCAGTGGGGACGGAGTCCGGATTCCCGTGTGGGCGTCGGTCGCCGGTGCTGTGGTCGGCCTGGTGGCCGTGGTCCCGCTCGGTCATTGGTTCGGCGGAGTCGGCGTCGCCGTGGCGTACCTCGTCGCGATCGTCGTGGGGGCCGCCGTGCCGCTCGGCGTGGTCTGGCGTCGCTTCGACCTGGCCTGGACGGGGCCGGCCGGGCGCTCCTTCGCGGTGGTGCTCGCCGCCCTGGTCGTCGCGGTGGTGCTCGACGCCCCCGGCTGGGAAGGCGCCGGTCGGGCGGTCGTCGACGTGGCCGCCGCGCTCGGGCTGGCGGCCGCCGGCGCCGGGCTGCTGCGGCGCGACATCATCGCCGTGCTCGCCGTCCGCCGCGCCCTCTGACCGTCCGCCCGTCCGCCCGGCGGCCGACCGTACGCCCGGCAACGCGCGCGAAGGACCGTACGCTCGCTGGTTCCGGCGGCTCCGCCCCGCCTGCCCATGATCACCGCGAGGCGGTCGTGGGCCGCCAGGCGTACGAGTGACTCACCGTGGGAGTCACCGGCCGGCGAAGAAGGCCTTCACCTCGGCGACGATCCGGTCGAGCTGTGCCTCGGTCAGCTCGGGGTAGATCGGCAGGGACAGGACCTCATCCGCCCACGCCTCGGCGTTGGGGAACTCGCCGCGCCGGTGGCCGAGGAAGGCGTACGCGGGCTGCAGGTGCACCGGCCGCGGGTAGTGGATGGTCGCCCCGATCCCGCGCTCGTTCAGGTACGCGTGCAGGGCGTCGCGGTGCTTGGTGCGGATGACGTAGTGGTGGTAGACGCTGCGGCGGTTCGGCGTCTCCGGCGGGATCCACAGGTCGCCCACGCCGGTGAGCTTCTCGGTGAACTGAGCGGCCAGGGCCCGCCGCCGCTCGTTGCCCTCGGCGAGGCGGGGCAGCTTGACGTTGAGCACCGCCGCCTGCAGGGTGTCGAGCCGGTCGGCGAAGCCGACGATCTGGTGCTCGTACTTGCGCACGCTGCCGTGGTCGCGCAGCAGCCGCATCCGCTCGTAGAGCGCCTCATCGTTCGTCGTGATCGATCCGGCGTCCCCGAACGCGCCGAGGTTCTTGCCCGGGTAGTACGAGAAGGCGGCCGCGATGCCGTACGTGCCCGCCCGTACCACGGTCCCGTCGGCCCGCACGTAGTCGGCGCCGTGGGCCTGGGCCGCGTCCTCGATCAGCGGCACGCCGGCGGCCGCGGTCACCGCGCCCACCGCGTCGAGGTCGAACGGCCGCCCGTGGATGTGCACCCCGATGACGGCCTTGACCCCGTCGATGCTCGCCTTGAGCGCGTCGGGGTCGATGCAGCCGGTCAGCGGGTCGACGTCGATGAAGCGGGGCCGGGCGCCACGCCAGGAGATCGGCTCAGCCGAGGCGATGAACGTGTGGGCGGGGACGGCGACCTCGTCGCCCGGGCCGATGCCGAGCGCGGCCAGGATCAGGTGGATCGAGGCCGTGCCCGAGCCGGTGCCCAGGCAGAAACGGGTGCCGGTGAACGCGGCGAACGCCCGCTCGTGCTCGACCACCTCGAGCCCCTGGATGAAGCGGGTGTTCTCGACGACCGCCCGGATGGCCGCGTCGATCTCGTCCTTCTGCCGGTGGTAGGCGGCCTTGAGGTCCACCAACGGGATGGGGGCGTCGGTCGGGCTCGGGGTGGGCGAAACATGCGTCATGAGGTGACTCCGGAGGCGTCGTCCACACTGGACATCGATGGGGCGCTGTCCGACCACGACCCGCCCTCGCTCGAGAGCGGCGGGTACGGCCGATGGTCGAGGTGGGCGGGGCAGGTCAGGTCGTCGATCGTCTTGGTCACCCGGCCGGGGTGCCCCACGACCACCGCGCCCGGCGGGACGTCCTTGGTGACGACCGCCCCGGCCCCGATCAGCGCGCGGGCCCCGACCCGGACCCCGGGCAGCAGGGTGACGTTCGCGCCGATCCGGGCGTACCGTCCGATGTGGACGCCGACCATGCACCCCTCAGGCTGGGGGCACTCGGGGAACGGGTGGTTGGTGATGGTGACCCGGGGTCCGATCCAGGCTCCCTCCTCGAGCACGGTGAACTCGGGCACGAAGTTCTGGGAGTGGATGCGGACCTTGTCGCCGATCGTCACGTGGTGCTCGACCACGGTCAGTGACCCGATCGACACGTCGTCGCCGATCGTGTTGGCCTCCCGGATCAGCACGTGGTGTCCACTCTGGAATCGGGCGCCGATCGTCGTACCGGCGTAGACCACGGTGTGGGTCCGCAGGGTCGAGTTCGGGCCGATGCTGGTGGGGCTCGGGTCGCCGTCGCTCGTCTTGCCGGCGTGGCGCCCGACGACGCAGAACTCCTCGATCGTGACCCCCTCGGCCAGGCGTACGCCCGACGCCACGACCGCGAGCGGGCTGATCTCGGCCTGCCTCATGCTGACCTCCTCGGGTCCTGACGGTGGGACCCTAGGTCATCGACCCCGAGCCCGGCCGGGCGCGGTGGCTCGGAGTGATTCGCGTCCCTCGCCGGATTCCCGTCCGTCACCGGGTTCCCGGCCGGGGCGGTGGTCCCGTCGTCGGACCGGGTCCCGTGGGTGACCAGGACCCAGCCGAGGCCGATGACCGCGAAGACCAGCGGCGGGAACAGCGGGTCCTCCAGCGCGGGCGAGAAGAAGCCCACCAGCACCAGGAAGATCATGACACCGATGCCCCACAGGGCGACCGACTGCGTCCGGTCGGCCACCGGGGTGGGCGACCGGGAGCGGCCCGCCCCGAGCACGCGGCGGCCGGCGAACCGGTTGGTCGCCCCGACCAGCGGGGCGGTGACCAGCCAGAGCCAGACGAGGTAGACGAGCAGGCCGAGCAGGCCGACCTCGACCACCAGGTGCAGCCAGAAGCTGTCCACCGTGGTGCCGTCGAAGTCGTACAGGTTGAAGCCGCCCGGGAAGCGGGGGTCGAGCTCCCAGTTCGGGTCGTGCTGCTCGGCCACGATGCCGCCGAACTGGCCCACGCCGTAGCCCAGCACCGGGCGGTGGGCCAGCAGCCGGGCCCCCTGCTGGTAGAAGAGCACGCGGATCTCCCGGGCCTCGACCCGTCCGGCCTCGACGCACTCGCGCGTGGTCGCGAACCCCTCGCAGTCCTCCTCGCCGGCGACCGTCTCGGTTGCGTTGAAGACGCCCTGAATCCGGAAGATCAGCGTGTCGAGGTTGCCGGGCCGGGCGAGCTGGTTGGCCGCGAAGAGTATGGCCACCGCCACCGACGCGATGACGATGGTCCGGCCGCCGCCGCGGCGCAGGAACCAGATCACGGCCGCGGCGACCAGCACGGCGAGCATCGACTCGCGCGACTGGGTGGCCGCCAGTCCGGTCCCGGCGGCCGCGATGGCGAGCCACCAGCGGCCGGACACCCGCTCCTGCCCGCTCGTGAATGCAAGTAGGCCGATGATCACCAGGCCGAGCACGTGCCCGAGGTGGTTGGGGTGGTCGAGCAGGCCGTGGGCCCGGGCGGTCTCGGCCCAGCTCATGTCCACCCAGCCGAGGCCGGAGAAGGCGGGACGGCCCACGATCATCTGCACCAGCGCCACCGCGATGTTGAGGCCCACCACGGCGCCGACGACCCAGAGCACCCGCCGGACCTGCGGCCAGGTGGGTCGCAGGGCCCGGACGGCGTAGAAGACGATCGCCCCCCGCAGGTAGACGAAGATGGCCTGCCCGATCAGCACGGGCCCCGACGTCCCGAGCAGCCCGGCCACCGCCATGACCCCAGCCAGCGCGACGATCGCGATGTCGGCCGGCGTGGTGAACTCCCGCCACCGCCGCTCGAGGGCGACCTTCGCGAGGGCCAGCCCGGCCAGCGCGAGCAACAGGCCGTTCTTGAGCGTCTTGGGCCACGAGGGCAGGTACCCGACCGGTACGCCGTCCTCATCCACGACCCGGTCGCCGAGCAGTTCCTGCACCCAGGACTCGAACAGCACCTCGACGAAGAGCACCATGAGCGCGCCGAGCAGGGCGAGCGAGAGGTAGCGCCCGAGCGTCGCCGTCAGGGCGCTCCCGCTCGCCGACCGTGGCGCGTCGCGGTGCGACGTCGGCGGTGGTGCGGGCATGGGCCTTCCTTTCCGCGACGGGTGGCAGCGGTGGCGCGGACCCGGACAGGACGACTGCCACAGGGTCCGTTGGCCGGACCCTACCGGAGGCGCGGGGCCGTCGCCGCGCCCAGAGCGGTCCCCGAACCGGCCGTTATCCTCGGCATGTGGTCGCCGCTGCTCCCCCGGGCCGCCCGCTGCGCATCGGCATGGTGATCTGCAGCGAATACGAGGCCAACCCCCGCGTCCGCCGTCAGGCCGAGGCGCTCGTGGCTCGCGGCGACGACGTCACCGTCCTGGCGCTGCACGCCGAGGGCCGGCCCCGCGTGGACCTGGTTGACGGGGTGCGGGTCGTGCATACGCCGATCCGGAAGTACCGCGGCGACTCAACAGCGTCCTACCTGGGCCTCTACGGGGGCTTCATCGCGCACGCCACCGGCTGGCTGCTGCGGCAGCCGCGGGCGTTCGACCTGGTGCAGGCGCACACGATGCCGGAGGCGGTCACGTTCGCCGCGACGCTGCAGCGCCTGCTCGGGGTTCCCGTGCTGCTGGACGTGCACGACCTGACGGAGCGGCTGTTCGCCTCGAAGTTTCGCGACCGCGGCCCGGTGCTGGCCGCGGTGCGGGCCAGCACCCGGCTCGCCCTGCGGTTTGCCACCGAGGTGCTGACCGTTCACGAGCCGTACGCCGCGATCATCCGACAGTGGACGCGGCGGCCGGTCAGCGTCGTGCTGAACTCCCCCGACGCCCGGCTCTTTCCACCCCGCCCGTTCCGGCCCTGGCCGCCCGGCGAGGTGGTGTTCAGCTACCACGGGCTCATCGCCCCGCGGCACGGCCTGGTCAACGCGGTCGAGGCGCTGGCCAAGCTGCGCCTGGAGGTGCCGGGCGCGCGGATGCAGGTGCTCGGCAGCGGCGACGGGTTGCCCCAGTTGCGCGCGCGGGTGCAGGAGCTGGGCCTGACCGACGTCGTCTCGCTGCCGACCACGCTGCTGCCGATCACGGAGATGCCGGCGTTCCTGGAGCGGGCGCACATCGGCGTGGTGCCGAGCCAGCGTGACCCGTGGACCGACGAGGTGCTGCCCACCAAGCTGCTCGAGTACGCCGTGTCGGGGATCCCCGTGATTACTTTCCGTAATCCCGTGATCGAGCAGTACTTCCCCGAGGACGCGGTGACGTACGTGGATCCGGCCAGTCCCGAGAACCTTCTTGTCGCGATGCGGACACTCGTGGCCGACCCGGAGCTGGCCCGGCGGCGGGCGCAGCGGGCGAGCGAGGTGGTCGCCGGCATGGCCTGGGATCAGCAGAAGCTCGCATACTTCGAGGTCATCGACCGTATGGTCGGCCGGCGGGCCCGTCAGAACTGAGCGGGGCGCGCCGACCGGTCGGGACGCTCCGTGAAGGGCTCGTATCGGTACGTATGTCCGTTGTCAAGCCCGACGCTCCGGCCTCGACAGGTGCGCGGGCGGGCGACTACTCTCGCCCGGTCAGCATGGAGACGCGGCGCCATGTCACACTGAGTGAGCCGCTGGCGGGCTCCGACTGGCCCCAGGGACACGGTGGGCCTCGCGGGCCCGCGCGTCACAGTGGGGAGCCGATGGACGTGACCAGACCTCGCACCGGTTCCCCGCGACACCGAGCGAACGAAAGGTCGGTCGACCTGCAGGTGACCACCACTGTGAGTCCACGCGCGGCCGCCTCCCGGGGCCGCGCGAAAGCCAAGCATCGCGCCATCGTTGAAGACACCATCGAGCTCGCCCAGTTGCACAACGGTGTCCCCCGGACCACCTGGTTCCGGTACATCCCCCGCATGTCCACCTGGCACCGGCCGTACGCGGCCGCTCTGCTCGTGCTGGACTTCATCGCGGTCGCGCTGGCGAGCTTCACCGCGATCAGCCTGTTCCCCCAGGCCGACTCCGGCTTCGAAAGCTTCACCGCGCTGATCTTGCGCCGGGACGTGTTCGAGTTGGTGGCCTACGTGGGCCTGCCGGCCGGATGGCTGATCGCGCTGTGGGGCCACGGGGCGTACGACCGGCGCTTCCTGGGCGTGGGTTCGGAGGAGTACAAGCGGGTCTTCCGGGCCTCGATCACGGCCGCCGCCACCGTGTCGTTCCTCGCCTTCGCGCTCAAGGTCAACCTCTCCCGGCTCTCCGTGGGCACGGCCCTGGTCGGCGCGCTCGTCTACGTCGTGATCGGTCGTGTCCTGGCCCGGCGAGGGCTGGTCCTGATCCGCAAGCACGGTCGGGCCGTGCACCGGGTGCTGCTGGTGGGCAGCTTCTCCGACGCCATGGATGTGCTCACGGCCGTGAAGCGGGTGCCCGCCGCCGGCCTGGTGCCGGTCGGCATTCACCTCACCGAGGGCACGCCCGGTCGCGTGACCGAGTCACCGCTGCCCGTGTTCCGCGGGCGGGACCTGCTCGGCCTGGTCCGCGACCTGCAGGCGGACACGGTGGCCGTGTGCGGGTCGGCCCGGGCCGAGCCCGCCGAGCTGCGCCGCCTGGCGTGGCAGTTGGAGGGCACCGGAATCGATCTCGTCGTGGCGCCGCAGCTCACCGATGTGGCCGGCCCCCGTGTGCACATCCGGCCGGTCGAGGGGCTGCCGCTGCTGCACGTCGAGGAGCCGAAGCTCTCGGGCATGGCGTGGCTGTTCAAGAACGTCATGGACCGGGTGGTGGCCGCGATCCTGCTCGTGCTACTGGCCCCGCTGTTCCTCGTGATCGCTCTCATGATCAAGATTGGCGACCGGGGTCCGGTCTTCTTCAAGCAGTCGCGGGTCGGCCGCGAGGGCAAGGTATTCAAAGTCATCAAGTTCCGGACGATGTACCCGGACGCCGAGGAGCGGCTGGCCCAGCTCATCGACCAGAACGAGAGCGACGGGCTGCTGTTCAAGATCAGGGACGATCCCCGGATCACCCCGATCGGGCGACTGCTGCGCCGGACCTCGGTGGACGAGCTGCCGCAGCTCATCAACGTGCTCAAGGGCGAGATGTCGCTGGTCGGCCCCCGCCCGCTGCCGGCCGAGGACGGCGACTTCCTCGGCGACGTGCGGCGGCGGCTGCTGGTCAAGCCGGGCATCACCGGCCTGTGGCAGGTCTCGGGCCGCTCGGAGCTCTCCTGGGACGATGCGGTGCGGCTGGATCTGTACTACGTGGACAACTGGTCGCTCGCCTTCGACCTGATCATCCTGTGGCGGACCGTCGGCGTGGTCCTGGCCCGCCGCGGCGCGTATTAGCCGGTTTGCCCGGCCCGACCTGTTTGCCCCGCCTGAGCAGTACTCCACAGCGAGGCCCAGTACTGCCGGGCAATAGAGCACTGCCCTGCCTGTTCTCTCGCGGGCCATCGTCTGCCATGCTTGGCGTCACACCGGCAATGGGGCCGTCCGCAACACCCTGCAGACAGCGGTCTCATCGCCGGTAGCCCCGGGCCACGCACCGTGCGCTCCGGGGCAGGCTCGGCCCCGAGGCCGTGCGCATGGGACGCTCGGGGCAGGCTCCGCCGGCAGGGTGATCCCCGGCGCCGGCACTGACAACAGGGAGAACGGATGTTGGACGGCCAAGCCGCCCTCGGCGGCGCCCTGGACCCACCCACCACACCCGTATCGGCCGGTCACGAAAGTGACAGCCGCTTCCGCTCCGCAAGCGTCGTCGGAAGTGGCGAGCCGGAGTTCGTCCAGCTGCTTACTCCCGATGGAAAGCGGCTGACTCATCCCGAGTACGACGTCGACTTCACCGACGACGAGCTGCGCGACCTGTACCGCGACATGGTCGTGGTGCGGCGCTTGGACGCCGAGGGAACCGCTCTGCAGCGCCAAGGTGAACTCGCCCTCTGGGCGAGCCTGGCCGGTCAGGAAGCGGCCCAGGTCGGATCAGGCCGGGCCCTGCGGCCCCAGGACATGGTCTTCCCCACCTACCGCGAGCACGGTGTGCTCTACTGCCGGGGCATCGACCCAATCAAGCCCTTTGTCCTGTTCCGTGGGGTTGCTCACGGTGGGATCGACCCCCATGAGCACAAGTTCAATATGTACACGATCGTGGTCGGCGCGCAGACCCTGCACGCCACCGGTTACGCGATGGGCGTGGCCATGGACGGCAAGGTCGGCGGCGACGACGGCGAGGCGGTACTCGCCTTCTTCGGCGACGGGGCCTCGTCGCAAGGGGACGTGAACGAGTCCTTCGTCTGGGCAAGCGTCTTCCAGGCGCCCATCGTCTTCTTCTGCCAGAACAACCAGTACGCCATCTCGACCCCGGTGGAGCGGCAGACCCGCCGGCCGCTGGTCCACCGCGCGTCCGGGTTCGGCTTCCCGGGCGTCCGGGTGGACGGCAACGACGTGCTGGCCTGCTACGCGGTGACGCGTCGGGCGCTGGACGAGGCCCGGCACGGGCAGGGCCCGTACCTCATCGAGGCATGCACGTATCGCATGGGCCCCCACACGACCTCGGACGACCCCACCCGCTACCGCACCGCGTCGGAGGTGGAGACGTGGCAGGGCCGGGACCCGATCCTGCGGCTGCGTCGTCACCTGGAGAGCCGGGGGCTGGCCGACGACGCCTTCTTCGATGAGGTGAACGCGGACGCGGCCCGCCAGGCGGTGGAGCTGCGGGAGCGCGTCCTGGCCATGCCCGATCCACAACCACTTGACATGTTTGATCATGTTTATGTCGAGGGATCGCCGGACGTCGCGGCGCAGCGGGAGGAGTTCGCCCGCTACCTCGCCGGGTTCGCGGCCGAGGACGGCGCCGGTTCGGGGATGGCGGCGCAGCAGACCGGAGGGGGGCGGCACCGGTGAGCACGTTGACCATGAGCAAGGCCCTCAATGAGGGGTTGCGCCGCGCGCTCGAGGACGACCCGAAGGTGCTCATCATGGGCGAGGACGTGGGTCGGCTCGGCGGCGTCTTCCGGGTGACCGACGGGCTGCAGAAGGACTTCGGGGAGCAGCGGGTGTTCAACACCCCGCTCGGCGAGTCGGGGATCGTGGGCACCGCGGTCGGGCTCGCCCTGCGCGGGTACCGGCCCGTGTGCGAGATCCAGTTCGACGGCTTCGTGTACCCGGCGTACGACCAGATCGTGTCGCAGGTCGCGAAGATCCACTACCGCTCGGGTGGGCAGGTGCGGCTGCCCATCGTGATCCGTATTCCGTACGGCGGCGGGATCGGGGCGGTCGAGCACCACTCCGAGTCGCCCGAGGCCTACTTCGTGCACACGCCGGGCCTGCGGGTCGTCACGTGCAGCAACCCGGTCGATGCCTACTGGATGATCCAGCAGGCGATCCGGACCGACGACCCGGTGATCTTCTTCGAGCCGAAGAGCCGCTACTGGGAGAAGGAGGAGGTGGACACGACCGCGGCGCTCGCCGACGCGTACCCGTTGTTCGCCTCCCGCGTGGTGCGGCGCGTGCCGGCCGACCGCCCGGCCGCGGCCACGCTGGTCGCCTACGGCCCCACCGTGCGGACCGCGCTGCAGGCAGCGCAGGTGGCCGCGGACGAGGGTCGCGAGCTCGAGGTGATCGACCTGCGGTCGCTGTCACCGCTGGATCTGGCGCCGGTGTACGAGTCGGTGCGCCGGACCGGACGGGCGATCGTCGTGCACGAGGCGTCGCGCACCGGTGGTCTCGGCGCGGAGATCGCCAGCCGGGTGACCGAGGAGTGCTTCTACTCACTCGAGGCGCCCGTGCTGCGCGTCACCGGCTACGACATCCCCTACCCGCCCGCCCGGCTCGAGGACGAGTTCCTGCCCACCCTGGACCGCGTCCTCGACGCCGTCGACCGGTCCGAGAAGTGGTGATCGGCATGACCCGGATGCGCGAGTTCGCCCTGCCCGACCTCGGCGAAGGGCTGACCGAGGGCGAGATCATCAAGTGGCTGGTGGCCGAGGGTGACCTGATCGAGCTCAACCAGCCGATCGTGGAGGTGGAGACGGCCAAGGCGGCGGTGGAGATCCCGGCGAAGTGGGCCGGCCGCGTCGTCCGCATCCACCACCCCGAGGGCGCCACCGTGCTGGTCGGCACCCCGATCATCCTCATCGACACCGAGCCCGACGCCGGCGACCCGCCCCCGGTGCCCGACTCGGCCAGCGGCGCGACCGCGCCGGCCGGCTCGGGTGCGTCGGCCGGGCCGAGTGAGGCGAACGGTTCCCGTGAGTCGGCTGAACCCGAGCGGATCTCCGTGCTGGTCGGGTACGGCCCGCGCACCGCGGCCCCGGCCCGGCGCCGTCGGGTCGCTCCGGAGCCGTCTACAGTGGAGAGCCGGCCATCGGCGTCGTCCACAGTGGAGCACCAACCGCCGGTGACCGTGGCCCACCCGGCCCCGGTGGCGCCGACCCCGGTCGGGCCGCCGCTGGCCAAGCCCCCGGTGCGCAAGCTCGCCCGCGATCTCGGGGTCGACCTGCGCACCATCGTCGGGACCGGCCCGGGCGGCTCGATCACCCGCGACGATGTGTACGCGGCGGCTCGGGCGGCCAGCCAGCCCGACTTCGCGACCGGACCGGACTTCTCCACCGAGGTGGCCACCCGGCCGTCGACCGTGGCGGTGTTCGGTCCCAACCGGGAGCACCGGATACCGGTGCGGGGCGTGCGCAAGCTCATCGCGCAGAACATGGTGGCCTCGGCCTTCACCGCCCCCCACGTCACCGAGTTCCTCACCGTCGACGTGACCCGGTCGATGCGGGCGCTGGCGCGGCTGCGGGAGCACCCCGACTGGCAGGGCGTGCGGCTGTCGCCGCTGCTGCTCGTGGCCAAGGCGGTGCTGCTGGCCATCCGGCGACACCCGATGGTGAACTCCACCTGGTCGGGCGAGACCGACGAGATCATCGTCAAGGAGTACGTCAATCTCGGGATCGCCGCCGCCACGCCGCGCGGCCTGATCGTGCCGAACATCAAGGACGCGGGTCGGCTGAGCCTGCGCGAGTTGGCCGACGCGCTCACCGCGCTGGTCACCGCGGCGAAGGAGGGCCGGACGCCCCCGGCCGACATGACCGGCGGGACGTTCACGATCACCAATGTGGGCGTGTTCGGGATCGACGCGGGCACGCCGATCCTGCCCCCGGGCGAGGCGGCGATCCTCGCCTTCGGGGCGGTGCGGCCGACCCCGTGGGTGCACAAGGGGAAGGTGCGGGTGCGGGACGTCACCACGCTCGCGCTCTCCTTCGACCACCGGATCATCGACGGCGAGCTGGGCGCGCTGTTCCTGCGCGACGTCGGCTCGTTCCTGTCCGACCCGGAAGGATCGCTGCTGGCCTGGGCGTAGTCACCGGTTCCGCTCCGGCAAGCTGCGCGGCGTTGCCTAC
>Ga0065720_1020618_pt1 | contig 13559 bp, 12 predicted proteins | sample Thericmetagenome_FD_59107 | JGI IMG/M metagenome (GOLD analysis project Ga0065720, IMG submission 59107) | Thermophilic microbial communities from the Joint Bioenergy Institute, California, USA of rice/straw/compost enrichment - eDNA_2 v2... | ecosystem: Engineered > Solid waste > Grass >... | reverse complement strand
AAAAAAAAAAAAAAAAAAAAAGGCCCGGCTGGGCTGAGCTGAGCTGAATTGCATGTTTGATGCAGTGGTAGGTAGCTGTGGTACCTGCGTTCAAGGTACCAAGGTACCTCACTATCTACCGACTGTGCCGACTCAGGACCTTCGAAATCGGCCCTCCTTCCAGCGGCCCACCCCTTTTTGCCGTATGTACCCCTTCCAGATTGGCCGCATCGGCCCTTGCACCAGCTCGAGCCCTGATCCCTGCCTCGCGTGGTTCTGGACAACACATCGTCCAGCAAGAAAACTCGCTGCCAGAGACGCAAAGACAATCCGACTGTCTTTGACTGTCTTTGAAGGTTGGCTTCAAATCCAGCGTCGAGGCAATGCCCGGACATGCACGACAGTCAAACACCATCACAAACACCCGCCGAGTCCTTTCGCCCGTCCGTTTTGCATCCTCAGGCTCGGCACGGTGCCGATCGCTGGAAAAATGGACATGGTCATGCAGCATGGAGCGTGGAGCATGGAGCAGGACTTGATGTTGAAGGGAATGATGGGACAAGTGCCCAGTGGTGGGCTGCTGAGCGGCTACGGATGCCCCAGGCCAAGCACAACCTTACTTAACATTTTGCTCCACCACGCACCAAACATCACCATTTTCTGTCTCTCGACTGACTGCCGACAGGTTGCATCGGCCATGCTGTCTTCGGAACAGCGACAAGCCGTTTGAGCACAGGCTGTATGGGGCTCGCTATGCTCACCAAGCAGCAAAGCGATCGCTACTCTGTACAGCCAGCCGGATTGAGACGATGAAGCCAGCGACTGTGTTACTGCGACGCACGCAAGCCACAACACCAACACTCAGCGCTGCAACTGCAACACCAACACAGGCCGCCCCAAAACTGATCCTGTTTCAAGCACCAGCAACCGGCGACAGCAATGAGCCATGATCGCTTGTTACCCGTTCCCGTCCCGTCGTCCCCGTGGCGTTATTGCTCAAACAAACCGCGACACGTGCGGCGCGGGCTCTCCGGATCACACCGCGACCGCGTTACAACAAACGCTTCAAACCGCTGCCACATGATGTTTCGGGTGTTTCCGGTTTTGGTACGGTCAGAAAGCGTGGAACAGAAGAATAGGAGGACAAAAATATCTTTTTGGTCAATCAGGACAGGCTTCCAGACTCTTCGACTGTGCCAGACCCATGCTGAAAAAAAAAAAAAAAAAACACCATCCGAACCAAACAAACGAATCTGCCCGATGACGCAACTTGCCTTCATTCCATCTCGGCTGTGTGCGGTGATCCGAACGCTGTGCCATCCATTCCATCTTTCACATCCCATGTACTGAATTGTATGGGTTGTATGTAACTGCAGCTTTGGTCCTTCAGTACCACTTGCCCCTCGTTTGTACGACGTATTCCACCTTATGAGTCGTCATTACTGTCGCGCAACAGGCGCGCAGCACACCCGTCCTCCAGCTGCGGCGTACCTGCATCCGCCGATCCCCGCGACGCTCGAGGCTGAGAGTGCGCTGTGTTTGTCCTCCTTGGCACATTGCTCCCAAGGACCGACGAATGCCCAGACTTCAAAGGTTCAAGCAGGAGCTGGGGGCTGCGGCGCCGGGCGTGCGGCCTCGTGGTTACACAGCATATCTAGCCCTCTGAGCGCCCACGCGACTATACTACATGCTGCTGGATTAGGCGTGGGATGTTGCACGGGGGTCAGCTGAAGGGAGGTAGGTAAATTTCGTGCTGTTATCTACACCACGTAGCTCGAAACCAATTCTTTGCGTGTACAGGTGTAGGTAGGCTGAATGCGCTTGGTTTTTTTTCTTTTTTTCGTAAGAGTGAGAGGGTGCTTTCAAGATAACACATGTTCGTAGGATATGATTGGAGATGAGAGCCAATAAACTCTGGCCTCTCGTAAAACACGGATCCGTACATAAACGGGGGAAATGCCCAAGCGGGCTATTATTCACTCTGACAAAGGGCAAGACGATCATGACGAACATCAAGGGAGACAGCGTAGCCATACGTCATCGGTTCGATGTCTTGTCTCTCCAATGCTGGAAGAACGTGTCGTTGTTACCCTTCGTTCGATATGGCGGGTTGGCTAGACATTATTGTTATGCTCTTGTCATGTACGAGTGTGCCAACCAGGCCTTCTCAAATTGTTACAGTCTGCTATTGTTAGCTGGCCTTAGCTATTCCCTTTCTCCTAGCCTCTGAACTTCCTCGAATAGATTTTCAATCCCCTACGTAATAAAAAAGTTACGGGCTAGGGCAAATATCTCCCGGATTCTTATTTTGAGATGGACTTGAAAACCGGTTGCTTACTTTACTTTTAAAGTTGTGTTAATTTGGCAGACCCTATGAAGGGCGATCTAACAGCGGAACCGAAACTACTCTTCCTGCTAACACGGAGTTCATGTCAGGTCAGCACAGATCAGCCAGCACTTCACCCAAGAAATAATCCTACGATAGATAATCAAAACAGGATGGAAGGAGGAAACGAGCAACTTGATAGAAAAGAGCTGCTGGGGCGGTGAGAGATGCTCCAGGATTGATAAGCTTTGGTAGATGATAGACAAAAAAAATTCAAGTAACAACATCACGGTTGGGAAAAATAGGCATATGTAACCCAAAACAGTTCTTTATGGGCAGTTAGGGCCCAGGCAAAAAACAAGAAACCACCCACACCAACAACAAGAAGCTCACCTCACTCCTTTCCATACAACCCCCACCCCCCTTCCTCCCCGCCCTTCCGAGGGAGATATTCACCGGTTGCGAAAATTCTAGTTCCTCGAGGACCACCTAACTGGCCGGCACTCTCACTCAGTATCGACCTGTGAGATACACCTGGGAATCCCAGCCAACTGACATCGCCCTATAAACCGAAAATGTTTGCTCTTGACACGAATCGGACCGGGATGTCTCCCAGATATGCATGGCCAGTGTATGAGGGCCGGTTCAACTTTGCCATGGATCGAAATGGTACCGCTCGCGTCTTTACCACTTGGCCACAGCCTGTTTTTTAGGCTACAGCGGGCATTTTGTGATGGAAGAAACAGAAAGAGCAGGTTACAAACTACGCGCTTGGATGCATGTGATGGATGATGTTAGCCTGGTATGTGAAAATGGTCCAGATTGGGAGGAGCGTTGCTAGTTGAAGCTCGATATGGATGAGCATTGATTGCATTGCGGTCATCACCGATGGGAACTACGGGAAAATGATGGCCTCGGCGCAATTCTACAATCTTCTGTTGGTGCCTAGTAATGATCAGAGCAGCCCGCTCGCGGTTTGCTTCGCCACGCTATGCTCGACCCAAGAACAAGAGGCAATCAACAGCACGATCCGCATTAATGGCGCTACAACACCGCTCAACCGTCTTAGTAACGAGCACATCAAGCGTCGCGTCTCTGGTTGGTCTTGGGGCATTGTCCATCGCACATACGTGAAGTAAAGTTCCATTATAGGGAGAGGAGTTGGGCAAGAACGATTGCCTGGAAATTACAGTTGCAGGCGTGCAGTTAAAAATGCTATCCCTAAGATAACAGATAAGCAATGTTTACCTAATGCATTCGGCCAGTCGACAGTTGCTATGTGGCAACGGTTGCGCTATTCCCCAGATGTTGATAGATGTCCCTGCTCCTCGGGCATGTAACCCCAAAGTCTATTCCTTCTTGGATATCCCCCCCCCAACAACAAAACTTCAGACTTGCTGCTACTACAGCTTCGGTACTCTGACTCTCACACGCATAGCTTCGTGCGAAAACACCCGCTCACAATGGCATCGCCACTCTTATCTCTTTTTCCCAGGCTCCCCGTGGAGTTTAGGGACGAAATCCTAAAGCATTACTTTGAACTACCGGCAGCGTACCACCTCGCCGTCTGCTTGACTTATCGATGATTGCCCGAAGAGCAAGACAATAGCACGAACACCATCGACGGCGCCACAGCGCGGCTCTGTCTCCTTAACGAGTGTACAAAACGTCTCATCTCGGGCTGGGCGCGCCGCATCAGGCTTAGCGAGAAGAACGACCTGCTAGAGTCCTCGGTCGATGCCCTAGTCAAAGCCAAGCTCATCGCTCCAGGCCGCACTTTACTACACATCTGGCAGACCCATTACGATGGCCACCACAAGCACCGTGCTGTCGAGTTCAACTATGTGACTGACGCCGTCGTGCTGACCGATCCCGACGGAGACGGAAAGGGCGCTGTCCGGATCCAGCAAATGAAGCAGGCGGCTGGATCGGAGTCGCTGGGTTGATTTATGGGGGACGATCATGAGAAGCGTAGGCTCCGGAGGGAGACGTCACGCTGCATCAGACATATTCTTATTCAATTTAGCAGCCAGGACCGGCACTTCTGGTTTGAGAAGGAGCGCGCCTATGAGGGCTGTGATCGCCTGCTGTACCACTATAAGTGGTGCGTACTGTTCACCCGCCGGGAGTAAAGAGCGAGCTGATGACCGCCTGCTGTCCGGGGCGATGCCGGCATGTAAGAAATGCGCGGGGTGTTGTCGGGCTTGGCCATTTTACAATGATGGGGGCGAGCAGGAGGACGTAGACGCTGTCCGCGCCAGATTGCTGCGGGAGTGCCTGGTGAAGAAGGTCCGGCTCTTCAAGGAGATGATCCAAGATATTACGTGGGAGCATGCCCTGGGCTTTCTGAGTCCGGACGAAGGCCCTGCTCCTGCTCCTCCCGCCCCCAGTACGTCGATGGTACTGAGTCGTTTGGCCCTCGACCAGCTGACCGCCGACGATAACGACGCTATCTCCCTGTGCGGCGAAGACATCCTCGCAGAGGACGACCAGGCCTGGTACAACAATTCGATTGAGTACTTGGCCATTGAGCAACATACCGACACTTTGGGCGAGTTGTACGACGACTGGTTCGTTGTGCAGCTCGGTGAGCCAGCGGCCTATTTCCGGTCGACGCGAGACCACAGTGATAACAACCAAAACGACAACGCAAACTACAACAATACCGGAACAGCTGCCAATGTCTCCTCTCCCTCTCCCTACCCAGATCCGCCCCGCACCAACTTCAGCGAGGAATACTTAATCACGCTCACCGGCCTCATAGGCGAAGAGCTAGGGCCGATCGTCGAAGAGACTTTCATGTCACCTTACTTCTTCTGGTGGCGCCCATCCACGGCCGTCATGAGCGGTGCGGCTGCGTCTCGCGCATATTTATCGGGGGACCTTGGCAGCAACTGCAACAACAGCTTATTGTTCTTTCCATTGCCCCCCTACTTCCGGGACATGCAAGCCGTGCTCTTTCGTCGACTACAAGCTGGAGCTGCGTCCGGAGCTGGGGCAGCCGCCTGCTAGGAATATCAAGATGGAGCGATGGGTGGAGGGAAGAGTGTCTGTTGACGTGTTGGATGCGAAAGATGGGGATGTATGGGTAAAGACGGGTTGTGCTGAGGGCGGTGTGGATGCCTACGAGTTTGTCCAGAGTGTTCTAGTGGCTTGGACGCTGCTGGGAAATCCCGTTAACAGGATCGAGTTGCCGGTTTGAAATCTCAGGGTTGGCGTTGCGGCTATTTGCCGTTGGGTAGGGTAGAAGGAAGGGTGCTGGTGCCTACGGGTTAGGAGGAGGCAGGTTAGGAGGAGGGATGAAAGGTCCTGACAGGATGGGCTTTATTTTTTGGTTTGGGATTTTGGTTTGCAGGGAAGGGGATGGTCATATACAGCTGTCTTCTAGGCCACTACGATGCGAACATACCAGACTTCTATATAACTTTAGATGGGATGTTAATGCCAAGCCTGAGTCCATTGGCTACACTGCGGTGATGAAACCGCCCCGTTGGTACTTGTGTTTGCGTCTGGCTGGTTTATGGTTTTATCCGGATTTATCCATTGCCATGGGAACTGCCATGTATGACATCGACAGCCTGGCAGTTCTGCGGTGAGAATCACATAGTAATTCCAGATCTGTCCCTTCCCATCATCTGCCAACAAACTTAATTGGCTCCTCGATCACGATTGCCATGTGAAGCGATGGTCATCCGCCGCCAATTCGAGCTTTTTCTCGTCACCGTTTCCTTGACTCTCTTCCTAGGGCTCATCCATCATACATGGAAGCCGGTTGATCCCTCTGATCGTGTGGCAGTAGCCAGGAGCGCCTTTCCAAGCATTCTTAACTCAACGCTTGGTGTTAGTAACCTTCACTCCCTCCACCCTCGGTCACAAGCTGTTGAGAGCGTCCGGCTGGGTGAGCTGAGATCTGACAAAGAGCACTGATTGCAGTTCCAACGCATCTACGCTATTAACCTACCGTCCCGAACCGACAGGCGCGACATTTTAACCTTAGCTGCTGCCTTTACTGGCATTGACATCACCTGGGTCGACGGTGTCAAAGGCGAGGATGTCTCAGAGAAAGCTCTCCCTGGCAAAGAGGGGGCAAAGGTTCTGCCCATCGGAAACATCGGTTCCTGGAGGGCGCACATGAACGTTTTGCAACGGTACACCACCCTTTCAGCCAAAGGTAATAAGAGACCAGACTTAACTGATCCCAACCCAGCATCGTCCAAGAAAACGTCACCACAGCCCTCATCTTCGAAGACGACGTCGACTGGGACATACGTCTCAAATCCCAATTACAGCTCTTCGCCCTCGCCGCAACGGCCTTCACAACCCCGTCATCCCCCGGCCCACACACCATGGCATCCTTTCATCGCCTCACCCATGATAACCTCTCTGTCCCCATCACTCAACTTCCCCCTGCGCCGAACCCCCACGCCAATCCCTACGGGCCCCCCTCAGACTGGGACGTTCTCTGGCTAGGTCACTGCGGTACCTCCCTCCCTAAGGGCCCATCCCCAAACCCGAAAGTCCCTCCCCATCTACGCATCACCATCCCCCACGACGAAACCGTTCCCCCGCCGAAACATATGCGCCCCCATCCCTTTGCGAGACAGGACCCATGGACAGGAGAATACCCGCCTCATACCAGGTTGGTGCATGCTGCGCACAACATGACGTGTACCCAGGCGTATGCGGTCAGTCAGCGTGGGGCGAGGAGGTTGTTGTGGGGGTTTGGTGTGGTGGAGGGGTTGGGTAGGGGGCTCGGGTGGGATTTGGTTTTGGGGGAGTGGTGCGATGGAGTTGAGCCTGACGATCACAAGCTGGATTCAGGGAACGAGGGGGAGAAAAAGAATATAGAGGAGAGGGAAGAGCAGGTCTATGAGCTAAAAGGGAGGGAGAGAGTATGCGTGACGGCTTCACCGCCACTGTTTGGGCATGTGTATGGCGGGGAGTCGGACATTATGGCTGCAGGTGGAGGGTTGTTGAGGGGAAAGAAAGAGGTGGTGCCGTACGTGAGATGGAGTGTGAGGCTGAATTTGGGCAGGCTGGTTGAGGGAGGAGAGGTGAAGGACCAGTGGGGGGAGGAGGAGGAGGGAAGTAAGGATGACAAAAGGGGAAGGGAAGAAAGAGAGTAGGCGTCGGAAAGGCTGTGGTTTGCTAAAGGGAAGCTCTGTTCTAGGTGTCCCAATAGGGATGTAAATTTTGCGGTGATGGGACTCTGTGCTAGATTTTCTAGAGGAAATGGAAATACTACGAGCAACAAATCCACCCCTTATTAAATGGTACAGCTCAATTGGACAACTTCGGGTCGGCAAAGCTGTATTGAACTACGATAAGATAATACATTATCGATAAGATATTGATAGCAAAAGCAGCGAGGTCGTTAGCTATGAGACCTTGTTTTCCATCCTTTTTCAAGCCCGAATTTAAATTACCCATAGATGCTTGACTGTCTACTTTGTCCTTTTATCCTTCTGAATATGTATATCCGTTTCCGTAAGCACAGAAGTCGGCAGGTCTGAGAGCAGTCCTTCATATTACAGTCTTTTGCAAATTCTTACACCAGCAGTTCTCGGTAGTATAGTGGTTAGTATGCAGGCTTGTCACGCCTGAGACCCGGGTTCAATTCCCGGCCGGGAAGCTTTCTTTTACAAAAATTTTTGTGCATCAATCCTCCTTCGATTGCTGGCGCAGGTTGGGATGCGTGGGAAATGTGTGAGTTGAATGTGGGGTTTAGGGCTGATGGGGGGCGGGGTCCCGTAGCTGTGGAATTGGGGGTCATTTGTCCACTTCTTTTGACGGCAGCATTATGTTCGGCAACTCCCCAACTACCTTTGTCATATTTCTTATTATGGTCAGGGAATGTGGAATATAATGCAGTATTTTAATCTCAATGGATGAGAAAAACTTGTCATGTTTCATCAGATCATCATTTTTTTTAACACTTGAAGGTCCACTTGAGCGCAAAGTGAGCCAAAGATGGTTAATTTACCATCAGTTGGAAGCTGTCCCCGACTCCATTATCCAATGTTCCGAGTACGTAATCTTCAGCCCAGAAGTGTGAATATGCTAAACTAAAAGAAGCTGATATATCAAAAGCAGAGTGTGTCCAAGAAAGCAAAGCAGACTAGTCCTTGACTGCCCGATTCTCGAGTCCCTGGCCTACCATCAATCTGTTCATTACAGGTTACGCTGCCCCTCCGGCATTGTTCTGCTGACTTTCACACTCTTTTCTCTTCTTTGCCTCGTGTTCATCCAAATAGCCCCTGAGGCAATAGTAAAGGAAGGCTCCAGCTGCTGATGCTCCGACAATTGGCCCAACTATCGCTGCAATCCCTGCTCCTGAGAGGTTCTTCCCATCGTTATATGATGTTTCAGTAGGCTCAGGGTGTGAAGTGAGTGCTGGCAATAGTTCATCTGTTGTTGTTATCGGAGTAATGAGGCTGCTGCAAAAGTCTGTGCCGCAAACAGTGCTGCTCACCATGGAGTAGTATACTGGGAGCGAGTGTGCGTAGAGCCAATCTCGACTTGAATTAAATGTTGTCACCACCTCTCTTTGTGAACCATCCATAACCTTAGAGATGGTCACAGTCCATGGCGGTTGACCGGGGAGAGAAAGACTGGATGCCTGGCAACCGCCCAATACTTGTCTTGTGCCGTCAACAATGACCGTGGGATCGTACGAAAGCTGATGCATCCTGCCGATCAGTGAGCATGTGCTGTGATTGAAAGGCCTAAAGAAGCACTTGAACTTACTGTGGGCAACAACGCACTGAAGAGTAGGTAACCTGGTCCATCTCCTTTATGTCTGTCGTCGCAGCAGTATACGAGACCAGACATTTTGTTTGTTGTTCCTCTTTTGCATATCTGTTTGGGTAGCATTTTGAAACTTCAGCAGCATCGGTATATTTCTCATAAACTTAAGGTCGAAGTTCAAGTGATGATAATAACAATATTCCAGGCGGCTTCTGGAATTGCAACTTCCTTCTTTTGCGTCATTCTTCCCAAACAAACCCTTGGGCGGATATGACTATGAGGAGGAAAAAGAACGAATAGAAATCATAGTAAAATACGCATTAAATGAAAGTAAATCCGAACTTTGTAGATCGTAAAACCTCAACAGGCCTAGGAGGATGAAACCACGTGGTCTGGGTCCCGGCCTTCTGGCTTGCTTTTGTCCAGTCATCAACACGCATATCCACTAGACCATGATGCTGTCCACTTTCCGCCGTCTAAGAATAACCTCCTCAAACGGCTTCACCCCCAACTGTGAAAACAAGGTCTTGTCAACGCGCACGGTTTCATTGACTAATTCGGCATTGGAGCTTGTCGTTGGCTTTGCAGCTAAGGCCTTTGAAAGCCTGCTCTTCATCCAAGAGCGCTAACTGAAAGCGAGATAACAATGAAGCCGCCACGCTTCATACCTGCTCCCGAGTGTCTTGGACAGATCTGGGATATTGGTACAACGCAACTACATTTTGGAAAGCCATATACCATTAAGCTTGAACAGGCCATCCATGATAACTTCACTGAACGTGTCCTCATGTGACAGTCAATCTTCACACCTGACACGTAGACTTACATCCTATTTCTTTGCTCCGGCTCCCTCAGCCACAAACCGGGGAACTTATGGCTGATGTTGGAATCACCAACTCAGAATTCCGCATGTCTTGATACCGTAGATTTTGTTTTACCGAGACCCCCAACCAGAGGACACGTTACCAGCATCACCCCGTATAAGGCGGGAGTATCTGTAGGAAAGACCATTACAAGTTTTGTAGGATCAAGGTGGCTCCACTGCAGGAACCAAGGCTGGTATTCCGGATCAGGCAGCTGCTCATTAGTACATCGTCCAGTTTCTGGCTTAAAATGATCATGGACAGGATTTATTGAAGACAGGTTGTCGAATGCAAAGTATTTCCTAGGACCGTAGAATTTCGGGAGTTTGCTGACTTATCTCCAACTGCATTTTGTCCTGACGGTATAACTCTCTCCAGCGACAGAGAGTCGGGCACGACTCTCTATAGGCCCACAGTCCTTCCCTACGTGGGTCCCTGAAGCTTACTGGCGCCACTCCGCGTTAATCCATGCCATGATGAAAGGGGTTTATGCTCGGAACTTGTGCTTTGCTTTGCAGGTACAGGCTACAGCGAATTTCTGAAGGGTGCCCATTTAATCTAAGTCCCGGCCGGGCTGATGCTTTCTCGTGCGTTTGAAGGCAGTTATGCGTGTTACTCTATTAACGGTTGAAGCTGGATCCTTACGCGGCTTAGAAAGCTACACCAGATCCGATCGTGATAAGAGCAAACATCCAGGATCTTGTCCACCAAGAATAGCATGGATACAATTCCGACATACAATCCTGCAGATCTTTCCATAGACCCGTCGGCGACGTCGACTCTCCCCTTAACACGACTCACACCAGCACCTGGTTGTCTCGAGGGTTTTTGGGGTCCGGGCCTGGGATGGAAGACGCTAGAGCTTGGACCAAAGTGGCCGCATGCCACTGGCTGTCTTCCATCAGACCCCATCTTGAAGAAAGTCTCACAAACCGACTGTCCTGTGTCTTACACTGTTGCGAAGACAACCGAATATGAAGTCGACTGCGTCACTACGCGGATATCAATTTGCTGTCCAATGTGAGTGCATGGCTAGCTAGTAGTTACCTTCCTCCCAAGGACCGTCACTATCCTCTTTTGCTGTTGCTTTCGGGATCGGGGACTTATCTCATTGGATTTGATATCACTAGACAACACACCTTCAAATTCGGCCACACTGTGACCTCCCGCATTACTGATGTCTTCACTCCTGAGGCCTGTGTGGCCACTCGGCTAAACCTCCCTGATTCTCCGCCATGGACCATAACCGTGACAGCACCCACAACCTGGTTGGGAGCAATCAACAACGAACCATATATATCATACACCCGAACCTTCGATCCGGCTCACGACTATCTTGTTGCCGAGGAAGTCGAGATCACTCAGTACATCACGGCAGAAACTGTGACGGAGTGCTCTCCGTGGGTGACAGCGGTTGCGACAAAAACGATCTCATCTGATTCAAGTTTCTCGACTGCCAATGGGACTCCGTCCATCACAGTGATAGATGTGTCGTCAGAGTCGTCCCCTAATAGGCTTAATAGTGGCCAAATAGCGGGGCTGATTGTTGGGAGCGTTGCGGGCTTCTTGTTAGAATTGCTTGGTTGCGCATACTTTTTCGGGAAAATCTGGAGGAATAGGGTCAACCGTAACGTCGCGCGGAGAGAGCGAACACGTATAGTAATTGATTTGGCGGATATCTCTCGTCCCGAGACGCCGCCCCCTCCCTATGAGGTTGCTGTTGGCATGCGGCCGAGCTCGAGGGAGCAGTGAAAGGACAAAGAAGCTTAAAGCATATAGACTATCAGCATTTGTATATGAAGGTTCGGTTTGGTGGGTATGATGCGGTATATGTAATGTTATATGATATCGTCTTAATTATCCAATCGATTATCTAGTCGTAATACAGCATTATCTTTTGCTCTACGCCTGACACGGCCATGACAGATAGTTCATATTTCCTGAGGGATCATATTGCAGTAAAGTCAAGATATAAATCTAAGGAATCTTGAGGCAGCAGACAGCTTTTAATCGTTGGAGAACCGTGGACAGGTATTTTTTTCTGGAACCGTTGGCTCTGCTAGTGAAGAAGTTGCACAAGGTTTATTTTAAGCTACTGGTAATGCCCCAGTAAAAGACCTCCAATTATTCCATAGATTTATCCATTCAATTCTGAACATATCTGGAACAAAACGAAGCTTTCTGGAGATCTATCGCTGAGTCTTGGGACAAATGACGAAAGCGTTCTAGGAGATTATCATTGTCTTCGATGTCAATTTTATGTGTCTACCAAAAGCAGTAAGTCCGGCATAATGTCAGCATTAACCAATCTGTCCCAAAACCTTCATTCACAATCACCCCCTACAACCTCTCTCATCATGTCAACAAGCACGACTTGCACTAACGGCTGCCGTGGCCCATCTTCTCTACCGCCACATGCGTCATCGTTATTCTCAGAATTCGGTTCGACTGTTGGGGTCATAGTTGAGGCAAGTGTTGGGCCAATAATAGGGCTCTTCTCCCTCTATTGCCGTTGTTTTTTCGTTTGGAAGAGAGGAGCTACACCGACGAATAAGCCGTACAGCAGGAGAAAGATGCAACATGGCGATGTTCCATCTCAGGCCTAGGACGGCTGAAACACGCCGCCACCGCTCTATGAGGCTGCATCGAATGGTACTTGCGCCAAAGAGATCAGACGCTGAGGCAAGGATCAAATCCTAGTGACGGAAAGTGTTACTATGACATTGAGCTTTCATCTAGGACATTCTTAAGTTCAGCTAGGAAGGAATGTTAGCGATATACTGTTGGAGAGGGGCAGAACTAGTAACAGATTCTATAAGTTTTTGCACACACCGCCAATGTTCATTTTGATAGATGGGAAATAATCCGTACCAGTGATTTGAAGCGTTTCTTGAGATGCATGCCGCCAAGATGAGAGAGACAGGAGAATGATCCGCATCTTCGGGAATGTTGCATCTCATTGTGACCTTAACAGTGCAATAGTAAGTAAACGTGAATGATTGTGATGTGACAAACAGAATCCGAGAATTATGCGAGAACCGTCTGTTGTAATCGTCCTATCACAACAGGCGGTTGCTGTTTGAGCTTTAGCCGTCACTGACATAGTCATATTAGAACTAACTTTGTCCCCGGAGAGAAGCTGGAAAACCAAACTTCTACGAGGACATTGTGTCCTGCTACCAGCCACAAGAAGAATGGGGCTTACAACGAGGAATTCCTGCGGCAGAGTTCCCAGTCTCTTTTACCCCTGTTTCCACTGAGGACAAGGTCTGCACAGAACGACCTCGAGGACGTTGATCTGTTGCCCAACGCAAGTGTATCGGCATATGTGAATTCATAAGCCTAGTTCAAGGATCTTGATTTGATGGCCTCCGAGTTCACCCATTAATACCATACTATTCACGCATAGCTACTACAATCGGGAGAAGATTGATTACAATTTCTGGTTACGGCGCCACTAGGTTAAGTTTTGACGAGCCTGGACCCTGGACAATCACATATACCTAGACAAGCGTTAATCCCTTTCAGGGACCATCAAACAGTACAAGCCAACCCTCCTCAACGCCCTCCCTACCCTCCCTCACGCATGACCTCACAATCTCGATCGATACACACCCTTAACAACAAAGAATCAGAATCGGAAC
>Ga0065720_1004365_pt1 | contig 13569 bp, 15 predicted proteins | sample Thericmetagenome_FD_59107 | JGI IMG/M metagenome (GOLD analysis project Ga0065720, IMG submission 59107) | Thermophilic microbial communities from the Joint Bioenergy Institute, California, USA of rice/straw/compost enrichment - eDNA_2 v2... | ecosystem: Engineered > Solid waste > Grass >... | reverse complement strand
GGCTTCGGCAGCGGCTGCCGCAGCCGCTCGATGAGCGCGTCGATCTTCCGGCACGTCCTGTCGTACGCCGCCTCGATCTCCCGGTCGGTCGCGCCGTCCGGCACGTGCACGTTCGCGACGATCAGAATCTGCTGCTTGAAATGGTCGAATACGATGAGCCGGTCGCAGAACATGAACTGGAGATCGTCCATCTGCAGGTCGTCGACGCGGTGCGCGGGCAGCCGTTCGTAATATTGGAGCAGGTCATAGCCGAAAAATCCGATCGCCCCGCCGGTGAACGACGGCAGATCGGGCAGCGCCGGGCTGCGGTACGCGCGCAGATGCGCCTTGAGCAGCTCGAGCGGCTTGCCTTCGCATACTTCGATCTTGCCGTCCTTCTCGATCGTCATGCGGCCGTTCTTGCCGCGGATGATCATGAACGGATCGGTGCCGATGTACGAATAGCGGGCCCATTTGATGCCGCCCTCCACGCTTTCCAGCAGAAACGCGCGCTTCTCGCTCGCGAAATGCTGGAACAGCCGGATCGGCGTCTCCGTGTCCGCCATGACGCTGCGGACGATCGGAATGAGGTTGTACGTGGACGCCAGGCGGATGACTTCCTGAAGTTCGCGGGTCATGCTTGATCCTCCTCCATGCAGAGCAATCGGCCGGACCGATCCCGCCGGCAGATATCAAAAAAGCTCCTGCCGACGGCAGGAGCCTGGAATACATTGACAGACGATAAGACAGCGGCAAACGGGCAGTCTCCGGGACATGCCGCTCCGGGACCGGCTGCATGCGCAGCGGCCGCAAGTTCGCCCTCGTCTCGTCTCATCTCATCCAATGCTCTGCTCGTCTCGTCTTTACCCGCATCAGCCCTCCGGCCGNGCGGCGAATACCTACACTATACCGAATCCTGANGCCCTCGTCAACCTGAAGTNGTCACTCCGCATCCCGCAAGGACGAACAACAGCACGGACGCGAAATTTTNGAACACGGGATCCTCCCGACCAGACGAAAAAAATCCGGGCGACCGATGTGCCGGTCCCCGGANGATGCTCAATGATTGCTTTCCGCTCCGGCAAGGTCCGGCCGCAGCGACCGGGCTCTGCCCAGGAAAATGTGCCGGATCTCGTCCTGCCGCTTGTCCGTGTTGACGTGCACCATCAGCCGGATGCATTTCTCAAGGCTGCCCTTGACCGGGACTTCCAGCGCGCACATGAGCGGCACCAGCTCCCAGCCGGGCAGCGCCCGGATGGCGCGGGCCGGAAATGCCGCATCCAGGTCATGCGTCACCGTGACGATAATGCTCGCGATGTCTTCCGGCACGATGCCGTTGGCATCGACCAGTTGCTTAAGCAGCTCCGCCGTCGCCTCGAGGATGGTCTGCTCCTCGTTCACCTCGACGGTCGTCGCCCCGCGGATTCCCCGCACGCTCATTGCGCCTGCTCCTCCTCTTTCAGCTGCTCCACGACGCGGCGCACCCGCTCCGCGGACATNTTCTTGTCGATGACGACTTCGCCGATCGCCGTCGGGACGATGAAGACCATCCGGCCTTCCTTGAACTTCTTGTCATGCCGCATCGCGTCCATGACCGCTTCGGTATNGAAATGCGCCGGCAGGCGGACCGGAAGCCCGCATTTCGCCAGCACCCGCTTCGTTACCTCGTAAACTTCCCGCGGCGCCCCGAGCTCCACGCCGATGCGCGCCGCCCCGACCATCCCGATCGAGATCGCTTCGCCGTGCAGAAGCTCGCCGTATCCGCCCACCGCCTCGAGCGCGTGGCCGATCGTATGGCCGAGGTTGAGGATGGCGCGCAGGTCGTTCTCCCGCTCGTCCTGCGACACGATCTCCGCCTTCACGCGGCAGCCGAAATGGAGCGCGTATCCGAGCGCATCCGGATCGAGCGCGCGCAGCCTGTCCGCGTTCTCGTCGATCCAGGAGACGAACTCGGCGCTGCGGATCAGCCCGTGCTTCACCACTTCCGCGAGGCCGCTGCTCACTTCGCGCGCCGGCAGCGTGCGGAGCGTCGCCAGATCATACAGCACCATCGACGGTTGATGGAACGCGCCGATGATGTTTTTCGCGAGCGGGTGGTTGACCGCGACCTTGCCGCCGACGCTGCTGTCATGGGCGAGAATCGTCGTCGGGATCTGGATGAACCGGATGCCGCGCATGTAGGCGGCCGCCGCGTAGCCGGCCAGATCGCCGACGACGCCGCCGCCGAGCGCGATGATCGACGACTTGCGGTCGAGCCCGGCTTTGAGGGCGATCGTGATCAGCTCCTCGAACTGCTGCAGCGATTTCGCCTGTTCGCCCGCGGGGACGACGGCGCTCGCGGTGCGGTAGCCTGCGGCTTGAAGCGCCGACTCCAGCTTGTTCAGATAAAGCGGTCCCACCTGCTCGTCCGTCACGATGAGCAGCGGCGACTGTCTGCCGATGCCGTGCTTGTCGAAGTAAAAGGCCGCCTGTTCGAGCAGCCCTTCGCCGATATAGATCGGATAGGACCGATCGCCGAGCTGCACCGTCAGTTCGCGCATCAGTAAGCCTCCACCTGCTTCAGATAGTTGCTTAGATTGGCGCGGATTTCTTCGATGGAATCGCCGCCGAATTTCTCGAGGAACGCCTTCGCCACTTCCCAGGCCACGACGTGCTCCATGACGACGCTTGCCGCGGGCACCGCGCAGCTGTCGGACCGTTCGACCTGGGCGGTGAACGATTCCTTCGTGTCGATGTCGACGCTGCGCAGCGGCTTGTACAGCGTCGGAATCGGCTTCATGACGCCGCGCACGACGATCGCCTCGCCGGTCGTCATGCCGCCTTCGATGCCGCCCGCCCGGTTCGTTGCCCGGTAGAAGCCGCGGCCCTGCTCGTACATGATCTCGTCGTGGACCTGCGAGCCGCGCAGCTTGGCCGCTTCGAAGCCGATGCCGATCTCGCAGCCCTTGAAGGCGTTGATCGACACGACCGCCTGCGCGATTCGGCCGTCCAGCTTCCGATCCCATTGCACGTGGCTGCCGAGGCCGACCGGCACGCCTTCGACGATGCATTCGACGATGCCGCCGATCGAATCGCCCTCCTGCTTGACCTGGTCGATGTGGGCCATCATTTTCGCCTCGGTCTCCTTGTCGACGACGCGTACCGGCGACTCTTCCGTCAGGCGGATGATCTCGTCAAGCGGGAGATTGTGCTTCGGCGCCTCGATCTCGCCGATGCGGATGACCTGGCCGCCGACCTTGATGCCGAATTCGGCCAGCAGCTGCCGGGCCAGCGCGCCGCAGGCGACGCGCGCCGCCGTCTCGCGGGCGCTCGAGCGCTCGAGCACGTTGCGCAGGTCGCGCAGGTTGTATTTGAGCCCGCCGTTCAGGTCCGCATGGCCGGGCCGCGGGCGGTGGACCCGCCGCTTCGTCTCGTCGGAACCTTCGATCGGCTCCACGTTCATGACGGTTGTCCAATGTTTCCAGTCGTTGTTCTCGATGACGATCGCAACCGGCGCGCCGGTCGTGCGTCCGTGGCGCACGCCGCCGACGATCCGGGCCGTATCCTGCTCAATCTGCATGCGCCGGCCGCGGCCGTGGCCTTTCTGGCGGCGCTGCAGCTGAAAGTTCAGCTCGTCGAAATCGATTTTCAGATTGCTCGGCAGACCTTCGACGATGGCTGTCAGCTGCGGACCGTGCGTTTCGCCTGCCGTCAAATATCTGAGACTCATCCGTTTCCCCCCAGCGGCCGCTGAATGCCGCGCGTTTCTTCCCGTTCCATGCCGGTTCTGCTGCTCATTGCCTTCGCTCATTATAGTACAGCGTTTGTTCGTTTGACAAGGAAGCGCGGCCCCCGCCGGGCGCGGATTCCGATCAAAAGGCCGGCTTGTCTGTCCAGCCGGCCCTTCCGTTCACTATGCAATGGATTCAACCGTGAGCATGGCGCTTGGACCGCATGACCGCCCGGCGGCTCCCGGCCTCCCGTTCGGCTTTCAGGANGCCTGCGATCTGCGCGGCGTCAAGCCCGAGGATCTGCGCGCATTCCTGGATCGTTATCCACCCGCGCTTGTAGGCGGCGATCACCANACGCTTGTCCATTCCAACCCTCCAAATATGTCGGATACCGTCAGTATGGGAAAGTCGGACAGCGGCTATACATGCTCCGGTTTGCGNCGATAGAAGAAGGTCTCCGTCGATTCCAGACCGTACTGGGACGGCGAGAAGATCTGCTCCGTGCTGCCGACGAACAGCAGCCCGCCCGGCCTCAACGCCTTTGCGAACTTGTGGTACAATTCATGCTTCGCTTCTTCGGTGAAATAGATCATGACGTTGCGGCAAATGATCAGATCGAACTCCGAGCCGAACGGATCGTGCAGCAGATTGTGCCGCTTGAATCGGACGGCGCGGATCAGCTTGTCCGACACCCGCCAGCCGCCGTCCGCCTCGGTGAAATACGCCCTGCGGTAAGCGGCGGGCACTTCCTTGAGCGACCGTTCCGGATACAGCCCGATCTTCGCCTTCTCGATCACGTTGGCGTCGAGGTCGGTGGCCAGGATGTCCGCGCGCGCCAGGGCGCCGAGCCGGTCGAGAATCATCGCGATCGTGTACGGCTCTTCGCCCGTCGAGCAGGCCGCGCTCCAGATGCGCAGAATCCGGCCTTCCCGGATCATCGCCGGAATGAACCGCTCCTCCAGCGCCTCCCAGCGGTTCGCGTTGCGCCAGAACTCGGACACGTTGATCGTCATCCGGTCGAGAAACTCGCCCATGAGCCGCTCGTCGCGCTGCAGCGCCTCCCAGTACGCGGCGAACGTGCCGAAGCCGTGCTTCGCGCGCAGCGTCGTCAGCCGCCGCTTCATCTGGGTTTCCTTATACAGCGACAGATCGATGTTCGTCTTCTGTTTCACCTGTTGGATGAACAGCGCGAAATCCGCATCCCCCATGAACTTCCACCCTGCCTGCCGCGCGCCGGTCAAATCCAGCGCTGGATTGCAAGCTCGTAATCGACGAGCTCTTCCGGGCGGAAGAAGTTCGCGATCTCGCGCTCGGCGTTCTCCGGCGAGTCCGATCCGTGGATGAGATTGAAGTTCGTATGTACGGCATAATCCGACCGGATCGTGCCCGGCGCCGCCTCCACGGCGTTCGTCTTGCCGATCATCGCGCGGGTCAGCGCGACGGCATTGTCGCCTTCCCACACCATCGCGAACACCGGACCCGACGTGATGAAGCGGATCAGCGGCGGGTAGAAATCTTTGCCGGCGTGTTCCGCGTAATGCTTTTCCGCCAGTTCTTCGGATACGCGCATGAATTTCGCCGCGACGAGTTTGAGCCCCTTGCGTTCAAACCGCGACACGATCTCGCCGATCAGGCCGCGCTGCACGCCGTCCGGCTTGATCATCAGAAACGTCCGTTCCATGCTTCCATCCCCCATGCGGCCGGGCCTCAAGCCCGGGAATCAATAATTGCGTTTGCCAACGAACCGCGCGATGTCGTCCAGCGTGCGCCTTGCCGGAATATCCGGCAGCCCCTCCAGCATGCCGACCGCCTTGTCGATGTACCGGGTGGCCAGCCGGTCCGCCTCTCCGATGCCCCGGCTTCCGCGGATCAGCTCGATGGCGCGCGCGCAGTCCGCCTGGCCTTCCGCCTCGCGGATCCGGCCGATTTCGCGCAGCAGCTCGTCCTTCACCGCGGGATCGCGGAGCGCAAGCAGCACCGGCAGCGTGATGTTGCCCTGCCGGATGTCCGATCCCGGCGGCTTGCCGAGCTGCCGCTCCGTGCCGAGCAGATCGAGCAGGTCGTCCCGGATCTGGAACGCCATGCCGACGTTGTAGCCGTATCGGTACAGCCGGTTGTAGAGCGCCGGCGGCGCGCCGGCCGCCGCCGCGCCGAGCTGGCAGCTGATCGCGATGAGCAGCGCGGTCTTGCGCCGGATGCGCAGCAGGTACTGGCGGACCGTCTGGCCCGTGTTGAAGAAGTCGCGGATCTGTTCCATTTCGCCGATGCACATCTGCACGATCGCCCGCGACAGCGCCTGATGCAGCACCGGATCGTTCAGCTCGGCGATGATCGTGAGCGCTTTCGCGTAGATGTAATCGCCGGTGTACATCGCGATCCGGTTGTCCCATTTGGATTTGACGGTCAGCTGGCCGCGCCGCGTATCCGCGTCGTCGATCACGTCGTCGTGCACGAGCGAGGCCATGTGGATCAGCTCCAGCGGAACCGCCACTTTCTTCAGCACGTCAAGGCGGTAATCGCCGAATTTGCCCGCGAGCAGGACGATGGCGGGGCGGATCCGCTTGCCGCCCGCCTTGAGCAGATGGGCGGCCGCTTCGCTGAGCAGCGCGTGGTCGCTGGTCACGCTGCTTTCCAGCTCGTGCTCGATTACATTCAGATCGTCTTCCAGGCTTGCATACAGATCGGTCAGTTTCATTCATTCACCCGTGCCGCTGCGTGATCCGGCCACGTTGCCGGCGCGACCCGCCGCTCAATCAGCCCCATCCGGAACGCGCAGTCGTAGTAGTAGATCAGTCCTTCCTGTTCCTGAGGACCAAATCCGTACCGCAGCGTGCGGAAGTACCGCTCCCAATAGTCTTCCCCGCCGCCGAAGCGCTCAGCCGCCTTGCGGGCCAGCCCGCCGATGTCGGCCAGCGCGCGCCGCTTGCTCTCGATCAGCGCTTCGTAGACGCGGCGGACCGTCTCGGGCGCCTCGCGCGCGGCTTCTCTGCGCACGGCGAACACCGCAAACGTCATGCCGAGACCCGTCCATTCTTTCCACATCCGCGCCGCGTCCAGCACTTCGATCCCCGGACCAATCCGCCACGATGCGCGGATCGCCGGATCGCCGATGAGCAGCGCGCCGTCCGCCCGCTCCAGCATCGCCTCCAGGTCCGGCTCCATCGCGATCAGCTCGGGGCAGCGGCCGTACCGGCCCTGCATCACGATTCGCAGCAGGTTCACCGAAGTGGCGGACGCGGTCGTCACCGCGATCCGCCCGCGCAGCGCTTCCTCGAGCGGCCGCTTCAGGAACAGCAGGACGGACATCACTTCCCCGTCCGCGCTGATGGACAACTCGGGCAGCAGCTCATACTCGTCAAACCGTTGGCCGTAGGCAAACGAAGAGATCGCCGCGATGTCGATCGTCCCTTCGGACAGCGCGCGGTTCAGCGTCGCCGGCACGCCTTTCGCGACGCGCACATTCCGGACGCCCGCCTCGGCCAGGCATTCCTCGAAGCGGTCGAAGATCGGCCAGACGTTGGCGTAATCAATCCGGCCTACCGTGATCTCGCGCTCCGCCGCCATGTCCGTCATCTCCCCATCGTCTGTACAAATCGTGTTCGATTCCCATGTTGTCCAGCAATTTGCCGACCATAAAATCGATCATATCACGGATCGAGGCGGGATGGTAGTAAAAAGCCGGCATCGCAGGAACGATCCGGACGCCGAGCCTTGCCAGCTTCAGCATGTTCTCGAGATGAATCGCATGCAGCGGCGATTCGCGCGGCATGAGCAGCAGCCGGCGCCCTTCCTTCAGGACGACGTCCGCCGCGCGTTCAACCAGATTGTCCGACGCGCCGTTTGCGATGGCCGCCAGCGTCCCCATCGAGCAAGGCGCGATCGCCATCCCTTCGGTGAGGAACGACCCGCTGGCGATGCTCGCGCCGACATCGCCGGTCGGATAATACCGCAGACGGCCGTCCGTCAGCGCGCCGCCGAACCGGCGGTCCAGCTCCTCCGCGCGCCGGGCCGAGTCCCAGCCTTCTTCCTCGCGCAGCACGCGCCAGCCCGCATCCGAAATGACGAGATGCACTTCGATGCCGCCGGCCAGCAGCTCCTCGACCAGCCGGATCCCGTAGGCGCAGCCGCTGGCTCCCGTCATGCCGACGATCCATCGGCGCGGCCGCGCGCCGCCCGAAGCCCCGCTCACCATCGGCGCAGCACCACCAGATCAAACAGCGTGAAGGCGAACAGGACGACGCTCAATGTGCCGTTCATCGAGAAAAAGGCGATGTTGACGCGGCTCAGGTCCTCCGGCTTGACCAGCATGTGCTGCCAGGCCAGAATGCCGAGCGAGATCAGGGCGCCGGCCAGATAGCCGAAGGAAAGATCCGTCATCCAGAACAGGGCGGTGAATCCGGCGGCCGGGATCATATGGAACAACCGCGCGAAGATGAGCGCGCGCTTCACGCCGAAACGGGCCGGAATCGAGTGCAGCTTCGCCTCGCGGTCGAAGTCCGCATCCTGGCAGGCGTAGACGATATCGAAGCCGGCGATCCAGAACGCGACGGATACGTACAACAGCCAGGCGACCGGACTGGCCTCGCCCGTGATCGCGAGCCAGCCGCCGAGCGGCGCCAGCGCGACCGTGAATCCGAGGAACAGATGGCACAGCCAGGTGAAACGCTTCGTGTAGGAATAGAAAACAAGTGCGAACACCGCGACCGGCAGCAGCCGGACGGCCAGCGGATCGAGCTGGAACGCGGCGACGAACAGCAGAATGAACGAAATGATGATGAAAACGACCACTTCGCCGTAGCCGAGCAGCCCCGCCGGGATGGCGCGCGACGCGGTGCGCGGATTGCGGGCGTCGATCGCCCGGTCGATGAGCCGGTTGAGCGCCATCGCCGCGCTGCGCGCGCCGACCATCGCGACGATGATCCAGCCGATCTCGATCCAGGACGGCAGCCGGTCCAGCATCGTCACGGCGCCGAGGATGGCCCCGACGAAGGCGAAGGGCAGCGCGAACAGCGTGTGCTCGAATTTGATCATTTCCAGAAAAATGCGGATTTTGCGGATCATGCCGTACCGCCCCGCTTCACGCCGATGTGCAGTGCGGCCACGCCGCCCGACAGCGGGTATGCCTGCACCTCTTCNAGCCCGACTTCGCGGAAGATTTCCGCAAGCTCGTGTCTGCCCGGGAATTGGTCCAGCGATTCGGGCAGCCATTTGTATTGCTCGTAGCGGCGGGCGAATATTTTCCCCAGAAGGGGCATCAGATGCCGGAAATAGATGTCGTGCAGCGCCTTGAACGGCTGCCACGTCGGCTTCGAGGCATCGAGGCAGACGACCAGCCCGCCGGGCTTCACGACGCGGGTCATCTCGCGCAGCACCTGGCGGAGATCCGGCACGTTCCGAAGCCCGAACCCGATCGTCGCGTAATCGAATTCGCCGTCCGCATACGGAAGCGCCATCGCGTTCCCGTGATGCAGTTCGATCCGGCTGCCGAGGCCCGACTGTTCCACTTTGCGGCGGCCGATCTCGAGCATCGCCTCGCTGAAATCGAGCCCGACCACGCGGGCGGCGCCGGCCTCGGCCAGCGCGATCGTCCAGTCGCACGTGCCGCAGCACAGGTCGACGGCGGACGTTCCGGGCCGGACGCTCATCCGGCGCATCGCGAACGCGCGCCACGCCTTGTGGCGGCGGAAGCTGATGATGTCGTTCATCTTGTCGTACTTCAGCGCGATGCTCTCGAACACTTGATGGACGTATTGTTCCTTCGTCTTGCCTTCCAAGTCCTTCACCTCGTCTCGTTCGTCACCGCGTGCTGCAAGGCAAAGGATGGATGCAGCTTCCTTGCGATCTGCGCCAGTTCCGCCGCCAGCTTGTCCGAATCGAGGAGCCGGAGCACAGCCTGCACCTGCGCAATGGACTGGCGGAGCAGTTCGGTCAGTTGGGCGCGCAGGTTGTACTTGGCGATCAAATGCCGGATCAGCCCCTCTTCCCGCGGATGCTGCGCAAGCTGCCGGCGCTCGTCCTCGGTGCCGTCCTGCATGATGCGCCAGTAACCCCAGCTGCCCTCGAACTTTCCGGGCGACTCCACGCGCTCCAGTTCGTCCAGCACGACTTCGCAGCGGGTAAACCCGCGCAGCAGATCCGGATACAGCGCGGACAGACGCTCATCCAGCAGGCTTCCGAACAGCTCGAAAAGGCCGGTCTTCAGCTCCGTATGGATGCCGATGTATTCATCAGCCGTCACCTTGCGCTGCTTCATGCGCGTGTAGAGGCTCATTTTCAGCCGGTTCACCTCGCACACCGCGCCGCTGATCCGCCGGACCATCTCGATCTGTCCGGCCTGCGACAGCAGATGGTAGAACCGGCTGCTGAAGTAATTGCCGGCCAGCACCAGAATCTGGCGGGCGCGCATCTCGCGCTCCGGGCGTTTGCCCGAATGGTTGTCCACCAGATCGTGCGTGTCCAGTCCGAGCTGCACGAGCCAGACGACGAGCGCGTACAGCTCGCTCCGTTCGGCGGGATGCTTGCCGCTCGTCAGCAGCGTATACAACAAACGAGCCCGGGAATCCGGGAATGCGGGCAATTCGGTATGCTCTCGGATCATGTCATACTCGACATATTTCTTCGCGATCTCGGGTATGCGGTAAGCGCTCATCCATTATGCCTCCGGGCCGCGGCCGGCGCATGGGACCGGACCTTGGCCTGATAAATTCGAACCCTATTATAGCACATTGTGAAGCCGAACACATCCGCAGGACACAGAGCTGTCACGATTCCGGGCCCGCGCGGCCGAAACGCTCTTTCCAGCGGCCGGTCGCCGTCAGCCTCAGCCGCTCCCGCCAGACCGGATCGCGGCCGAGATCCGCGTCTTTGAGCCCGTCCCAATGCTCCTCCATCCAAGGATCGGACCGGCGCACGTCGGCCGCAAGCAGCAGCCGCCCGTCCCCCTCATCCGCGAACCGGACGAGCAGGCGCCGGACGTTCGTCGTATGTCCGAACGACTGCGCGATCAGCTCCTTCAAGTCCGCGAAAACGTCTTCCGCCGCCGCGGCATCATGCCGCAGCATGAAATCGACGGACAGCACGGAACCCGTCCAGTGCACCCGTCTGATCTTCTGCCCGAAATTTGCCGATGCCAGCAAATCGACGAGATTGTTGCTGTCCAGATGAACGGACCGATCCTGGCGAAAGACCGCCAGATGCCGTCCTTCGGGCTGCATCGCTTCCGGCTGCAGCAGCACCGCGATCAGCAAAGCCGCGGCGCCCGCGCAGCACGCAGCGGCAGCCAGCGCGCTCCAGGCTGATTTCATCCCGATCCCTCCGCTGCAAGCTACTTGCCGGGATGTCCCCGCCTGTATAGTGTACAAACAAAAAAAACAGGCTATGCCTGCTTTCTCCGTCCTCAAGCCGCGGGGGACCGCAGCCGTTATTGATCCGTCTCGATCGTGCCGTATTTCGTCAGGATCGTCGCCTTGCCCCGGACTTTGATCGCGGACGTATGTTCGGTGAACTGCGCGATCAGCACTTCGCCCTTGTCGAGCTTCTCGGTGTGATGGAACTTCGTGTTCTGCCCCCGGGTAAGCCCGATCACCGTGACGCCCTGGTCCTTCGCCTTGATGACCACGTAATCCGCCATGCTCGTGTCCATGTCATCGCCTCCGGCATCAGCGTGTAATTGATGATGGGTTCGTGCCTCAGTACAAAGAAAACTGCTTCCTTCCCGGCGGAAGCAGTTTCGGTGTTGAAAAGAGAATGGTCGGGTGTACCGGATTTGAACTGGCGACCTCTACCACCCCAAGGTAGCGCTCTACCAAGCTGAGCTAACACCCGACAAACGCAAAGATGATTCTAATCCATCGGCGGCCCGCTGTCAATAGCAGTCGTATGCAAAAATGAAACATCGTCCGAACGGACGCGCCATCCGGACGATGCGGCATCGGGGACGCGCATTACTCCCCGACCAGTTCTTTCAGCGACTTGCCAGGTTTGAAGGCGGGCGTCTTGCTCGCGGCGATTTCGATCGGTTCGCCCGTCTGCGGATTGCGGCCCTTGCGTGCAGAGCGCTCGCGGACTTCGAAATTGCCGAAACCGACAAGCTGCACCTTTTCACCGTTTTGCAGCGCTTCAGCAATCGCGTCAAATACGGCGTCGACCGCTTTGGCAGCGTCTTTCTTGGAAAGTTCGGTAATCTCGGCTACTTTGTTTACGAGTTCGGATTTGTTCATCGCATTCACCTCCCTGGCTGCGGCTGACCGTTTTCCTATCATACTGTTTAACCGTTCCATGCCAAATTATACCTTAGACCGCACAATTTCTATACTAATACAGGGCAATCCGTTTTTCAAGTAGAAACCGGGCGCCGCGGCGCGGCGTCCGGACACGGAAAAAGCGCGCCGTATCAAGCGCGCTTTCCCGGATCAGAGAATGATGGCGATCAGGCCGCCGGACCCTTCGTTGATGATGCGGCCGAGCGTCTCCTGCAGTTTGTAGCGCGCATTGTCCGGCATCATCGCGATTTTGCCCTGGATTCCTTCGCGCACGATGGAGTGCAGCGACCGGCCGAAGATGTCCGATTCCCAGATCTTGATCGGATCGTTCTCGAAATCTTGCATCAGATAGCGGACCAGTTCCTCGCTCTGCTTCTCCGTGCCGATGATCGGGGCGAATTCCGACTCGACGTCGACGCGGATCATATGGATCGAAGGCGCCGTCGCCTTGAGCCGGACGCCGAACCGGGAGCCCTGGCGGATCAGTTCCGGCTCGTCGAGCATCATCTCGGACAGCGTCGGAGCGGCGATGCCGTATCCCGTCGTCTTCACCATTTCGAGCGCTTCCGCGAACCGGTCGTATTCCCGCTTGGCATGCGCGAATTCCTGCATCAGCTGCAGCAAATGGTCTTTCCCGCGGATTTCGACGCCGACCACTTCCGTCAGAATCTGATCGTACAGCTCATCCGGGGCGTACAGATCGATTTCCGCCACGCCCTGGCCGAGGTTCATGCCGCTGAGTCCGGCGCGCGCGATGAAGTCGTACTCGAGGAATTGCTGCACGACCCGGTCGACGTCGCGCAGCCGCCGGATGTCCTGCACCGTGTCGCGGACCGACTGCTCGTAGCTCGTTCGGAGCCAGTGGTTCTCGTTCAGCACCATGACCCAGCTCGGCAGATTGACGTTGACTTCGTGCACCGGGAATTCGTAGAGCGCCTCGCGCAGCACGGACAGGACGTCTTCTTCGCCCATCGTGGCCGCGCTGAGCGCCATGACCGGGATATCGTACTTCGTCTGCAGTTCGCTGCGAAGGGCCTGCGTTTCGATCGAATTCGGACGCGTCGAGTTGACGATCATGACGAACGGCTTGCCGACATCCTTCAGTTCCTGCACGATCCGCTCTTCCGCTTCCAGATAGGCGCTGCGCGGAATTTCGGCAATCGTGCCGTCCGTCGTCACGACGATGCCGATCGTGGAGTGTTCCTGGATCACCTTGCGCGTGCCGATTTCGGCGGCTTCCTGGAACGGAATCGGGTCGTCGAACCAAGGCGTCGAGATCATGCGGGGCCCGTTTTCGTCCTCGTACCCTTTGGCGCCGTCCACCGCATACCCGACGCAGTCGACGAGCCGAACGTTCACTTCCAGCCCGTCGGATACGCGGATCTGCACGGCCTGGTTCGGGACGAATTTCGGTTCGGTCGTCATGATGGTCCGTCCGGCGGCGCTCTGGGGCAGCTCGTCGACCGCGCGGATCCGGTCCGCTTCGCTCGTGATGTTCGGCAGCACGACCGTCTCCATGAACCGTTTGATAAAGGTCGATTTGCCGGTGCGGACGGCCCCGACGACGCCGAGGTAGACGTCTCCGCCCGTGCGTTCGGCGATGTCCTTGAAAATGTCGA
>Ga0065720_1020615_pt1 | contig 13584 bp, 13 predicted proteins | sample Thericmetagenome_FD_59107 | JGI IMG/M metagenome (GOLD analysis project Ga0065720, IMG submission 59107) | Thermophilic microbial communities from the Joint Bioenergy Institute, California, USA of rice/straw/compost enrichment - eDNA_2 v2... | ecosystem: Engineered > Solid waste > Grass >... | reverse complement strand
CAGCACTCCACGACCAGCCGTGCCAGGCCACGCCAGCTGAAGGCGGGCGCAGTGCGGGGATCTGGCACTGGCAAAGGTGGGCTTCACATGTCTGCGGGGTCACGCTCGCCACGCCATGCAATGTGCGACTGTGCCCCGTGCCACGGGCGTTCGCTGCCGTACCGGGTCATCGTTACGCCCCTTGTAATTTTTGACCCTGTCGCGTATTCGCCCGTCCCTGTCGTCCCTATCTATGGAAGGCAGAATGCAGAATTTCTTCGCGTCACACGGCGCAAATGACTAGAAGAGCAGTGCTTTCGAGGATCAGCCGACGCTTTCCTGGTGTACCCTCAATTGGTCTGGGCTAAGCGTCTAGCTGCAGTTCGTCCTCCTGACCTCAGCGATATGGGGCTCGGGCCAAGAAAATAAGCGTTTGAACGGATCTTTGAACCTGAGCCGAGCGCGCGCTGTTCGCTGTGCTAGACTGACAGAGAGAGACCCAAAGAGGCCCAGAGTTGCCCCGTAAACACCAGCCAAATCTGGGGTTGCGCAGCTTGGAGATTGCCGCCTGGTGGGCACCCCCTCAAGAGAGTCAACAAGGACTCGAGGCCGATGTCCTGTCAATCCACCGACTCGCGCTACTGTATGAAACCGTTCTCGCGTGCCCCGGTGGAACAGCCGACCCCGACCCGACCGTCGCTTTCTCTTCCCCCTCCGCAGCCCGCACCGAGTTCACGGCCAGGCCTCCAGCAGACTCCCAGACCTCGAGTTGAGACGAAAAAAAGACCCCAACGGCCCGGCGTGCTCTAATTCTTCCGCAGTGCCCGCACTATCCTTACAACTCCCATCTGGCATCCCATGATTACGCTTCTTTAGCTCGTCTCGACTGTCCGCACAGTTCTACAATCTGCCCACAGTGAGCATTGACCGCATCACAGCTGCCTGTCCATCTCGAGCCCGCCTATCAGCACAACGGAGCCCGGGACGAGCAGTTATTTGCTTGGTTCTAGTTAGAAGAAGAGGGCCGGGAAGCTCGGTGGTTGGGACGACCTGCCCAGAGCAGCCCGCTTCGACCCGATCCGTCTTAATCCTCGGCAACGGCACATAATCCGTATTCGCAGTTCTACTTTGTTCCCAACGCCGCTTCCTTCTGAAAAAGCAGCCGCAGGCCGCAGCACGCCCTTCTAGCTAGCAACCTCCGAGTCCCCTCGTCGCTTGTCTGTCCGAATCCGCCCAGATGGAAGTCGAGTCAGCGGCCGCCGTCGATCCTGCCCCGCGGAAGCAGTCGTCGTCGGCTTCGCCGGCGCAATCTCAGACAACGCGTCCGTCGCCGTCGGCAGGATCGACAACCACAACTACGACGACGACCACGGGCCACGTGAGTTTCAGGAGGTGGGTACCAGCCAATTGGCGCCATCCCCGGCCTTGTGGTGTTGCCGGGGAGATGCAGCAAGCAGGAGGATTCGCTGACCTGGGATGATCTCCGGACAAAAAGACAACGAGCCTCAAGAGCATGCGAGGTAAGTCGACAACGGCCCCAAAATTATACCCAGCTGGCTGGATGTCTCCGCGGTTGGGGTTTGGTGGGTTGGATGGAACCCCTCCGAGGTTCTTAGGGCCGTGTCGCGCCCGTCTCGCCTATCTTGCCTCGGCTCATCCGCCATGCCGGTAGCTGTCCGTATTCCGTATCTGTGATACCGTGAGCTAACCAGACATTGTTTCCACGGTCTAGACATGCCATGCCCGCAAAGTAGGAGCTTCCCCCAGTCCGCGTGTAAGCGCACAGTCGAATCCACAGAAAAGGCTGTGTGGACTGTGCCCGCGCTTACAACCGATCCCTAGTTGATTTTCTGGAATCTTGACACACATATACTCACACCAACCGTTGCAGGTTCGCTGCGATGCCGCCAGTTTGGGTGTCCCATGCACAAATTGCGTTGCTTTCCAAATCGAATGCCGCATTCCGACGCCAAAGCGCAAGAAGGCCCAAAACGCCGTACTGCTGTCCAAGGATTCGGACAGGTACACCACGTCGTATACCCCCCTTCCCCCCTCTCCCCTTACCTCCCGAATGCTCTCTCTCCCGTCTTTCATATCCTCATACAACTGCCCCCTCTTTCACTAATATAGCCCACGATCATGCAACCCCAGTCTTACTCCTGTCCTTGCGATCTTCCCACTAACACCATGGCAGCGAACGAGGAGATCTTGAGTCTCGCTCCCCTCGCCCTCCCGGCACCGGTGCGTTCCCTAGTGGTACGCGCCCTCCTGCTGTGTATCATACCCACGAGGGCACCCCCTCAAGCGCCCAAACGGCCCATGAACAGCAAAAAAAGGAAGAATTTGAAAACGCAACTTTGGCAAATTACATGGACGTTGTCATGAAGCCCAAGTTCACGAGAGCACCCATCACGGAAGCAGGAAGGGTTGCCTACCTGGGCGAATCCTCCAACCTCACACTTTTGGTCCATGACCGCCAAAGCTCCTCAGATGTTGTGCATTACCCTCTGCCCGAGAGCATGAGAGGAACGAAGTCGCGGTTAGCCGAGCTGGACAGCATCGAGATTGACATCCTTCATCAGAGAGGGGCCTTTTTGCTTCCACCACGAGCTCTCTGCGATGAGCTGATCGACGCCTATTTCAAATGGGTTCATCCAATCGTCCCCGTCATTAACAAGACCAAGTTCATGCGCAGGTATAGGGATCCCAAGAACCCGCCATCATTGTTGCTGCTCCAGGCAATGTTGCTGGCCGGCTCGCGCGTGTGCACAAATCCCCAGCTGATGGACGCGAATGGCTCATCGGCACCAGCGGCCCTTACTTTCTACAAGAGAGCCAAGGCCTTGTACGATGCCAACTATGAAGATGATCGCGTGACGATTGTGCAGTCTCTGCTGCTCATGGGCTGGTATTGGGAAGGCCCTGAGGACGTTACCAAGAATGTCTTCTACTGGACCCGGGTCGCCACAATCGTCGCTCAGGGCTCCGGCATGCATCGTAGTGTGGAGGGTTCGCAGCTAAGCAAGTCAGACAAAAGACTGTGGAAGCGCATTTGGTGGACGCTCTTCACACGAGATCGCTCCGTGGCGGTTGCCCTGGGCCGGCCGTGCCATATCAATCTGGACGACTCTGACGTGGAAATGTTGACGGAGGATGATTTCATCGAGGAAGATGGCGATGAGCCTGGAGAGTATCCTCCAGATCCGGTACACGTGCAGTTCTTCCTTCAGTACGTTAAGCTCTGTGAGATCATGGGTATCGTCCTCGCACAGCAGTATTCTGTCGCGAATAAGGGGCGTCGGACGAATGCCATCGACCTTACGCACAGCGATATGGCCCTGGCCGACTGGCTACAACACTGCCCCAAGATTGTGTACTGGGAAATGCCGAGACATCATTTCTGGTCTGCTTTATTACATCTCAACTACTACACGACGCTCTGCTTGCTTCACCGCGCCCACATGCCCCCAACTCACTCGAACCGAATCCCTGAGGAGCATGTCTATCCCTCCCGGAATATTGCGTTCCAAGCAGCCGCAATGATTACGTCGATCATCGAGAATCTGTCTGCTCATGGCGAATTGCGGTACTGTCCCGCTTTCGTCGTGTATAGCTTATTCTCGGCTCTCATTATGCACGTATATCAAATGCGGTCACCCATTCCCACAATTCAGCAAGTTACCCAAGATAGGATACGGACCTGCATGACCGCGCTCAAAGATGTCTCCAAGGTTTGGCTGGTTGGAAAGATGGTTCACACGCTCTTCGAGGCAATCCTGGGTAACAAAGTGCTCGAAGAAAGACTTCAGAAAGCGTCAGTTAAGAGACACCGCAGGTCGCAACATAGTATGTCCCAACTCGAGCATCAGCATCAGCATCAGCATCAGCAGCAACAGCAACAACAGCAGCAGCAGCGTTTTGCACAAGACCAGAAGCGCAAATTTGACGAGATGTCTCTAGACTTTACTGTCACCACCCCGCAACCGCCGGAGTCATACGAACGTTCTCGCCCCCAGACGCCAAGCCTGCCGTCCAAGCCTGAGCCAGGAACTAACCCGATGCCGCCCCCAGCTAATGTGTCTCCTCACACACGCAATGGAGGGGATGCCTTTATGGGAGGCAGCGCATCCCGTCCTCACACCCGCCCTGCAACCCCCTTTAACCCATCTTTCTCTGTTCCGGCGACTCCTCCCGATCTCTACCTTGTCACAAGAAACTCGCCTAACCTGTCGCAGTCAATGTGGGAGAACTTCCAGCCTGACCAGCTGTTTCCAGAGAACGCTAATCTCCCGCTTTTTGGTCAATTTTCACCCCCACCTCCTCACCAAGGAGGGCTAGACGCGCACATGATGGGGCAGATGGGACAGCAGGGTAGTGGTGACAGCCAGCAACAGCAGAACTCATTTGGGTTCCAGGGGCAAGGACAGCAGCAGGGCAGTGGCAATGGTAATTCAGGCAATGGCAATGTCTGGCACAGTGGGTATGATACGACAATGGTGGACGGGCAGAGCCCAAGTGATAGCTGGAGTACAAGCTCGGCGCATGGGCAACCAGTGCCGAGTACGCTCAACGTAGAGGACTGGTATGTTTTCTTCTCCCTTCTCGCTCAGCTAAAGGCGACAACTGCTAACTCTGGTTCTAGGTTCCAGTTCTTTGGAATACAGGGTGACCCGTCTAATCCTACCATGCCTATGGACGGCTTGCAGATAAGCTGAGATGCGATTCATGGAGGAATAAACTGAGCCCTAATCAGGAAGGAAAGGGTGTGCGTTGGAAAGGGGCTGGTTGCTTTTGGTTAGGTATGTCAGGTGTTGGTAATGGTATCTAATAGGGTCTTAAAAATATTGCTATCGCTCATCTCTTGATCATTGTGCGGGGTACTGTCATATTGAAGGATCTAGTGCTCTCCCTATCAGTAGTCACCAGCTGGTTTTTATGACATACGTTTTCTCCCGCGTTTCCTCTTAAGTCCTTAAAGTTAGTATGATGCTCTCTGACAGGTCCAGACTGTTGCCACAACTCTATTTGGGTAATGGTTGCTGTTGGCGACTTACCAGATCGCCGCCCTTCTCTTCGAGTTGGACAACAACATACCTAAACAAAGGCGATGGGACTACGAGGAGAAGACTTAGTAGACTCCGTGAGGAGCGCCACTGGAAACAGCTTTGAAGACGAGAATGAAACAGAGCAGTGCGAGTGGAAAACTAGGTATCTAGCTCCTGAGAAGCCCAATGAAGGCGTTTGGGTACACTCCGAAGACAAAAAGTATATCCATGCCTACTCTTCAACCCTTGTGGTCCAGATACATTATGACATATAAAATAAGAAATTAAGGTAGTGCTAGGGATGCAAATAGCCCTATTCCACATGCTCGTGGACAAGTGGGGTCATCATTTATGTCCAAGGCGATGCACGGTGTCTAGGTAGATACCTAGGTATCTTAGTAGGTAGGTAGGTAGGTGGGTTAGTTACACCGCTTAGGAAAGAAACTAAATGTAATTACGTCACAATGGGGACAGCCCCCGCCTTTCCTTACGCGGTGGTGAGGGGCACACAGAAGGCTGCCCCAGGCTTGAAAGGACAATGAAACACCCCACCTTCCTCTGCTCTCCCCGGAGATGTGGCGGGATTTCCTCCATGCCATCGATGAGCTGCGCTACCGTTGGTGTGCTCTGCCTACCTGTGGCTTGCTCGACCTTACTGCTTCCTCCAGCCACTGCTTGCTGGGCATCGGCGATCGGAACCTGATTGGTGACTTTGAAGTCTCACTTCTTACCTGACGCTGAAAGCAGAGGCAGCTCGGCTTGGCAACTTTGAGTTGAGCAGTGGTCGGTTCCTTTACCGACGATAACAAATGCGCATACGAATTACTGCCCGTGTATTCAGACCGTGAGTTCTGCTGTTTGCATCTATTTGCTCCCCGCTTTTAGGTTCCTCTAACACACTTGGGCTGGACACGCAGTTAGATCAAAGTTGCATCCTCTGGTGGCTTAGTCCCTTTTCCCAGGTTCAAGTCCCGAAAGGCTGAGGTTCCAGGTTGACGTAAACCCGAAACTGTAATCCGTAGCCTTTGGAACCCCGGCGGCAGTGACAAGCTTAGAACCCCGCCTAACGCGCGCGACCTGTTTGAAACCGTCCTGGACCTCGCCTAACCGCCGAGACTCTGCTCACCTCATCATTGTCATCATCATTATTCTGCACATTGATCTTGAACCGCGTGGTCGCGACTGCTTGCTCAACTGCCCAACCTAACACCTACTCTTCACTCTGACCATCTAACTCCTTGCGGCACATCCATAGTTGCCTGGGCGACAGCAGCAGCACGACATTCGGCTCTGCTTTATCTGCCCAGCCGCCCACTGCCCACCGCCCAAGATGACAGGCACGCAATCGCCCATGATTTCGGTGCCTCTCAAGGCTACCAACGAGATTGACTGGATCACTCCGTTAAAGACTTACATCCGAGACACCTATGGCGACGACCCCGAGCGCTATTCTGAAGAGTGCGCCACCCTCAACCGGCTGAGGCAGGATATGAGGGGCGCCGGGAAGGATAGCACTGCCGGGAGGGATCTTCTATACCGTTACTATGCCCAGCTCGAATTCTTAGATCTTCGCTTCCCCATCGACGAACAACATATCCGGGTTTCATTTACTTGGTAAATACATCCATGCCTCGTCGCAACGGGGTGCCCCTCCCGTGGCTAGAAGTCAATGTACCGCAGCCCTCTCTAACTCTCTCTCGCTCTCTCTTTCGCAGGTATGATGCCTTCACGCATAAGGGGACGTCGCAGTATTCTTTGGCTTTCGAGAAGGCATCTATCATCTTCAATATCTCGGCCATCCTATCATGCCATGCCGCCAACCAGACACGAAGCCACGAGTCTGGGCTGAAGCAAGCCTACCACTCCTTCCAGGCTGCCGCCGGCATGTTCACCTATATAAATGAAAACTTCCTGCATGCCCCTTCCGCCGACTTGAGCAGAGATACCCTGAAGACCCTCATAAATATCATGCTGGCGCAAGCACAAGAGGTGTTTCTGGAAAAGCTTATCACAGACCAGAAGAAGATCGGGCTATTGGCCAAATTGGCGAGCCAGGCTGCTACCCTCTATGGTCAAGCACTCGAGGGTGTGCAAGAGAATGTCACAAAGGCGGTTTTCGAGAAAGTTTGGCTGTTAATGGTCCAGATCAAGTTCAAATTCATGAGCTCGCTTGCCCAGTACTACCAAGCTCTAGCCGACAATGACGCCAATTCACACGGCATGGCCATCGCCCGGCTCCAAGTCGCCGAGAGTCATATTCGTGAAGCCAACAAAATTGCAACCAATTTCCCAAGTTCTGTGCCTCCAAATTCGAATCTCACTGCAGAATGCGGGCCGATCCTCGCAGATATAACCAGGAGACATCTTGTTGCTGTTCAACAAAAGCTCAAGGAACTGACCAGGGAAAACGACCTCATCTATCATGATCCGGTCCCCAGCGAGGCCAGCGTGCCCCCCGTCGCAAAGCTACCTGCTGCAAAACCAATCCCAGTCAGCGAGCTTTATGCAGGCCAGGATATTCAGCGCATTACCGGCCCTGACCTGTTCGCAAAGATTGTGCCGCTGGCAGTAACGGAGTCGGCGAGTTTATACGACGAGGAAAAGGCAAAGCTTGTGAGAGCCGAGACGGAGAGAGTAGAGACAGACAATAGCGAGATGGCTGCTGCTCTGGATTATCTGCGGCTCCCCAATGCTTTAAACATCCTCAAGGGCGGATTTGACCAGGAGGTGCTGCCGGATGAAGATTTCCGCACTTGGTGTGTCGATGTTGCGGATCATGAAGATCCCTCCAAGATCTTTGAGTTTCTTCACGCTGAAAAGCAGGCAATTGTGGCGATCTTAGACCGAAGCACCAAGCAATTGGACACAGAAGAAAGTGTTTGTGAAAAGATGAGATCTAAGTATGACTCTGAGTGGACACAGCAGCCTAGTGCGCCACTTACCACCACGCTGAGAAGCGATATTCGAAACTACCGAGAAGCTTTAGAGGAGGCGGCCCGGAGCGATAGCCAGCTCGCTGCCAAACTTCGGCAAAACGAGAATGAGTTTGCTGAGATGCGCACAGCAGCCCAAACAGGAGAGATCGATGCGCTTTTCCAGCGTGCCGTGAGCAAAGCCCGGAAATCGAGCAATTCGACCAGTCCTGCTACAGAACCAAACTTGCTTGATGCAGACTTCGACGATGGCAGGCCCAGCGTTCTGGACCAAATTGCAAAGGTGGAAGATATCCTCAAGAAACTGAACCTTATCAAGAGAGAAAGGGTACAAGTACTCAAAGACCTTAAGGAAAAGGTGCGTATGACAGCAATACCTAGCGGCATGCCTACTTGGCTGGAGAGGAGAGCTGACATACATAGGCACACAATGATGACATATCACAAATTTTGATACTGAACAAAAAAGCCATCGCCAACTACGAGCAACAATTGTTCCAGCAAGAACTGGAGAAATATCGGCCTTATCAAACCCGTCTCGTGCAGGCAACTCATAAGCAGGCTTCTTTGTTGCGGGAGTTGACTATCACTTTCAATAACCTCCTTCAGGACAAGAGAGTCAGGGCAGAGCAGAGCAGGTATGAATCGTTCCAAAGATCGAGAGCTTTTGCCATCAACAAATACAAGAGAGCGTATCAGGAATTCTTGGATCTGGAAGCAGGTCTCCAGAGCGCGAAGACATGGTATAAGGAGATGAGGGAAACCGTGGAGAGCCTTGAGAAGAATGTTGAGTCGTTTGTGAACAACCGACGAGCAGAAGGGGCTCAGCTCTTGAATAAGATAGAACAGGAGCGTGCAAAGAGCAAAAGCGATCAGGCTGCGTTGGAGCAAGAGCGCCTGAAAGCCTTAATGGAGCGCATGTCATTAGAGCCGCCACCCACCTCTCTGCCAACAACTCGCCCAGTACCTGCTCCTTTGTCATTCTCAAGCACCGGCTATCCCAAGACGACCTATGCAACGCAATACCCGCTACCCAGCTCCCCCCCTCCGACACAAACCACAGTTCCACAGTCCTATCTCCAGCAGCCTCCTTCACAGACGGGGTTTACTTACAATCCCAGCTCCCACGGCCGCATCCCTGGTCCTGCCTCTCCCCCACCAACTCAAACTACTTTCAATATTGGACCTCCTCCCCGAGGACCTGCTTCTCCGCCGCCCACACAGACCACTTTCTCCCAACCTGGCTCTGGAATGTACAGCACGTATGGGAATCCACATTCGCAACCAAGTGTCGGCGGAGGATACACGATCCCGCCAAATTTCGTCCCTCCGCCGCCGCCGCCAGGTCCGCCACCTCTGGGCCCACAGCAAACAATCCATTATGGAAACGAACATTACCCTGCAGACCCGAACTCGACTCTTGGACGCCCAGGGTCAGCGCAGCAACATTTTCAAGGGCAGCAGGATCCATGGGCGGGGTTAAGCGCTTGGAAATGATATGTCAAGAAGGGGGGAGGGTCGGAATGGAAGGTTCCATAAAAGAGTGATTAAGTTATTTTGTAGAAGTTGACGGGCTTGAATGAGTGCGAAATTCCGTCGAAACAGTAGTTAGAGACGAGGTGCTCGAGCCTGGGAGAAGAGGAGAGAGTGAGATACACAACAGGCTTGGGAGTCTTGTCATTGGAGGATGCCTGGTATTAATGGTGAGAAGCCAAGTGATGCATCGGTTAGTTAGACCAAGGCTCACCACGTCCGTTATCATGATCATGATGGGGAGCGGATGTGATGGCGAGAATTGATATCAGTGACAACAATGCTTACCTCCCCTAGATCCAATTTAAGCACCGCTGATTTCAAAACTCCGTAAACATCATAGGTATGCCTGCTCCCTCCTTTGCCTCTTCAGTTTGTTTGACACTTTCCGTCGTCAGGATGCCTGAAGTGTCTATCTTTGAAAGCTTGTGGGTATTTGAGTCCTGTCTCGCTTCCTACTTGCCTTACGCACCTACCCAATCGAGGTCACTAGGTAGCATACTCCATTTTGTTTACGGGGGCCGGGGTTTACGGTCATTAGTATAAGAAATACCTGAGGTAGGGGCGTGTCAACTACGGAAAATACCTACCTACCTGGCGGGAAGCGGCTCCTCCCTCCCCTCTGTGCAGTGCGGGGAAATGTGGGGGTCCGGGAACCTACCTGTAGGAAGGAAACAAGGGAGCGGGAGCAACGCCGCAGCCTGCAGGTTGATAGAGTCCTTGAGCTCGTCATCCGGCACTTTCTTGCGGAATAGCGGTCCTCATGAGCACTCCACCCGATTGGGAGCTAGAACCCAGAATTTGTGGAAGAAGAATGGATATCTGGAAGTCGTCAACTACTCTTTAGCTGAATCACCTGCTGGCAGCGAGAGAACGAAGCCCAGTGGTGCTGATATGTTCCTACCTTTCCTCCAAGCTGATGGGAGATGTGGTTTTGGGTCGAGGTTGCATGGGCTAGGTTCACCATCGGGGAGAGTCCGGGCCCTGCTGCGTACTGCGGCCTATAACAACCGTCCTGGAACATAATACCGGAGTAACATTTAAGTCCCGAAGACCGGACGCCGTATTGTGGACAATCAACTTCGCCAACCATTGTTAGGTACACAATCCGTCTGCAACTACCTACATAACTTCTTTACTCAGACAACTGAAGCTTTCTAGTAAAAGCGCCCGTCACCGAAACACAACTGCCAGTCTGCCAAACCTGATATTTTACAACCGAGATGTCGTGGGATCGTGTGTTTGAACCCATTCCTGCCCTGCGCATCTTCTGACCGCTCAAGTTGAACTCGCGAGCACGCAATTACTGACATATATCGCGATTGATCGCAGGTCTGGTTCGGTTCGTGCCGGTGGGCAATGACAATAAGGTCTTGATCGGCGAGCCCGTTGATGCTGCTATCGATGTCGGCGCCGCGGTCCGCAACGGACAGGCAGTTCAAGTCAGAGTGTACAGCGGCAACTCTGTGCTGGATGCGGGCGAGCCGACGGGCGAGACAGTGACCATCGGCCGGATCCTCTCGCCGTTGACACAGAATGAAGTTGGTACCATTCGATGCATTGGGTTGAATGTGAGTTGTTGGCCTGTAAGAAGGGGAAAGGAGGAGACTGAACGAGCTGTTAACCGGCGTCTCTTGCTTATATCAGTACAAGAAACACGCGGAAGAAGCCAAAATGGCCATTCCGGAGATTCCAACTCTCTTTTTGTAAGGGAACCCCCCTTAGCCCGGATCATGCATCGTAAACGCTGATATGCCTTCCAACAATGCAGGAAGCCAGCCACCTCTCTTGCCGACCCCTGGCCTGCGCCCACAATTATCCCTAAGCATACGATCGCGACAGACTCGGCCGACTACGAAGCCGAACTGGCCGTGGTAATTGGCAAAGACGCAAAGAACGTGTCGGAGACCGAGGCCCTCGACTACGTGTTAGGCTATACGGCCAGCAACGATGTATCGAGCCGCGCAGCGCAATTTGCGCAGTCGCAATGGTGTTACTCGAAAGGCTTTGACGGTGCTTGCCCAATCGGCCCCGTGCTGGTGTCGAAAAAGCTGATCCCAGACGTTGGCGCGCTTAAGTTACGTGGGCTGAAGAATGGGAAGGTTGTGCAGGAAAGTCCGCTGACGTATGTGTTGATCTGGACTCATACCCTTTTTTGAGCATGCGCTGACAGCGACGAAGGGACTTGATCTTTTCTGTTCCGCAGATTGTTAGCTTTCTCTCCCAAGGTACAACTCTACCCAAAGGCACTGTCATTGTCACTGGCACCCCTGCCGGCGTTGGGTTTGCCCGCAAACCTCAGGAGCTTCTGCATGACGGCGACGAGTTTGTGGTCGAGATCCTACCATATATCGGAAGCCTGTACAATGTCTTCAAGAATGAGGAGTGAAAAAGAAAGGAAAGGCTTGCGTTTGTGTGACCTCTGTTATTGTATTTAATTGCTAGCCGGTTAACGTGAAGATGGGGTACGCATCCCAGGTTCGTGAACAGAGATTGTTAACCTAGGCAGGTGGTTGTTTACGCTAGCCACTAACCTGAGCGAAACGGAACTTATGTTGTACATTGTCCCCCACCCCACCTTCCCCTTCAAAACAAAAAAGCTGGACTTTTCTACCCATGGCATTTCTTAGCTTTGACTATTTCATTCAAGTATAGAAGGAAGATGCTCCTTAATATACTCCACGACTGCATCTGGACCCTTTTCGACCTGCAGTCCTTGAGGTAGAGAAAACGTCAAGAGATCTGGCACGATCTCCTTAGCAATTCCGACTATCTTTTGAGCTTCCTCCGGTGTCCACATGGATGCTGTGAACTGCTTTGGATTAGTCCTGTATGAGGCTACCAATAACTTTTCCTTTCCTGTTGAAGCAGAGGCTTCCAGAAACTCACCAAAAGGTTGGGCCGAACTCGCTCAACCGTTTCACGAACCTCGTCAATGCCTAATCCATAGATGACAAGCACTTAGCGGACAAAGGATTTAGTGTAAACAGGACCACCATGTACTACTTACTAGCTGCATTCGCCTCGTGGATGATGTCGTATCTGTCCTTGACGTCTTCCACTACGCGACCAATCAACCTCTTTGCTCGCTCCGGTGCTGTATTGACTGTCACAAGCCTCCAAGGGCCGGAAGGATGTTGTTGAGCCATAGTGATCTCAGGGCTAGGGTGCATTGACTTGGGTGCGGATTACTCAAAAAGGCAAAACGAGCTTAAAAACATTGAATCCTGGAATTAGGAGAGACTTCGGGTCAATAAGTCGATATGGATGGAAAATCATCTTGTATTCAAGCTTTATTCCTTCGGCTTCGAGGGTAGGTAGCTTACATAGATAAGCAATTTATATCAGACATGCATCAACCGCTATGAGTCGCGGCAGAATGAATCTCGGGTCTTCCTATCATAATCTGGTATCCATCTCCGGTGTCAAAACTGCCTAGGTTGCTCAGACGCCATTGGAAACCCTACGTACTTCATGTCGCCGCCGCGGCAACGCAACAACGACGGGAAGCACGTCTTGGGCTCTTGGCGGTCAACGAGGGCAATGGTTTCCCCGAGGCCATTGGTAAGGACTGCACAAGTTAAACTGAGAAGACATAGTGAAATGAGGGCCCCCTGGTGACCAGCGCCGAACTTCAACACCGAACGGGGTTGAAGTTTGTTTGCTGTTGGCTGGCAAGGTGGAAACGGAAACAAAAGTGTGTGCCGGAACAGAGAGAGGAAGGGGAACCCCAAGTCTCCAGACGCTGGGGAAACAGATGCGGCATGTATGGTTAGGGTTCGGGTTAGCCAATGTTGGGTCAACTGCGTTGGAGAATCTACCACACACTGCGATGCATCTCTAATCTCCCACCGTGCCTCTCCCCGAAAGACCGATATGATACTGATTATCTCATGGCAGCCAACCGGGCTGGGCGTTGCTAACATGTAATCACAGTTATGAATTGGATGGCATACTACAGCGCGCAGGCTTCGCGCGATGTCTTTTGTACAATGCTGAGCAGACTGCTAGAGCCAAGGATTGGCAGCCTTCCATGGAAGCTGCTGCTTTCCGATTACCTTCCGACTTTCCTTTAATATTTTTTTTTTTTTTTT
>Ga0065720_1004635_pt2 | contig 13588 bp, 7 predicted proteins | sample Thericmetagenome_FD_59107 | JGI IMG/M metagenome (GOLD analysis project Ga0065720, IMG submission 59107) | Thermophilic microbial communities from the Joint Bioenergy Institute, California, USA of rice/straw/compost enrichment - eDNA_2 v2... | ecosystem: Engineered > Solid waste > Grass >... | reverse complement strand
TAGTATTTCAGATTTTTTTTGGAACATATCCTATAAATATACATTTTTAGGGTGGTGATATATTTGCTGAATTCAATTTTGATCAAATACAAAGTTATTTATTTTTTGTTTTGACTCTTTTCCTTGGATTAATTAGTCTCTAAGATGTAATATTCTTCATGTTATGCTTCTTGATATGGCCGAATCCAATCCTACTCTCAGATGTCTTCAATTGTATCCAGGATCTGAAATACAATTTTCACTCACAAACGCTCTCCTGTTTGAGCAGTAGAATGCTCAATTATAAAAGGAGAGCAGAAAATCATTCTAACCAATTGTACAAACCTATTTTAACATTGAGGAAGGGATAGTGAGATTAATTGCTATTCCAGCTCTAATTTGAGGATAAAAAACCCGAATATCTCATCATAAAGAGAAGTTTTATTTTGGAAACTAGCATCGTCTCTCTCCATTTATTCGTATAGTCCTTATTGTTCCACAATTCAAGAAAGTAACAACTTATCAAGGTAGAAAACCTGGAAATCAAAGAATATCCAACAAATGTCTAAAACTCCCTAAGCGTTAGGTTTTGAAATAAGAATATAGGCTGTGACTTGGCCCCTTGGCATGTTAAACCCATATTCAATCAAATATCTAATTCCCAAGGCCACAGACCTTGAAAACTTTAGTTTTCTATTGAAATTCGAACACCTGATCTGGAATACTGATCTCGAGATCGATATTTAATTTGAGCAAAAATTTGTGGAAAAAAATGAGATCGGTACTTGATCTGCAGAATAAGTACCGATCTAACGAAAAATCAAGTTAGAATAAGTACCGATCTGAAATACTTAATTTCAATGAGTTCTTCATTGATTTCAAAGATTTCATTCTGGCTTGCCTATTCACAAAATCACAGGAACTACCTCTACGAACCTGAATATCCGAATTTACTTCTTAATTCTAGGCTCAAATTGTCAAGTAAATGAAAATATGTGGGACTTCCTGTCTTATATTGACTTTAATAGACAACAATACAGACTTTTTGTAGCCACAGTAAGTTCGGGTTCCCTGAATCCAATACAAAAGAAAAGCTCAGAGGCCGAGATGAATATTTTTCTTGTATACAGATTAGACTCATTAATTTTGAAATTTCTATTCTATTTTTTTTTTTACCCAAAATAATCAAATTCGAATGTGTATTTTCTGCTTTACAGGAAGATATGCAAACTTAGCCTGATTAGTTAATTCTACTAAGACTGATTACCACACTAGAAACCAGCAATCATAATCGTATGGTTTAATATAAGAACTTAAAATGTCTGGCAAAGAAGAGAAAGTTGAAATCTTGGCTCCTAAGCGGGTATTGATAAGAAAAACTGGTTAGTTATGCCTTAAGGAATCCACTAAGTTTAATTTGTAATTTCTAATCCAATAAATTACAACTCAAATGAATGCTGCCGCACATCTAACAGAAAAGTTGCTAAAGATTCCTGCCCGCCTAGAGAAAGCATTCCCTAATGACATAGGATACTTCTACAACATCCTCTCTCAATTCTTCTATTCCACTTTCCAGCTAATGATCAAGACTTTACCTACAGTTCCAAGTTTTCAATTAGGTTGGTTTAGATCCACATTTCTTATGCTATCCGCATATTCTGTATTCAGGATGAGAGGCCAATCAGTTCCAGTCAAATCCCCGAAAGTAAACACCATCTTATTATTGAGAGGACTCACAGGGTTTCTATCAAACGCACTCCTCTTCTATGGACTTCGTTATGCGCCTTTAGGAGAGGGAATAGTCGTCATGGAGATGTACCCTGCGATAGCAGCCCTATTGAGCGTGTTTCTCTTGGGAGAAAAGTATACTCTGACGCAGTTTTTGTATACAATATTTTGCATTGCAGGAGCAGCTCTCATTATCAAGCCAGGCTTTCTATTTCCGGCTGATGAATTGACCACCCCAGACGCAGCAAGGTATATTGGCCTGATAAGTATCTTTGGAAGTGCATTCACTGTGGCTCTATCAGTTGTCATAGTGAGGAAGCAGGCTCTTTCCAAAGTCGATACTCTAACAGGAATGTTCTATACAGGATTCGTACAAATGGCCCTGTTTCCAGTTGCTATGCTCTTCCAAGGGGCTAAAGCGGTTACTCTAGTAGAATTTGGGAAAATGATGGTACTTGGAGTCCTGGGAATGATCGCTCAATATATGTTTAATCATTCACTTCACTTTGGAGATGCTAGTAAAATATCTCTTATGGGCTATTCTGAAATGATCTTTGGGTATCTTTTGGATATTGTCGTGCTAGGAACCCAGCCCGACATGTTCAGTATTATTGGGTCTATTATGATATTCTCCTGTGTTTTTGTCCAAATGTATGATTTGTCAAAGAAGCGTAAATAAGGGAACCCGCTTTGAATGCTATTTATCTCAACCTGTATTCTATAATTGCTCGTATGGGTAATTCATTCTCTGTACAATTAAACAATCACAATTATAAGTCTAAAAAGAGAAGAATTTGGTTTCAAAGTTTTTATTTAATTGCTACTACAAGGATGGGTACTTATGCAGATATGCAATTACCATTTAGCAACATCAACTTCAATAAATCCATTTATATTTTCAAATCTGGTTTTCTTTCCTTGTTCATTGCTAACAAATCCAGAGAAGGTTCCGAAGACGGTTCTAATCTGAGACTTGAAGACGAAGAGAGAGAAAGAGGAGGTTTGCATTTGCTTAGGGGTGAATTCAATATGACATTCGCTGAAAGGAAGGGCTTTTCCAACACAGTCGAAAGTCCAGGTGCTGTTAGGGTTGCTGTAGTTATATTTAGGCTCAACATAGTTCAACTTATACATAAATCTTTCAACATGGAAAGAGTCTTCAGTGGCTTGCTCCCTAGTTCCATTATGAGCATATCCTCCTCCCAAATTAAGACTGAATCTCTTTCCAGTTTCGAGATGTCCTTGTGCTCTGGCTTGCCAGTAGTGGGTGTTGTAAGGCCAGACTCCTCTAGCCCAGTTATATCCAGAGGCTGCGTTGCTATAGTTAAGTGGGTATTCATTTCCATCGATCTTGACGATTCCCTCGACAGGGATGTTGGGATATTTGAAGTTGTAAAGGAAATAAGTCTTGTCAGTGTCCAAAGGAGCAACAACACCAATACCTTCGTGGTTGGAGGTAATATTCCAGAGCAAATTGACATAAAGGTTGTCGGCAGGGGAACTGATGGTGATGTTTCTTTGGTGATATTTAGCAGTGACCTTGTTATCAATGTTGTGGATTTCGAACTTGAAGTCGCCTTGTTCGAAGATAATGTCATCTTGGGTGCTGTTGAACATTCTATAGGAAGTTTGAGACATTCTTGGGGTCATGAAGGGGAGGATGTTCTTCTCGAAGGTCTTAGAAATGCCTTTTTTATAGTCATAGAAGTTGATATGGATTCTTCCAAGGACAACCATGTCAGAGATGGAAGCAGAGAGATAGAACTCATCAGTAGCAACGTCGACGATATCCCACTTCTTCATTCTTAGTTTCTGGTAGGTGCTTAAGCTACTCTCAGTGAGGAGAAGGACTGGTGTTTTCAAATATCCATATTCATTTGGAGTTCCATTGTTATTAAGCAACATAGCAACCCTTCTGATTTCGTTTTGGTTAATTCCAGGGTTTGTGGGGAATTGCTGGGGAGGTTCCAAGATCATATTGCCATAGAAATAGGCAATAGTGATGATGGCTGGAATGATGATAGCTCTTACCAAATAGCTCATATCTTAAATAAATTTTATTAATTCTGAGGCAATAAAGTTTAAGAAGTGAATGCTTGATAATTATTCCATCCTTTTTTGCAATAAAAATATTAAATCTTTCTCTTAACTTTAGGCATCTTAATCGTCGTTGGTTGAACAATATCCAGCTCCAATGCCGCCTCTGGCTTATTCTTCTATACCGAGTTTCAGGCCTCAATAATTTGAATTATCAACACGTGTACTTGCCCATGACTAATTTGAACCCGACCATATTTCAAATTTTTACAGTATTTTGTGTTTTTCTTTCTGAGAAACATATTTCACTAACGAATCCCTAATTCGATCTAAATGTTAAACCCTTTTTTCTGCAAAATATCTTATTACTCTAAAACTTAAATATGAATTCGACTCTTTCTCATTCTCACTATATCCCCCAAACTCCCACCCTAGCCCTAAGAATGTAACCCCTAATTTCCCCAATAATCAACATTAGCTTCTTTCGCGAGAAAGATGAGCTTAAAATATTGAAAAAACGAGGAAAACTCCACAAATTTACAGATCTCACACTTCAATTTGACCGAGATCGCTCCAAATTCGGCAATTCATACCAATGGGAAACCGCTAAAACTAAAGTCATGCGTTCCCTCTCTCACCTTTCTGTCACAAGAAAGATCAAGCGATTCATATACTATCAGTAAAAAGCTCTCTTTCTAAGCCTAATCTTTCAGCGAGAAACAACGTTTAGCAAATGGGACTGAGTTTCTCTACATCGCCCAGACCATCAAAAAGATGAACTGTGTTCGCTATGTGAATATTAATCTAGAAGGGTAATTCTCCTTCAAAATTTAGACCTTTGTATAGGGCCTCAGTTCTTAACCAGCACGTGAATCAATGTATATTCAAACCCTTGGCCAACCTGGGAAAGCTGAATAGCATGTCTCTGAATTTTTGTGAGTATTCTTCTCTAAAAATTTACGTAAACTTTTAGAAACTACGAAATGACTGACGCTGGCATTGCTACTCTCTCTCGCAACTTCAAAAAGATCAAAAATTTGGAGACAATATATCTCAATCTTTTGGGGTAAGGATTGTGCATTTACTCTAACTTACAGCTGCAAAATAAATGGAACGGGAATAAGTTCAATGCTGAACAACATTAGAAGAAATTCCCTGACGAAACTCAAAGTCCAAGCTGGACCGTACCCTGTCTTGTATAATTCTAAGTGGTAGACTTGAATTTCCTCACTACTCTGCATTTACGGATGCTGGCCTAATCTCAGCTTCAAAAAGTCTGACCAAGATGCAGAAGTTAACCAGCCTGGATTTCAGCATCCTTTGGTGTCACAAAGTTACAGACAAAGGAATGGCCCACTTTGCTTCATGCTTGCCTTTGATTCCTTGTCTAAGCAACATTTCCTTCCAAATGTCTAGGTTTTAGCCATTTGACTATTTTTCCTAATTTTTAGATGTATTGTTACAGATAACAGCGCTCTAGAATTCTCTCGAAACCTGGCTAAACTATATAATCTCAGAGTTATTTACTTCAGTGCCAGAGAGTATAATATATGGGGAAATTTATTGATATTTCCAGATGTGCTAGAATTACCAACAAGGGGGTCACTTCAATTTTTAAGGCTCTTGAGAATCTCAAGAATCTAAAAGAATGTCATTTAGACTTCGATAGGTATAAAGGATCTTAATCTTGTCATTGCTTAGATCAAATTTCAATGATGAAGGCTTAAATGAGCTAAGTTTGGCCTTGCAAAAGTTCAGGCATATAAATTCATTTTCCTTAAGCATCGATAGGTAAAGAGAAACTCTTCTTGCTAATGTATAGATGCGAAGTAATCTCGGATGAGGGGCTCATCGAGCTCGCCGAAGGGATTAAGCATATGAATTTATTAAAGAAACTCAGCCTCAATTTTAGAGAGTATCTTTCATTGGTTTCGCTAATTTCTAGCTGCCGTGGTATTTCAGATAAGGGTGTACTGGCCATTGGGGCTGCCATTCCAGGGCTACCTAATCTGAAGATAGTTGAAATCAATCTAAGATGGTAGTGAAATAGATTTGGTTGGTTGATTGAATTGTAGGTGTGAGAATATCAAACAGGAGACTGTGGACCTGGTGGAGCAAGAGCTCTCAAGGAACACAAAATTGGAGAGCTTTGCTATTTATCATCCAATGGATGTCGTAAAGATTGAATAGATACTCAAAAATTTTCAGTTTTGCCAAAGTTAAGTTGAAGAATTACATACTAGTTCTTTTACTCTTATACTGCAAAATACTTAATGTACAGAAATAAATGTTTATATAAGACTGATTGAATCCTCACAAAATGAACAATTTTCCTCTTGTAGAGAAATATCGATAATATTATTATCTGAATAGGTGACATCATAGTGATCCCACCTAAAGTGCTTAAAGTCAATAGTAAAGGATCTTCTGAAGGCCTTTAAACCTTCCTTACCCATATAAAAGTTTTTGAAGAGGGTCCCAATATTTAAGCAGAACATAGCAGTGTACATGTCATTCTTGCCAAGGGTCTTTATTCTTGTTCTTAAAGCTTTGTTGTAGTAGATTAACGCCTCCCTTCCCTTCTGAGTAATTAAGTAGGTAAAGCCAATATTGTTGTAGACGATTGAAACATGGGGGTGGTCCTCTCCAAAATATTTTATATACACTTCTAGAGTCTTTTGATAGTTCTCTAGTGTGTGCTCATATTTTCCCTGGTAATGATAGACCAGTCCAATATTATTGTAATTTTTGGCCATATCCAGGGTTTCCTCTCGGAAATATAATTGTCTTATCCTCAAGGCTTTATGTAAATGCTCCAGGGATGTCGAGTAGCTGCTCTGCTTAAGATATACTATGCCCAAATTATTATGTATCTTTGCCAACTCAGGATGATCCTTTCTATAAAACTTCAGGCACATTGCCAAACCTTGTGTAATTTTATCTAAAGCCTGGCGGAATTTCCCAGATGTCTTATACACAAATCCAACATTGTTAATACAGATCCCAAGAACGGGATGCTCCCCTCTAAGATGGTATATTAATCTATAGGCTTCATTGCTCAGATCTAATGCCTCAGTATAATTTCCTTGGTCATGATGCACTGCTCCTAAATTGCACATTATTATTCCGATTTCAAAACTAGTCAAGCCATCATTTAACGACTTTATATTAAAAGCCTTTTGAAAATAAGTTAAAGCTTCTTCGTATTTTCCCAGATTGAAATAAACCACTCCAATGTTATTATAACTATCTGCAATTTGATTGTCATTCCCTCCCAAAAATCGTTCTCGAAATGAGATGACTTCTTTATGATATTCCAAAGCCAAGTCATGATTTCCAGCATTGTCATATGCAATAGCTAAATAACTCAGTATATTGTAAATCAATGGGCTATCATTGTTTAAGTACTTGTTCCTAATCCTCAGGGCTCTATTCAGAATATCTATGGCTTCATAATAATTCCCCAAAGCGTCATATATCAGCCCAATATTAGCCTGTATTGTAGCAATAATTAAATTTTCTTCTCCGTAATATCTCGTTGCTGTCATAAGAAGGCTCTCTGACACTTCCAAAGCTTCCGAGAACTTGGCTGTGTCGAAGAGAGACTGACACTCAGTATTGAGGGCTTTTAGCCTGTCAACTATATTGTCTGATTCTGCATTAGAAATTTTCCCTTCAAGAAATAGAGAGTTATTAAGAGCATTTGGACCAATATGCCTGGATAAATGATTATTTCCTAAAATGCCTGGAAACTCTTCTACCTTGTTACTGTGACTTGAAATTTCTTCAATCGGCTCGAGGCATTTTATAGAAGATAAGATCATAAATTTGAATAAAGAAAATTTTATTACACTGAATAAGTTACTCCCAGAAAGACTTTTTGTTTCCTCGAGTAAATTATTTATGACAGTATTATATCCAACTTCTAATCATAATGTCTCCTCTTCATTACTTCAATTAAGCATGTATTCACAACAACTTAAATAAAAAAGGCTTAAATTTAANTNTTNNGGTATCTNGAGAACCATTATCTAAATTCACCCAAAATTCAATATAGTACTATAAGAGCCCCTCCTGTTACAATAGGGTTAAATGTTTTGGTATCTTATTGGAATCTTAGTCCTTGCCTTTCTCATTTTCTTTTTCTACATGGGTTTCCACAAGCAAGTGGTCATCTATGAGAAAACCCTTGATCCTATGTATTTTGTTTACCGAGAATATCTTGGATCCTACAGAGAAATTGGAGCTGAATTCGATAAAATTGTAAGAGACTCAAAATCCTGTAGAGCAAAGGACTTCATCATTGGAGGAATCTACTATGATAATCCTGATGTCGTTTCGGACCATTCCAAGGAGCGTTCTGCCATTGGACTCTTCATAAACTCCTCAGAAAGAGACAAAGCAGAGGAATTTGTGAGAATATTCAAGCAATATCAGCTGGCAGACATCCCCAGTATAAAGGTGAGAATCACCAGCAGGTTCCCATTCAAGAATATCTTAAGCTTCGTCTGGATGAGAGTCTCCATATATCCATCTCTATATGATGAAACTGTAATAAAGGAGATCTGTCCCAACCTCAGTCCTTTCTTAATAGAATTTTATCCTTACACTAAGTCCGAAGGTCGCAGCATAATAAGTGCTGTTCCCTATGAGGCTTATATGAAATATTTGGTATTTACAAAAGCTGAACAACCTCCGACTCTGGCAGACAAAAAGAATAACTAAATTGGATGCTTGTTTGTCTTTTTGAAGTATCATAATTCTTGTTAGTTCTTCAATTTGAATAGTTTTATTGGCAATATTCTTGAAAGATCTTTATATTTCATACTAAAATTTGTTTCGAAAAGATCTATTCTTAATCAAAATATCGATATTTGAGGTTAGAATATAACAGATGGCCATTCTCTTTGATTAGAAGGTTAGCCTAACATTTGTATTTATTTTATATATTTTGAGAAATTAGTTTTTCAACAAAATTTAAGAATTGTAAACATCTTAATTGCTTCAAGTCTCAGTCTCTTTAGTGATACTCTATAACCAATATAACTCTAATATTGTATACAGTTGTCTACGAGAATCTTTAAAATATTTAAAGATTAGGTCAACGGATATATAAGATGTTATTGCGGGAACAATTCTGAAATTCGATAAATATAATTTAAAAGCTTCTGATGTTTCTCCGTAAGGGAATCTCGCTCTTCAGGCCCTTTCTTAATTTGAGGGCATTCTCGACACAGGCAAAGTACTTATTCTCTTATTCCTTATCATCCTCTTGTAGATCAATCTCATTGGAAGAATTTATCCAAAAAAAGAAGCAAAAATCAAAGAAAATTGAATTTGTCGAGGATCATGTAACAACCGAAAAGAAGTTTGTCCTTGGAAATGGAGTCATCGATGCTCCTTCCATAAAAATCTCCTCCTGGAACATCAATGGTCTACGATCTGTGATAAGAAGCAAATCTTTAGAGGAATATATAAAATCTCACAGCCCTGACATCCTTTGCCTCAATGAAATCAAAATCACTAGTGACCAGGTCCATCTAGAAGAAAATCTGAGCTGGATACCCCAGGACTACGTCTACTATTTCAACTGCTGCAGGTTTAAAAAAAGCATATATGGAACAGCCATCATCTCAAAATATCGTCCTATAGATGTCAAATACGGCTTTGGGCTTGAATACTACGACAAGGAGGGAAGAGTAATAACAGCAGAATATGAGAATTTCTTTTTAGTAGCCTGCTACGCACCTAATCAACAGTCCAAAGATCCCATTAGGCTGGCCTATAGAAACACCCAATGGGATCCACATTTGAGACTATACCTCAATAACTTAAAGAAGAAAAAGAGTGTAATTGTCTGCGGCGATCTGAATGTTCCTATTGATGATAGGGATATACATAGCCATGAGGTCCTATGGAAACATTATGGGCATTTTCAACAGGAAAGAATCAACATGATGAGGCTAATGGAGACTGGGTTTGTGGATCCATTTAGGCAATTGTACCCACATACAAGGAAGTATACTTGCTGGGGGCATAATGTTGATAGGCAATCTTCAAACAAAGGGGCTCGTTTTGATTACTTTATCATCAGCAATGATCTAATGCCAGCTGTCAAGGACTCAGTAATTACGGATGAAGTGCATGGAAGCGACCATTGTCCTGTGGAATTAATCATTGATCCTAATATGAAAAAACATGAGTAATAAAGTGAGTCTTTTTACTTATTTTGTTGATATTTTCTAATTAATTTGTACTTTCAATTAACATTTTTATGAAATTGAGTAACAGTTTATCCATGAAAAACAACGAAAAATCTACTTAGTAATGGAAATGACAATATCGTCCATGCTTTGCTTGATTAACTTACAATCATTATTTTATTTTTCTCACCTTTGGGCTAACTATTGGTTCTGAATCTCCTATTTCTTGTTAAGGAAAAGCTGTTTCCGCCCTAAAAACTCGTGACCCTAAGAGATCGCCATTGTTTTCTTACTATAATTGTGAAGGACTTATAGAAGCTTGTATAAACCTGTCAGTTAGAGGTGGGAGCTTATAATTAATGTTCCTTTTGTTAAGATCATTTTCTTTCAGAGATTTTCGAAACTAAACATCATAGTCGAGATACCGTTCTAAGATAAGGTTTTTATATCATCCCTTCTGCCTAAGCAACCAAGTATGAAATTCTCTATAACTCACAACTTAAGAAACCAGGATGTTTAACATTTTAGCAGGCAAACACTGAGAATAATTGGTCTGAGCAAGTGGGGCCTAATGATTATTGTGTGGAAGTTCATTGCAAGGAGTCAAAATTACACAAGATAGTCAACAGAATGGAACAGAACGTCAAAAAAAGCAAAATCACATAAGTTTATAAATTCCTGGTCTATTATGGTGCCTATGCTATTGGAAATCGAAGGACATATAGGTAATTTTACTGTGTGAACATACAATCAAATAAAATTGTATTGAAAAGGCCATCGTTTCAATAAATTTTGTTATAATTCAAAATAGCTGATCTCTTCTATTTTCATAGTTTGGAGATTGGAAGAACCAAACTTGTGTGGCAGCTCTTATTGTAATTCAAAAAAACATGAACTTTGTAATTGGAAAGGATGGCATTTGAGGCTCTAAAGGCTTTTGTTATAGACTGTATAATAAGATCTAACCAACAAAAATAAATATCAATATATCGAATAAATTTATTTCAAATTATAATCACCTGTAATATCCTGCAATAAGATTCAATAAATTTATGAGTCCTTAATAAATTTTATAGGGTTAGACTGCCAACTTAAAAGCCTGGTAATGCTCACAACAAAAATAACATCTAAATGAAAGTTTATCATTGTTTTAGGCCCCTTACAGGAGCAAGCCTTCGCTCAAACCCACCAAGAACTCACTTTCCTCTGGAATTCATGGAAACAAACCCATGGAAAAGAATATGAGAGTGTTGTCGTCGAAGCTCCAAGATTTGCGATCTTTGTACAAAACTTTAAGTTTATCAAAGAATGGAACAAAGCTTGACATTCTTCCACTTTAGCTTTGAACCAATCCTCTGATTTGCCTTCTGAAGAATTTGGAGCCATGTATGCCAACACTTTTGCCTATCCCTGATGCTGCTGAAGAAATGGATATCGAAATCAACAGCATCGCTAGCAAGCTTGCTGATACTCCCACTCACTGGGATTGGAGAGATAAGGGCGCTGCCACCCTGTCAAGAACCAAGGACCATGTGGGTCATGCTGGGCTTTCGCTACTGTTGCTACTATTGAAAGTCTTTACATTATCAATGGAAACTTACAGACCCTCTTCTCTGAGCAACAAATCGTTGACTGTGACAAGGCTGACTTCGGTTGTCAAGGAGGGCGGCCTTACAACGCAATTACCTACGTTGAACAAAATGGTCTTGAAACCGAATCTGACTATCCTTACACTGCTAAAAACGGAGTTTGTCAATACGATTCTTCCAAGGCTATTAAGGGACTCACCAGTGGATATGCCTACGTCACTCCCAGAAACCCTGATGCCCTCAAGGCTGCCATCTACCAACAACCAGTCATCCTCCTCGTCGAAGCTGACCAAAGTGCCTTCTAATTCTACTCATCTGGTGTTATTACTGCTTGATGTGGCGCTTTCTTGAATCACGCTGTTATTGGTGTTGGTTATGGTAATGTTAGTGGACAAGATGCCATCATTGTCATGGGGTACCACCTGGGGTGATAAAGGGTATGTTTACATTTCATCCAGCACTGACTACAACCCTGGATTGGGTGCTTGCGGTGTCCTCGTCCAACCTCAATGTCCTAAATCCCCTTAAATAGCTACGTACGTAACCTTGATATTTTATCTTATCCAATTCGTAAGATAGATCCTTTATCAAAGTTAAGTAACTAAGTACTACTTCTGAAATTACCTTAGCAGACCTAGTATCCTAGAGAAGTGAGAGTTTCACCTTATCTAGCTTTTTCTCGCAAAACATGAAAATAAGAATGCCTCAATTATTTTCTCAGACTGAAAAAATCTCTCAGCCACTACTCGCATACAAAGCGTGTAACACTCAGTTGAACTTAACATGAGTGTGTGTTCTATCCACTTCATCAATGTACTCTACTAACTTTTAATAGATAGTCTTAATTGTTAGGTTTCAATGTTGGGCTTATATGAAGCTTGAAAAAGAGTTGAGCTAATTTAGAGAGGCAGACAAATTAGCTACTTTGCAAGCAAAAACATTGAGGCCATCTTCAATGGAAAAAAATTAAAGGACAGATTAAGGCGGAATTTTTTCCAATTCAAATTCTTATGCTGTGCAAGAAAACCCAACGGATAAAAGAATAAACCGATTGCGACCAAGAGATCTTAACTAAGGCTTCATGACAAGGTGATCTTAGAAAGGTGGATGAAAGATCTTCTCTGGGAAAAATATATAATTTTTACAAAGTCACAAACCTCCCTATAAAAAGTCTTGCAAAGAAGAAATGAAGGAGAAGAGTGGCTAATTTGTCTCTGCTCATCCTATTTTTATCCCTTCTCTCTAAATCAAGTTTCCATAATGATTCAAATCCCTAATATTCCAATCACTACTCAAGTCGAAGAAGGTGGGTCCTTGAAAAAGAATTCGAACTAAAATTGTGCGAAATCTATAATGGTTTTAAGTCCACTATTAAACAAAGAATCTATGTCTCAACTCCTTGTTAATTTTGCTGATTCCTTGCAAGGTTTTCTTTGTGACTTAGTCACAACTACAAACTACACCAAAATTCAAACAAACCATTCTTTTAAACTGCCCATGCGATCCAATGCATCAAGGAACTGGAGGTAGTGTGATATCTATGGCCTTCTACTTTATAAATCTTTTTTAAAAATACTCATATCTTCAATAAAATTATATATGGCAAGTTTTATATGCTGCTCACAAAAGATTCATGTTTGAAAGAAAAAAGTGCTAAACCGAGCTGGGGCTTAGGACTTTGATTCGAAAAATGTAGGCCTTATATGATGAGGGCTAATATTTTGGATGATTTTTTGGTCTCAGATAAAGCAATTTTATTGCAATCTGATCAAATTTATACTGAATCCTGAGTATTGATACTGGCAATAAATTTTATATCTGGATATAATTACCGACCAATAAAGGCAATAAGAACATGAGTGTCAATAAAATTTTATTGGATTGAAATTTGAGCTTAAATACTTTCAAATATCTGAAAAATAATTAACAAAATATCTTTCAAATGAAAGCCTTCATCATTGCTTTAGTTCTCGTTGCTGGAACTTTCGCTCAAACCACCGAGGAAGTTAACTTCCTTTGGACCTCTTGGAAGCAAGCTCACAACAAGGAATA
>Ga0065720_1020613_pt1 | contig 13591 bp, 7 predicted proteins | sample Thericmetagenome_FD_59107 | JGI IMG/M metagenome (GOLD analysis project Ga0065720, IMG submission 59107) | Thermophilic microbial communities from the Joint Bioenergy Institute, California, USA of rice/straw/compost enrichment - eDNA_2 v2... | ecosystem: Engineered > Solid waste > Grass >... | reverse complement strand
GGCCCGGGCCCAGGCCGATCAACTGTCATGGTCTAGCGAATCGTCTTTTTTCTTTTCCGCGATTTCAACTTCAACTTCCCCTTTCATTACCAGTCTTCATTCTTCTTGCCATATCCTCCGCTCATCTCCCTCCGCGCCGCTCCCAGAACCTCGGCTCTCCCAACAGCCCGCGAAAATAGCTCACCGTCGCCATGGCAAGCGTTAACCATCTCAGCAGATCTGCAGCAGCCCAGGACGACAACGGGGGAGATCATATCAGCGGTTATGAGTCACCGCGCTCCGGAGTTGCGACACCCAAGCCAGACCCTCACGACCGACGAGTGCCCGGCATCATGAGCTACTTCAGCCAGGTTCGTGCAAGCTCTCTTCAGCGCTTCATGCCCGCTTCTCTCAGATTCGGGGGGCAGCAATCTGCGACTGCTTCCAAGCCTGCCACTCCTTCGGCGGAGACGCAAGCGCAAGCGCAGGCTCAGCCGAAGCAGCCAAAGAACCTTGCTCCAGCAGAGTTACCTCTTACTCCCGAAGAACCCGAGGATCCGGAGTCGTGGACTGGTTCGTTAGACGACGGGCCGCCTCTCCTGCCTCATGAGATGGTGGGGCTCGCCGCCGAACCGTCGCCTCGGGAAAACACCCGCCTGCCCCGTTATCCAACTCCTCCAGTCTCGCAGCGGTCGTCGCTGCGCAACCTCCAGCAGGAAAATGCCTCTGGCGGCAAGAAGTCGAGCAGTGGCACCCCGCCCGATTCTCGGCCATCCAGTCTGCGCCATCTGAGCATCTCGGATGGCAGCAAGGCCGCAGTAAGGGGTCTGTCAATGCTTGCGAGTGCTCCTCTGACGACCACCGTCAATGGCGCCACAGTCTCTGCCAGCCATCTGTCAAATCCTGCCGGCGGTGCCTCTACTGTCCCGAATTCTCCAACCCGGGAGCGTTCTCCTTCTGCTCACGGCCATCTTTCGTCTAAGTCAGCCTCTATGATACAACTCAAGAAGCTAACAGATATGGCGGCCAAAAAGAGCGGCACATCAACCCCAACGCGCTCCTCTTCAACAGCTCAACCCTTCCACCACGAAGGGGATGCCTCTTCGGCACAAGGCAACGGCGACCGTATTGACCGTACAGCGACAAACACCCCGACACCACAGGGCGCACGCGCCCCCGCTGCGAAAGGGAAGCTCAAAATTAAGGTCTCAGAGGCCAGAGGGCTTCGGCGCTGTTTGGACCCTTATGTCATCGTAGTCTTCCAGCGAAACGAGCTCATCTCGAGTGGCCCCCGGAATCCCGACGATGACGACGATACGGCCTTCTCATCTTCAGGCGGTATTCCCATTCAACGCCAAGGCAGTGACTCTGGTCGGCCCATGGCCATCCCAATGAGGAGCAGGCAGAGCAGCCATACCGGCTCGAGCGACCGCAGCACTCCGCTCAATCGCAATGCGCCCCGAACTTACACAAATCCCAAGTGGGATGCAGAAGCAACCTTGTCAGTTCGCTCCGTATTCTCTTGACGTTTTGATTTCATTCTCCGTAGTGACTGACGTTCACGCAGTGATGTCGTTGACCTAGATATGATGGTTGACATATCAGTTTACGGCAAGAGCCAGAATGGTGAAATCTTCCTCGGTCATGTTGACTTCAAGGCAGTGCCCTCGGAAAAGTCCCCTGTCCGGGGCTGGTTCCCGTTAAAGGGACATGTAGACACCAAGGCAGAAAATGCGCCGACGGGCGAGATCTACGTTGAAGCCTTTTATCAGCGGGCTGAGCGCAGGCATTTCGGTCCCGAGGATTTCCAAATTCTTCGGCTTATTGGCAAAGGCACCTTCGGTCAGGTGTATCAAGTTCGGAAGAAGGACACTGGGCGCATTTACGCCATGAAAGTGCTCTCGAAGAAGGTCATCGTACAGAAGAAGGAGGTCGCGCATACGGTCGGCGAGCGCAACATTTTGGTTCGGACCACCATGGCCGAATCTCCTTTCATCGTCAGCCTCAAATTCTCCTTCCAGACTCCTTCTGACCTGTACTTGGTGACCGACTACATGTCCGGAGGTGAACTCTTCTGGCACCTGCAAAAGGATGGCAAGTTCGAAGAGAAGAGGGCCAAGTTTTATATTGCCGAACTTATCCTTGCTTTGCAACACTTGCACGAGAATGACATTGTTTATCGGGATCTGAAGCCCGAGAATATCCTTCTCGATGCCAACGGTCATATCGCCCTCTGCGATTTCGGTCTGTCAAAGGCGAACTTGTCGAAGGACGACACGACAAATACATTCTGTGGTACCACCGAATATCTGGCCCCTGAGGTGCTCCTGGATGAAAGCGGTTATACCAAGATGGTGGACTTCTGGTCTTTGGGCGTCCTTGTTTTTGAAATGTGCTGTGGTTGGAGCCCGTTTTATGCCGAAGACACCCAGCAGATGTACAAGAACATTGCCTTCGGCAAGGTCAGGTTCCCGCGCGATACTCTTTCACTCGAGGGTCGAAATTTTGTCAAGGGTCTGCTGAACCGTAATCCGAAGCACCGCCTGGGTGCTATCGATGATGCAGAAGAGCTCAAGAGACACGCATTCTTTGCCGACATGGATTGGGATGCGCTCTCCAAAAAGCTCATCACCCCGCCGTTCAAACCGCAGCTCAAGAGTGACACGGATGTGTCTTATTTCGATCCAGAGTTCACCAACGCTCTCCAGACTAATGGTTCACTGAACGAGCGTGCGAAGGCTTTGGCTAGAGGCATTCCGACATCCACCCCTCTCTCACCTTCTGTGCAGGCCAACTTCCAGGGCTTCACATACGTCGACGAGAGCGCACTGGATGACCACATGGCGGACCGGTATCACACAGATGAGGACATGGGAGATGTGGACCGCAAGAACGATGATGATTGGGACGACTTGGGCGACATGGACTCACACAGCCCTCGCCGCATGAGCGGTGTTGCCAGGAGCAGTGCCGCTGATGAGCACATGTTTGGGTCTCATTTCGACGACATTTAATCCTATTTGGTGCCTTCGCAATGTCCGTGGCTCCCCATTAGGAGCGCTTATCCTACCAGGCGTTGGCTGCCTTTTGTGCGGCACTTTTACGTTTGCTTTCCGGGCTGCCCTTCCTAGTCCTCTTTCTGCTGTTTTCCCGACGACGACAGACGACGACAGACCAGAAGAACCAACAAAAATCTTATTCCTTCAGCTGTTTTCCATCTCCTGATTGATTCAGGAAATCCCTTTTGCCAACCGTACCTCACAAAAAAAAAAGGAGTTTACCCTGATCAGCAATTGACGATGACCGTGATGAACACACCATCACAACACTTCATTACTCAATCATGACAGTCTGGCATTCTGAAAACCGAAATGCATTTCTGGACGGTTGGCACATTTGCATCTCTGAGGAAGGAAGGTGGGAGGGAAGGGAGGAGGGTAAGGGGTGAGGGTTTGAGGTTTGGTTGACTGGCTTGTCTGGCGACTGACTTTATTGTGGAATTCCACTTTCACACAGTCGGGCATGGCGTTTGGGCGAACTGTGCTTTTTCCCCCAGGAGAGGTGTGTGCGTACTGTTCTTATCAAGCGACTACTCGCCGGATCTTATTCCTCCTCAGTATTCGTCTGTTTTTTCTGTCACCAGGTTGGTTTGTGCGGTTACTCTGTATTGGGATCAAAGAGAGGTTTACACCTGACTGTCTGATCAGTCCAGAACTTCATCCTCTGATTCCGAGGGACGAGACCAACCCCTCTCTGCCTAGCCCAGCCAAGGCAGAGCAACAGCAGCCTCTCCCCCCTCCTCACAAACCTCAAAAGCCCAAGGAACTATAGGAGACACGCAGGCCCAGGAAAGAAACCACTGACGGGACATGACCCAATGATGTTAATAAGCGAGGGATGACCCTCGTAGAAGAGGTCGCCATGTCCCTACTTTGAAGTACTCCTGCCTACCCCTCAAATCTTGCTACTTACCTGTTGGTTCTGTTTGTCGAGTTGTTCGTCTCATGATTCGTGAGATGTCCAAGAACTGAAACAGGCCACCCGACTTCTTGCTACCTGAACCAAGCCGAGGAAGGGGCTACTTTCCTTCTCATTCTACTTTTTTGTACCAGTTGGCTGATTCTCTTGCTTGTTTGAACAATCATAGGACGGGAGCGGATTGGCTCGATTGATCATATCGTGTTTGGACCCTGGGAGGGAAAAACCAGAGAAAACAACAGCTGATAACAAAGTAGAACCGGCTGCATGTGAGAGAAGCCTGTAATGTTAAGATAGCGGTCTAGTTCTCTTACTACCTTGTTGATTGATGGTACGGGGGAGGAAGATGAGAGGAAAGGTACTGAGTCCGGAGTGTAACCAGCTGTTGATAGTAATCTTAATATGATGGTATGAATCCATGAATTGTGTTGTAAGGGAGGTTGAGTGACATCATGTTGCAGACATACTCTGGCATCTAAAGTAGATCATGAGGCTGTGGTTCATCTGGCTTGCTCGCCTAATGATTGGGCGTATGATGGGTACAGCAGGGATTGGGAGCATTCCTTGAAGGATTGTGATACATGACTATGAAACCACAGGCTAGTAAAATGATAAACAACACAAGGTATACACAGGTAGGATTGTAGGAAATTCCGAACGTCTCTACATCTCCCTTTCTAATCCCGGACCCCTTGTTTTGATTCTGCCCTTTCCTACATCCATGAGGGGAAAAAAAAGGCCTCACAACACCTGGCTGGCGAGAGAAAGAAAATTAAGGGAACAGAACAGACCCGTTTTTATAAGTTTTCCTTTCTTTTCTCTCCTCCCTCTATTCGAGAGAGGAGGAAGAGTGAGAGGCTGCTTTTGATGATGACTGCCCTTGTGAGACTGTGGCATGTCCGTCTTGATTCCGTTCCGCCCACTTCTCCTCTACCTTCGTTGTCCATCCTTTCTTCTTCTCCTGAGGATTACAACCACAATATGGTTAAACGGCTGGGTTCATGCGCCCAACAACCATACAGGTTGACCACATCCTCTTTTCAGGAAAAAGAAGAGGGCGTCGTCAAATGGTCTCCTTTTAGTGGTGTTCACCCTCCTCCTCCTCTTCCTCCTCAACGAGCCAGTCCTCAACCACGGCGGGCTGGCCGGCAGCGGCGCCCTCCTGGCCCTCGACTTCAACGACCATCTCTTCATATTCCTTCAGGCTGGAGGCAAGATCGGCCTCCTCAGGAGACTTGGGGGCCTTGGGCAGCTGGAAGACGGCGACCTGACCGACGGCATCGGACTCCTTGACGGGGATGGGCTTGTACGCCTTGAGCTCCTTGAGGTAGAGCTCCTGGACGAAGTCGGCTGTTTGCGGGGAGAAAGCGACAATGTCAGCTGAATCATCCTCAAAGCAATTAGGGGATGGGCGCGTATTTCAAGAAAAACTATAAAGCCCCACAGCCAATGGAAGAGAAAGAGGCTGGCCTGCCCAGTGGCATTGGTGTCCCATTGCCATCCGATTAAGGCCAAAGAGGGGGAAGGGCATTCCCCGGCGCAGCCATTGCAACGCAACGGAGCACCGCCTCTCGCAGAACGGAAGCAGTAGCAATTGCCCAGGATCACAAAAAAAACACCATCAAAACAACCGCACCCAAAATGGATGCGCGCGCGTTCAGGATGCTGACACTGATGACGAGAACGATAGTGACGCGGCAGGCCAACCTCTTCCTCTCGCTACAACACTGCTGGAATTGCTGGCGTGGAACATGCGGAAACGTATCCGGGACCGGCCCTTGTGGCAATAGTTGTTCAACGCACCTCTCCGGGAGACAGTCGGGGCCATGAAGGTTCTCATCGGGGCGGCGGCATTGCGGGCGGCGGCAAAGCGGGTGACGGCCGCGACGGCCCTGCGAACGCTCTGTTGTCAATTGGAAAGGACACACTTGATTAGCCTATGTTCTCTTTTAACCATCCTGTTTGATTCCCTTGCGGTTCACAGGCTCGGGGGAGGAAAGGGGTAACCAAGTGCGAGGACAGGGTGGACGGCAATGTTGGAGATGGGTTGGAGGGAGGGTGGGATGGTCTTGGTAGGCGAGGTCGTGGGAGCTAGTTTGTGCACGGCAGCCGGGTGTACGAAAACACAAATGCACGCAATTGTTGACATACCGAAGTCCTGGACAGCATCTTCTTCTAAAGTATGGTGTCGCAATTGAGCACTGTCGGAGGGGAGGGCTGACAGAGACGACGAGTGGCAGTCGGCAAGGTGGAGAGGTTGATGTCCTTTTGCGTTGAGAGGTTTTCAAAATGCCCCGGCTCATCGAGCAATCCCGCGCGCACTCACGGCCCCACACTAGCAGCGTTGGTCCGTGCACCTAGGAGCTGGCCGCTCGTTCGGAAGAGATCGGTTCCCACAGGGAGAGAATTCGTCACGTGACATGAAGACCAACCTCAGTCAAGAGCCCTATGGTAGGTACAGGTTAGATACTTACCTAGGTAGGTAGGTACGGATTACGGCTAACATAGATACAGCTTATCCTCATCACAAGCCCGCTCGCTGTCTGGTGTTCAGGAACAGGAGATCGGCCAGTTTCACATTTGCCGCCCAGAAGGCGGGTTTCATCATACTTAGGTACGGAGGTGGTCACAGCTTTAGCTACCATACACAGTAAGGTAAGGTAACTTAGGTAGGTACCTTAGGGTAGGTAGGTATGTACTGGCAGCCTTGGAAGAGTGCCCGATTGCATTCAACTTTTCATTTAAATATGAAACAAACACTAGTATAATGTCCTTATCCTATACAACGCCGAATCCGACCCAGTCCAGTTCCAGTATATATCTACCTCAGGATCCAGTTTACAACCGGATCCTGTCCCGAGTCCAGTCTTCCCTGAATTCCTTTTATCCCATAGTTCCCATCTTCCCATCTCCAAATCTGATCTGAACAGAAATATTTACAGAAACTCAATAATCTGGAAGTCGCCACCCTTCCCCTAATTATGGACGTCGTTCAAGTGGTGCAAACATTTGCTGGAACCGCTCGTCCTGAAGGTAAGCTCCCCGGGGCATGTGCTTGTGCGTTGACACGTGCCCATTGTGGATGGGAGTTGGTCTTTCAGCGGGTACATGCCGGGGAAGCCGCGGCTGTTCGCGGACATAACGACGGTCGTGATGAGGACGTTGGTATTGCTGATGCCCGTCACGTTGATGACGATGTTGATACTTCTGACGGACGTGATTGTCATGATGGTAACGATGGTTTACAAAACGATTCTTGGCAGGATCATCATCATTATCATCATCATCATCATCACTGCCGCGGTTCTTACTCCACGTCTCGACAGTCCGGAGGAGCTTGACAAGGGTATAGGCCAAGAAAGCGGCACCGGCGATGACGCTGTAGGTGACGACGAGGCCTCTTCGCTCGTTCACCATCTGCAAGCCGAGCCCGCCGTTAACGACGCCGAGGACCATCAAACAGCGACCCCACCAAATATGGAAGTAGCTGACAGGGCCACGGGCGCGGTGCTTGAGGTAGTGCAGATGGTGAAGGTAGCCGAGCACAGGCTGGATACCGAACAGGCAGACGACGACAGTGCCGAGGACGCTGTGCTTGTCGCGGAAGAGCTGGGAGTGCTTGGGTTAGAGAGATGATTGGATGGGGCTGACGGGCCGAAAAGAAGACAGGGAACACTCACCAAGTCCATATCCTTGGCTACGACGACACCCAGTCCAAAGCCTATCCACATCAGCACGTAGGCCAAGGTCTGCCACAGGCCGTGGAACCACCACTTCCTGAGCAGTGGCTGCACCAAGGAGCCTAGGGGGTAAAGGGCAGCCATGACCAGCGCCATGATGACGCCGTGGGCGGCCAGGATAGTTTTCCTGTTGCTCCGGCCGCCTCCAATGATGAAGCCGCCGCCGGCGGAGCCCGAACCAGAACCAGAGCCAGAGCCCGAACCAGAGCCGGACGAACCACCGCTCCCTCCATTTCCGCCAGCAACACCATCATCCGTAATAAACGGATTGGTGTCGGCGCTGACAGTGGCCTGCGTAAGGTCGATGGTGAATTGCGCATAATCGTCGTGCTGCGCAATCGTCGCCGCCTTGTCGGTGGTGGCCAGCGAGGCCCCCTTCCTCCACGCCGCAATCCAAGGCGTCGAGGAACTGGCGACGTCCATGGTGTACTGGCCGTCGTCCCAGCTTTCGCAGTTCGAGCAGACCACATTGGCCACCATGGTCTGCCCGTCGGCGCTAACGCCGCTGCCGGCCAGCACGGTCAGTTTCGCTGCCGTGCTGGAAGTATCCAGCACCGGCATGGCGTAGCGCTCACCAAGGCGTGGGGACATGGTCACGTTCCCCTGGCCGTCTTGGTACATGACGAAAATGTTGGAACCGGCCATGCGTGAGCCAGTCCCAAGGGCAACCCACTGGAAGCTGGTCGGGGCCGAGATCTGAAAGTAGATGTTGCCGGCCCCGGAAAGGGCAGTTGACTCCGGAATGGCAATGCTGAAGCAAATGCCACCTCCGTCGGGAGGGCAGAGACGCACCGGAGAGGCGTCCACCACAGTCGTGGCGACTGGAAGCCGTGTTAGCAATGCCAACTGCTGGAGGGAAACATGGGGAAGGATATTGAGAATGCTTACCCAGCAAGAGGAGAGAACAGACAAAAGTGAACAGCTCTCTAAACCTCTTCATTGTCGTGAACCGTAAAATTCACGTTGTATCTCGTTTAAAAAAATATATGTTAAGAAAAAAAATATTTGGCCGGTCCTGCGTGAGAGGGATTTGATTTATATCCGAGGGCCGCCACAATCACCTGCTCTGATTCAAACGAGATCAGAACTGTGTTGCTCAGAAATCCGGGCGTCTTCATCTGAGCCCGTGATGGTTTTCGGACTCGGCTGGGGAAAAAGGATGCTGCAGGCAACTTTAATTTGATGGATCGTGATTCGCACGCAAGTACACAGGAGGAACGTTCAGGAACAGCAACAAAGCATTGTGATGCAGCCTGATCAAACAGAAGGGTATTTCTGGATCGACTGTGTCCGGCGCCAGTCCGGCATGCACGACTCGGGCTTATGTGCCTTTTATCGAGCTAGCTACCTAAGTAAGTAGGTAAGTCGGACTTCCAGGTGGAAAATGGATGACCGCGGGTTCCATCCCAAGAACGCTCAGGTCGCCCATGCAGATCTTCCCGGGTACGGGTTAGAGGAACCGGGCAGCAGCATTTCCTGCCGTATCTCCTTGTATTTCTAAGAAAGGACAGCGGCTCTATCGCGGGCAGCTTCAGCCCCATGGCAACGCAGAGCGACGCGGAGCAACGCAGTACCAGTCGATAAAGCCATTTCCGTCCATCCCATCCATCCAATCTCTGCCAACGCATTTCTGCAGTCCCCCATCCATGGCTCGGGGATTCGTTCTCTGATCTTGGCGCAGCGGCAGGAGTGTGCTGAAAAAGAAAGCTGATTCGTACGTGCGGCTGCTGTCAGCAACTTGGCGGAGATGCTGAATGCGCGCTCAGCCACAGTGTACACGTTATCGCCTGCCCGTGAGCATTTTCATGATTTGACGGGGCTGGGATGGATCAGAGTGATCAGTGATCGCAGCACAGGAGATGTTCAAGCGTGTAAAAAGAAGGGGAAGAAGAAACAGAAAAGCAAGAGAGAAGAGTCAAAGCGCGTCAGTTAAATGGAGTATACAACGTCCTGACGTCAAGGCCGCAAGGCTCTAAATCTGTGGTGTTCATAGCGATGAGAGCATAGACTAGAAGTCTTGAGCTGAGCGCCTGTGATGTCGCGTTCAATCACTTGTGATGGCGGAAAAGATGCCGGGCAGTGAACTTCCAGGTTTAACTTGGGATGAGCCTAAACCCTCTTAAGTCTAGCGCCTCTAGAGCCTCGATAGCTCCCGCGGGCCCACCACAAGAGCCCCACCGCGATGGTTACCGGTTCAGTGTGGGGGGCGACCTCAACTCCCGATGCGCCAATGTCCATGAGCAACAAGCGCCTTGTTGAAGCTGTCCAATGAGATGAGTTCGAACGTCCATCCGACCACTGACTGACTGGTTCGATAATCTGCTTGCCACAAACAGCCGTTTTGCGATTGGCGTTGTGGCTACCAAGAGCCTACACTGGCAGCAGTACGCTTATGTAAGCTCAGGCTAAGTCGCCGAGCCTGGAGAGGTGTCGGCGAGGGCGAGAGCAAGGCATGAGCATGAATCTTCCACTTTTAGAATGGGCGGTGGTTTAGCTGATGACGACGTCATACCGCAAGCTTCGTCTCTAAGTCCCTTCTCGGAATGCGTCGAGTCTCTGCTGACAGTCGTAAATTCATTTTTGCTGACTTCGAGCGATATAGGGAGTGCATCTTCTGATTTGATTTGCATCATCCAGTTACCCAATCAAGCTACATGGTCTCCCATTCACTCTGCGCTGTTGCACTGCCCATGGCAACTACAGGATGGGGGCAGGGCAGCGAGGTCTTGAGTCTTGATAGCTCTGAGCCTTTTCCACCTACCACGGAAACCAGTCGGCCGCTGGGCTGTTACCTACTTAAGGTAGGTAGGTACCTACCCGTTTCCTTCCTACTGCTCCTATCCCGCTCTAAATAGGTCAGGTAGGTATGTGTGTATGTAGCTCGTCTCCCATCCGTATTGGATTGGCTCTGACTCGAGCCGCGCGGTAAGTTTTTTGTCTGCCAGCTCGGTCCTCAGTTCCCGCCGGACGCCATCCACCGGTTCGCTGTCCAAAACCTGGGTCTCCTTACGCAATGTGTCAATACATGTCCTTAGATGCAACCTGTACCGCTGCAGGGGCTATAGGCGGCGTCTTATTAACTAGGTTATCAAGTTAGGTGATGAAAACGTTATAGTTGTATATCGCTCGATATTCCAGGGAACCAAGATCAGGTGACAAGAGACAAGATAGCTGACAGATACAGATCCATAGCTGGTTCCTGTATGATACCGCCAACCCAATTCTTCTTCTTCTTCTTCTTTTCTTTCTCTTGTTGTTGTTGTTGTTGTTGTTGTCATGCAGCGTATCTAGCCGAATGAGAGATATATACCGAAATCACTTCCTACGATACCTCAAGCTTGTTTGTTCGCCCCGTTGGTCGATTGCCAAGTTGCTCATCCCTAGGGGGAAGATGGTACTGAGTCCCGGTTTCGCCTTGTCACGGGATCCATCTGTATGCTGAACGCGTTATCACCGGACTGCCGTTATATCCCAACCAGGCCCAGCAATACAGGAATGGTGAATCTGCACCGCTCCAGAACGGTGGAAGAGAGAACTCGTCAATGGCATGAGGCTTCTTTCAGAATCCACACACCGTCTGTTGGATGTTGAAGTTCTTCATAGTTAAGTCGTGCGGATAGGGACCAAGGCCGTCAACAACTTTTCGTTTAGACCACGAGAAACTGAGCTGGGCGCCTAATTTTGGCCCTTGATTACACCTACTGCTCACTTAACCGCGAGATATTGATAGGAATGGCGAATAGCGAATGGCAAAAGGGTAGGTAGGTGAAGCGTGCTATTGTGTTCCTATCTAAATCTCTAATTGCATACCGGTCTGTTTGTATTACGGCATTGTCATTAAGTGAACCAGACGGCATGACTCAATGTAGCTTGGTAATCCATCGTGGGCAAGCGAAACCGATATATATAGCCACCAAAAGCGCCTGAAAAACCTATTTCCCGCCAAACGCCATGTCAAATGCCGTAACGCATCCCGCCCAGCCAAGAATCGCATCCAATCACCCCGCATGTAGGAAATAGAGAAAGCAAAAACTGTTTGAACATCCTCACCTCGCAACTCCCCCTTCCCCTCTTTCGATCAAGACTTGAAGGTCTCCAGCAGTGTACTAGGAGCCACGAAGCTGAACCCGCGGAAGGGATCATTGGCAGTATGAGCATCCGCTGGACTGCCATAGTGGGTGGCATCTTCGAAATCCCCTCGACGGGACACAACCGGGCTCAGTGGCATCTCCGTAAACTCCGGGTCAAAGTTCTCGGCCAGCTCGGGGTCAGTGATGACCGGCTGGATGGGTGGGGTAAGTTCGCGACGGGATAACTTATCCCAGTCGATGCGGCGGAAGAAGCGATGCTTTTTGATGGTCTCGAGATCGCGCGGCATGTTGTAACCCAAGCGCTTGGTGGGATCCTTCCGCAGCAGGCGCGTGAGCAAGTCCTTGGCGTCAGGGCTGAGGAAATAGGGAAGGCTTAGCTTTTGATGCACAATGTTGTGCTCGATTCGAGCCTTGTTAGGCCCGCGGAACGGCGGGCTACCAGTCATCAGATCGTAGCCCAGCGCACCAAGAGACCACCAGTCTACTGCCTTTCCATACTTTTTGCCGAGGATTACCTCAGGGGCCATGTATTCGATGGTACCCAGAATTGAGTCACATCCGTCTGAGTCGACAGCGACCTTGGAGAGCCCGAAGTCAGTCAGGAGCAGGTGCCCCTCGGCATCAAGCAGACAGTTCTCCGGTTTGAGATCGCGGTAGACAACGCCCAGCTCATCGTGCAAGTGAGTGAGGGCAATTATCATCTCGGCCATATAGAACGCAGCCGTCTGCTCAGTGAACAGCTTTTCAGTTTTGAGATGAGTAAACAGCTCGCCGCCCTGTCCATACTCCAGGATCAGGTACAATTTCTCGTGATCCTGGAAGGCATAGTACAGCTTAACAACGAAGGGGTGGCTGTTAATGCTCTCCAGGATTTGACGCTCCGTTTTCGTCTGTTCAATCAGCTTGTTGGAGACGAATAGAGAAGCCTTCTTTAACTGCTTTTGGGCAAACAGACGACCAGTTGAGCGTTGCTTGACCAGAAGGACAGTTCCGTAGGCTCCTTTGCCGAGGCACCGAAGAGGCTCAAAGTCTTCGGCTGTCATCTTACGACAGGACGACGAGGCGTCCTCAAAAGTGCCTCGGAAAGCCTCGTTATAGGGCTGTTCACTGCGACTCACAAAGTCGTTTTCGAGCTTGATCTCGTAGCTTGGGCTCCCCTGAGATGCTGTCTCGTCGTCGCTGGCTGGCGTGCTGCTGTTGCTGCGGCTCTTGTAGCCACTGTCCGCGAGGTTCTCAGTGCTCTGCTTGCCGCTACTGATCGTAGTATTGCTGCTTGCGGGGGAGGCGAGACACTCGCTCTGTGTGAGTGAACTGCAGCGAGATGATGTAGCGGTAGAAGTGGTCGGAGTCTGCAGACTTAAGGTTTCCATTCGCATCCGGAGCTGGCTGATCGCGCCAATGCTTCCTCCGTTGGCCACTTGCGGCTTGAAAACCGGACTGCAGCTCGCATTGACAACATTGACAACATCCTGGAACACATGCTGACGTCTCTTTTTCGAAAGCTTGAGCGCGTTCTTCTCCGAAGACCGCGACTGTGTGAAGCAGTCAGAATCCTCGTCGGTGGACATCACGGGAGTCCCATGAAAACCACGGACTGTGTTCTTAGCCCGAGGCGGCGGCGGGACCATCTTGGCCAGTGGTAAACGAGGATCGGCCCTTTTTACGGTAGTCAAGTCGAAGGAGGGTCAGTTGGGAGGTTGGTCGAGGTAAGGACGATTGATGCTTGAAGTTTGCTATCCAGATTAATCGACTAATCGTCGAACCGCAAAAAAAAAAAAAAAAAAAAAAAAAAAAAAAAAAAAA
>Ga0065720_1020611_pt1 | contig 13595 bp, 12 predicted proteins | sample Thericmetagenome_FD_59107 | JGI IMG/M metagenome (GOLD analysis project Ga0065720, IMG submission 59107) | Thermophilic microbial communities from the Joint Bioenergy Institute, California, USA of rice/straw/compost enrichment - eDNA_2 v2... | ecosystem: Engineered > Solid waste > Grass >... | reverse complement strand
CGCAGCGCGTGGGTGAACAGCGCGTCGCCGTGCTCGGCCTGCAACGCGCGGATCAGGTCCTCGTCGTCGGTCACGGTCGGGTCGCGTCCGTCATCGGGGCCGGGCCGTCGGGGCCGGGTCGTTGCGACAAGGGTGCACGTTGCGGTGCACGGACCGGGCCGCCCGGTGGTTCAGGCCGTACGGCTCGCGGCCGCCGCGAGTGCGGTCGCTCACAGCGTCGGCGTGGCCCCCGCCAGCCGGGCCGCGACGGTGCGCGCGGTGGCCCTCAGGTGCTCGCGGATCTCGGCCGCGGACTCGGTGAGGTGGTTGGCCGGCATGGCGCAGCCGAGGACCAGGCGCCGCTCGGGGTCGCGGTCGGCCTGCACCAGGACCGCCGCGCACGCCACCCCCTCGCGGAACTGCGACACCTCGGTCTGCATGCCCCGCTGGTCGCCCGTGCTGAGGTCGGCCTCCAGCGCCTCCGGATCGGTCAGCGTGTGGGGCGTGTAGGCGCGCATGCCCTGGTCCTTGAGGTAGCGCAGGCGCTGGTCGTGGGTCAGGGTGGCGAGCAGCGCCTTGCCCACGGCCGTGGCGTGGGCACCGTCGTCGAAGCCCGGCACCAGGTCGTCGAGGTGGGGTGAGCGTCGCCCCACCACGGTGGTGGTGATCACGGGCTGCCCGCCCCGGAAGCTGCCCAGGAAGTGGCTGTATCCGATGTCGGCCGCCGCCTTCCGCAGCACGGCCAGGACCGAGTCGGGAGCGCGGAATGCGGCGACCAGCTCGCGGAACCGGTCGGTGATCTCCAGGCCGACCGTGTAGGTGCCGTCGTCGCGGCGGGTCACGTAGCCCTCGTAGGCGAGCGTACGGATCAGGTGGTAGGTGGTCGCCGTGGTGAGCTCGCACCGGCGGGCGATCTGCTTGACCGTCAGGCCACGCGTGCTCTGGCCCACGGCCTCCAGCACGCGCAGGGCCCGCGACACGCTGCGGATGAGGTCCGAGGGCTCCTCGCTCGGGTGCCGCACCACCATGGTCTCGACACCCCCTCCGGCCAGAACGTCTTTTTACTCAACCCCAGCCGCGACATCGCGTCAACGGGGGTCACGGGCCGCGGCCGGGCGTCAGCGCGCGACGGGGGTGGTGGGAACCGCGGTGGGCGCGGCGGTGGCTCCGGTGGTGCGGGCGCCGGCTCGCATGCGGTGGATGCCGTCGGCCGTGAAGATGGCCAGGGCCAGCCAGACCAGGCCGAAGCCGAGCAGGCGGGCCGGGGGCATGGGTTCGTGGAAGATCAGCACACCGACGGCGAACTGCAGGGTCGGGGCGAGGTACTGTATGAGCCCGATCGCCGTGAGCGGGATCCGGTTGGCGGCCCCGGCGAACAGCAGCAGCGGCACCGCGGTCACCACGCCCGACCCGAGGAGCAGGGCCGTGTGCACGCCGGAGACCGCCCCGAAGGTGGACTGCCCGGTCAGCGCGAGCACGGCCAGGTAGCCGGCGGCCGGGAGGACCAGTAGGCCGGACTCCAGCGCGAGACCGTGCGCGGCCGGCACCTGCAGGCGCTTCTTGACCAGCCCGTAGAGACCGAACGTGGCGGCCAGCGCCAGCGCCACCAGCGGGATGTGTCCATAGTCGACAGTCAGCACGCCGACCGCGACGGCGCCGAACCCGATGGCCACCCACTGGGCCACCCGCAACCGCTCCCGGAGCACGAGGACGCCGAGCAGCACGGTGACCAATGGGTTGATGAAGTAGCCGAGCGAGGTCTCCACCACCCGCTCCGCGTTGACGCCGTAGATGTACATGCCCCAGTTGATGGCGATGAGGACGGCGGCCAGGCTGATGCGGAGCAGCGTCCGGGGCCGCAGGAGCGTGCCCAGCGTCCGCCACGAGCGCAGCACGGCGATGAGGCCGAACACGAAGACCGCTGACCAGACGATGCGGTGCGCGAGGATCTCGGCGGCGGTCGACGGCAGCAGCAGGCGCCAGTAGATCGGGAACAACCCCCACAGCAGGTAGGCGCTGACCGCGTACACATAGCCGGCACGATGGGCAGCCACCGTGCCACCGTAAGGCCTCGATGCCGGGGGCGCTCCTTAGTTGTCGGCGACGTCACGTGTCGGGTAGGCAATAATGTTGCGCCGGTCGATCTCCATCCAGAACGACGGCCGCGCGACCTCCTGGAACCCCGCCTTCCGGTACACCTCGTGGGCGTCGGCTGTGGCGAGCACCAACCGGGGCACGCCCCGCTCGGTCAGGTCGGCCACGATGCTGCGGGCCAACCAGGTGCCCAGCCCGCGCCCGCGGGCCGCTCGGTCGATGTAGACGTCGCACACCCAGGCGAAGGTGGCGCCGTCGGTGACCGCGCGGGCGAACCCGACCTGCTGGCCGGCCGGGTCGTAGACGCCGTAGCACGTCGAGTTCGCCACGGCGGTGGCGAGGGTCGTCTCGGATCGACCCAGAGCCCAGTAGGCATCCGTGGACAGCCAGTGGTGCACCCGCGCCAGGTCCAACCGGTCGGGTGCGGTGTCGATCTCGTGTCCATCCTCGCGGCGCAGCAGCATGCCGCGACCCTAGCCGCCGCGTCCGACGCCCGGCGACGTACCGGGGCGTACGGTCCGCGGCGGCCGTGGCCCCCGGATGCCTGTGCGGGCCGGCGTCAGTTTCCGTACGGGCCGGAGCCGTACTGCGACCCGGACCCGTACTGGGGTCCGGACCCGTACGGCTGGCTGGGCCCGTATTGCGGGCCGCTGCCGTACTGCGACCCGGACCCGTACTGCGACCCGGACCCGTAGGACGGGCCGGAGCCGTATTGCTGGCTGGACCCGTATTGCTGGCTGGACCCGTATTGCTGGCTGGACCCGTACGGCGGTGCGGACGCCGGGGGCGGTCCGTACTGCGGGCGCGGCTGGTACTGCGGCACCTGCGGGGACGGCGGTGGCGGCGGTGGGGCCTGGACGACCTTCACCACCGTCCTGGACCGTGGGCTGGTGATCTTGTCGCCGATCCAGTTCAACACGCCCGAGGCGATGCCGATGAAGATGGCGGCGACGATCACCCACCAGGTCAGCCTGACCTCGAACTTCCAACCGGTCCTGTTCGCGATGAGCCCGGCGAGCAGCAGCATCGCACCGTTGATGATCAACGAGAACAGGCCGAAGCTGAGGATCCGGATGGGGAAGGTCACGAACCGGACCACCGGCTTCACCAGCAGGTTGACCAGGCCAAAGATGACCGTGACGACCAGGATCGTCTGCACCGTCTCGCGGGGTGTGGTGGCCGACAGCGAGATCGCGTGGTCGAACATCGGCCGGTCAAAGACCACCGTGCTCAGGTAGACGGCGGTGGCCGACCCGGCGAATGGGACGAGCAGGCCGAGGAGTCGACGTACCATCGCGCGATCGTCCCACAGGTCGGGCCGCAGGGACAGTCGTAGCCCGCCCCTCGGGCCGCCTCGCCCCCTCGCGCCGCCCCGGCGGCCGTGCCCCTGCCGTGCCCCCGCGACCGCGTCGCCGCGGAATAGGCTGTGGCGGTCGCTACGGGAGGGGTCGATGGCGTCGCGATCGGACCAGTTGCATTCGCACCAGTTCGCCCTGCAGCGGGTGGTGAGCGCCCTGGCCATGCGCGATCCCGATCCGGCCACCTCACCAGGGCGGCGGATCTTCGGCGCCCTGTTCGCGAGCGTGATGGTCGCGGTGCTCGCGGTGGCCGCGGTCGGGGTCTACGGCCTGCTGCGACCGGGGACGGGCGATGCCTGGCGGGAGGGCCGGGCCACGATCATCGAGAAGGAGACCGGCGCCCGGTACGTCTACGTCGACGGCGTCCTCTATCCCGTCCTCAACTACACCTCGGCGATCCTGCTGTTGGGCACCACCGAGACCGTGCAGGTGGCGCGGTCAGCGCTGGTGGGCGTGCCCCGCGGCACGCCCGTGGGGATCCCCGGCGTGCCCGACCCGTTGCCGGGGCCCGACCAGCTCGTGACCGATCCCTGGACGCTGTGTTCCCGGTCGGCCAGCGCCGGGCCGGAGTCGGTGCTGCGCATCGGCTGGGTGCCGGAGGCGGAGCCGCTGGGCGACGAGGGAATCCTCGCGGTCGACTCGACGGGCGGGTTCCATCTGGTGTGGAACAACCGCCGGTTCGCGCTCGTCGATCCCGCGCTCGTGCTCGCCGCCTTCGCCTGGGTCGAGTCGTCGGCCGTGGCGATGTCGACGGCGGTGCTCAACGCCATTCCGGCCGGGCCCGGGCTGGGACCCGTGTCGACGCCACGGGCCGCCCGGCCGTCGGCCCTGCCCGGGTTGCAGGTGGGCGAGGTGTTCGTGGTGACCAACCCGGATGGCCGGCGGCTGTACGGGGTGGCCCTCGAGGATGGGGTGAGCACGGTGACGGCGGTGCAGGCCGCGCTTCTGGTGGCCGACAACGCCAACGGCGGTGCCCCGGCCCGGGAGATCAGCCCGGCCGACTACGCCGCCGCCCCGAAGCTGCCGGATCTCGTGCCGACCGGCGACGACGCTCCCCCGGCGCACACGCCGACCCAGGTCTCCCCCGGTCAGCGCGGCGCCGTCTGCGCCACGTTCAGCTCCGGCACGGCCCTGCCGTCGGTGACGGTGGTCGATGCGCTGCCGCCGGTGGCCGGCGAGGCGGCGGTGCCGCCGGACCCGGAGGCGGTGGGTCTGCTCGCCGACCACGTCGCGGTCCCGCCCGGGCGCGGTGTGCTCGTCGAGTCGCTCGCCAGCCCGAACGCGCCCTCCGGGTCGCTCGCCGTCGTCTCCGACCTGGGGCAGCGCTTCGCCGTGCCGTCGGCCGATCTGCTCGGCGTGCTGGGGTACGGGTCGGTGACGCCGCAGCGCCTGCCTGCCGCGCTCGTCTCGCTCGTGCCGGCCGGCCCCGCCCTGGACCCGACCGCGGCCGGCCTGCCCGCGAACCGGGGCTGACCGCCCGCCGCTGTCCACCGTGGACCCAGCCCGGGCGCGGCCGCGCGGCCTGCTGGGGAGCCGGGCTCGTCCGGGAGCCCAGCAAGGGCAATCGCCGGCAAGGGCAACCGAGCAATCGCCACCAAGGGCAACCGAGCAATCGCCACCAAGGGCAATCGGGCAATCGTCAGCAAGGGCAACGCGTAGGGCGATCGACGGTCGGAAAAGTCGGTGATGTCGGAAGTTATCCACAGGTCGCGGGTTCGGGGTAGCCGCCCGCCGGGCCGGCCGACTACCGTCAGGGCGTCGCGCCGTCAACGGCGTCGATAAGTAGCGATAGCGGGACAGCCTCGCGGCAAGCGCCGGGAGCCGAGAGAAGGGGTACGGGAGGTGTCCTCGACCAGGTTGGATCCGGCTGAACTCCGCCGGATCGCTGGGAAGTTCGAGAGCGAACGGTTGGAGATCCAGCGCCATCTCTCCACCATTCGCCAGTGGGTGGAGGCCACACGGCCGGCCTGGACCGGCAAGGCGGGCCTGGGCTACCAATCCGTCAACGAGATGTGGGGTGAGCAGCAGGACCGCCTGCTGCGGCTGTTGCAAGAGGTCACCGACCTGGTGCGCGTCCACGCGGGTGAGAGTGAGGTGGCCACCGACCAGGCCGCGCAGGCCGTCAAGATCCAGCTTCCGCTCTGAGCAGGGGGTTCCCACGGATGTCCGAGTACGCGTTCTCCATCGACAAGGTGGCGTGCCTGCAGGCTCATGCGGCGATCGCCACCGCGGCCAAAGGCATCGAAGAGGCACTTAGCCGCATCGATGCTGAGGGGGCCATCCTGCTCAGCTCGTGGGAGGGCGAGGCGCGCGAGGCGTTCCTGACCCGGCAGACCAAGTGGAATGCCGACGCCGACGTCATCCTGCAGAAGCTGCGTCAGATCAACGCCGGTCTCGAGCAGGCCGTCTACATCTACGACAACGCCGACAAGCGCGGCGCCCACATGATCTCGGGCGGCTGACCGGGGCAAACCACCGCGAAGGGCCGATGGGCACGAGCCTGTCGGCCCTTCTGCGTGCCCGCGCCGGCTGTCGTCCTTCGCGCCGGGGGCGGCGACCGTCGGGTCCGCGCACGACCTCTCGTCGCCCAGCTCAGCGGCGGGCTGGGGCGCCGTTCGTCAGCGGCGGGTTGGAATGCCGCCCGTCAGCGGGATGCCGCTCGGCGGTGTCATGCGGCGACCTACGGTTCGCCGCGGCCGGCCGTGACCTGGCTGCGCGCGGGGTCACGTCCGGGCTCGCCGCCGCTGCCGATGCCCGGAGCTGCTCGAACCGGGAGGTGGTCGAAGAGGCCACCCCCGTCATCGGGCGGCGGGGGTGACACGTCGAGGCGGCCCGGACGCCAACGGCGACGCCGGCCGAGCGGGGTCACCATGGCCAGGGCGGTGACCCCGGCCGCGGCCAGCAGCAATGTCGCCGCAACCGCGAGCACGCGGCCAGACGGGCCGGTGGCCGGGCTGGCCCCGAGGCCGGCGGCGTCGAGCACGGGTTCGGCCGCCGGCACCTCCTGGTCGTCGGCCGGTGGGAGGATCTCGGTCAGCGCCCGCAGCGGATTGACCACGCCGTATCCGTAGTCGAGGGAGGGCTGCCCGCCCGCCGGCGGGTCGGCGGTGGCGAGCAGGCGCCGGACCACCTCGGTGCGGTTCAGGCCGGGCCACCGCGCCCGGATCAAGGCGGCCGTGCCGGCCACGAACGGGACGGCGAAGCTCGTGCCCGAGACCGCCACGTGGCCGGCGAGCGGGGCCGCCGCCAGGACCTGCTCCCCGGGCGCCACGAGGTCGACGTACCGGCCCACCTGCGACGGTCCATATCGGACATCGGTGCTCCCGATCGCGCCCACTCCGACGACGCCGTCGTAGGCGGCCGGGTACGGCGTCGGGTTGCCCCGCTCGGCGAGGTTGCCGACCGCCGCGACCACCACGATGTCGGCGTCGAGGGCGGCCTGGATGGCGCTGCGGAGGGCCGGGCTGTCGGTGGTGGTCGATATCGACAGGTTGAGCACGGCCGGTCGGGGCTGGGCCGCTACCGCCGCCTGGATGCCGGCCACGAGCGCGGACACGTCGCCGCTGCCCACGTACCCGTCCTCGGTCGCGCGCCGGTCGCCGACCCGGATGGACAGGATCGTGGCCTGCGGCGCGATCCCCTGGAAGGCGACCCCGGGCACGGGCCGGGCCGCGATGATGCTCGCCACCGCGGTGCCGTGGCCCGCGCAGTCCTCCAGACCGTTGCTGGAGTTCTCCAGCGGGTCACCTCCGCCGCGGACCGCCCCGACCAGTTGCGGATGGGTCGCGTCGACACCGCTGTCCAGCACGGCGACCGTGACCCCGCTGCCCTGGCTGATCCGGTGCACGGCCGCCAGGTCGTAGCGGGCCTGGGGCCACGGCTCGTCGGGCGCCGGTTGGCTCGGGGCCAGCGGCGGTGAGCAGACCGCAGCCACGCTCGTGGCGGCGGCGTGGGCGGGCCGTCCGGTCAGCGTGACGGCGGCCGCGGCGGTGACCAGCGGCAGCGTAAGGGCGACGAGTGAGCTGACCCACCGCCGGATGAGGGGCGTGACTGCGGGCATCGATGCGATGCTAGACGGGCGCGGACGGCGACGGGTGTCCCGAGCGCCGACGCCCGGGTCAACCATCCGCCCCACCAGGGATGGCCGTGGGCGTGTGGTGGCGAACCGACCACGCCTTGTAGGTTGTGCTGGGCAGGGGTGCGATGCTGCGCCGACGGTGGCGCACGGCCAGGTCGGGCCGTCTCGGGATGCTCCCGGACGTCCGATACGGCCCGCCGTCGTCGGCGTGAGCGTGGGCCACGCACGCTCGCCGAGGTGGTTCGAATGGTCCGGCATGGGCAACTCGCCAGAGGGGCATGAGGGAGGTGGCCGATGCATCAGTGGGACCCGGCCACCGACGCGGAGGCGGCGATGCGCGATGCGCTCGCCGCAGCCGACCAGGACGGCTACTTCCGCATCCTGGCCCGGTCCGAGCTGCTTCTGCCCGTGTCCGCCGAGGCCCTCGCCGGACGGGCCCCGATGGGCTGGGGCACGTGGACCACGGGGAACCGGACGCACGTGCTGGCCTTCACCTCGCCGGCCGCGATGCGCCTGTGCCTGAACGAGCCGTACGGGTCGTACCGGGCGGTGCCGTTCTCGACGCTGGCCCACGAGTGGCCCAACCACGAGTGGTGGCTCGCCATCAACCCTGGGCTGCCGATCGAGGCGTACCTGCCGGCGTGGTTCATCGCTCAACTCGTTCGCGGTGACGTACGGCTGCCGGGTCGCACCGGAGCCCGCGCCCGTATGGCCCAGAGCGACCTCGCGGCGGCGATCAGCGGCCGCATCCGCGCCGCCGAGCGGACCCGGGCCGCGGTGCCCCGGCAGCGGTCGGCCCCGCCGCCGGCCCCGGCCCCGCCGCCCGCCCCGGTTCCGCCGCCGTCGACCGCGCTCGCCCCGATCGAGGCGTCGCCGTACGGGCCGGCCGGCTACGGGCCTCCCGATGGGTACGGCCTGGGCTACGGGGCGGTCGAGGGATACCCCGGCTACGGGCCCGCCGAGGGGTATCCGGGCTACGGGCCGGCCGGAGGACAGACCCCGGGCTACCAGCCCGCGGATGGGGCCGGCCAGGGCCCGGTCCACCACGACGTGTACGGCTGGTCGGAGGCGTACCAGCAGCCGGCCTACGAGCCGCCGCCGGCCTACGGCGGCCGGGACGCCTACGGGCCGCCCGACGGGTACGGGTGGTCCGACGGGTACCAAGCGGCGGCCCCGTCGGCGCCGTACGGGCCGGCCGGCGCCACCGTGGCCGGGTCCGAGCCGTACCAGCCGGAGCCGTACCAGCCGGAACCGGAGCCGTACCAGGCGGAGCCGGAGCCGCCGACCCGGGTGACCGCGAGTGTCGGGGCGCCGCCGCCGGTGGAGACGGTCGACGCCGAGATCATCGATGTGGGTCAGGAAGCGACCGGCCAGGACGCCTCGGCCAACGGCTACGGGTCCGCCCCGACGGGAGCGGACGCCACGGCCCGGCCGGCCCAGGCGACCGTCAGCACCGACGGGCCCTCCGTGCGAGCCGAGCCGCCCCCGGCGCCAGCGGCCACCCAGCCGGCGTCGTGGACGCCGCGTCGGGGCATGATCGAGGACGCCGAGATCGTCTCGCCCGATGAGGCGTGGGCGGCCGGGTTCGTGCCGGCGAACGAGACCGAGGTGAACCTGCTCGCGGCCGTCGAGTCGAACAACACCGACGCGTTCCTGTCCACCCTGCTGCTGGCCTGGGTGATCCTGCCGGTGCCCATCTCGATGCCGCCCGGGTCCCGGCCCCGGGACAAGTACTTCCCCTGGCAGATCGAGGAAATCGACGGGGAGCGGCGCATCTCGGTATTTACATCCGAGGAACGCCTGGCCGACTATGGTCGGGACCGGTTCGGGCCCGACATGAGCACGATGAGCATGCGCTTCATCGAGCTCATCGAGGCGTGGCCCAGCCCGCGCATCGAGTTCGCCATCAACCCGAACACCCCGGTGGGCACCACACTGCCCGGGTCGCAGATCGTGGCGCTCGCCTCGTGGGCGGCCGAGGTCGGCCTGCGTCACGACTCCCGCACCGACGTCACGCCCCGCAAGCCGGAGGCGACCAGCCTGGGGGTGGCCGGGGCGCCGACCGTGGGCGCGGAGAACGCCGTGCTCATGCAGCGGGCCGTGCCGCCGGCCCAGTTGCCGTTCTACCTGGAGCGCGGGTACGACCGGGTGTCCGGCTTCGTGAACCGGGCCAGCGAGGTCGCCCACCTCAAGACCCCGCGCGCGCTCTACCGGGCGCTCGGGCTGGTCTACCCGGGGTCGCCGTTTTCCGAGGACGACACCGAGGTGCACGTGCTGCGCTGGGTGGCCCACCGGCCCGACCTGTACCGGCTGCCGTACGGCGGGCAGAACGAGGCGGCCATGCGGGCCATGCAGGGGTGGGTGATCGAGCGGCCTCCGTTCCGGGGCAACGGGTTCGCGCCGGGCGACACCGACGTGGTGGCTGAGTTCAAAGTGGACAGTGTGCGGCTTCCGCACGGGGCCCAGATGTGGCGATTGACCCAGGACGGGACCGAGGAGTTGGTGGCGAGCTTCGATGCTGACAAGGGTCGGTGGGTGAGGACGCCATGACGGGACCGCGGTCGACCGGCCCGGTGCCGCAGATCCGGGACGGGTACTACGCCGACTGGCGCGGCGACGAGTACGAGTGCAGCCCCGACGGCTCGGACGTCCGGCTCTACCGGTCGGACCCGGCCGAGGGATTCGTGGAGGTGCGCCCGGGACGCTACGTCCGGGTGCTGCCGGCCGATCAGGTGGCCAACTTCTGCTACGTCCGGACCACCTGCAAGTGGCGCGGTGAGCCCTTCATCGTGCTGGGCGAGGCCGATGGATGGCTGCGGGTGGAGTACACCGGCGGCAAGGCCCCGGTCGCCCAGGCGCTGGGCCTGGAGGAGTTCGACTACGGCGTCTACCAGGGCTGGGCCCCGCTCACCGAGGTCGAGGACCTCACCGAGCACCGCATTTAGACCCAGGCTGTTGATCTAGGGCTCAGGGTCGCTAGTTGATCTCCAACCACGACTCCAAGCCCTAGATCAACGCGAGAGACAGGGCCCTGGATCAGCGGGAGCGGGTCGGCGCGGAGTGGGCGTCGGCGAGGGTACGCAGCTCGGCGGCGGCGAGCTCGACGGCGGTGGCGTAGTGGCGCACCCACGCCCGCAGCCCGTCGGGCGTGCCGGTGCGGAAGGCCAGGGCCGCGCCGACGTACTCCGGCTCCCGGGCCAGATGACCGAGCTCCGGAGCGATCAGGCCACGCGGGTCGAAGCCCTCGGCCATGAGCGTCAGGCGGGCCGCCGCCCGCGCCACCACGTCGTTGGCGCCCGGGAAGGGCCGGGCGGCCAGCAGCTCGCCGTGCACCACGGCCGCGCGCAGCAGGGCCGGTTCGCCGGCCGGGTTGGTGACGATGTGGCACAGCAGGTCCAGGCGGTCGACGTTGTCCTCCGGCCGCCCGAGCTGGTCCTCGGCCACGAGATCCCGGGCGGCGAGCAGGTGCAGCCGGGCGAGGACCTGGCGGGGCGCCTTCGGCCAGCGGTCGACCAGGGTGGGCAGCTCCGCGGCCACCCGCAGCACGCCCTGGACCACGGGGTCGGTGATGGTTCCGGCGCGTACGTCCTCCACCTCGTACGGCCGGCCCTCCAGGGCGGCCGACGCCACCGCGGCGCGCAACCCGACCTCGGCCGCCAGCGCCGCACCATTCCGCCGCAGCGCCGGATGGCGCAGCACCTCGTCCACCGACGACCGGGCCGCGGCGAGGAGATCCGGGACGTCACGAAGCGAGAGCAGCGGGGCGAGCGGCGACATATCCCGACCGTAGCCGTTGGTCGACTCGTCGCGACCGGCGACCGCACGACAGCGCTGGCGCTTATCGACCTTCGGGGGGTGCCGGGGCTAGCCTGGGCCGAAAGTTACCGTCCCGTTCGGCCGAGCAAGGAGTGTGTCGTCGTGAGCGAGACATTGGCCAACCTGCTGCACGAGTCCCGCCGGTTCGCCCCTCCGGCGGATCTGGCCGCGGACGCCAACGTCACGAGTAACGCCTACGCTGCGGCGAACGCCGACCGGCTCGCCTTCTGGGCCCACCAAGCCAACCGGCTGCACTGGCACAAGCCGTTCACCCAGATCCTGGACTGGTCGAACCCGCCGTTCGCCAAGTGGTTCGCCGACGGGATGATCAACGCGGCGTACAACTGCCTGGACCGCCACGTCGAGGCCGGCCTGGGCAACCGGGTGGCCATCTACTGGGAGGGCGAGCCGGGCGACTCGCGCGTCATCACCTACGCCGACCTGCACCGGTCCGTGTGCCAGGCCGCCAACGCGCTGCTGGCCCTGGGGGTCAAGCCCCGGGACCGGGTCACGATCTACCTGCCGATGATCCCCGAGGCCGTGGTCGCCATGCTCGCCTGCGCGCGCATCGGGGCGACCCACTCGGTGGTCTTCGGCGGTTTCTCGGCCGATGCGCTGGCCGGGCGCATCCTCGACCAGGACGCGACGCTGGTCATCACGGCCGACGGTGGCTTCCGGCGGGGCAAGCCCACCGCGCTCAAGCCGACCGTGGACGAGGCGCTGAGCCGCTGCCCGACTGTGCGCAATGTCATCGTGGTGCGCCGGACGGGTCAGGAGATCCCGTGGACGCCGGGGCGTGACCTGTGGTGGCACGAGACCGTGGAGACGGCCAGCCCGGAGCACACCGCCGAGGCGTTCGAGGCCGAGCACCCGCTGTTCATCCTGTACACCTCGGGCACCACGGCCAAGCCGAAGGGCATCCTGCACACCACCGGCGGTTACCTGACCCAGTGCGCCTGGACCCACCACGCGGTCTTCGACCTCAAGCCCGAGAAGGACGTGTACTGGTGCACCGCCGACATCGGCTGGGTGACCGGGCACAGCTACATCGTGTACGGCCCGCTGGCCAACGCCGCCACCCAGGTGATGTACGAGGGCACGCCGGACACCCCGCACCGCGGCCGGTTCTGGGAGATCGTGCAGAAGTACAAGGTGACGATCCTCTACACCGCGCCGACCGCCATCCGGACGTTCGCCAAGTGGGGTGACGACATCCCGGCGAAGTTCGATCTGTCGTCGCTGCGGATCATCGGCTCGGTGGGTGAGCCCATCAACCCCGAGGCGTGGATGTGGTACCGCGAGCACATCGGCGGCGGGCGGTGCCCCGTGGTGGACACCTGGTGGCAGACCGAGACCGGCGCGATCATGATCTCGCCGCTGCCCGGGGTCACGCACACCAAGCCCGGCTCGGCGATGCAGCCACTGCCCGGCATCGTGGCCGACGTGGTGGACGACACCGGCAACCCGGTGCCCAACGGCGGCGGCGGGTTCCTGGTGGTGCGCGAGCCGTGGCCGAGCATGCTGCGCACCATCTGGGGTGACGACCAGCGGTACATCGACACCTATTGGTCGCGCTTCCCGGGGCTGTACTTCCCGGGCGACGGTGCCAAGCGGGACGAGGACGGCGACATCTGGCTGCTGGGCCGGGTCGACGACGTGATGCTCGTCTCCGGGCACAACATCTCCACCACCGAGGTGGAGTCGGCCCTGGTGTCGCATCCGAAGGTCGCCGAGGCGGCCGTGGTGGGTGCGACCGATCCGACCACGACCCAGGCCATCGTGGCGTTCGTGATCCTGCGCGCCGACGCCGTGCCGAACACGCAGGAGGAGGGCGACGCGCTGGCCCGCGAGCTCCGGGAGCACGTGGCCCGCACGCTCGGCCCGATCGCCAAGCCGCGCCAGATCCTGCTCGTGCCGGAGCTGCCCAAGACCCGGTCCGGCAAGATCATGCGCCGGCTGCTGCGGGACGTGGCCGAGAACCGGGCCCTCGGTGACGTCACCACGCTGCAGGACTCGTCGGTCATGGACCTCATCGCCAGCGGCCTGCGGGCCAACCCCACCCGGGAGGACTGAGCCGCTGGGATGTCGGTCCTGGGCGGCCGGTGGGCGCCGGCCGCTCAGGTGGTCAGGCTGAGCGGACCGTACGGTCGCGGCCCGTTTGGCTCGCGGCCGTACGGCCGGTCCGGCCGTATGCTGGCGCCGTGCGTGTCATCGACGAGTCGTGTGTGCTGACGGAGGGGCCGTGGACCCACCGGTTCGTCAGCGGTAAC
>Ga0065720_1020610_pt1 | contig 13597 bp, 7 predicted proteins | sample Thericmetagenome_FD_59107 | JGI IMG/M metagenome (GOLD analysis project Ga0065720, IMG submission 59107) | Thermophilic microbial communities from the Joint Bioenergy Institute, California, USA of rice/straw/compost enrichment - eDNA_2 v2... | ecosystem: Engineered > Solid waste > Grass >... | reverse complement strand
CCAGGTTTGGGGCTGCAGAGCCCCGACGTCCGCCAAGAGAAGGCACAGACAAAACGGGGGGGTTCTTATCGATAAGCGTAAACACGACGCAAATGCGAAAGTATCGACGGCTGGACCAGTAGGTCGGCTGCTGGAGACTCCCAGTCACGGCGCCTGCAGTCCTCGAACCTCAATCAGCACGCGTACGCGCTGGGGCAAAAGAAACTTCGAAAAGCCCATTTACTCGGTTCCCGGCTTCCACGACGCAATCGCACTGGGTCCCGCTGGCAGACAACTATCATTGCCGCTGCCACTGCCGCCGTCGCCATGCTCAGAACTTGTCGGCCAGCGAGGCTCCTGCTGAGTCGGCCCCGCGTGCCGTGCTCTCTTGTCGAGCCTGGTATCCTCAGGAGGTCGCTTGCCACAAAGTCTCGTGCCCCTCCTATCCGGGTTGTCCAGCCTCCCAAGGCAAGCAATGAACCCCTCTCCTCCCCTTCGGCTTTGTCCTGAGAGCCGAGAGTTTCCTTGCCTGCATGCCACATACTCTAACTGCTGGTTTAGGAGCCGACAGAGCGTGACCAGATAACTACCCTTTCGAACGGCGTCCGTGTAGCCTCCGAGGACCTTCCCGATGCCTTTGCCGGCGTTGGTGTTTACATCGATGCCGGCTCCCGTTATGAGAACGAGTCACTGCGGGGCGCTAGCCACATCATGGATCGACTAGCGTTCAAATCGACCGGATCGAGGACTGCCGATGAAATGATCGAAACTGTTGAGAAGCTGGGCGGCAACATTCAGTGCGCGTCGTCCCGAGAATCTATGATGTACCAGGCAGCTACCTTCAACTCTGCCGTTCCAACCACAGTTGGCTTGCTGGCCGAGACTATCCGCGATCCGAGGCTTACTGATGAGGAGCTGGAGCAGCAGCTCGAGACGGCCGATTACGAGGTCCGCGAGATCTGGGCTAAACCGGAGCTGATCCTACCCGAGCTCCTTCACACTGCCGCCTTCAAGGACAATACTCTCGGAAACCCCTTGCTATGCCCCCAAGAGAGGTTGGGTGAGATAAACCGCGATGTCATCCAGGCATACAGGGAGACCTTCTACAAACCAGAGCGCATCGTGGTGGCATTTGCTGGTGTGCCGCATGAGCAGGCTGTCGAGCTAGCTCAAAAGTACTTTGGTGATATGGAGCCATCACAACCTCAACTCCCGAGAACAGGATCCGAAACGTCGCTCAGCTCCCAAGCTAGTGACTCATCAACCACATCTTTCGACTCATTTTCAACAGATTCGTCACAATCCTCCGGCATTCTGTCCAAAATACCTTTCCTCAAAAATCTCTCTCCCAGATCTTCCCGGCCTACCTCTATTACGCCTCTTACTCCTGAAGACCTCAGCCGTCCGGCCCATTACACGGGAGGCTTCCTCTCCCTCCCCCCACAGCCGCCGCCGACTAACCCCAATCTCCCGACCTTCACCCACATCCAGCTCGCCTTTGAGGGCCTCCCCATTTCATCCGATGACATCTACGCCCTGGCCACGCTCCAGACCCTTCTCGGTGGTGGTGGCTCCTTCTCAGCCGGCGGGCCCGGCAAGGGCATGTACTCACGGCTCTACACCAACGTGCTGAACCAGCACGGCTGGGTCGAGTCGTGTGTGGCATTCAACCACTCGTACACAGACTCGGGCCTCTTTGGTATAGCTGCGTCGTGCTACCCTGGCCGCACGGCGTCCATGCTGCAGGTCATGTGCCGTGAGCTGCACGCGTTGACAGTCGATACGGGCTACGCGGCGCTGAACCCGATCGAGGTGGCCCGCGCGAAAAACCAGTTGCGCAGCAGTCTGTTGATGAACCTAGAGAGCCGCATGGTTGAGCTGGAGGATCTCGGCCGCCAGGTCCAGGTCCATGGCCGCAAGATCCCTGTGCGTGAGATGACACGCCGCATCAATGCTCTGACCGTTGAGGACTTGCGTCGTGTCGCTCGCATGGTGGTTGGCGGGTTGGTTGAAAACCCTGGGAAGGGTAGTGGCGCTCCTACGGTCGTGCTGCACGAGGCTACCGCCCATGGTATTACCACGACTAAGATGTCGTGGGAGCAGATACAGGAGATCATTTGGCAGTGGAAGCTTGGCAGGCAGTGAAAGGATCGGTTGACTGGGGTAAGAGGGGTGGCGTGTGTGCGTGCGTGCGTGCGTGTGTGTGTGTGTGTGTGTGTGTGTGTGTGTGTGTGAAAACAGGAGAGGAGAGGGTGATCCGTGATCAATGCGTAATTTTGATATTGTATGTGTACAGACTACTTTGGGTTATGTATAGATGATGCGCACGATCCTTGGAGCTAGAGTCGACGGATGTAGAAGGTATTCTGCAGGTCCGCCATGGGGCAGGCAATGCATACATCCTAAGTAGATTCTTACCCACGGATACAGGGGGAATGTTCTTGATTAGGGATACATATGGGCACGGTCTATGGGTTTGAAGAAGAATGAAGGCAATAAGATTAGACATGTATTACTTCCGAACCACATTCTCCCTTGCTTATGTACACGTTGCTCTCCAATAAAATAAGAGCTCCATTTGCTGCGCGGCTTAACTGTTCTTGTCCTACCTAGATACAATACGCTTAGATGTCTACCTCTAGGTACCCATGATGGCCCAAGAACCACACACCAAGCGCCATCAACGCTCCAACACCGTAGCTGAGGAGAGAAATCAAATATACCTTCCGCCAGACGCCAGGTAATGCAGAAGTGAAATCCGGTTTACACAAAAAAAAGACACGTACCTTGTCCACTCAACGGTCCTGCAAACCTCATTCTAACAAGCAGAAGACAAGTTAATCCCACAGGTTAACGCTAGAAGGTGTGTTCACAGTTTCGATCTGACGGCCTCCAGCCGGTACTTGACGTCCTTCAATGCCTTAGTAACAGGCTTCCAGTCGTCAAACTGCTGGACGAGTTCGCGCATCTCAGTTGCCAGCTCGGTCTTGACGAACTCCTCCTCGAGCAGGCCGCGCATGATCCACGGCAGATGGTACGGGTTCGGGTTCGACAGACCGCCCGGGGCGCGCGGACGAAACTCGCAAGGAGGGGAGCCGCCGCTGATATCAGTCGTCTCGAGCGCGTGCGCTACTGCCAGATCGTACAGCTGCGGGTCTTCGTAGAGCCGCGAGTGGCCCTCTCCTGAGTACAGGCTGCCAGCCAGCGGGGCTGAGAGCTCGCGGATTAGGCCGTGGTCAGAAACACCGAGGTTCCGGAGTTTAAGGGCGAAGCCGACTAAGTGGGCGATACTTTTGCAAGTTAGTTAAAACGAGTTATGGTCGTTTTTCAGAGTTGGGAAGGAAGACCAACAAATCAGGGGCATGGATCCGGCCGTCAATGAAAACTGCGCGGAATATATATGGATGATGGGCAGGCGCATAGATGGCAGACTGGACGAAATACTGTTAGAGTTGTTCTCTTTTACAGATTTCCCCGACCCTCGGCATACCTCCAATGGAACCAGCTGGTCATCCATACTGCCAATATATGTGACACGAGCCCCATACGCAAGCACGATCTTGACAGCTGACTCCAAGCGCTTCGAGACTTCACTGTTAGGGTCAGAAAACTCCCAGAGCTCAGCAGCTGAACCCATAAGCCTGCCAACACTTGACCGGTAGTCAGGGAAGGGACCCAACGACACACCAGCTAATCGTCCGTCAGCAAGATATAATGCCTGTCATGGGTAAAAAGAACCAAGGATGCTTACCCATTGCACACACACCCACTCTAGCTGTCTTCACTATGCCCAACTCAATCAGCTTCGCGAGTAGCATCATGCTAACAGGGACGCCCTGAGAATGGCACGCAAAGATGACCAGATCGGCCTGACGTATAAGGTCTACCCAGTTCATCAAGAGTTTCCACAGATTTGTCACACGTTCACCAATCTTACCCTCCCCTTCTAGGGCGATCTTCTCGATTTCGCAGTCGCTGCAGCCGTGGCTATCGACCCACCTCCTGATGGCATCAGCACAGTTATTGGCAAATTTGATCGAGGTGCCTGTCGGCTGCCCCAGCATGGCACGCAAATACTGGGCAGGGAACAGGCCATGGACGCCGATAGCCAGAGCTTTCTTGATCTTGGGAGGGTTATTGGTAATGAAAACATGCCTCTGCGAGGAACTCTGTGTTCTCAGCACCAATCGAGCAATTTGCTTCAAAATAGAAGGGCTCTCCTTGAGCCGATACGTGCTAGTAAACGACGGTAGGAGAAGATTCGGCGGGGCTGGCTTTATAGAAATTGAAGGAGCCTTGGAAGACACAGACTGGGCTGCAGCATCCGGTTTCGGAGGGCTGGGAGGAACGGGGATAGAGGCATCAGGGACAGCCTCCGTTGACTGCACACGGCCACGTTTGTTGCTTGACTTAAATGTTTCCCGGGTGGCTGGCTTAGGAACGTCTTGTGAGGGAGCAGAAGCATCAACCTTCGCCTGCTGCTGATCTTTCTGTTGGTCCTTATGTTGGTCTTTCTTTTGTTCCTTCTTCTGGTCCTTTTGCTGATCCTTCTGGCCGGCCTTCAGTGTAGGTTCTTTCACCGGAGCCTCATTCCCCTTGACATCCACAGAGTTGACTATCCTGGGATGTGTTTCTGAACTCTCTCCCATAACAGCCAGTTGACCTTGTTCACCTCGCTGAACAGCTCCCTTCTTTAACCCAGAGCCTGTATCGCGAGACCAGAAGGCCCATGTGGTTCCCGACCTAGATCGCGGAGCAGGTGTCTCTGAGCTGGGTTTAGCAGTGGAATGCTCCTCGACAACTCTATCTTTGGGTTGCTCCTGGGGAGACAAAAGGGGAACAACAGTCTGTGGCTGTTTTGTGTCCTGTGATTGTTCGGTCCCTGGCGACTGTTCTGCTTGTGCTGATGTAGCGGAGGGCGTAGGGGCAGCCCAGTAACTATACGACCAAGACCAAAACCATGAACTTTTGGGAGCCATTGGTGTTGACTCCTGTTCTGGGGCTTGGGAATGATCTTGAGGAGAGACTTGGGAAGGGGTTTCATCCCTCCGCTCGAGCTGCGATGTAGCCTGCACGGTGCATTGCTCAGCCTTATTGGCTTCAGGGGCTGCGGTTTGTGAAGAGTTCGCGCCAACAACAGCGGGGTCCCCAATATTCTGTGTAGAAGGCTCAGAGACCGGCTCATGCTTCGACGCAGTAGTTTCTGGATTCGACGACCAGCCCAGCCATGAGAACCAGCCGGAAGCTGGCTTTTGCGGTGCAGGTTCAACGATGCTGGTCGGTTGAGCTTCGGCGGGTGATTCGGTCGGCTGTTGTTGATCCGCAGGAGGACTGGTCTTCGGGAGGTCGTCATTGTTGCTGACCAGCTGTGTAACCCCATTTTCGGCTTTTGCTTCATTTTCGTGGTTCACCACAGCCTCGGCTACAGATGGGGCTGAAGAATCCCTAGAATGCTGCTCTATTCTTGCTTTCCCTACGCTACCCCCTTCTTTTGGCGCCTTTGACAATGTTGTGGTGGGCGACGTTGCGTCATCGACAATACTCATGCTATCGGGGGTTTTCTTTGACTCAAGCCGACTGAAGTCGGCGACCCCCGCCGGGTTCGCGGTGCCGCCCATGATCGTTTCTCGCGCCAGTTGTGTTGATGCTGAAGATTTGGGTACCCGGGGCCATGATCCATACCAGCTTCGTGCTTTTTGGACCTACCGGCAGGTCAGCTCTTCTGCTGCAGAGGTTTGGTAGAGGAAGGAAAGCTAGGAGGTTGGATGTTGCATGCCTGTTTCGCAGAAGGCGTAGCATCGCCATTGCTGGCTACCGCTTTTGAAGATCGCGGTGTGCCTGGCACTGATGGAGTGGCGGTTGTCGGCGTCGCAGGAGGTTCTTCTGTGGCAGGAGTTTGGAGTTTCGATGACTTTGACGCGGCTTTGGCCGACAGCGACGCCAGCGACGACATGGCGGGCGATAGGTGCGGCGTGCTCGATTCCGCCGTAGGGTTTTGCTTGGCCCGTTTGCGGGAACCCATGGCGAACATCGAGCACTGACAGCGGGCTATTTCAGAAGCTTCTCGGCGCGTGGTCCTTGGTCGCGTGGGCAGCCAGTGACTGGTTTAGAGTCCAGGCAGCTAGCTGCCTTGTGTTAGAGCGTGTGTGTCTTTCGTGGCGCTTCGTTGTGGGAGCGGGAATGAGACCGCTTATGTCTTTTTGCTAATGAGACTGTGCTCGCCCCGCCAATGGCCCCAACAGTTTCCCCAAGCGTCGAGAGGGGAAAGTGACATGTGCTTGGGCAAGATAAGACGCTGCACAATATACTCTGCTCGGAATCATGATTTTCTGATCCTTCTCTGTGTTATCTCCGTGTCGCATATCAACTGCGTATATCTTCCATCCTTTTTTGCTTCTGAAAATGATATTCATTTGCTCCAAAACTGCAGATTCTGACCTAACTGCAGCGCGCGCTCCCGCAGCGCAAGTGATGGAAAATAATGTATTGTATAGTGTCTTTATCCAGCCATGCTCTCGTGCTGCTTGAGCCCATGTCGATGTCCCGAGGCAGACGTCATTGTATCCTGTGATTGGGTTCAGTGATCGGCGGACGCAAAGACCCCCCTGACCTTGGGGAGCATGCAAAGTGGATCTCAGGGACCCCTCTCTGACCGCCTTCCAACTTGGTGGTTGCGGTGGGGCCCGCGCAGACATCTTATCGTTATCGTGCATGTTCAGATTGAAGACCCGCCAGAAATTTTTGTGGGAAAGCTTCACTTTAGCGGCAGTCGCAGCAGCAGTACTTCGACACTCTTGAGCTGCGGCAGCGAGTTACGCTGAGGAGACATCTCGAGTAGATTGCTCCTCAATTGCTGCAACAAAATACCATATTTTCAAACCATGGGTTCGCTGAAGAGAAAGGAGGGCCCCGATGGCTCCTCTGCTTCCAAATCGAAGCGTGCGAAGTCGGGCGAGACCACGAAGGACACGAAAATTGACAGCAATAAGGATGCAAAGCAACTCAAGACCCCGGCGGTTGCGAAGCCAATTACAACGCCAGTAGTCACTGTTCTCAAGGATGAGGAGCCTTTGTTCCCACGTGGCGGCGGCAGCGTCTTGACGCCCCTCGAGCAGAAGCAGATCTCGATCCAGGCGAAGAAGGATGTGCTGTTCGAGGAAGCAAAGAAGGGCGGTAAGGAGGACACGGCTGCTAGGTCCAAGAAGAAGCGCAAATCAAAGATAGAAGAGCCTGCGACAAAATCCAAAGACGAGGATTCGGTCAAGATTGAGAGCTTGAACTTCAAGGTATGACACTGAAACCCTACACGCCCCGTTGTCTCCGGGCGCTTCCACATGAAATCTTGCCAGCTAAACTTTTACAGCGCCTAGTCAAGGGCTCATTAGTCCTTGGTACCATTTGTGGTATCAGCCCCCTCGAGATTGCCGTTGCGCTCCCGAATAACCTGATTGGCCACGTTCCCATCACTGCCATCTCCGAGTCTTTGACACAACGGCTGCAGGCGCTGCAGGCGAATGGCGAGAAAGGCGATGGGGAAGAATCAGGGGATGAGAATAACCTTGACGACATCGACATTAATCGGTTCGTCCATCTCGGCCAATATGTGCGTGCCTATGTCGTGTCGACAATAGACGAGTCTGTCGCCGGGAAGACCAGGCGTCACATTGAGCTGTCGCTCTACCCTGCGCACGCGAATAGCGGCCTGTCCGAGCAAGACATTGTTCTGAACAGCACGCTCATGGCGTCTGTTGTCAGTGTCGAGGACCACGGTTTTGTGATGGATATTGGCATCTCAGACTCCCAGCTCAAGGGGTTCTTACCACGCAAGCAACTTGACCCCAGCATTCCTGAAGAGAACGTACAGCCGGGCTCTGTTCTGCTCTGCATAGTGACAGGCAAGGCTGCTAGCGGCAAGGTTGTCCAACTCTCTACTCTCGTGGACCGGCTAGGCAACCCCAAGCACTTCCCAGCTGAGGCTACCACTATCGATACCTTCCTTCCAGGTACTGCTGCCGAAGTGCTGGTGTCTGAAGTTCATACACATGGCCTGGTTGGCAAGGTTATGGGCCACTTGGATGTGACCGCGGACATCGTTCACTCAGGATCTGGGCCCGATGGCGCTGATCTGGTTAACCAATACAAGGTGGGCTCTCGCGTTAAGGCCAGAGTCATCTGCAACTTCCCGACCGCGAACAAGCCAAAGCTGGGTATCTCCTTATTGCCGCATGTGCTCTCACTTAAACCGAAGACCACTACAAAGGATGGACAGGAAGTTCTGCCGACAGATGTCCTTGCCCACTCGGCAATTATCCAAGAGTGCAGGGTGGAACGGGTTGAGCCTGGTATCGGTCTCTACGTTAACGTTGGCGTAGAAGGCGTGTCGGGCTTTGTTCACATTTCTAGAGTCAAGGACGGCAAGATTGACACGCTGTTTGAGAACAGCGGCCCGTATAAGATTGGTTCAGTTCATCCGGGCCGTGTGGTTGGGTACAACTCGTTTGATGGCGTCTATCTCCTTTCCCTGGAGAAGAGCGTCCTTGAACAGCCCTTCCTACGCATTGAAGACATTCCCATTGGAGCTGTGGTCTCTGGTCAGGTGGAGAAACTCGTGGTTAATACGCAAGGTTTTGGTGGTCTTATCGTCAAGATTGCGGAGGGCATCTCGGGCCTGGTACCTGAGATGCATGTTTCTGATGTCCACCTGCAGCACCCCGAGAAGAAGTTCAGAGAGGGCATGAAAGTTAAGGCCCGCGTTCTGTCGACCAACCCAGCCAGGCATCAAGTACGGTTGACGCTCAAGAAAACGCTGGTCAACTCTGATGCCCCAGCAATCAAGTCGTATGATGAATTGGCTGTCGGCATGCAAGCTTTTGGCACAATTGTTGCTGTCCTACAACACGGTGCCATTGTGCAGTTCTACGGGCAGCTGCGCGGCTTCCTCCCTGTATCTGAGATGAGTGAAGCCTACATTCACGATCCCAAGGAGCACTTCCGTGTTGGCCAGACCGTCAGCATCTATGTTCTCAGCTTCGATCCTGAAGTTGCTAGGCTGATCGTCTCGTGCAAGGATCCTTCTGCCTTCGGTCTAGAGAAGCAGCTCGCCTTGAAGAAGCTCCAGGTTGGCGATGTGGTGTCTGCAAAAGTCACGCAGAAGACCGAGGATGACGTCTTCGTTGAGCTGATTGACAGTTCATTGAAGGCCATTCTTCCTGTAGGTCATCTAACGGACAAGTCGGTCAATAAAACCCAGGCAGCGCTCAAGCGCATCCACGTTAACCAAACCCTCACCGAACTGGTTGTCCTTGAGAAGAACGAAGGACGTCGGTCCATTATTTTGTCGCACAAGCCTAGTCTTGTCCAGGCTGGCAAAGAGGGCAAGCTCATCTCCACTGTCGATGATGCACGTCTTGGGGAGCAGGTGCCCGGCTTCGTCCGGAATATTACTGCTTCAGCTGCCTTTGTGCAGTTCGGCAGCAAGCTGACGGCCCTCCTTCCCAAGTCACTAATGCCACAGGACTGGCACGACAAACCCAACTTTGGGCTTCACAAGTACCAGTCTCTCCTTGTTAAGATCACATCGATCGACAAGGAGCTTGGTCGCTTGGTGGTTGCGATTCCATCGGCTGCTGATCAGGAATCGAAGAAGCCAGAAAAGCCCGCCGACCAGGCCGTCAACCCCTTAGATGAAACCGTGACGACCATGGCTGACCTTACCATTGGCAAGCTGACGAAGGCCAGGGTCAGGGCAGTCAAGGAGACACAGCTTAATGTCGAAATCGCAGACAACATCCAGGGACGTATCGATGTGTCTCAGATCTTTGATAAGTGGGAGGATATCCCTGATCCAAGAAGGCCACTCAAGCGCTTTAAGCCGAAAGATATTATCGACGTCCGCGTCCTCGGCATCCACGATGCCCGCAATCACCGGTTCCTGCCCATCACTCACCGCTCCAGCCATGCGGTCCTAGAACTTTCTGCAAAGCCCAGTGATGTCCAAGCACCAAGTCTCCCTGAGCCTCTATCTCTCGAGAAGATCGAAGTCGGTTCTACCCACCTCGCCTTCGTTAATAATGTTGCTTCCAACTATCTGTGGGTCAACCTGTCTCCCAACGTTCGTGGCAGAATCAGTGCCATGGAAGCCTCCGATGATTTGTCCAAATTGGCCAATCTGGAAAGGAGCTTTCCTATCGGCTGTGCGCTCAAGGTTCGGGTACTCTCCGTAGACAAGGAGAAAAGCAGAGTCGACCTATCGGCTCGGACACCGGGTGCTTCCCATGAACTCACCTGGGACATGATCGAGCAGGGTATGGTCCTGCCTGCTAAGGTCACCAAGATCAACGACCGCCAGGTTATTGTCAAGCTCAGCGAGTCCGTGGCCGGGCCTGTTCATCTTCCTGACCTGGCTGATGACTACGATGAGGCCAACCCTTTGTCGCACTCCAAGTTCGAAATTGTGCGCGTCGCCGTTGTCGAGGTGGATAAGAGCAACAAGAAGCTGAGGCTCTCAATGAGGCCGTCAAGAGTGCTCAACTCGTCCCTGCCAATAAAGGATCGGGAGATTACCAAAAACACAAAGCTTCAAGTTGGCGACATCATCCGTGGTTTCGTCAAGAACGTATCTGACAAGGGTCTGTTCGTCAACCTCGGCGGCGATGTCGTTGCCCTGGTCAAGATCAAGAATCTCTCAGATTCCTACCTCAAGGATTGGAAGGAACATTTCCAAGTTGATCAATTGGTGAAGGGCCGCATCATCTCACTTGCGGATGGCCGTATCGAGATGAGCCTGAAGCAGTCTGTAGTTGAGAAGGATTACGTTCCTCCGATTACCATTTCGGATCTAAAGGAAGGCCAGACGGTCACTGGTAAGGTCCGTAAGGTGGAGGAGTTTGGTGCCTTCATCGACATCGACGGCTCGGACCGTTTGTCTGGTCTCTGCCACCGCAGCGAGATGGCCGACAGGATGGTTCAAGACGCCAGGACTCTGTACAATGAAGGCGACCGTGTGAAGGCCCGTGTCCTGAAGGTCGACGTCGAGAACAAGCGGATTAACCTTGGCTTAAAGCCATCCTATTTCAAAGACGGCGACGAGGATGATGTGGATGTCGATAGCGACTCGGATGCTGGCGCAGCTCTCAACGGCGGGGCTGACAGCGACTCGGATGAGGAGATGAGCGACATTGGCGGCGCCCTTGTCGTCGGTGAAAGTGATGACGAGTCTGACGAGGAAAAGGACAGCGATATTGAGATGACGGAAGCTCCTGAGGAGGGCTTGATTGGGCTTGAAGCTGGTGGTTTCGACTGGGCAGCTGCCAACCTGGATGCCGACGACCATGGCAATGCGGATGTCGCGGAAGTCCCGAGCAAAAAGGCTAAAAAGCGGCGCGAGCCTCAAGGCATCGTCGACAAGACGGCCGAGCTCGATGTTAACGGGCCGCAAACTGCGAGTGACTTCGAGCGTCTCCTTCTCGGCCAACCCGACTCATCCGAGCTGTGGATTGCCTACATGGCCTCACAGATGCAGGTTAATGACCTTTCTAGTGCCAGACAGATCGCCGAGCGTGCCCTTAAGACCATCAATATCCGAGAGGAGACCGAGAAGCTTAATGTCTGGATTGCCTACCTCAACCTGGAGGTCGCCTATGGCACGGACGAGACAGTCCAGGAGGTCTTCAAGCGTGCGTGCACGTATAACGACGACCGGGAGGTCCACGAACGGCTGGCGAGCATCTACATCCAGTCGGGCAAGTACAAGGTGAGTCTATCTTTCGTGAAAGTCGCCTTCAAGATTTATTGCTAACCCCATACTTCAGGAAGCTGAAGACCTCTTCGAGAAGATCGTCAAGAAATACGGCTCCGAAGCCCCTCACGTCTGGTACAATTACGCGCACTTCCTGCACACCAAATCCAACAAGCCGGAGCAGGCACGCGCCCTACTCAAGCGCGCGACCCAGGTCCTCGGTAACACCAAGGACACTTACCTCTATCTGCTGCCCAAATTTGCCGCGCTCGAATTCCGCTCGCCCAACGGCGATCGCGAGCAGGGCCGTACCCTCTTCGAAAAGCTTCTCGCTACCTACCCCAAGCGGTTCGACCTGTGGAACCAGCTGCTCGATCTCGAGACGTCGGCATCGTCGGTTGCGAAGAACCCGGCCGATCCGTCGGTTATTCGTGACTTGTTCGAGCGTGGGACCAAAGTTAAGGGCCTGCGGCCCAGGCAGGCTAAGGCTTGGTTCAGACGGTGGGCGCAGTGGGAGGAGAAGTTTGGCGATGCGAAGAGCAGGGAGAAGGTGTCCGCTAAGGCGCAGGAATGGGCTAGAGCTAAGGCGGCTGCAACGGGGAAGGCACTTGAGGATCAAGGTCAAGAGGAGGGGGAATCTAGCGGCGCTGAGGAGGAGGGTGAGGAGTAATTGATGAGTTGGGAAGAAATAAAAAGAAAAGCTACGAAATAGAAAATTGGGACGGGAATGTGAGAGTAAATGTGTGGATAGTTTTGGTTTTTCTTATCCTGTCTGTTGTTTCACTCAAACAAGGGCTATTTGCTTGATGTTATCATGGATGGGCTGTATGCAATCATCATATAACTGTGAGGATTGTCCTGGCCGAGTTTTGAAGACTGGTGGCTGAATTGAATATAGTCCTTGTTCATTATACCTATTCCTCGGTTCGCCATTACGCCATTTTTCTTTACTCCGTGTCTGACGATGTTACACGGCCTCAATAACGATTTTCTCGAACACAATGATGCCACCACCTTGCGTCGTATCTTGTCCTCATGCAAGAACCTGTGGAATTGAACCAGTGAGACAAAGTCCTAGGATCAACACACAATCTCCATCTCGATCTCGTCTCGATTGATCGATCCGTCCCGCTTCCCAAGCCGGCGGAACCGATCTCGCAGATGAATGCCGATCATGACGTCCCGCATTTGCAGTTGCACAACATGACGGAATTCCGGGGGGTTCAACTGTGAACTTGGGTTTTGAGAACTAAGTTTCTCTTTTCAGAGAGGTGTCAATCCTAGGGTGGGTGGATGAACATCATCCATCTATTCTTCATACATTCTAAACACTTCCCTCCCCCCCTCCCTCTTTTCACACCGGTAATGCAAGATACTGATCAAGTGCGGTTTGAAAACTCCGGAAAGCTCTATGCATTCCCCTTCTTTTTAAGTCAAACCTAAGTAAACTCCACCTATGCTGCTGTATCTGTATGCTATATACGCTCTCCCAACGAACCCGTCCTCCCTTTGCGCCGTAAAACACTTGATGCTAGCTTTCAGACCAACTTATGCTGTAGTGGTGATGCTGACTGATAAGGACTGATGAGGGGTATCAACATATGACCTGATACTACCGTCGCTCGAGGAAAGACATGCAAAAAAGGAGGGAAAAAACATGCAATGCAATGGGATGCAAACACAATGCCGGCCCTTTCCTGTTTCGTGTTCCCAACCAGCTACCCCATTGGAAGAAAGTTTTCATGCAACTGTGTGTGAAGTGTGCAACCCCCACAACAAACTGAAAAAGGGAGGGGGACAAAAACAGGAAAGAAATTGACACTGGGTACTGGCAAAGTAGGGAGGATGCCCAACCACCAGTTAGCGCAAAAAAAAAAAAAA
>Ga0065720_1020609_pt1 | contig 13597 bp, 11 predicted proteins | sample Thericmetagenome_FD_59107 | JGI IMG/M metagenome (GOLD analysis project Ga0065720, IMG submission 59107) | Thermophilic microbial communities from the Joint Bioenergy Institute, California, USA of rice/straw/compost enrichment - eDNA_2 v2... | ecosystem: Engineered > Solid waste > Grass >... | reverse complement strand
GGCGCCAGCAAGCCGCGGAGCCGCTACGGCTCGCTTGCCCTTCCTTTTACATACGGCGAATTCGTCTATTTCAAAGGATCGGGGCTCGGCACGCTGTCGAGCGGCGAGATCATCCGCTCCCACCACAAGCTGCGCGAGCAGATCGATCTGGCCGCCCACGCGGCGTACGCCGCGGAACTGACGGACCGGGCGCTGCAGGACGAGGAAGCGGGGAGCTGGATCTTCAGCCAGCTCGTCGCTTGTCTTGCCGCGCTGGAAGACGGGAAGGACGCGGCTGTGACGACGCACGTCTACGAGATGAAGATTTTGCAGGCGGCCGGTTACGCGCCGGTGCTCGACCGCTGCGTCTCTTGCGGCCGGCCGGACGGGCTCGACGCGCTCGCGCCGGCGATCGGCGGCGCGGTCTGCCCGGCGTGCCGCTCGGGCGACCGGGAGGTGCTGCGGCTCGGCGGCAAGGCGCTCAAGCTGCTCAGGCTGTTCGCGGCCGTCGACCTCCGGCGGCTCGGCGAAGTGAACGTCGGCCCCGAGACGAAGGCGGCCGTCCGCCGCGGGATACGCGCCCTTGTCGACGCGCATCTGCCGCACAGGCTGAAGTCGCGGGCGTTCCTCGATTCGCTGGACGCACTGGCGCAGCCGCCGGTTCCGGAAAAGAAAACGGGCGAAGATTAGAAAAGTCTCAAGTACTCCACGATTGGATTGCGGCAAATTTTTGATATAGTATGATGTGGACAAGACGTCAAACAGTCAAGCAAACGAACTTCAGGATTGGAAAGGAGTATGCGGCCGATTTGAACATTCATGTATTTGCATCCGGAGATCAATTGGACGAGGCATGCGCCGATCTGATCGGCGGGATCATCCGCATCAAGCCGCGCGCCGTGCTCGGACTGGCGACGGGAGGAACGCCGCTCGGCGTCTACCGGCGTCTGATCGGCGATTACCGGAAAGGTCTGGTCAGCTTCCGGCACGCGACGTCGTTCAATCTGGACGAATATGTCGGACTGCCGGAAAGCCGCCCCGAAAGCTATCATGCGTATATGCGCAAAAATCTGTTTGACCATATCGATCTGCCGCTCTCCCGCGCCCATCTGCCGAACGGCAACGCCGCCGATCTCGAGGCGGAATGCCGCCGGTATGACGCGCTCGTCGAGGAAGCCGGGGGCATCGACCTGCAACTCCTGGGCATCGGACACAACGGCCATATCGGCTTCAACGAGCCGGATCGGGAACTTGCGGCCGGCACTCATTTGGTTCATTTGGCTGATACGACAAGGCGGGCAAACGCGCGATTTTTCAATTCCATCGACGAAGTTCCAAAACAGGCGATCACCATGGGAGTCGGCACGATCCTAAAAGCAAAGATGATTGTGCTCATCGCCAAAGGAGCGGATAAAGCGGACATCGTACGGCGCGCGCTGGAAGGTCCGATTACGACCGAATGTCCGGCTTCCCTGCTGCAGACCCATCCCCGGCTGATCGTGTTGCTGGATCGCGACGCGGCCGCGAGACTGTCGCCGCCTTCCCTTAAGGCAATGAAAGGGGTTGACTTTCAAACGGATGGATATTATACTGACCTTAAAGTTTTTTCGACGAATAAACTAACCTGATTGACACTGATCAGTCTCAAGCTGCTTGATCCGCAGTTATCAAGACATTCAAGGAGAGTAGCAATGGCTTATATTATGGGAGTCGATGGCGGAGGCAGCAAAACGTACACCGTCATAACCAACGAGAAAGGCATCCTGCTGGGAGAAGGCTTTTCCGCGGGAACGAATTATCAGAAGATCGGTCTGGAAACGGCGATGACGCATGCGAAACAATCGATGGAACAGGCGTTGGCCTCGGCCGGGCTTCGTTATGAAGATCTGTCGTTCGTCCAGTTCGCGCTTGCGGGAGCCGATCGTCCGATCGATGTCGAAAACCTGAAGTCCGGGCTGAAGCGTTTTCCCGTTCGTTCATGGGATTTGGTATGCGATACGATGGCCGGCCTTCGCACGGGGAGTCCCGGCAACATCGGCGTTGTGCTTGTGTGCGGCAGCGGAACGAATGCTTATGGCAGAAGCGGGACAGGCAAGGTCGTGCAGACAGGAGGCTTCGGTTATCTGTACGGGGATTTTGCCGGAGGGAACCACATGGCCGTCGAGACCTTCCGCGCGGCTGTCCGTTCCTGGGAGCTTCGGGACGTTCCTTCCGAGCTTACCCGTTCGGTTCCGGCTTTCTTCGGCTTTTCCTCCATGGAGGAAATGCTGGATGATTTCCTGGACCGGCAAGTGAGCAGTGTACCGTCCGAACTGACCATCCTGCTGCACGAGGTGGCGGAACGGGGAGATCAGCTCGCCTCCCGGCTGCTCGCGCAAACCGGCCGTGAATTGGGAATGGCGGCCCGTTCCGTTATGGAGCGCATCGGTGATTTCGGCGTCGAAGAAATCCCGATTGTGCTGGTCGGCGGCGTGTTTCAGCGGGGGAAAGACCCGCAGTTGCTTCGGGCGCTGAAACAAACGGTTTACGAAGGCGGGCGAAAAGTGCGGTTTGTCATCCCGAACATGGAACCGGTTTTCGGCGCGGTACTGATGGGCATGGATCGATTGAACATCCAAGCCGGCGAGGACGTCATCAAGAGGTTCAATTCATACAGGAGGGTGGGGGTCGGACATGCGCCCTGATCCGCTCAAAATAGCCGTTATTGGCGGAGGTTCCTCCTATACGCCGGAGCTGATCGACGGCTTCATTCGGCATTATGAAGAGCTGCCGGTCCGCGAGCTGCATCTGGTCGATATTGAGGAAGGCAGAGAAAAGCTGAATATCGTCGGCGGTCTGGCCGAACGAATGATCGCGAAGTCCGGGCTGCCGATCCGGTTGGTTCTGACGACCAACCGACGCGAAGCGATTGCCGGCGCCGGGTTTGTGCTCACGCAAATTCGGGTCGGTCTGCTGGAGGCGCGTTCGCGGGACGAAAAAATTCCGCTGCGATACGGCTGCATCGGTCAGGAGACGACGGGCGCCGGCGGATTTGCCAAAGCGTTGCGGACGATTCCCGTCATTCTGGATATTTGCCGGGAGATGGAGGAACTGGCCCCGGACGCGTTTCTGATCAACTTCACGAATCCGGCGGGCATCGTGACGGAAGCGGTGTTCAAATATTCTGCGGTGCGGACGATCGGGTTGTGCAATCTGCCCATCCACACTCGCATGCAGATCGCCCGATTGGCCGGCGTCGATCATCGGCGGGTGGACATTGAAACGGTCGGGATCAACCATCTGAATTGGACCCGCAATATCCGGATCGACGGGAAGGACCGCACTTCCGAAATTTTGCGCTTGTTCCGGGATTCCGCCGGCCTTTCGGTCCGGAATATTCCGGACTACCGGTGGACGGCGGGTTTCGTTGAGTCGCTCGGCATGCTTCCGTGCTCGTATTTGCGATATTACTACTTGCGGGACAAGATGCTGCAGGAGCAATTGGAGGCGCTTCCGGTCAAAGGAACGAGAGCGGACGCGGTCAAAAAGGTGGAAGAGGAGCTGCTTAACCTGTACCGCGATCCCGGCCTTTGCACCAAACCCAAGCAACTGGAGCAGCGGGGCGGCGCCTATTATTCCGAAGCCGCGGTTCAACTTGTCTCGTCTATCTACAACAACAAGCGGGATATTCAAATCGTCAACGTTCGGAACGGCAATACGCTGCCGTATTTGCCCCCCGATGCCTCGATCGAGGTGGGCTGCGTCATTTCGTCCCGGGGAGCGGCGCCCGTACAGGTATCGGAGCCGTTGCCGCCCCAGGCCAGAGGGTTGCTGCAAGTGGTGAAGGCGTACGAAGAGCTGACGGTGGAAGCGGCGGTTCGCGGGGATCGCGATCTTGCGCTCCATGCGCTGGCGATTCATCCGCTTGTCGGCAGTTCGGAGCTCGCTTCCCGCATACTGGACGATATTTTGCGGGAAAATGCGCCTTTCCTGAACAACTTCCATCCGATAAGGGGGTGATTGAGGGGGAAGCCGTTTTTTGTCGATAGTAAATTTATACAACGAATAAACTTACTATCCGACTTTGGGCCAGTGCTTTCAAGTCGCATGAAAGGAGACGGGGTCATGGGTTTGGCGGAAGAAAGAATTCAGGCGTTGGGCATTCGGCTTCCCGCAATCGATTTGAAAGGGAAGGCGATCGTACCCATCCGGCAGCACGGCAATCTGCTCTATACGTCCGGACACGGGCCGGAGAGCGAAGTCGACGGAAGGCCGCTGTGGACGGGGAAGCTGGGGAAAGATTTGACCGTCGAAGAAGGCTATCAGGCGGCCAGGGAATGCGGCATCATACTGCTCGCGCACTTGAAGCATTATTTGGGTGACCTTGAGCGCGTCGACGCCATCGTCAAGGTGTTCGGACTCATCGCCAGCGCGGACGATTTTTATCAGCAGCCGCAGGTATTGAACGGGTTCTCCGATCTGATGGTGGAAGTGTTCGGCGAGCGGGGCAAACATGCGCGATCGGCCATGGGGACGAATGTATTGCCGAAGAACATTCCGGTGGAAGTGGAGATGATCGTCCGGATTCGCGACTAGCGAGACTGGGGAGGATGCCGGTGAACATCTACGACAGGCTTGGCGTTCGCACGTTGATCAACGCGGTGGATACGTATACCGCCATCGGTGGATCTCTCATTCCCGCGGAAGTGATGGACGCCATGGTGGAAGCGAGCAAATATTTCGTGTCCATCGAAGAGTTGCAGGACAAAGCGGGAGAGCGGATCGCCAGGCTTACCCGAAATGAAAGCGCCTGCGTAACAAGCGGCGCCGCCGCCGGTCTCGCATTGGCAACGGCCGCTTGCGTAACCGGGGAAAATCCGGCGCTGGCCGCGCGGTTGCCGGATACGCGGGGAATGAAGAACGAAGTCATTATTCACCGCTGTCAGCGCAACGGCTATGATCACGCGGTTCGCCAAATCGGCGTGCAAATCGTCGAAATCGGCTTCGTTGACGGGACGCATCCCTGGGAGCTGGAAGCGGCGATTAACGAACGGACGGCATGCATTGTCTATTTCGCGGCGTCGGTATATAGCCGCGGCGCGCTTCCGTTGGAGCAAGTCATTGAAATCGGCAACAAACACGGCGTACCGGTCATTGTGGATGCGGCCGCCCAACTTCCGCCGGTGGAAAATCTGTGGAAGTACACCGAACTCGGGGCCGCTGCGGCCATCTTCTCCGGCGGCAAAACGCTGCGAGGCCCGCAATCGACCGGACTCGTCGTCGGAAAGTCCTCATTGATCCGGGCCTGTCGGGTGAACGCCAATCCGCGCCATTCCATAGGCCGTTCGATGAAACTGGGAAAGGAAGAAATCGTTGGTTTGTTGGCCGCCGTGGAACGGTACGTTTCTCTGGATCACGAACAGACAAGCGAAACGCTCGAGCGTTGTGTCCGGGAAATGGGAGAGCGCATGGCGCTGCTCGGTCTGCGGACGAAACGTCTGTATCCCGGACCCGTCGGACAGACGTATCCGCGGCTGGCCGTGTATCCGGACAACAAAAACGGTTGGTCCGCCGAACGATTGCAAGCCGAATTGGCGGCGGGTACACCGGGGATCATGGTCGGTCTGACGGAGGACAAACATGCTGTCATCGTCAATCCGCTCCAGTTGACGGAGGAAGAGGTCCGGATCGTCATGTCCCGGATTCGGCAAGTGATTGAAACGAAGCCGGGCAGCAACGGCGCGCCATTTTGAGAATGGAGGACTGTGAAAGTGGCCATGGACATTGCCATCGTGGGCGGAGAGGTCATCGACGGCACGGGACGGGCTCGATTCCGTGCGGATGTCTACGTGAAAGACGGAAAAATCGCGGCGATCGTTCGCTCCGGAGAAGCGTTGGAAGCCTGGGAAACGATCGATGCCCGGGAGAAGGTCGTAACACCCGGATTTATCGATACGCACACGCATTCGGACATTATGCTGCTCTGGGACAGGCAACACGCGAACGGATTGCACCAGGGTGTCACGACGGAAGTGCTGGGACAAGACGGTTTGTCGTATGCGCCGCTTGGCAAACCGAACCTGGAGATGTATGCCAAATTCTTGGCCGGTCTGAACGGCAGGCCCGATATTCCGTGGGACTGGTCCTCCGTGCTGGAATACCGCAAGAAGTTTGACGGCACCGTCGCCGTCAACACGGTGTATCAGGTGCCGCACGGCGCGTTGCGGCTGGAAACCGTTGGCGCGGGCGACGTGCCTCTGACCGGAGAAAACATGAAAAAAGCGAAAGAACTGCTGGATCGGGGACTCAAGGAAGGCGCAGCCGCTTTTTCCACCGGGTTGAGCTACTTCCCCGCTTCGTATAGCGATACGGAGGAACTGGTGGAATTGTGCCGGACCGTCGCCGAAAACGACAGCCTGTACGTGACGCATACGCGCAGCGTGTATCGGGACGAATATTTCGATCCGATCGTTGAAGCGATCGAAATCGCCGAACGGTCCGGCTGCAAACTGCACATTTCGCATTATCGCACGACACCGCAGACGGCCGGAAAAGTCGAAGAAGTAATGAAGGATATTGACGCCGCCTACAACCGGGGGGTGGATGTGACGGCGGAGCTGTACCCCTATCCCTCCGGAAGCGGTTACGCGGTGATCTTCCTGCCGCCGTTCGTCGTTGACGGCGGTTACGAAGCGGCGCTGGAACGGCTCGCGGACCGCAGCCTGCGTCAACGGATCATTGAAGGCATCGAGCGGAATCTGATTGCGTGCGAAGGCTATTTCACCCATTTGCGCCGCAACGTGACCTACGTCGGCAGATCGTTTGCCGAGGTGGCGGCTGAAAGAGACCAGTCGGTGCCCGACATGATCTGCGACATTCTGCTGGAGGAAGAACTCGAGGTCGGTTTTTATTCGACACCGCCGTTCGATGACCCCGAGACATGGGAGCAGATCAACAAGGATGCGCTGGAACTGCTCAGCAGGCCTTATTACATGGTAGGCTCCGACGGCATTCCGCTGGGAAAAAATCCGCATCCGCGGGCGTTCGGCACGTTCCCGAGATTGTTGAGGTTTTGCCGGGAATACGGATTTCCGCTCGAAACGATGGTCAACAGAATGACGCTGACGCCGGCGACGCGGTTCGGGTTGAAGGACCGGGGCGTCGTCGCCGAAGGCAAGGCGGCGGACCTGGTCGTGTTCGATCCGCGGCGCGTGACGGACACGGCGACTTATCAACTGTCACGCAGCGCGCCGGTCGGCATCAGCCATGTCCTGGTCAACGGCGAGGTGGCCGTCCGGGACGAGAAGGTGACAGGCATTTTCGCGGGCCGCGCGCTGGCCAGACAATGACCACGGTATCGCTTCATTTTCAATATTCACAAATTTGGAGGGGATTGTATGAAAAAGAGGTTTGCGGTGTTGTTGGTGTTCGCGCTGATCTTTTCGCTTCTGGTGGCTTGCGGAGGAGGCAAGGAGTCCTCCAATTCCGGGGAAGGCGGCGGCACGGATACAAGTTCGAGTTCCACAGGTTCCGGCGGCTCCGGAACCGGTACCGCCGATTCGGGCAGCTCCGGCGGAGATGGAGGCAAGACGGTCGAGTTGACGTATTGGGACGGTACGTGGGCGGAGGAAATTACGCCCGAACTGGTCAAGGAATTCGAAGCGCAGAATCCGGGCATCAAAATCAAGGTCGAATATTTCCCATGGGACGGCATGTATGACAAGTTCCTTGTCGCCCTGAGAAACGACAACGGTCCGGACATTATCAATATGGCGGTGGACTGGACGGTTCCGTTTGCCGCGATGGGCAAGCTGCAGAACATCACCCCGTTCATCGAACAATACGGCGTGGACATGAACGACTTTTACGAAGGTCCGCTCAAAACGGTAACCTACAACGGCCAGTATTACGCGCTGCCTTACCGCAGTGAAGCCAACGCGCTCTATTACAACAAGAAAATATTCGCCGACGCGGGGCTCGATCCCGAACAACCGCCGGCCACCTGGGACGAACTGATCGAATTTTCCAAGCAAATCAAAGAAAAAACGGGCATTGCCGGATTCGGGCAATCCGGTTCGGAGTTCGGCAACTTTACCGCCCAGTTGTACTACCTGATCTACAGCAACGGCGGTTCGGTGCTGAACGAAGATTACACGAAGAGCGCGCTTACTTCTCCTGAAGCGGTGGAAGCCGCGCAAATCTTCGTCGACATGTACCGCAAGCACAAAATTTCGCCGGACAGCACGATGGAAAACAACAACACGGTGAACCGCAACCTGTTCGCGAGCGAGAAGGTTGCGATGTTCATCAGCGGCAATTATGACGTCGCGGCGGTTCGCGAGGCGAATCCGGATCTGGACTTCGGCACCGCGTTGCAGCCTGCGCTGGCCGAAAGAAAACCGATCCTCGGCGGTTGGAACGCAGGGGTCACCAACACCGCCAAAGACGCCGAAGCGGCGTTCAAGTTTGTCAATTTCCTGGCGTCTCCGGAGATCTCTCCCCGCTACAGTCTGACGTTCTCATCGCGCAAGTCGGCGGCGGGACACGAGAAATACAAGGCGCCCGAGTTTCAACCGTTCCTGGAATCGCTGAACTATGCTCAAGCGATGCCGCCGATTCCGCAATGGACACAGATCAAGCAAATCGTATACAACCACATGCAGTCCGCCATGATCGGCGACCGCACGGTCGAACAAGCGCTGCAGGATGCGTCCAAGGAAATCGATGCGCTCCTTGCGGGCAACTAGACGCCATCCGGGTCGCGGGGCTGCCGTCATTGCAAGGGCGGCAGCCCCGCATCGGCCGAAGGCCGGCGATTCCGTTGGTAAGGAGTGTGCGCTGTGAAAAAGTGGAGTCTGACCGACCGTATCGGCTATGCGTATACGGCACCGGCCTTGGCCGTCGTAGCGCTCTTGATGGCTTTTCCGCTGCTTTATACGTTTATGCTCAGTTTTCAGAAGAATGACGTGTTTGCGAACGAAACGAAGTTTGTCGGGTTAAGGCAGTTCGCGCGACTGTTCGAAGATCCCGTTTTCGTCTTGGCGATCCGGAACACGGTGGTGTGGACAGCCGCCTGCGTGGCGTTCCAGTTCTTGCTTGGCCTGCTGGCCGCCGTGGCGATCAATCAGGAATTCGTCAAAGGCAAAACCGTCATTCGACTCCTGATCATGGTGCCGTGGGTGCTCCCGGGCATCGTAGGCGTGCAAACCTGGAAATGGTCGTATCATCCCGATTTCGGCATTATTAATCATGCGCTCAAATCGCTCGGGATCATCTCCCATGACATCACCTGGACGTCGGGATCGAGTACGGCGCTGCTGTCCGCGATCATCGTCAATGTATGGAAAATGTTTCCTTTCGTCATGCTGATGCTCGAAGCGGCGTTGCAAAGCGTGCCGAAGGAGTTGAAGGAAGCCGCGTACGTGGACGGAGCCCGGCCATTGCGCATTTTTTTTGCCGTGACGATGCCGCATATCATGATGACATCGCTGACGGTCATCTTGCTGCTCACCATCTGGACGTTTAACGCATTTACGTTCATCTTCGCCCTGACGGCCGGCGGGCCTGCGCACAAGTCCGAAATTTTGTCGCTGTACATTTACCGTCAAGGCTTCCAGAACCTGAACTTCGGCTTGGCATCCGCAGCCAGCGTCGTCCTTTTCCTCCTCACCATGGCGTTCAGTCTCGTATACATCCGCTTCTTCATGCGGAAAGGGGAAGAGGCATGAGATCCAAACGGTGGAAAAAAATATTCACATTCGCACCGGTATACGTTTTTCTGTTGGGTCTGGTTTTCTTCTCGGTGTTCCCGAGCCTCTGGATGTTTCTGACATCGATCAAACCGCCGAACGAAGTGTTCACGACGCCGCCCCGCTACTGGGCGGAGAACCCGACGTTGGACAATTACAACCGGGTGTTGTTCGAATCGCGCATTCCCCGCGCTTTCCTGAACAGCACGCTGGTCAGCGCCGCCACCGGCCTGATCACACTGCTGCTCGCCTTGCCCGCCGGTTACGGCTTCGCCCGTTACCGGTTCACGGGGGCCGGCCTGCTGTCGACCAGCCTTCTGTTCGGCCAGATGCTGCCGGCGGTCGTGCTCGTCATTCCGCTCTACATTGTGCTGAACAAGTTGGATCTGATCGATACGCATGCCGGATTGATCATCGCCAATCTGTCGGTCACGATTCCCGTCGCGGTCATGATGATGCGGTCTTATATTGAAAGCGTTCCGAGGGAACTGGAGGAAGCGGCCAAAATCGACGGCGTCGGCAATATCGGTGTTCTGGTTCGCATCGTGATGCCGGTTTCGATACCCGGTATCGTCGCCGTTTCCATTTTTACGGTGATCCATGCCTGGGAAGAATTTTTGTACGCGCTTAATTTTGCCAATTCGGCTGCGGTCAAGACGCTGCCGATTACACTGGCGGAATTCAGCGGGCAGTTCAAAATCGACTGGGGCGGCATGATGAGCGCCGCGGTCGTCATATCGTTGCCCGTCCTGCTGCTGTTTCTAATTTGCAACAAGTATTTTGTCAAAGGCTTGTCCGACGGGGCGGTCAAAGGTTGATGTCAACCGAAAGGGATGGCCGATGATCGGACAACCCCGCCATGAAGATCATGGATGAAATCAAGAAAACGAATGAACGGATGAAATAGGGAGAAGAAGCGGCGGATACGCGGGTTTTGCGTGGCTCCGTCGCTTTGGCCTTGAGTGGGGAGCGAGTTTGCGAGGCGTGAGTCTGGGCATGTTGGGAGGCGACGCGTGTGAAAATTCGCGATATTGAACTGACGTTCGTGGAAGTTCCCGTCATTCCGCTGGCGAAAGGGGGAATCTCCCCCTACGCCGGCAGCCGGGACAAGACGGGCACAACCACGGCCACAAGCGCGATTTACAAAGTGATGACCGACGAAGGCATTACAGGGTGGGGAGAAATGAATCCGGTCATCACGCCGGGGCTGACTCGCGTCTTGCTCGAGGAATACATCAAACCGAAGCTGATCGGCATCAACCCGTTCGATGTGAACCGGTTGATGCGGGAGTTCGCGCCGGTATACAATCCTCAAGTGAACACCAAATCGTTTCTGACCGGTATCGAAATCGCCTGCTGGGACATCATGGGCAAAGCCCTGAACAAGCCCGTATACGCATTGCTTGGCGGGAAGGTGCGGGACAGGGTGGACATCGCCTATGCGGTCGGCATATTGGGCGAGGACGAAACGCGCGAGAAAATATTGCGCATCAAGTCTGAAGGATACCGTACGGTGAAGACGAAGGGCGGCAAAGACGTCGCGTTTGACATTCGGCGGGCCCGTATCATGCGTGAAGCGGGCGGAAGCGATCTGGCGATTCGCGTCGACATGAACCAGGGGTACGACGTGCCGACAGCACTCCAATATTTGCGGGGAGTCGCGGATTTGGACTTGGCGTATGTCGAACAGCCGCTTCCGGTCAACCGGTTCGACGACATGGCCATGCTGCGGCAGCGTTCCGCGACGCCGATCGCCATCAACGAGGATTGCTACGTATCGGGCAATATGATGTATATGATCAAGCGGGGAGCGATTGATGCCGCCGTGGTGGACATGGAACCGATCGGCGGCATAAGCGAGATGGTGCGCATCGCCAAGATGGCCGAGGAAACGGGGCTTCCGCTCGCGCACCACTGCGCTTGGGACATGGGCGTCAAATTGGCGGCAATCTTGCATGCGACAAGCGCTTTGCCGGCGTTCACGCTGCCGATGGACAGCACGTATTTCGCGCATGGGGACGATGTGTTGACGGAACGAATACGGGTGCGCGACGGCGCTTATTTCGTCCCGGAAGGTCCCGGCCTCGGCGTCGAGGTCGATGAAGAGAAACTGAAGGCGTTGTCGATCGGTTGTTCGTCCCGCTTTTTCGTTTGACGCCGCGCGGCTATGGCGGGCCGGGATCGAGACATCGGGAAGACGACGCAAGGCGCGGGCATTCCGGCAAACCGCGCCGAACGGACCGAACAGATCGCATCGCCGCGTGCAATCTATTCGGACCGCCTCCTGTCCGATCGGCCGGACTATCGCCACGGACGGCGGACTGACGCGACCGAAAAGGTGACTTCGAAATTCCAGTATGGTATTTTGGTAGAAATTAAAACAATTAATTTCAGAAAGGAGACAAGCGCGTTGTTTTCGAAAGCGGGCGACCAGAAGTTGTTGCAGGCGCTAAACTGCACGCTTGTGCTCAATACGATTTATCATTACGGCAGCATTTCGCGTATCGATATCGCCAAAAAGACGAAGCTCAGCCAGAGCACCGTATCCAACGTCGTGGACATGCTTCAGAAAGACGGCTACATCGTGGAAGCCGGAACCGGGAGTTCCACCAAGGCGGGCGGGCGCAAGCCGACCATTTTGAAACTGCGTCCGCAGAGCGGCTACATGGTTGCCGTGGCGCTCATCACCGAAGCTTACCATATTTCCCTGCAGATTTGCCTGTACGATCTGCTGCTGAATTTGGTGGACGAAGTGGAATTGGAACTGGGGGAAAAGGGCCAGGCGCTCGTCGAGGTCATGGTTGCCGAAGTTCGCCGTTTTATCGGCAACCATGCGGACAAGCCGATCATGGGTATCGGCTTTTCCGTCCCTACCGTGCTGGACAGCAACGGTGTCGTCTACAGAGGACATCTGCTGGAGCTTGAACAGTATCCGTTGGAGCAGGAATTGCGCAAAGCGTTTCCGTCGGTTTATCTCGTGGTGGAGCAGGAACAACATGCCGCCATCCTCGGTGAACGGACAGCCGGACCGGCCAAGGACGTACAAAACTTGATTTATGTGACGGTCGGGCGGGGCATCGGCTCCTCCGTGATCGCCAACAACCGGCTGATCCGGGGGGAATTCGGAGGCGCCGGGGAAATCGGCCACATGTCGATCAACAAATACGGTCCCAAATGCATTTGCGGGAAAAACGGCTGCCTGCGCCTGTACGCAACGGAGTTGGCGTTCATCAACAAGATCAAGGAAGCGGTGGCAACCGAGATTTCGCTGTCGCCGAGAATCTACAATCCGGCGCTGGATCAAATCAACGTGCGGGAAGTGTACGGGTTGGCGGCGGAAGGGGACCGCTTCTGCCGCGAGTTGCTCGAAAGCTTGCTGGACGATCTATGCACCGGCCTCAGCAACATGATCTATTTGTTCAACCCGAAGATGATTATCATCGGAGGCAATCTGCTGGCGGCCGAATCGCTGGCGCTTCCCTATATATCCGCAAAACTTCAAGAAATCATGGATCTCCCCGCCGCCAATGTCCGCGTTGTCGGTGCGCGGCTCGGGAGACATTCCTCGGTGTGCGGGATCGCCTCCATTATCCTGGACAAGCAATTCCTGAAAAAAGAGCTCTTGATGCGCAATGCCTGATGAATCCCGTTCCGCGCATCGGCGTCATGTTCTTGACCGGTGGCCGTCTGTCGCCTGATGGTGTTCGGGCGACTTTGCGAAGGTGAAATTTTCGCAAACGAGTCATGGCAACAGTTAGCGGACGGTTGATTTTATTCCATGGAGTTAGAGTAAAATTTGCGTAGGGGTAAAGACTGGAAAAAGCGGACATAGAAAGAGAGCCTCTCCTTTGGTAGAGTGATATTTGGCCAACCACACACACCAAAAGGAG
>Ga0065720_1020608_pt1 | contig 13603 bp, 12 predicted proteins | sample Thericmetagenome_FD_59107 | JGI IMG/M metagenome (GOLD analysis project Ga0065720, IMG submission 59107) | Thermophilic microbial communities from the Joint Bioenergy Institute, California, USA of rice/straw/compost enrichment - eDNA_2 v2... | ecosystem: Engineered > Solid waste > Grass >... | reverse complement strand
CGCGCTCGACCCACTCCACCGACGGCTCGCACTGCTGCAGCGCCGAGCCGGCGGGAGGTGCGGCGACGGCTTGACGGGGTGGCCCGGCCTGGCCGAAGGCCCACCGGCCAGGCCGGGCTCGATGAGGAGGACCGGGGATGTCTGCGGTCGCCCGCTGCCGTCGCCAGCCGACCACAGACGTGGTCCGATCAGGCTGCCGACACACTGGTGAGGAAGTCGAGACTGATCCGGTTGTAGCGCTCGGACTGCTCGTGTTGAGGCCAGTGCCCGCACTGGTCGAACAGCTCGAGTCGGGATCCGGGGATGTGCTTGTGCATCGCAGTGGCCTCGGGAACCTCGCCGAACGGGTTCTGCCGGCCCCAGATGATCAACGTCGGCTGGGTGATCCGGCCCAGTTCCTCCCGGGTGAGCAGGTTGCGACGGCGTCGCTCCATGTCCTGCAGCGAGAGCAGGTTGTGGACGTTGGCCACGAAGTCGGGTTCGTGGTAGATGGCGTGGCGCACCTCGACCAGCTCATCGGTGGCGTCGGCTGGATCCGCCATGAGCAGCCGCAGACGCTTGCGGGTCAACTCGATGTCGTCGCTGCGCACCGCGGCCAGCGTGCTGGTCCGGATCCGTTCCATGATCGCGGGATTGGCTACCGTTCCACCGGCGCAGAGGAGTTGCAGGCTCGCGACCCGGTCGGGGTGGGTGGTCGCGGTCCGCACGCCGACCCACCCTCCGAGGGACTCGCCGACGATGTGGGCACGCTCGACTCCCACGGCGTCCAAGTAGTCGATCAGGTGACCGACGTAGTCGGCGATCTCGTAGGGCCGCGCCGGCTTACCGGTGTAGCCGTGCCCGAGCATGTCGATCGCGTGCACGTCGTAGGCTGCGTGCGCTGCGATGTTCCGGGCGAACGCCTCCAGGTGGCCGCTCGTACCGTGGAGGAAAACCACCGCCGCAGCAGTGGGGTCGCCGGCTCGGAGGGTCCGCGTGGGTATTCCCGCTGCGTCGACGTACTCGATTCGATGCTCGACGGCGCCCAGTTCGGTCCAGATGCTCACAGGACGGCTCCGGTCTTTCGTGGTTGCGACTGATTGATGCGGTGCACCTGGGTGTTGCTGCGCGCAGCGAGCCTGCGGGTCACGACGAGGGCGGCTGCAAGGACCAACAGGACCGCGCCGTGGCGGAATGCCCTGCTCGAGGTCATCGGGCGTTCACCGCCGAGCTGGACGGTCCAGACTTCGCGGGCGGTGAGTCGAGGAAGCCGCGGACGATCGCGTAGTAGGCCTCAGGCCGTTCTTCCTGCAGGTGGTGGCCCGCGTGGTCCATCACGTAGAGGTTCCCACGAGGCACCATTCGTGCGAGCATCAGCGGATAGTCCGGGGTGAGGAACGCGTCGTGCATGCCCCAGAGGAAGAGGACGGGTGCCTGGATTCGGCCGAGCTCGGTAGTGAGGTCCTGCCACTCGCCTCGCGGCGAGTCGGACAGTCCGGCGAGTTCGCGTTCACCTGGGTCGAGACTCTGCTCGTAGCGCATGTCGAGGGTCTCCTCGGGCAGCGCGTTCGGGTCGTACCACTCGAGGCGAGTGATGAGGTCACGCATCTTCTCGCGCGTGGGACCTTCTCCTCCGTAGTAGGCGTCACGCGCGTTGCGGCCTCTGCGTCCCCCTTCCGGCAATGGCGCCAGCGGACCGTAGAAGACGGGCATACTTCCGGTCACGACCAGGGAGCCGACCCTGTCGGGGTGCTTCGCTGCCAAGTTGAGGGCGATGGACCCACCCCATGAATTGCAGATGAAGTCCGCCTTTGCGACTCCCAGTACGTCCATCAGCGCGACGGTCTTCGCGGCATGATGGTCCCACATCGGCCCGACGATCCGTGTCTTGGAGGACTTCCCGTACTGGTGGATGTCGACGAGCAGGCACCGACGATCTGCTGAGAACAGCGGTGCGACCGGCCCGAAGTCGCTCCATGCTGTGCAGCCGGGGCCACCTCCGTGCAGGAATATCGTGTCCGGGCCTTCGCCCAGATCGTGGTAGTGATAGCGGACGCCGCCCGCGTCGGCGTAGTGGCTGGCGGGCGGAGGTGCCATCGCAAGACTCCTTCTCGTCGTGCGGGTACTGGTCAGTGGCTGGTTCGCGCGGTGACGGCAAGCGTGATGCGGGCCAGCACCTCACACAGCCGGCGCATGGCTCGCACGTCGACGGTGTTCATGCCCCGGGCGAACTCACGCGAGGGATCGATGTCGAGTTCTGTCGATGAGACCTTCGGCATTCCGGTCCGTACGGTCGGGATGCCGCGAGCTCGCAGGATGTTCGCGTCGGTCGCCCCGCTGTTGTCGCTGGCTGCTTGGTGCGGACGGCGATGCGTGCGTTCCCATGCCGCGATCGCGTGCCTGACGATCGGAGCGTCGGAGGGTGTGGACGTCCCCGGCACGGCGAGCACCATCTCCAGTCCGAGTTCGGTGTCGAGCTGCCTGCCGACTTCTCGGGTGAATGCGAGCAGTTCCCGCTTGACCTGCAGCGGTGCTGTCCCGGGCGCGATACGGATGTCGAGCCGTAGCCGGCATTCTGCGGGGGTGACAGCGACCATCCGCTCCCATCCTCCCGCTATCGAGCCGATGATGCCCTGCGGTGCAGCAGTGGCGCTCCGATGCCTGTTCGGGTAATCGGCCAGCCATCGTTCGAGCCGGGTTGCCACCTCTGCTGCGGTGACGATCGGGTTCCGGTAAGGGAGTCGATGGCGGCTGCCGACGTATGTGTGCGTGCCTGGCACGGTGATCTCGAACCAGGTGAGTCCGACCTCGTCGTGCGCGACGAACTCTCCCGGCTTCGCGATCACCGCGTGGTCTGTGTACCAACCGCGTTCGAGCAGGAACGAACACCCGACCCCGTGTCCGGTGTTCGCTCGGGCCGGGAACCCGGGAGCCTCGACGGCGTTGGTCGGCATCCCACCAGCGCCGAACGCGACGACGACGTCCCCGTCGAGGGGAGGACGCACGTGGGCGAGGGCCTCGGCGAGGGCGAGGATGCAGGCCGCATGGCCCTTCGGGTTGCCCGCGCCGAGGCCCGAGACGAACGGGCCCTCATCCCGTGCCTGCGCGAGCATGTCAGGCCGCAGCCGCTCGCCGACCCACGGAACGTCGAGCTCTTCGACCCCGGTCGTGAGCGTGTCGATCGGCGCGTACAGCATCAGGTCTTCGCCGCCGCCGCTGCCCCGCAACCGTCCGACCGCGTTGGCCTGGTGCTCGTCGAGGTGCTGAGCGACGGCTGTGTAGCCGCACGCGGACAGGCGGTCCGCGAGCAGGTGGGCGAGCTGAGCCTCTCGTCCCGTCGGACTCGGCACCGAGGTGAGCGTGCGCACGGCCTCCCGTAGCCGGGCCTCGGTGATGTGCGAGAGCAGGGCATCGACGGTCCGATCCGATTCAGCGGCAGACATCGGGATCACCTGGACTTCCGGGGAGCCGGCTCGATCAGTGCCACGCCCATCCCGGTCAACCACTCCGGTACGGCGGCGTAGGCCAGGGACCGCCCTGGGGCGAAGTCGAGTGCGGCCGCCATCGTGAGCCAGGAGCGCAGCTCCTGCCCACCGTTGCCCGCCGCAGCGGCGAGGTCCTCGGAGGTGTATGTCGTGTAGCGATCGAGCGCGCCGGCCTCGAGATCGGACAAGAACGCCCTGTCGAAGTCCTCGGAGATCGACGCCGGTGCAGCGGTGATGATCTCTCGCCGCCGAGCGTCGTAGCGTTCCCACTCGCCTCGGCCGTTGAGCCAGGCCTCGACGAGGAACTTCTCGTCATCGGTCTGCGGGTTGCGCCAGTCGGCAGGCCACGGCAGTTGGTGCGACAGACCACCCGACGCGATGATCACGACTCTCCGGTTCGCCAGCGTCGCCAGCGCAGCGGCCATGTTTCTGCCCAGCTGCACACAGCGATCGATCCGGGGCAGCGGGGCCGCGAACACGTTGATCACGAGTGGAACGACGGGCACATCCAGATCTCGCAGGAGGTACTGGATCGCATGTGTCTGGCCGTGGTCGATCTGCATCCGAGCCGAGAGAGCGACCTCGGTGCCGCGATCGATCAGCTCTTCCGCGAGCGTTTGCGCGAATTCGGGGTCGCTGCGCTGCAGTCCTTTCGGAGTGCCGGCCTCGCCGGCTGCGATCACCTCGCCGACGCCGAGGGTGAACGCAGGGATCAAGTCGAGCCAGAATCCGCGAAAATGATTTGACCCAACCACGACGGCGATATCGGGCTGGGCAGCTTCGACGGCATCGCGCGCGATGCTCAATGCTTCGCGGAACCGATGAGCATCCTCCTTGTGTGCGACCTGATGCCAGTGCGTGTTCATCAGCGTGGAGTGCGATGCTCCCACGCCCAGCACGATCCTTGCCATGATGTTGCGGTCCCTCGGCCGATCAGTCCTCTGTGCTCATCGCTGACGATTGCGTTGGCGTGGATAGACCCTGCGCGCGCAGGCGGTTGATTCGTTCCTCGGTCACCTCCTCCGCGAGCTTGCGCCACTTGAGGATGGACTCATCAGGGCGGTACAGACGTTCTGGTGGAGCATTGGTGACCTCCACCATCCACCTGTCCTGGCCGGAGAACTGGCCATGGAACAGCCAGCGCACGAAGGCGAGGTACTTGACGTAGAAGGGCAGGGTCGCCAAACCTCGGGCGAAACTCGCAAGAACTCCTACGTAGAGGTGATTGTCCGCGTCGATAGGTACATAGAACTCGTAGTGGATGAAGTTCGGGTACACGATGCGCAGTATCCCGGGCATGCTGACTGAGGCGAAGCCTGGGAAGTCCTGCGCGGCGATCACCGGGTTGACTTCCCGGTGGCTGCGGGTGTTGCCGATGTTCGCCGTCTCGGAGGGCGGCTTCATCTTGTACCAGGCTTGGTTGTCCCAGCGACCGAGGCCAGGGAAGACCGCGGTCCAGTGCTGCTTGTCCTGGACGCGGTAGATCCATCTGCCGCGTTGGACGATCCGGGTCTCGTTCCAGACCGGCATCGGCTTGAACAATCGCCACAACGCAGTCCGGTGCAGGTACTTCGCGTGGCCCTCGTCGTAGCCGTTCTCGCAGGCGAAGCGCCAGTTGCCGACGCGCCGCTGCATCCGGCTGCCGATGACTGCCGGGTTCTCGACGAGTTCTTCTGGGAGCTGATCATCAATCGGAGGCGGCTCCTCGCCGTCTCCGATGAACACCCAGACCATGCCGAGACGCTCAGCGACGTCGTAGGTGGGCTGGGTGACCTTGCCGCAGATCGGTGACTCCGGTCCGTCGGTGAGAGCGGCGACCAGGTCGCCGCTCTTGAGGTCGAACGTCCAGCCGTGGTAGGGGCAGGAGATCGTTCCCGGGAATTGCTGGGACCCATGGCTGAGCGGGACACCGCGGTGCGGGCAGCGATCCTTCAGCGCGTACGGTACTCCCCGGTCTCGGAGGAGAAGGATCTTCTCACCGAGGAGCGTCACCTGCTTGGGCTTTCCCGTCAGCTGTGACGAGTAGCAGACCGGGTACCAGTAGCCGCGGAACCCGCTCGCTGCGGCCTCGTAATGGGGCCAGCTTGACCAATCCTGGCGGCCCGGCAGTTTGTCCGATCCCTGGGCCCGTCGGCGGCGGGGTGCGGAGTGGGCAACAGCAGGGGTGTCGGCGGCTGCGGAGAAAGCTCCGTTCGACACGCTCATTTGCCGGATCCTCTCGACGAGCTGCGGCGAGGTGCGCCGCTCACGCGATCCGAGTGCAACATCAGACCGGTTCGGTACCAAGCGCGTGGGTTCACTGACTGGACCAGCTCGGCAAGATCGGGCGCTGGTCCGATCAGCGAACCCGACGCACACGGCTAGGCCTGACAATCGACCTATCGTCAGGGTGTTACCGCGGGCTCGGTCGTCACGTCCGACGAGTCCGATGGACGGCCGGCATCGTCCGCCGAAGCTCGCTGGTGTGGCAGAGACCGAGCGGTTGTGCTCCCTCGGACATGAGCTCGCTCGTGGGCCACTCGATCGAGGTGGCCGATCCGACGCTGCAAGGAGATCGCGATGACATACGTCATTGGTGGCAACTGCATCGATGTCACCGACCGTGCCTGTATGGGGGTCTGTCCCGTCGACTGCATCTACATGGGCCGCCGCAAGTGCTACATCAACCCGAACGAGTGCATCGAGTGCGGTGCTTGTGAGCCGGAGTGCCCGGTCGATGCGATCTTCCTCGATCGAGCTGGCGAGTCCGACCCGGCGAAGGCGATCCACGTCGAGGACACGGAGAGGTTCTTCGCCGAACCGTTGCCGGGCCGTGGGGAACCCTTGGGGGACCCGGGGGGTGCGACGGCGATCGGAGAACTGGGCGTCGACACCCCATTCGTGGCCGAGCACTCGGCGCGCTGACCGCGCTCGGGGTTGTGGTGAGGGCCGCGAGCAGCCTCGCCACAACCCCGAGCGATTCCGGTGCGCACGTCGTCTCTGCCCAGGAGGGCTCACCTCCCCTTCGCATCGACGGACGGATCGGGGCTCACGGCCCGATGATCAGTGCGTCCGACGGGTCGACCTCGACCAGCACGGGTTCGCCCGCGTTGGCCACCGGCGTCGTCGCCTCTCCGGTCGCCAAGAGCGGCGTTCCGTCAGGCAGCCTGAGCTCGTACGCGAAGTGATTTCCCATGAAGGACACCAACTCCACCGTGGCGACAAGAGCAGCCGGGTCGATGGCGGTGGGGTCCACCGCTGTCAACCGCAGTGCCTCCGGACGAACGCAGAGGGTGTAGGCGGGCAGATCCTCCGCTGGCGGGTGAGCTTCGAGGAGCTGGCCGGTGGGGAGGCGGACGATCGCTCGACGGCTGTCGGCATCCAGCAGCTCGACGTCGATGAGGTTGCAGGCGCCCATGAAGTCCGCGACGAAGCGGTTGCGCGGTTCGCGGTAGATCTCGGTCGGTTCGCCGATCTGCTCGATCCGGCCGTCACGCATCACGGCTATGCGGTCGGCGATGGCCAGCGCTTCCGCCTGGTCATGCGTCACGTGGACGGTCGTGGTGCCGAACCGGCGCTGTGTCCGCTTGATCTCGGAGCGGAGCCGCTCACGCAGTTTGGCGTCGAGGTTGGACAGCGGCTCGTCGAGCAGGAGCACCCGCGGGTTCATCACGATGCTCCGAGCGAGCGCGACCCGCTGCATCTGTCCGCCGCTGAGCTGGCTCGCGCCCCGATCGGCGAAGTCCTGCAGACCGAAGACCCCCAGGACTTCCGCGGTGCGCGCTGCGATCTCCGCAGTCGGCAGCTTCCGCACCATCAGCGGGAACGCGACGTTCTCGGCGACCGTGCGGTGCGGCCAGATGGCGTACGACTGGAACACTAGTCCGACGTTGCGCTTGTTGGGGGCGACATCGAGGCCGGCAGCGGCGTCGAACACCACTTCTCCCTCGATGTCGATGCGCCCGCGGTCAGGTGTCTCGAGCCCGGCGATAGAGCGCATGGTGGTCGTCTTGCCGCACCCGGACGGACCGACGAGGACGAGGAACTCCCCACGGCGGATGGTGAGGGAGAGGTCCTTCACCGCGGTGGCGCCGCCGAATGACTTCGTCATTCCCGTGATGCGGACGCCAGTGTCGGTGGGGTCGGCCTGCGTCGACGGAGCGGTGCGGGGCCGAAGGGGGAGTCTCAGGGGCATGGCGGTCTCCGTCCGGGGCGAAGCGGAACGCGTGTGGGCGTCACGGGTCGAGCACGACGTTGCCGTCGACGATCGCCACCGGGTAGGTGGCGATGCGGAACCGATCGGGCTCGAGCAGGCTGCAGCCCGTCTCCAGATCGAATGCGTAGTTGTGCCACGGGCACCGCACGACCTGGCCGATGCGGCTGAGTGTCACCCCGACCTCGTCGTCGTAGAGGAACTCGCCGCTGATGGGGCCGTCACTGAGGCGAGCCCCCTGATGAGGACAGCGATTGGCGACGGCGCGTACGACGCCGTCGGCGCCGCGCACAACCAGGACCTCCTTCCCCCGCAGCCGCGCGAGGCGGCCGGCCCCCGGTGAGAGCTCTGCCTCAGCGCAGACAACCACGCTCATGGTGCCGCCCTCCTTGCCGAGGCCGCCTCAGCTGGTTCTGCGGGTTGGGGCAGGCCGTAGAGCTGCAACGCGTTCGAGCCGAGAATCCGTCGCCGCCATTCGGTAGGGACCGAGGCGGGCAGGAATTGCGTCGGCGAGTCGAAGTCCCAGTGCGGGTAGTCGGTTGCGAACAGCAGTCGATCCTGTCCGTCGAACATCTGCACCACCTGGATCAGGTGCTCGACGTCGTCCGGCACGACGACGGGCTGGGTGCCGAACGTGACCTGCTCCAGGATGTACTCGCTGGGACGCCGTCGGAGCCACGGGACCTCGAGCTGAAGGGACCGCCAGTGCGCGTCCAGGGTCCACATGAGATGAGGGACCCAGGTGAACCCGCCTTCGAGGAGGACGAGGCGCATCTCCGGGAACCGGTCCAGGACGCCCTCGAGCACCAGGTTCGTCAGTTGAGCCTGGTAGGCCAAGGCGAAGTTCTGATGGTACTCGAGGTAGGTGCGGGGATGGGAGCCCACGAGCGCTGCGGAGGCGGCACTGCCCGAGAACGAGGACGGGTGAACCGCGACGGCGAGCCCGTTGCGCACCGCGGCCTCGTACACCGGGTGGTACGCCGGATGGCCGAGCGCGAGCTGCGCCACGCACGGAAGGACGATCTGGACGATCTGCGGATGCGATCCGAGCCGATCGATCTCCCGGGCGGTGGCTGCCGGGTCCTGGAGAGCGACTTGCAGCGATCCGTAGATCCGCGAGTCACGCGCGAGCCACGTGTCGATGAGCCAGTCGTTGTAGGCGCTCATCAGGGCCACAGCGAAGTCCGACTGCGGCATCGTGGAGAGCCGGTAGAAGTGGCCGGTGAGGATGAGGTAGTCGATGTTGTGCTCATCGAAAACGTGCTGGCGGACCAGGTCGTAGTCCGATCCCGGGGGGCCGCCGTCAGCGGGCCACGAGTCCGCGCGCCGACCCCCGTGGGCGGTGGCTACGTACGGGTCACCCGGTATGCCGGTGAACCGGCACTCGGTGATGTACCTCTGCCACGGTGCATCGAGATACGGCATCAGGTCGTTGATCGAGCGCAGGGACTCGTGGACGTCGGCGTCCACGATCGCTGTCCACTCGCCTCCGACTTTACGCATCAGGCTCCTCCGGTGCGTCCCCCGTCAGTTCTTGGCCGGGGAGGTGTAGGAAAAGGTGGTGTCCCACAGGCGGATCTGCTCTTCCCGGGTCGCGCTGTCTGGGGTCGGTATGGACACGCCGCCGAGCTGCTCGAACGTCGGGGATGGCCGGCCGTCGGCTTCTCGCGGAGGCGCGGCCTTCGGGTTCGTCGGGTACTCGCCGGACGCTTCGGCGATGACGTTGCCGCCGTGCACGGATTGGGTCCATTCCAGGTACAACTTGGCCGCGTTCGGGTGTGGCGCGGTCGCCGACATCCCGAGCCGTTCCTGGCTGGTCGGGACACCGTCGCTCGGGTAGACGATCGACAGCGGCTGGCCGTTCTCGATGGCGGTCTTCACCGTACCGAGGTGGTTGATCGATACAGCGATCTCACCGCGTGACAGCTGGTCGGTGAGCGCTCCGACTCCATCGGTCAGCAGCGGTTTCTGGGCAGCGAGGTCCCGCCAGTAGTCCAAGCCGTACTTGTCCTTCAAGAACGTGAACGTCGTGTATGATGCGCCGCCCGCGTGGATGTGGTTCGTGCCGATCTTGCCGACCCACCGGGGGTCGAGGAGATCCGCCCATGAGCGGGGTGCCTGGTCGGCGGGTACGACCTTGTTGTTGTAGGCGATGGTGGTGACGAGGTTGATCACGCTGTACCAACTGCCGTCGCCGGCTCGCCGGTCGGCGGGGAGGTCGGCGAAGTTCGCGACCTTGTGCGCAGCGATGATCCCGCGCTCGCGGAGGTCGTTGTACAGACCCGCCTCGGAGAGGGAGATCACGTCGGCGGGGAGCTGGTTCGCACCTGCCTCGGCGATGATGCGGTTGTACAGCCCGGACGAGTTCAGCCGCACCAGCTCGACGTTGATCCCCGTGTCCTGCGAGAATCGGTCGAGAATCGCCTGGGAGACGTCGGTGGGGTAGCTCAGGTAAGCGGTGAGGGTTCCTTCGTCCTGTGCCGCGCGGTAGAGCTCCGCCGTGCCGATCGTCTCGCCGTCGATGACGAGTGCACCGTCCGGTCCGGCAGCCGGCGCGGAACTGCCACAGCCTGTGATCATAAGCAGTACTGCTGCAGCTGCGGCCGCGAGGCTGGTTCGGATGATGTTGGGCCTCATGGTGGTGTTCCGTTCTGTCTCGGGACGGTGGTGGTGCGTCAGATTCCGCGGCCGAGCAAGGCCCGTCGGCCGAAGAACGCGAGAACGAACAGTGCGGCCGACAAGATGAGCGCGATCCAAGCGACCGTCGCCATGTCGGCGGTCTCGTACGCCTGGAACAGGCGCACGGAGATGACCTCCGTGCGTGAGGTGAACAGGAAGATCGATGTGCTGAGCTCGCGGAGGGTCAGGACGATCATCAGCAATGCCATGGACACCAGGCCCGATCGGACCAACGGCACGGTCACCCACGTGATCGACCGGATCCTCCCAGCACCCGCCATCGCTGCGCTGTCCTCCATGTCGTCGTGGATCTGGGTCAGGTTGCCCAGCACCGAGCTGAACCCCTGCGGAACGAACCGAGCCACGTACGCGACGACCAGGATGGCCAGTGTTCCGTAGATGGGGATGGGCAGGATGAGCCATGCCCACAGGAACGCGATGCCGATGACGAGAGCGGGCACAGCTGCGGGTGCCATCGCGAGCTGATGGAGTGCACGGCGACTCGGGAGGTTCGTTCGGGCGACGACGTAGGCCAGCACGGAGTACAGCCCGACACCGACGACGGCGCTGGCCAGTCCGACGATCGCGGTGTTGATCAAGACGTTCTGGAACCCCGAGTTCCCGATGAGACGGATGAAGCGGTCGATCGTCCACTGTCCGGCGTCGAACAGGTCGCCGATGCCTGCCACGTACTGGCTGCGGCGCAGGGCCGTCTGGATGAGTGCGAAGAAGGGCAGCACCGCGGCGAGTAGGAGATAGACCATCGCTACCGCGAACAGGGGCCATCGCCAGCCGCGGAGTCTCGTCAGAGATGCTCGGGCCCCTTTGCCGGTCACCGTGACGAAGCTGCGGCGCTTCATCGCGCGCTGCTGAAACGCCACGAGAGCGATCATCAGGACGAGCAGGACCATGCCCAGTGCACTGGCCTCCGTCGGGCGCGACGGGGCGGCTTGCATGAGCGTGTAGATCTGCGACGGAATCAGTACAACCGACCCGTTCGCACCCAGGATCTGCGGAACCGGGAAGTTCTCGACGACGAGAACCAGCGTGATCGCGCTGGCTCCGAGCAGCGTCGGCGTCAGCAACGGGATCGTGACGTGCCGCAGGACATGCCAGCGATTGCCCCCATGGATCAGCGCCGCTTCCTCCAGCTCGGAGTTCATCAGGTTGAGCGAGTTCCGTGTGTACAGGAACATGTACGGCGCGTAGTACATCGCCAGCACGAGGATGACCCCGGGGAGCGTGTAGACGTCGACGCGGAAGTCGATCCCGAGATCTTCGAACAGGAGGTTCAGGTATCCCCGGTTGGGTGAAGCCAGTGTCGACCACGCGATCGCAGCGACCACTGGAGAGATGAACAACGGGGTCAGCCCGGCGAACGCCACGAGGCGGGGTAGCGGCACGTCGGTGCGCGCGACGAGCCAGGCGAGACCGCCGCCGAGGACTGCGGCCGCCGCTGTCGCGAGGATCCCGACCATCGCGGAGTTCGCGACAGCGATGAGGTTGGACGAATCGAGGATGGCTGCGTAGTTGGCGAGGGTGAATTCGCCTGCGAACGCCTCGCCCGGCGCCGGTGCCCGTGTACGGAAGGAGGCATAGATCAAGATCGCCAGTGGGTAGGCCACGAGCAGACCGAGCACCACGATCAGGATCGACGGCAGCCACCACCGACGTATGACTGCGAACAACTGGGAGCGGGCAGGCAGGGAGGGCTCGGCATCTGTCCGCTCCATTGTGAGGGCGCTGCCGGCCGTGCTCAAGCGTCCACCTCTCTTCGATCTCAAGCGTCCACCTCTCTTCGATGCGGTATGCCAGCGTCCACCTCTCTTCGATGCGGTATGCCGGCGCAGGGCACGCGGTGCGGCGCAGGCGGGGCCGCCGCCCACCGGTCGCAGTCCAGCGGACGTGCGGAGAGCTGCGTCGGTGCAACTCAACGCAACTCAGCGGAGTAGATGCGGATCCGGGACGACACGTCAAACGCGCGGGACCGCTGAGCGGACCGGCTCGGAGCGGAGGTTCCCGTAGCGCCGTCGGCGAGGCAGCCCGTTGGTCCGCTCACCGGACCCGAAGCGTTGTTGGCGGGTGCTGGCCTGTACTAAAACCTGCCACCTGCGTCGGCTCGTACCCGGTGATCCGGCGGATCCGGCCGCCGGACGGGCGATGACGCCGATGTCCACGACGGGAGATCGCATGGCCGTCCGGCAGTACGAGAGCGATGTGACGGGTGCACAGGTCCTGGGGCATGCGCTCGTCGACCACGAGCTCGGGCCCTTCTTCGGCGTGCTCGGAGACGCGAACCTGGATCCTGTGGCCCACGCCGTCGCAGCAGGCTTGGGCTACTTCGCCGCCCGACACGAGAGCGGCGCGGTGGCGATGGCGTCCGGGTACGCTGCGGCAACAGGCCGCCCGGGGCTCGCCACCGTCTCACGTGGACCAGCGTTGGCCAACGCCGTGACGGCCATCACGTCCGCGGTCCGCGATCGGCGGCCCCTCATCGTGGTGGCCGGTGACCACCACACCGATGATCCTCACGGGCCGCAGTCGATCGATCAGGCCGCACTCATCGCCCCAACCGGCGCAGGATTCATACGCCCCCACTCGGCGTCCGAGCTGCGGATCGCGGTAACCACCTCAATTGCTCGCGCCAGCCGGGACCACATCCCGGTCGTCCTGTCGATACCCACCGATCTCCTCGACGCCGACGCCACGCACCAATCGGATGCGACGACTCACGACGACGAGAAGCCGGAGCTCGTGGATCCCGAAATCCCCACCGCGGAGCTGGACCTGGCCCTTCGACTGCTCCGTGCAGCACGGGCTCCGGTCGTGCTCGCCGGACGCGGTGCGATGGACGCCGGTGTCGCTCGCGACCTCTGCGAGATCGCGGAGTCCATCGGGGCTGCCCTCTGCACCACGCTCCCGGCGGTCGGTCTCTTCGCCGGGCATCCCCTCGACATAGGCTTCGCGGGAGGATTCGCACCGGCGTCCACGCGGCAACGGCTCGACGCGGCCGACGTCGTACTCGTCGTCGGGGCAAGCTTGAACGCCTACACCACTGACGACGGGGCGCTCCTGCGTGCGGCGAGTGTGATCCACATCGATCGGGACCGCTGCGCGTTCGACCGTCACCGAACGGCGGAGATCCGCTTGCTCGGGGACGCGACGGCAGTCGTTCCCGCACTGCGCGCCCGGATCGGCCGTGCCGCCGCCCAGACAGTGGCGGCTTCGGCTCGCCAGGTCGGCGAGCCGCCGGCGCACGCATCGGGCT
>Ga0065720_1020607_pt1 | contig 13606 bp, 10 predicted proteins | sample Thericmetagenome_FD_59107 | JGI IMG/M metagenome (GOLD analysis project Ga0065720, IMG submission 59107) | Thermophilic microbial communities from the Joint Bioenergy Institute, California, USA of rice/straw/compost enrichment - eDNA_2 v2... | ecosystem: Engineered > Solid waste > Grass >... | reverse complement strand
TGCAAGCCCGAAAATCGTCTAAGTATCTGATTTCACGAATCTATTCCGAGTGCCTCGGGTTGCCTCATAACCTGAAGGTCGCAGGTTCAAATCCTGCCCCCGCAACCAAATTTCCAAAGCAGGATCAACGGCTTCGACAAACGCCCCGGACCCGCGTCCGGGGCGTTCGCATGTCAACTCCGCAATACGTCCGCAAAATTGCGCTTTCCAGCACGGGCGACATGCCATCATCGGTTGATCGCACCACGTCGTTCGCGAGATGCGATGGCATCCTCTGGAGAACTTTGGTATCCTTTGCCGGAGGAATCGGAGATGGCCGGTGCATGCAGGATACGCTGCTGACGCTTCGCGAAGTTGCGGCATTGCTGAAGGTCGCCGACAAGACGGTCTACACGATGGCGCAGCGACGCGAACTGCCGGGGTTCAAGGTTCGCGGGCAATGGCGCTTCAAGCCGGCCGATCTCGACCAGTGGATTGAGGAGCGCAAAGCCGCTGAGCGCAAGACGGCGAAAGAGGGGGGCGAAGCGTGACAGAGCTCTTTTTCGAACGGCCCATCCTTAATTCACCCTATTCATATCCTGGCCGTCACTGGGAGCTGGATGCCGATGGGCAGCCAACGAACCGGATCATTGAGACCCGCCGTCGCTCCGATCTGATCACGCCTGTTCCGAAGCCGAAGAAGCGGCGCCGCACGCGCGGCCAGACGCAAATGCTCTTCGAGGACGAAGCCGGCCTCTCATCCGACGAGCAGGAATACAACCCAACGCCGATCATCAATGAGATTCGGACCTACGTCGATGCGTGGCGTAATTTGCCCAATTCCGATCAGTGGCTCGTCACGCCCGAGACAGCCCGTCTGCTCAAGCACTGGCGCCATCATCGTTTCGAAGGCATCCGCCCGTTCTTCTGCCAGATCGAGGCGGTTGAGACCGCGATCTGGCTGAGTGAGGTTGCGCCCAAGCTTGGGCCGCGAGTTGCCAAGTTCTGGGCGCACATTAAGGTCGGAAACGAGCAGGCCAATCCTGAACTCATTCGGGTTGCCCTGAAGCTGGCGACGGGAGCCGGCAAAACCACCGTTATGGCGATGCTGATCGCGTGGCAAACGGTCAATGCCGTCCGCCACCCGAACAGCAAGCAGTTCTCAAGAGGCTTTTTGATCGTGACGCCGGGCATCACGATCAAGGATCGGCTGCGCGTGCTCCTGCCGAACGATCCCGAGAACTACTATCGGCATCGCGAGATCGTTCCGCCGGACATGCTCGCCGATATCGACCGCGCAAAGATCGTCATCACCAACTATCACGCCTTCAAACTGCGCGAACGCATCGAAGTCGCGAAAGGCACGCGTGCCGCCATAGAAGGCTGGCGCGGCGAAAAGCTGCAAACCCTCGAAACCGAGGGCCAGATGCTCCAGCGTGTCATGCCCGAATTGATGGGCATGAAGAACATCGTCGTGCTCAACGACGAGGCCCACCATTGCTATCGGGAGAAGGTCACGGACGCCGCCGGCGAAACGGAACAAGACCTTAAGGGCGACGAAAAGGACGAAGCCAAGAAAAACAACGAGGCGGCGCGTCTGTGGATCTCGGGCATCGAGGCCGTAAAGCGAAAGCTCGGCCTGTCCATGGTCTATGACCTTTCCGCAACCCCATTCTTCCTGCGCGGCTCGGGCTATGCGGAGGGCACCTTGTTCCCATGGACCATGAGCGATTTCTCGCTCATGGACGCCATCGAATGCGGCATCGTCAAGCTTCCGCGCGTTCCCGTCGCCGACAATGTGCCCGGCGGCGATACGCCGAAGTTCAGGAACCTCTGGGACCACATCGGCAAGAAGCTGCCGAAGAAGGGCCGCGCGGCGTCCGGCAAGACGCTCGACCCGTTGAGCCTGCCGGCGGAACTCCTCACCGCCCTCGAAGCCCTTTATGGCCACTACCAGAAGACGTTCGAGCTTTGGGAGCAGGAGGGAATCGGCGTTCCGCCGGTGTTCATCGTCGTTTGCAACAACACCTCCACATCCGAGCTGATCTACAAATACATTTCCGGCTTCCATCGCGAGAACGATGATGGCTCGACAACGCTGGAAAATGGGCGGTTGGCGCTTTTCCGCAACTATGACGAGTTCGGGAATCGCTTGCCGCGGCCGAACACGATCCTGATCGATTCGGCCCAGCTCGAATCCGGCGAGGCCCTCGACAAGGATTTCCGCGAAATCGCGGCCGACGAGATCGAGCGTTTCCGCCGCGACATCATCGAGCGCACGGGCGACATCCGGGCGGCCGATACGATCGACGACGCCACCCTCCTCCGCGAGGTCATGAACACGGTCGGCAAGAAGGGAAAGCTCGGCGAACAGGTTCGCTGCGTCGTCTCCGTTTCCATGCTGACCGAAGGCTGGGACGCGAACACGGTCACGCATATCCTTGGCGTTCGCGCCTTCGGCACGCAGCTCCTTTGCGAGCAGGTCGTCGGGCGCGGCCTTCGCCGCCAGTCCTACGACCTCAATGACGACGGGCTCTTCAATGTCGAATATGCCGATGTGCTCGGCATCCCGTTCGATTTCGCCGCAAAGCCGGTCGTTTCAGTGCCGGCCAAGCCGCGGGAGACGGTCCGGGTGCATGCCGTCAAGCCCGATCGCGATGCGCTCGAAATCACGTTCCCCCGCGTCGAAGGCTATCGGGTGGAATTGCCGAACGAGCGCCTGGAAGCGAATTTCGGCCCGGATCACGTCCTCAACCTGACGCCCGAGCTCGTCGGGCCTTCGGTCACGAAAAACCAGGGCATCATTGGCGAAGGGGTGGACCTCACGATCGCGCATCTTCAGGACATGCGCTCATCGACGATCCTGTTCCACCTCGCAAGGCACCTTCTCTACAACAAGTATCGTGATCCCGGCGAGGAGCCGAAGCTCCACTTGTTCGGCCAGTTGAAGCGCATCACGAGGGCATGGCTCGAAGGCGGCTATCTCAAATGCTCCGGCGGCACATTCCCTGCGCAGCTCCTCTACAAGGAGATCGCCGACATGGCAGCCGAGCGCATCAAGGCCGCCATCACCGAAAGCCTTTCGGGCGAGCGGCCGGTGAAGGCGATCCTCGACGCCTATAACCCGACGGGCTCGACGACTTACGTCAATTTCACCACGTCGAAAGAGACGCGTTGGCAGACCGACCCGCGCAAATGCCACATCAACTGGGTGGTTTGCGACAGCGATTGGGAGGCCGAGTTCTGCCGCGTCGCCGAGGCGCACCCGCGCGTGCGCGCCTATGCGAAGAACCAGAACCTTGGCCTCGAAGTGCCCTATCTCAGGGGCTCAACGCCGAAGAAATATCTCCCCGACTTCATCGTGCAGGTGAACGACGGCAGGGCCGAACCACTCAACCTGATCGTCGAGATCAAGGGCTTCCGCGGCGAGGACGCCAAGGAGAAGGCCAACACCATGCGCGCCTACTGGGTGCCGGGGGTTAACAATCTCGGCAAATTCGGCCGTTGGGCGTTCGCCGAATTCACCGCGGTCTACGAGATCGAATCCGAGTTCAACAAATTGATTGATGGGCTTTGCGCCGGCGGCGCGGCCAGCGCGGCGGCGTGAAGAGAGGGCTGGACGGATGGCGAAAAAGGCAATTGAGGTCACGGCGCTGAAGCACGAGGCAGCGAAGCGGCGCAACATCCCGACCGCGGAATATGAAAGCGTAATGCGGCAAGAGGACAAGACGCCGATCCAGATCGCCATCGAACGCCGCAACCGCGATCTCGATCCGCAGCTCGTCTGGCGCGGCAAGGACAAGCAGGACTGGTCCGATCTCGTCGTCCAGGCCCCGCCGCTCTTCATCCAGGAGAAGGTGCATCCGAAGGTCCTGATCGACGACCTTAAGCGCGAAACGAAGGCGCGGGCGGAAGAAAAGGCGCCGCCGATGCCGGACCTGTTCGCCGATTTCAACGGCCTGCCGGACGAAGAGGCGAAGACCGAGTTCTACCAGCACGACGCCAACTGGTCGAACCGCATGATCGTCGGCGACAGTTTGCAGGTGATGGCGAGCCTCGCCGAGCGCGAGGGCCTGCGCGGGCAGGTGCAATGCATCTACATCGACCCGCCTTACGGCATCAAGTTCAACTCGAACTTCCAGTGGTCCACCACGAGCCGCGACGTGAAGGACGGCGCCAAGGACCACATCACGCGCGAGCCGGAGCAGGTGCGCGCCTTCCGCGATACCTGGCGCGACGGCATCCACTCTTATCTCACCTATCTGCGCGATCGCCTCACCGTGGCGCGGGAACTGTTGCACGAGTCGGGCTCGATCTTCGTACAGATCGGCGACGAGAACGTGCATCGCGTGCGGGCATTGATGGACGAGGTGTTTGGAGATGAGAGCTTTGTAGCACAAATTCAGTTTCAAACTGCAGCGAACCAGAACACAAATCGGATTCAGCGGCTCTATGACTATGTGCTCTGGTATAAGGGTAAAGGGGCGCTAAAATTTCGTGAACTCCTTAGGGAGCGCGAGAAGCATGAAATTGAAGGTGTGTTCACCGCCAAGGACGAATCCTCCGACGAGATATACAAGCCATCGCAGATAAAAAACAGAGAGCAAATTCCGACCATAGAAAAAGCTGGGCGATTGACCAGTGACAGGAAATATTGGAAGCGATTTCTCTTCGACTTCCCTCTGTTGCGCTACGATACCGTCTGGAAAGGAACCGTGGAATCCACCTTTTCAACAGATAAGATTTACGTAGTTCAGACAAACAGAAACGTCGTCGAACGTTGCATTTTGATGACAACTGATCCTGGCGATCTGGTGCTTGATCCAACCTGCGGCTCCGGCACCACCGCCTATGTCGCCGAGCAATGGGGCCGGCGCTGGATCACCATCGACACGAGCCGCGTCGCCATCGCGCTCGCGCGCTCGCGGCTGATGGGCGCGCGCTATCCCTACTACATCCTCGCCGACAGCCCCGAGGGCCAGCGGAAGGAAGCGGAGATCACGCAGACCGCGCCGAAATCGACGCCGACGCGCGGCGACATCCGCCATGGCTTCGTCTATGAGCGCGTGCCGCACATCACGCTCAAATCCATCGCCAACAACGCCGAGATCGATGTGATCTGGGAAAAGTGGCAGCCGCAGGTGCAGGCAGCGCTCGACGCGCTCAACGCCGCGCTCAAGGGCCACGCCACGCCCTTCAAGGTGACGGCCGGCGGCCGCGCCGGACAGGCGATCGACTTCCGCAACAGCGGCACGGTGAAGCTGCCCTCGGGCGAGGACGCGCCCGCGGGCGCGCTGCTCGATTGGGAGGTGCCGCGCGAGGCGCCGGCCGATTGGCCGAAGGCCGCGCTTCGCCCGCTTTCCGCCTTCTGGGAGGCGCGCATCGCGCGGCAGAAGGAGATCGACGCCTCCATCGCCGCCAAGGCCGAGTTCGAATATCTCTACGACAAGCCCTACGTGGACAATTCGAAGGTCCGCGTCGCCGGCCCGTTCACGGTCGAGAGCCTCTCGCCGCACCGCACGCTCGCGGTCGATTGGAACGACGAGCTGATCGACGTCCTGAAGGCCGCCGAAGGCAATCGCGCCGCGCCCGACCGCGACGAGGCGACCACCGAATTCGCACAGATGATCCTCGAGAACCTGAAAGTGGCCGGCGTGCAGCAGGCGCACAAGGAGGACCGCATCACCTTCACGAGCCTTACCGGCTGGCCGGGCAGCTATATCTGCGCCGAGGGCAAATTCATGGAGGGCGACAAGGAGCGCCGCGCCGGCATTTTCATCGGCCCGGAGTTCGGCACCGTCTCGCGCCCGGATCTCGTCGCCGCCGCGCGCGAGGCGGGGGACGCCGGCTTCGACGTGCTGATCGCCTGCGCCTTCAACTACGACGCCCATTCCGCGGAGTTCGACAAGCTCGGCCGCGTGCCAGTGCTGAAAGCCCGCATGAACCCCGACCTGCACATGGGCGGCGACCTCAAAGCCACCGCCTCAGGCAACCTGTTCGTCATCTTCGGCGAGCCGGACATCAAGATCGAGGACTTGGGCGACGGCATGATCCGCGTGAAGGTCTTCGGGGTGGACGTGTTCAAGCCGCAGACCGGCGAAGTCGTTTCGGAAGGCACCGACGGCATCGCGCTGTGGATGATCGACACCGACTACAACGAGGAAAGCTTCTTCGTGCGCCACGCCTATTTCCTTGGCGCCAACGATCCCTACAAGGCGCTGAAGACGACCTTGAAGGCGGAGATCGACGAAGAAGCCTGGGAGAGCCTCTATTCCGACACCTCGCGCCCTTTCCCGAAGCCGGCGTCGGGCCGCATCGCGGTGAAGGTCATCAACCACCTCGGCGACGAGGTGATGAAGGTGTTTGCGGTGGGGTGAGGATGAGAATTAAACAGCGAATGGAGCTGATAGACAAGATCGGCAGGGAGCTGCAGGCAAGGTATAGCTATTCCGATATCGATGTTTTTTTGAGAGCCTTTGGTATTTCCCCTCCGGAAGAACCAATCGGGTACAACAGCAAATGGTTGTATTCAAAGGAGGCCCTGAAGAATGCAGACGATAGCATCCTGATCGCCATCGCTGAAGAACTAGAGGTCAATATCCCAGCGGTAGCCTCGTTTGCGGTCTCACCGCCGGAAATTTGGCAACAGGGTGATCTCTTTCGTCTCTTCATAAGCCATATCGCAATTCATAAGGACAAGGCTAAGCGATTGAAGGGGGCGTTGGCACCTTTCCACATTGCTGGATTCGTCGCTCACGAGGACATTGTGCCTACGCGCGAATGGCAGAAGGAAATTCAGCGCGCTCTCTTCACTATGGATGCGATGCTAACCGTTCACACACAGGGCTTCTCGGAGAGCGTTTGGACCCAGCAAGAGATTGGTTTTGCTCTAGGACGTGGAGTGAAAATCATCTCTCTTAGGATGGACGAAGACCCAAGGGGTTTCATATCCAAGGATCAAGCGATTTTGCGACGAGGCCGTGATGCGAATGGCGTGGCGCAGGAGATTGTCTCAATTCTTACGAGCGATCCGGCAACGAAGGCTCGTATGGCTGAAATAAAAGCTAAACATCAACAAATAGAAGACGAAGAAATCCCTTTTTGAGGATGGGGCGGCAGTGGAATTCCGCATCGCCGATACCTTCACCGACAGCCTTTCGCGGTTGACGGCGCAGGAGCAGAAGGCGGTCAAGACCACGGCCTTCGACCTGCAACTGAATCCTTCCGCGCCCGGCTTTTCCTTCCATAAGCTCGACCGTGCCAAGGACCCGAATTTCTGGTCGGTGCGCGTCAACGCCGACATCCGCCTGATCGTCCACCGGACGCAATCGAGCTTGCTCTTGGCCTATGTCGATCATCACGACGCCGCCTACAAATGGGCCGAGCGGCGCAAGATCGAGCGGCATCCGACCACCGGCGCCATGCAGCTTGTCGAAATCCGCGAGCGCGTCGAGGAAATCGAAATCGTCAGGCCGAAACCCGCGACGGCGACCGGCGCTGCGCCGAAGCCGGCATTGTTCGCGAACCTACGTAAGATGGAGCTCATGGGTTTCGGTGTTCCGGAGGAATGGGTCGATGACGTTCGCCGGGTGAATGAAGACGATCTCTTCGACGTTCTGGTTCACCTGCCGCAAGAAGCCCAGGAGGCGCTGCTGAGGCTCGCGGTGGGTGAAAAGCCGACCATACCGCAGCCTACCCCGGCCGAAGCCGATCCCTTTGCCCATCCCGACGCGAAGCGGCGTTTCCTTGTGCTGACCAGCATCGAGGAACTTCAGCGCGCCTTGGAGTTTCCTTGGGAGAAGTGGGCCGTCTTCCTGCATCCCGACCAGCGGGAACTGGTAACCCGCAGCTTCGCCGGCCCCGCGCGAATCGCCGGTTCGGCCGGAACCGGCAAAACCATCGTTGCATTGCATCGCGCGGTTCATCTGGCGCGGGCAAATCCGGCGGCGCGCGTCGTACTGACCACGTTTTCCGATCCGCTCGCGAATGCCCTCAAAGCCAGGCTTTCCTATCTCACGGCGAATGAGCCCGCGATTGCGGAGCGGATCAGGACGCAATCGATCACGGCGCTTGGCCACGACCTCTATGCGGCGCTGTTTGGCGCGCCGATTGTCGCCTCGCCGGGCCTCATCCGCTCCCTCATCGAGGAGGAGGCGGGCCGGGTGGCAGGTCACAGGTTCTCGCCGCATTTTCTTTATGGCGAATGGACCGATGTCGTCGACGCGTGGCAGCTCAAGACATGGGAGGCCTATCGCGACGTGTCGCGCCTTGGCCGCAAGACGCGCATCGGCGGCAAGCAGCGCGAGATCCTTTGGTCGATCTTCGAGCGGGTGCGGACGCGGCTCAACGAACAGCGCGCCGTCACGTGGTCGGACGTGTTTGGCCGGCTTGCCGACCATTTCGCGCATTCTGCGGATCGCCCGTTCGACCATGCCGTGGTGGATGAAGCGCAGGATCTCGGTGTTGCGGAGGCTCGGTTTCTTGGCGTTGTCGCGGCCGCTCGCCCCAATGGCTTGTTCTTTGCAGGCGACCTTGGGCAGCGGATTTTTCAGCAACCGTTCTCCTGGAAATCGCTCGGCATCGACGTTCGCGGCCGCTCGTTCACGCTGCGCGTCAACTATCGCACATCGCATCAGATTCGGTCCCACGCCGACCGCTTGTTGCCGCATTCGGTTTCCGATGTGGACGGCAATGCCGAAAGCCGGCGCGGGACGGTTTCGATTTTCAGCGGACCGATGCCGGAAGTGCGGGTCTTCGAAACGCTCGAGGACGAGCACGCGGCGGTCGGCGCGTGGATCGCCGACCGGCTCAAGGAGGGCAGTCAACCCCACGAGATCGGCGTGTTCGTGCGTTCGCCGAATCAGTTGGAGCGGGCAAGAGCAGCGCTCGCGCTTGCGCAAGCCACCGCGACCGAACTGACGGAAGAATTCGAACTACAGCCCGGCAAGGTTGCGATCTGCACCATGCATTTGGCGAAGGGGCTTGAGTTTCGGGCAGTCGCCGTCATGGCATGCGATGACGATATTGTTCCTTTGCAGGAGCGGATAGAGACGGTTGCCGACGACGCGGACCTCGAAGAAATCTACGACACCGAACGGCATCTTCTCTATGTTGCATGCACCCGCGCGCGAGACCGATTGTTGGTTACCGGCGTCACGCCAGCATCAGAGTTTCTCGATGATTTCATGAGAGGGGAACCGGCAGGCCGATAAGGTGTCGGCCAATGCGGCTATCGCCCGACACGCGAGCAAATCGCTTTCCAAGCTGCATTATGCTCCTTCACCTGCCGGATCGTCTCTTCCGTATCCCGCTCCGACCACCGGATCGGCTCGAATGCCGAGCAGGCGACGGCGTCAGTCCCGACGGAAGCCGTCGTCGTCGCGCAGCCGGGCAGGATCGGAAGCAGCGTCAGCGGCAGCGCGGCGCGCATCGCGCGCCTTGCGGATGAGATCGAGCGCATGGGTGGCGGACTCCGCGATGGCTTCGGCCCTGCCGGCGCCCTTCGCCTGCCGTTCGCGCGCCATTTCGAGGATGGCGAGAACGATGCGGGCAAGCGCCGTCAGGACCGTGAGCCAGTTCATGCGGATTTGCCCTTCATCGCCGGCGTGTCGGTCATGAAGCGGAGCACCGCGCCGATGATGCCGATCACCGTGACGGCGATGCCGGCGCGCTCGGAGCCGAGCAGATCGACCCAATCGGCGGCCTGAAGCACGCCGAGCACGGCAAGCGCGGCGTTGAAGGCAAGCGTCTTCCAACCCTTGAGCATAGAGAGCCTCCATAGAGAGAGCGCCGCATTCACGGCCGGGCGCATGGGCCGGTTCGCGCGCGGATGACAGCACCGAGGGCGCCGCAAACCGCAGGCGGAAAGGGGCGGAAACAGGCGAAAACGATCAGGCTTCGTTCACAGACAGCGCGCCGGTTGCTTCGAGCCGGATCGGCCGCACGTTGGCGGGCTGAACGCGATAGAGCGGCCGGCGCGCGGTATAGAGGCGGGCCTTGGCGATCCGCGCGATGCAGACCCGATCGGACTGGTTGCCGCCGAGCACGTGAAAGGCGGACGTATCTTCGCCGACATAGAGGCCGACATGGCCGCCGCCGCTGCGCGTGAAGACGAGCACATCGCCCAGCGCCGGCGCCGGGGCTTTGGCGCCGAAGGCGGACCACGACAAAGCCCAGAGCGGATGCTTCGGCGGCTCCTTGCCGGCGCGCTTGGCGACCACCGCCATGAACAGGCCGCACCAGGGGATGCTATCGGCCTTGTAGACATCGGCGACTTCGCCGCCGACCTCCTTCGCCCAGGCGACGATCGTCGGGTTGTTCGCGGCGCCGGGCTTTTCCATCGTGCCGAAGAGCTTCAGCGCCTCGACGATCATCTTCGGCCCGGGCTCGCGCGCGAGCCAGGCGTAGCGGGATGGCAGCATGAGAAATGTCTCCTGAAACGACGAAGCCCGCCGGGATGGCGGGCTTGTTGGCGGGCCGATCCGCGGCGCCCCCCGATCAGGGGCTGTTGCCGAACAGCTTCAGCTTGATGGCGATGCCGGCGAGCAGCGCGAGCAAGATGCCGGTAGTGATCAGGCGCACCGCCGTCTGCACCGCGGTGCGCCGCACGAAGCGAATGCATTCGATGAGCGAGCGCAGATCGCGAATGTCGAGCGCGGCCTCCTTGCCTTCGAGCCCGACATCGGCGAGCGCCCGGCGCGCGCCGCGCTCGGCGGCGCGGGCAAGCAGCTCCTCGAACTCGGCTTCGGCCATGCGGACGTAGCCGTCCTCGGACCCCGGATCGCCGTCCGGGGCGGGCTTGAGAGGAGTCATTTCTTTCTTCCTAGGATTTTGTGCGCGATGCCGCGCGGGTGCGCGTCTATCCGACCTTGCAGCCCCAGAAGGCCGTGTGGTCGGCGGCGAAATAGCCGTCCTGGGCGCGGAAATAGCCTTGCAGCTCGACCGTGTCGCCTTCGTCGAGAAGCGCCATGGCGTGCAGCCAGAGCGCGGTGGCTTCGGAAACGTGTTCGCCGGAAATCTCGCCGAACGATCCCCTGATCGCGGTCGTACCGTTCAGCACGAGCCGGCCGCGCATGCGCGCGGCGGTGCTCGAATTCACCTTGAAGAGAAGCGAGGCGCCGAAGAGATAGGTGCCGGCAACCGGCGCCACGAAGCGATTGTTGCCGGCGTCGAAGGCGTTCTGGTCGTTGTACTCGGTGTTGTTGATCGCGATCTTCGTCCAGGTATCGACCGCGACGTAGTTGTCGAAATTGGTATAGCCCTTGAACCGCGGCAGGCGCGGCTGGTTCATGATCCCGGTTTCGTGGTCAACCTCGAAGGCGTCGTTGAAGGCGGAGCCGTCGGCCGAGACCGCGAGGCGGAGGTTGTTCGATCCGAAGAGGCCGAGCAGCGCCTTGGTCACGAAATCCGTTTGCAACAGGAAGCCGACATCGCCGCCCGCGGCCTCCTTGTTCATTGTATAGAAGAGGTCGCCGTCGCCGCCTTCCGATGCATATCGTGCGGTCCACAGCGCCTTGTTGATCTTCGCGGAGAAGGGATTCTGCGCGTCGGCGGTCGTGCCGAGGCCGATCAGCGCCGCGTTCTGGATCACGGCGCCCGATTCGGGGATTCCTTCGACCGGCTCCCACGCGGCGCCGGTCCAGATCACGAGCCGCGCCTCGTCCTCGATCCACGCCCGCCAGCCGAGCCGCGGGACGAGCTTCATCCAGACGCCATCGACCCGATAGGCGACGTTGAGATCCCAGCCCGCCCAGGCGCCCGTTCCGCCGGAGGCAACGATATAGCGGTCGCCGTCGTTCGGGCTTGCCGGCGGATCGGTCTCGCTGCGGCTGATGGCCGACATCTGCACGAGCGCATCGAGCAGCCGGATCGCCTCGTTGTGCGTGACGTGCTTCTGCGCCTGGCTCGCCAGGATGTAGGGCAGCTTGAGATGCGTGGTTTCGTCGGACATGCGGGCTCTTTCAGAAGACCAGCGTCACGGCCTTCGGCGCGCCGCGGCCGAAGGTCGTCGAAAGCTGGTAGATCACGATGTCGAGCGAAGCGGGCGGCGCGAGTGGCGCACCCCAGTCGGCGGTCTGCTGGGCGGCGGTGTAGACGACGCTCGTGGTGGCGCTCGGAAGCGTGCGCTTGACGGCCGCGCCGTCGAGGATATCGACCTCGTAGGCTTCCGCTTCCTCGAAGAGCGGGACTTCCAGCGCGCCCCAGTTGTCGCCGGCCGGCGATCGCGTGCGGCGCTTCCAGCGGATTTCGAGATCGCCGGGCTCGCGCGCGATCCGGTAGGGCTGGCTCACATGGCCGACCGACCAGGGGCGTAGGCCGACGCCGCGCGGCGTGAACGTCTCGGCGAGATAGGCCGGATCGCTTGCCGGCAGCGACGCGGGCCCGATCCGCCAATTGTAGGCGATGCCGACATCGGCTTCGCCGATCGACAGCGGCGTCACCGCCGCATCGAGAATCACGACACGGCTTCCCGCGGGCGCCGGGTTGCGCATCGCCTCTTCGGTCCCGAGCTGCCCGCGCAGCAGGCGCTTGAGGCGATAGCGGCGCGCGTCGATCAGCTCGGCCTGGCCGAACTGCACGATCTCCCAGACGCCCGGCTCGGACTCGATCGCGGCCGAATTCGCGCCCGCGAACAGCTCGATATCGGTGACGCTTTCGAGCGTTCCGGAGAGGAGATCGACATGGATCTCGTTGCCGAGGTCGAAGCGCGCATAGGGCCCGGAATAGAAATCGAAGGCGAGCGTGCCGATGCGCGCCGGCCGGCCGATCGCGTCGAGCAGGGTGAAGCCGTCCTGCGTCGCGCTGCGATAGACCGCCGCCCGGCCGTACCATGGCGATGCATGCACGGCGGCATAGGGACGGTGCGCCGGCGCGCCCTCGGCGATGACCGGCAAGTCCATCAACGCGGCCACCGGCGGGCCGTAGACGATCGGCTCCGGAAGGGACGGCGTCCGTTCCGGACCCGGCCTTGCGCCGTAGATCACGGCGTCGGTGCGCACGGCCTCGATCGCCCGCGAGTCGGTATCCGCCACCGACCGCAGCCGGAATTCCAATTGCCGGCCGTCGTGCTCGATCAGCACGACATCGGTCGGCTCCAGGGCGAGCCGCGACGGCGCAAGCGCGAAGGTCGCCTGCTCGCGCTCGATCCAGGCCTCGAACAAAGCCCGACGGCAGCGCGCATCGGCCTCGGCGCCGGGCGCCGCGATCTGAAAGTTCTCGCTGCGGATGCGCGCCGTATCGACGGTGATCCGGCGCGCCTCGACCGTCATGCCCTCGTATTCCTCGTCGGCGCGAACGAGCCGCCATTTCAGAGCGAGCGGCAGCTCGGTTTCCTGCGCGCGGGTGAATTCGATGTCCTCGTCCTCGCGCCGGCGCGCGGCAACGAGATCAGCCGGCCCGACCACAGCGACCGGCATTCCGCCGCGCGGCACGAAACGGATGGCGCCGTCGGATTCGACGGCATCGAAGCCATAGAAGCGCGCGAGCGGCTCGATCGAGCCGCGCGCGCTTTCGAGCGCATCGATCAGATAGCCCGGCACGGTCGCGGCAAGCTGCGCCACATCGATCTCGGAATCCGGCAGGCCGCCGCGGCGGCAGATGTCGCGGACGAGCGCGGCGAGGCCCGACG
>Ga0065720_1001136_pt1 | contig 13608 bp, 12 predicted proteins | sample Thericmetagenome_FD_59107 | JGI IMG/M metagenome (GOLD analysis project Ga0065720, IMG submission 59107) | Thermophilic microbial communities from the Joint Bioenergy Institute, California, USA of rice/straw/compost enrichment - eDNA_2 v2... | ecosystem: Engineered > Solid waste > Grass >... | reverse complement strand
CTGACGAAGGCGTATTTTCCCGCTTCGTACGCCTCCTTCACATACGGATGCATGCGTACATCGAAGTTGTCCTCGTTCCACTCGATCCACTCGTAATCGCCCAGATGCTGCCGCCAGCTTCGCATGCATTTCCGCACAATCCTGGGCTTATCCCCCCGACCGAACCAGCAATAATGCAGCACCTTCGGGATACGGCAGTCTTCCGGCGTCCTGCCATCCGCCAACCTGCCTTCCGCTGCCCTGCCGTCCGGCAACTTGCTTTCCGCTGCCCTGCCGTCCGGCAACTTGCCTTCCGCTGCCCTGCCGTACGCCAACCTGCCATCCGCCAACCTGCCTGCCGCTGAACCGCCATCCGCCGCCGTGCCAACCGCATTCATGCTTTCCGCAGACGGGCGTTCAGCCGCTCCATCTTCCGCATTCGCGCCATCCGCCGCCCTGCGGTCAGCCGTCTTGCCCTCCACCTGCGCCACTCCTTTCCGCAACTTGCCCGCATACTCCGAATCGGCAATCAGCCTGAGCCATCCCCGCATCTTCACCCTCGGCAAAATAATGACCGCCCTGCCGTCGCATCCTCACGCCCTAAATCATGCCATCACATCCGCAACCTCGCCCCAGGCCGCGCACTTCCCGCCTTTACGCCCGCACCCCGCCTTCGGCGACGCCTCGCCCGGCCTTGCCGCGCCTCGCCCGCCAGAGCGTCTCCAGTTCCCGTACCGTCTGCCGGATGTCGTACCGGGCCGCCCGCTCGGAGTCGAGCGCGAGCCCGCCGCCGCCCGCCTTGAGCCGCTCGCAGATCCGCTCCGCCCAATACACTTCATGCTGTCCGAGCGGCAGGAAGACGCACAGCCCGAGGTCCGCTTCGGCGGGGACCGTGTCCGAGACGAAACATTTCACGCCGCACGCCTGCGCCTCGATCAGCGCAATCCCGAGCCCTTCCCGCCTGGACGGGAGCAGCATGTAGTCCATCCAGGGCAGAATGTCGGCAACGTCGCGGCGGACGCCGAGCAGCGCAACCGACGATTCCAGCCCGAGCTTCGCGATAAGCGCTTCGACTTCGCCGCGCAGGCTCCCGTGTCCGATCCAGTACAGCCTGACGTCCGGCACGCGTTTTCTCACCTCGTGGAAAACGCGAACCAGAAACAACGGATTTTTCACTTCGTCCATCCGCCCGACCGCGACGAAGCGGACTTCACCCTCCCGCAAATCGATCCCGTCCGGCTTGCCGCACGTCCTGTCCGGGGAGAAAATGCTCATGTCGATGCCGTTCCTCACGACCTTCGAGCCGAACCGCCACGGCCCGATCCGGTGTTGCCCTTCATTTGCCGAGTCGGAGCAGCCGACCCGCTCCGTCGCGCATGCCGCGATCAGGAGGCGCATGACCAGCGAATAAAGCCGCCTGGGCCAACCGGTCTTGCCCGATTCGGCCGCCCTGTGGGCGTGCGAGATCCGGACCGGCACGCGCGCGAGAAGCGCGGCGAGGCAATTGATGCCGTTGAAATAATCCATATGGCTGTGCACCGCGTCAATGGCTCCGTGCCGACGGATGAGCCGGATCAGCCGCACGAAATGCCTCGCCCACCCGGCCGGACCCGCTCCGATTTCGGCCGTCCGCCAGATTTCCGCTCCCAGTTCCCGCGCTCTGCTTTCGTGAAGCTGCTCCCAGTCCGTCGTTACGGCCAGCAGCACCTTCGTCTTGCTCCGGTCGAGATGTTCCAGCATATTGAGGACGAATGTCCCGATCCCTTCCGCCGAGATGCCCGGCACGACGTGCAGGACGACGGTCGGCCCGCCGGATAAGCCCGCCGTCTCTGCCTGGCCGTTAAATGGCATCGATACGTCACCTCCGGCCTGTCGCCGCAACCGTTACAGATAATGGCTCCGATATTGGAGACCCAGCGCCACGACGTGCTCATAGTAGAAATACGCCAGATGGAACACCAGAAGCCCGTAATAGGCCAGCTTCCGGAACCGCTCCGCGAACAGCGGAACGATCCACGCGCACAGAACCAGACTGTACAGGCCGAAATAGATGTTGAACCGCGCGAAAATCCAGTTGTTCGTCGAAATGACCATGAACAGGAAACCCAGCATCGTCATGTTGACGAAAATATCGCTCTCGGGCCAGATCCTGCGCAGCTTGTGACGGCCAAGGAACGCGACGAGCAGCGGAGCGCCCGTGACGGCGACCCGTATGATATTCGCGCCGCCTTCGTCGAATTGCCCATATACCGTGTAGTGGCTGCCTTCGATCAGCATGAGCAGGACGCCAAAAAATTGGTCGAATCCGACCGCGACCAGCACGCCGAGGGCGAGCAGCAGCATCGTTGCCTTCGTCCACGCCCGCTTCCGCACCAGAAAATAGACGCCCAGCATGATGACCGCCGTGTTGTGGAACGTTGCCGCGAGCAGGACGATCGGGAAATACCGCCGCCAGTCGCCCTTGATCAACCAGTGCGTGCCGGCGAACAGGATGGACGCGGCGAGATACTGGCGGATGCCGTTCATCGAGACGGTGAACATGCCGGTCGTGATGTACAGAAACAGGCTGAGTTCGATCAGCCGCGAATACCGGTACAGGCCCGCCACGATGAGCACATTCGTCACGAACGCCGTCACAAAAACAAGCGCCTGCGGGTCGGGCGTCAGCTTCTTCAATGCGATCGAAAGCACGCTGAAGCCGAAGTCGCCCTCGAGCCTGAATCCCTCGAACGTCGGATTCAGCAGATAATAATTGTACATATAGAACGGTGTGTCGCCGATGTTGTTGCGCAGCCCGGCCACGAGCACGAAGCTTGCCGCCGCGGTCGCCACGAGCAGCTTGTTCGGCCGTATCAAGGGCGCCGGACCGCCCTCCGGCGCGAGCGCCGCGTCCTGCCGCGCCAGCGGCAGCATGCGGGCCAGGGCCGCGCAGACGAAAACGAACAGCAGATTGATCCACAGNACGGTCATCGCCATGCGCCTTCCGTCTCAGCGTCCNACCGTTGCCGGCGCAGACCGGCGGGTGGTTCGGATGTACAGATACAGCAGCACGCCAGGCGGAATGGCGAGAAGCGTCAGCCCTTTGCGCGGCGAATCGCGCAGCATGCCTTTGCCGCCCGTCATCAGGCAGCTCGACACGTAATGGACCGCTTCGCGGAACCGTTGCTTCCGGGTCGGCGCGACCTCCATCGCCGTCCGCCGGAAGAAGGCGAATCCCCGCGGATTGCGCCGGTACTGGTGGATCATGTTGCGGCTCGACCCGTCGGGCAAATATTCGACGCGGCAGAGCACTTCGTTCATGAGGAGCAGCGGCCGGATCCGGTCAATCAGCATGTACTTGAAGCTGAGCGGGCAGTATTTTTCACCTGGAAAAACGGGATACGGCGGAACAGCCTTCACAAGATCGGTCCGGTATACCAGCTTCTTGTCCCCCCGCACCCGATGGATCGCATGCAGGCCGAACAGCGTGCATGCGGCAAGGCCTTCCGGCAGCCGGTCGCCGATGATGTTCCCGCTGCGATCCGCGTCCAGTCCGATGATGCCGGCGTACGCGTCGCCCCCGTGCTTGCGCCAGAACGTGATGATTTTCTCCACCGCGTCGTCCGGCATGTCATCGTCCGAATCGATGCAGACGTTCAGCTCCGTGTCGATCAGTTCGTAGGCCGCGTTGTGCGCGCCGTGCATCCCCTGGTTTTCCTGGTAATGGTAGCGGATTTCAATCTCGCCCTCCGCCATCCAGCCTTGTACCAGTTCGGCCGTGTTGTCCGTTGATCCGTCATCAATGACCAGCCAGACGAAGTCCTTCGAGGTCTGGCGGCGCAAGCTTTCGTAGCACCGGGACAGGACGTACGCCCGGTTGTAGGTCGGCGTGAACACCGTCAGCGTCGGTTTCGCGGAGGCGAGGTCCCGGTCTTCGATATTCATTGGACGATCACCGCCTTCTCCTGCCGGGGAGATGCCACAGCCGCCATCAGGCTGTTCAGCACGAGCCGGTCGGGCCGCACATGATGCCGGTAATAGTTGTGGTTGTTCTGCATGAGATTCATCCGGAGCCCCTCGTCCCGGATGAGCCGGGAGACGGCCTCGACGGCTTCCTCCGGCGCGCGGAACGACAGATAGTTGCGGTTCTCGCCGAAGACGCCGGGAACCTCGTAATGCAGCGTCTCCGTCACGATCGCCTTGGAGGCGGCCACGTATTCGGCAAATTTCCAACCGATCGATTGATGCAGCCCCATCGTGGCGATGCATATGGAACTCTGCTTCATCCGCTTCAGGTAGTCGCGCCGGCTGACCGCCCGCCGGTCGGCGATCACGATATCGGGATAATGGTTGACGGCGAACGGGGTCGGCGCGACGCCGCCGTGGAACAGGTCGCCGAACGCCTCCCGGCACAGTCGGATCGTGCGCGCGCGCTGCTCGTTGATGTAATGCCGCTCTTCCCGCTTCGCTTCCGGAAGATGCGTGTCGGGGGAATCGCCCCCCACATCCCACATCCGCGCCATGAACAAAACAAAAGGCGGTTCCTCGGGCCGCGGCACGTCCTCGAACCTCTCGACGGTATACCAGCCGTAGTAATGCACGGTCAGCGGCAGCATCCGGATCAGCTTCTTCAGCTTCTCGATCCGCGGATCGAGCGGCATCGGCCAATGCGCGGCGCTGCCCGGAATCGTCACCATGTAGTTCAGGCCCAGCGGGCGGAGCTTGCCGCCGTTCGTGAGCTGCGCGTTGCGCGCCGCGCTGAAGCTGCGCTTGAAGCAGACGTCGTAATGCTGAAGCAGCGGCCCGTACAGCCGCTCGGGCTCCTCGACCAGGTTGTCGTAACCGTCGTTCAGGTCATAGAGAAGCCGGATTTCACCGTTCAGCGTCACGTCCAGCATATTGGGGGGAAGCGGGGGCGCGGTGCCCGCACCCCTGGCGAGCCGCTCGATCGCAAGCTCGATGACGCCCCGCCTCGCCAGCAGCTCGAACCCGGCAATAATCTGAAAAAGATGCAGCGACACGTTGCCAAGCCGCATCCGGCAGTGCAACTTCGTCATACGATCCTCCTCGTCTCCGTGGGACCGGACGCGCGGCGGAGGCCGGCTTGTCCATAATAATCGGACAATTCAGCCGCCACGGCGCCGATATCGTAACCCCGCCCGCGCACCTGCTCCGCCGCTTCCCTGCGCAGGTGAACCGCATCGGCGGCGGCCGCCGCTTCCTTGATCGCGCTCATCCATCTGTCCGCCGGGGCTTCCAGCGGGATGCGCGTCACCAGCCCGATGTTGAGGTCGGCCTCCTCCGTCACCCGATCCGAAACCACGCACGGCAATCCCGCGCTCTGCGCCTCAATGAGCGCCACCGGCAACCCTTCGTGGAGCGACGGGAACACCATCACATCCATCGCCGCAAGCAGCCGCGCGATGTCGTCGCGCACGCCGAGCAGACGAACGCGGTCTTCAAGCGCCGCCCCTTCGATCCTGCGGACGATGTCCTTTCGAAGCGGTCCGTCCCCCATAAGCAGCAGCACCGCTTCCGGCCGCTCCTCCGCCAGCTTCGCAAACAGGTCGATCAGGAACGCATGGTTTTTCGCCGGATGGAATCGCCCGACATGGCAGACGGCGAGCTGCCCGGGCAGCAGGCCCAATTCCGCCCGCACCGCACGCCGGATATCCGGATTGAAGGCAAGGGCGTTGCAGTCGACGGCGTTGCGGACGAGTCTCGCCTCTCCGGCACGATGCGCGAACAAAGAAGCGGCCGCCGCTTCCGAGCAGGCAAACCGGTCGGTGGCGTTCGGGTCGATCAACCGTCCCGACGCCCATTTGTACAGCCTCGCCAGCGCGCCGCCTTCAGCCTTGGTGCTGTGGCCGTGCGCGATCCGCACGGGAACGCCGGCGCGGCGGGCGGCCCGGAGCACCCAGCCGCTCATCCGGTCCATGTGCGCATGCACGATGCGGTACTGCCGCCCGGCCCCGGCAAAAAANTGGTCCAGCGCGCGCACATAGCCGACGGGGCCGGCGTCGGTNATCCAGGGAATGCGGTGGATCTTGCCGCCGAGGGAACGNATNTCNTCGTCGAANACGCCTTCGCGGCAGGTCAGAAAGTCGAACTGCACCCGCGTCCGNTCGATGCGCCGGTACAGATTCATGATCAACGTNTCGGTGCCGCCGCGGTTCATGTTGACGACGGCGTGAAGGACTCTTGTCTCGCGCCCATGNNCCAATCTCCATTTCACCCAATATCGAAGCGTAGATGGCGCGCATCTCCGCCATGACCTTGTCCAGACTGTATGCCGAGGACACGATCGCCCGGCCCGCGCCGCCGAACGACGCCCGCTCCCGGGGATCGAGCAGCAGCCGCCTGACGCGGTCGGCCATCCGTTCCGCGTCCCCCGGCGGCACGAGCCAGCCGCTCTTGCCGCCCTGCACCAGTTCCCGGTGCCCGCGGTTCGAAGTCGCGACGACCGGCAGCCCGCAGGCCATCGCTTCCAGCACGTTCACCGGCAGCCCTTCCCTGAAGCTTGACGCGACGGCGATATCCAGCGACGGCAGCCAGTCGGCGATGTCCTGACGATAGCCGAGAAAGACGGTCCGCTCCCGGACGCCAAGCCGGTCGGCCAGCGCTTCGCAGGCCGGGCGCAGCGGGCCGTCGCCCGCCAGCAGCAGCCTTGCCCGGGGAAATTCGTCCTTCAGAAGCGCGAGCGCTTCGATCAGCATCCGCTGGTTTTTGTTCTTGTTGAATTCCGCCGCGTAGAAGAGGAGCTGGTCGTCCGCGCCGTAGCCGAGCCTTGCGCGCATGCCGCCGCGCGTCTCGGCGTCGGCCGGCTTGAACCGCTCCAGATCGACGCCTACGCCGTGCACGCGGACGATGCGGCCGGCCGGGAATCGCCTGCCCGCCGCAAGCCGGTAGTCTTCCTCGTTGATCGTGATCAGGCAGTCGGTCAACCGGGCAAGCTGCCGTTCCAGCGGGTAATACAGCGCCCAGTTCAGCTTCGGACCGCCCGCGTGGAAGTGGAACCCGTGCGCCGTGTAGATCACCCGGGCGCCGCCGCGCCGCGCCCGGCGCGCCGCGAGCCGGGTCAGGGCGCTTGCCGTCGGCGTATGGCAATGGATAAGCCGGTAGCCGCCGTCGTCAATGATCTTCCGGATCTGCCGGTAGGCGTCCAGATTCGTGAGGCTCGCCGGCGACCGGCTGAACGGCACGTCGAATTTGCGGTCCGCCCACGGCAGCTCCAGCGGACCGGCCGCGGCCGCGTGCACTTCCCAGCCCCGGGACTTGAACCANCGCATGACGGGNTGGTGGAACCGCTCGAGATGATGCGCGACGGTCGCGCAGAACAAGATCCGGCCTGAGGGCTGCGCCATCGGACATCACCGCGCCTGGGGATGCAGGTGTTCCTGCAGCAACTGCGTCAGATAGTCGAGCAGATTCTCGCGAAGATCTTCGCGCTGCAGCGCGAACTCGACCGTGGTGCGGATGAACCCCATTTTCTCGCCGACATCGTAACGGGTGCCTTCGAACTCGAACGCGTACACCGCTTCCGCCTCGTTCAGCTTCGCGATCGCGTCGGTGAGCTGGATTTCGCCGCCGGCGCCGGGCTCAAGGCTGCCCAGAATGTCGAAGATCGTCGGGCTCAGGATATACCGCCCCATGATCGCAAGATTCGACGGCGCGGATGCCTGGGACGGCTTCTCCACCAGCCCGGATACGCTGTAGAAGCCGTGGTCGATCGGCTTGCCGTCCACGATGCCGTAGCGGTGCACCTCGTCGTCCGCCACCGGCTTCACGCCGATGACGGAAGAGCGGTACCGGTCGTGCTGGTCCACAAGCTGGCGCAAGGCCGGACGGCCGGCGCGCACGATATCGTCGCCGAGCAGCACGGCGAACGGCTCGTTGCCGATGAATTTGCGGGCGCACCAGACGGCGTGGCCGAGTCCGCGCGGCTCTTTCTGCCGGATATAGTGAATGTCCGCCATCTGCGAAGGCTTCTGCACCTCGCTGAGCAGGTCGAGCTTGCCCCGCTCCAGCAAGTTGTACTCGAGCTCGAAGGAATTGTCGAAATGGTCCTCGATCGCCCGCTTGCCCTTGCCCGTTACGATGATGATGTCCTCGATGCCCGACGCCACCGCTTCCTCGACGATGTATTGGATCGTCGGCTTGTCGACGATGGGCAGCATCTCCTTCGGCATCGCCTTCGTCGCGGGCAGAAACCGCGTGCCGAGTCCCGCGGCCGGAATGATCGCTTTCTTGACGCTCATGTTCGCATCCCTCCCATGTTCTGGCCAGCCCGTTATCTGACGGCGGAAGCCGCCGGCGCAAGCGGCGCCGCGGAACGGCCGTCCGAAGATGCGGCCTTCGGCTGCGCGGGACTTGCGCCCGGCGCGAAGGAAGCGCCCGGCGTCGCCGGAGATGCCGGCGCGCCAGCCGCGGCGGCTTCCGCCTGCGACTCGTCGCGGGCCGCCTTCGCGGCGGCCGCCTCCGCCGCTTCCGCGCGTCCGTTCGCCAGCGCCAGCAGCCAGGCGCGCAGCGTCTCCCGGTCCGCCTCCGCGAAATGTTCCGCCAAATCCTCGATTTCCCGGACCGGTATGCGCTGCGACTTGCCGACGTGGATTTTCGGATAGACCTGCCGTTCCTGCACTTCTTCCGGATTCATCAGTTCTTCGAACAGCTTCTCGCCGGGACGGATGCCGGTGAAGCTGATGCCGATGTCCTCGACGGCGTATCCGGACATGCGGATCAGATTGCGCGCCAGGTCGACAATTTTGACCGGTTCGCCCATGTCGAGGACGAAGATCTCGCCGCCATTCGCCAGCGCGCCGGCCTGGATGACAAGCCTCGACGCCTCGGGAATCGTCATGAAATAGCGCATCATGTCCGGATGGGTCACCGTCACGGGGCCGCCGGCTTCGATCTGCTTGCGGAACCGCGGAATGACGCTGCCCCGGCTGCCCAGCACGTTCCCGAACCGGACGGTGACGAATTTCGTCCGGCTGATGCCGTCCATGTACTGGATGTACATTTCCGCCAGCCGTTTCGAAGCGCCCATGACGCTGGTCGGATTGACCGCTTTGTCCGTCGAAATCATGACGAAAATATGTACGCCGTGCCAGCTCGCCGCCCTGGCCGTGTTCATCGTGCCGATCAGGTTGTTCTTCACCGCTTCTTCCGGGCTGCGCTCCATCAGCGGCACGTGCTTGTGCGCCGCGGCGTGATAGACGACATCCGGCCGGTGGACCTGCATGACGCGCATCATTTTCTCCGCGTCCTGGATGTCGGCGATCTCCGTTACCATTTCTATTCCGGCATCCCCGTACATATCCCTGAGTTCCATCTCGATGGAATAGATGCTGTTCTCGCCGTGGCCGAGCAGGACGAGTTTCTTCGGCTGGAATTTCGCCACCTGCCGGCANATTTCCGANCCGATCGANCCGCCCGCGCCCGTGACGAGGATGGTGCGGCCCGNCACATAGCCCGAAATGCTGTCGATGTCGAGNTCGACCGGTTCCCGTCCGAGCAGATCCTCCACTTCGACATCCCTAAGTTCGCTGACCGACACGCGTCCCGTCGCCAGATCTTCAAGTTTCGGCATGATCTGCGTCTTCGCTTCCGTCTTCGCGCATTCTTCGAAGATGCGCGTCAGCGCCTTCTTCCCGAGCGACGGGATGGCGATCACGATGTTCTCGATCTTCCTCTCCCGCGCGATTCGCGCGATCCGGTCGATGCCGCCGAGCACCGGGATGCCGAGGATGTCCAGCTTGTGCTTCGCCGGGTCGTCGTCGACGAACGCGACCGGCTTCAGCTCCGACAGCCGGCTGAAGCAGTTGCCGCGCCACCATCGTGCCCGCGGCGCCCGCGCCGACGATGAGCGTCCGCTTTCGCCCGTCCCCGCCNGGCATGCGCGCGCTTCGGTACAGCCGCCAGCAGAGGCGCGATCCGCCGATGAACAGCATGTGCAGCATCCAGGTGACGGCCAACAGGCGGTAGTAGATGTCGTGGACGAGCATCTGCTGGATGGCCGCGGCCGTCGCGATGGACAGCGTGACCGCCTTCGCGATCGCGATCAGCTCCCCGATGCTCGCGTATTCCCATGCCTTTTTGTACAGCTTGTAGAAATAGGCGTACAGATGGTGCGCGGAAAGCAGGGCCAGGGAACTGACGATCAGCGGCAAGGTCAGCACATCGATTGACGCCTCGAGCAGAATGCGGCCGGCGAATATGGCGGTGATGACGATCATGGAATCGAGCAGCAGCAGAATGGACAACCGTCTGCGGTAGGACATGTTCTTCCTCCTTACCCTTGCGGTCTTGCCTGCTTTAACGGTCCGGTTTCCTTCAGGGCCGGTTTCTTTCGAAACCGGCGCGCCAATCGTCTCCGCCTCCGGCCGGAAACCGCAACTTTAAAGCAAACAAGCGTCGATTCCGGAAACCGCGGGAAGCTTGATCGGTGTTTCCGGGCTGTCCCGCGATCCCGGCGTCTGCGGATTCAATGATCGTTCGCTTGGGGCAACAAATTGCAAGACATTCGTTCTTTATATAGAACATCCGGGCGAAAGAAAAGGCTGTTCTTTATAATGAACCCATTTCTCATTCTAGATTCTCTATACCGAACATGTCAAGCGGTTTTGTTCAACGCATACGCATTTACAGGTTTCACGCAAGCCCGTTCCCTCCGCGGCGCGCTTCGCTCGTCATACGCCTGTCGCCTGCTGGCGGAGAAGCCGGTCGAACAGGCCGCTCCGGTCGGCCGCAAGCGCGGCGTAACGCCCGCATTGGACGATGCGGCCCTGCTCCATGACGACGACCTGGTCGGCGCCGCGGATCGTGGAGAGCCGGTGCGCGATCACAATGACCGTCATGCTGCCCCTGAGCCGGTCCAGCGAATCCAGAATGGCGGCTTCGCTCTCCGAATCGAGCGCGCTGGTCGCCTCGTCGAGAATGAGGATGCGGGGCTTGCGCAGGATGGCCCGCGCTAGCACGATGCGCTGCCGTTCGCCGCCGGACAGCCGGAAGCCGCGGTCGCCGATCGGCGTGCGGATGCCCTGCGGCAGCCGGCTGACGAACCTGTCGGCCGCCGCGAACCGGAGCGCTTCCCGCACCTCTTCCTCCGACGCGTCGGGACGCGCCATTCGCAGGTTGTCCAGAATCGTTCCGCCGAAGAGGAACGGGTCCTGCGGCACATAGCCGACGCTCCGCCTGAGCGTCGCCAGCCGCTCGGCCGTCAGCGGCCGGTCGTCGATCCGGATCTCGCCTTCCTGCGGCCGGATGAGTCCCATGACGGCATCGACGAGCGTGCTTTTCCCGGCGCCGGAATGCCCGACGATCGCGGTTGTCGCCCGGGCGGGGATGAACAGGTCGATGCCGTCCAGCGCCTTGCGCCCGCCGGCACCTTCATAGCTGAACGCGACGCCGCTCAGCCGGATGCCCTGCTCCAGCCGAAGCTGCCCGCGCTTCGCGTCGGGCGCCGCACTCCCGCATGAAGCGGCGTCCCGCTCCCGCCCGCACTCCTCCAGCAGCGCCATGACGGAGGCNAACGCCGGAGCGGCGGAAGCCAGATGCTGCGCCTGCGACTGCAGCAGCGCAATCCGCGGCCACAGACGGGCGAAAATGACGACGATGAGAAGCAGGGTGTGCGCCGGCGTGTGCAGAATGCGGACGGCAACCCAGACGAACGCCGCGACGAGCGCGGCCGACGCAATCCGGTAGCCGGCATCCGTCGCGGACCGCAGCCGGATGTAGGCGATCTGCTCCTGCAGCAGCCGCTCCGTGATGCCGCGGATCCACCCGCGGCCGCCGTCCGCCATGCCGTTGCTCTTGACGTCTTTCATGCCCTGCAGCCGGTCGTGGACGCCGGCCAGATATTCCTGCGCCAACTCCGATGTGAGGCTGCCCAGCGCTCTCGCCTTGCCGACCAGCCGGCGGGANAGCAGCAGCACGGCGCCGCCGCAGACGAGCACGAGCGCCGTCANCGCCCACGACATCGCGAACGCGATGCCGATTTGCAGGATCGTGAAGATCAGGGCGGCGGCCGCTTGCATGATCAGCCCGAATCCGTGCAACACGCGGGCGGTCTCGGTCGTCATCGCGTTCATCAGGTCGGTGCGCCGTTTGCGCAGATAGAAGCTCCATTCCGCGTCCTGCAGCGCATCGAACAGGTCGAGCCGCAGCCGGCGCCCGCACCGGTGCACGATCCGCGTGTTCCGGATGGCGACGAGCCGCTGCAGCGCGCTCTGGAAGATGACGCCCAGCACGAACAGGCCCAGCAGCGCGGGAAGGAGACCGTCCGCGGGCAACAATTGAGCGCGCCGAAGAAACGGCGCCAGAAGCGGCACCGATTCGTAAGCCCCGTCCAGCACGCCGCTTGCGCCAAGCAGCGGGACGATCAGCAGAATGCCGGCCCCTTCCAGCATCGCCGCGAGCGCCATCCCCGCGATATTGAGCGCGATGGCTCCGCCGGCATATTTGCGCAGCAATCTTGCCATTTGCCAGATCATGCCCGTCATGTCCGCTCCAGGTTTCGCCCGCTCGCGGCGTACATGCCGACGACGGTGAACCTGCACCTCTCTTCCGCGCCGGTAATGATGCGGCTGCCGCTGCGCAGCCAGGCATGGGCAGCCAACCGGCCGGCATCGTCCCGGCCGGTTCCGAGATACAGCGTGCTCNCGATGCCGCGCCGCTTCAACATCCGCATGGCCGCCAGCGCGCGGACNAGACATTTGCATTCCCACCAGGCGGCGCGGCTCGCAATCCGCACGGCGTCGGCAATCCGTTCCAGCTCGATTTGCGCCTCGCGCGGAAGCTCCCGCCATTCCGTCTCGCATCCCGGAGCGCCGAGAAGCGGCGCAATCCGGCGGAACGGGAGGAAGATGAGCAGCCGCGACCAGGCCAGGGACAGCCAGGCCTCCGCGAGCAGCGCCGCCGCGTCCGGCCGGTCCAGCAGCAGCCGGAAGGCGCGCGAAGCCCGGGCGGAAGCGCGCGAGAGACCGGTGATCGCCGGCGCCCGCCTCACCGGCGGGTCACCTCGATCATCTTCTCGCGCTGCAGCGAGGAGAGAAATTTCAGCACGTCGCGCTCGCACGTCTCCCGGTCGATCTCGTACTCCGCCGTCAAGGCGGAGACCAGATCCGGTATGGCGATGGGCGTCGCGATCAATTCCCAGATGCGGCCGCCCTGCCTGCCGAGGTTGTAGTACTTTCCGTTCTCCACGCTGAGCATCACTTTCTCCCCGTTCATTTCGCTGACGATCGCGCCCGGCTTCTGGACGACCGTGCAGTCGGCCGCGATCGACTCCTGCCGGATCATCCGCTCACCTCCCCTTCCGCGTGCGCCTCTATGAGCCGCGCGGATTCCCGCGCCGCAAATACTTTTGCCGGCCGCAGCAGCCGATGCATGCCGGTCTTCTCCGCAAGCCTGGCCGACGTCTCGAAATGCCATGCGGCAAGACCCGAAGGCACGATCAACGACCGCCGGAACGTATGGCGATACAGCGCATAGCAACGCTCCAGCCGGGCAATCGGCTGCAAGGCCGGCGCATGTCCGTCAGACCGGACGAGCTCGTAGATATGTACAAGCGGCACCGGTTCCGGCCAGAATGCGCCGTCCGCCGGGACCGCGTATTTCGCTTCGCGTTCGAACAGCGGCTTGAGCTCGCCG
>Ga0065720_1020606_pt1 | contig 13621 bp, 14 predicted proteins | sample Thericmetagenome_FD_59107 | JGI IMG/M metagenome (GOLD analysis project Ga0065720, IMG submission 59107) | Thermophilic microbial communities from the Joint Bioenergy Institute, California, USA of rice/straw/compost enrichment - eDNA_2 v2... | ecosystem: Engineered > Solid waste > Grass >... | reverse complement strand
AAAAAAAAAAATGAATCCTACCATTGTCCGCCGTTTACATCTCAACGCCAGGCAGCTTGTCAAGCCCTGTTTTCTCGTCAGCATCCACATCAACACCGATACAGTTTCCACATCACAGGGGCAAGAACACTTACACTTATCATAATCCTCCCTAGCCGCCTGCTTCACAGTGCACCTCCGCGCCTCTTCAATGCTCTGGGTCCTTAGATTAGCGCACTGCGCGCCGAAGCAGCCTGCCGTGTCCATCGCGCGCTGCAGCGAGTCACCCTTCCACCCAAACACGTAGTCGCCATGCTGGCCCAGCCCCGTCGGGTCACCCGTTGAGAGGACGAACGGCTGTGATCCGTCCTCGGGCCACAGCGAGCGGTCGTTGAACTGAGTAGTGTCCCAGACGACTTCGTACATCAGCTGCGGGATGCGGACTGGGTGAGTGGATGGGCAGTTGCCTCCCAAAGACAGGAAGTCCGCGGGCCCGTTGACAGGGTAAGCAACATGGTCTTGGTGGTTGGGAGTGTCGAGGTTTTTGCCGTCCCAGCAACTGGTTTCCTTGAGCTTTAGCACACAAGATCTGGGACAAGGACATACTTGGGGGTAGGATGGGGGACAAAACTCACGTAGGAAAGGCAATATTGGAGCGGATACCGCCCGGGCATGGCTTGTTCGGGAGAGCCTCGGTGTCGACGGCCGGGTCCATGCATGGAGCGCCGACGTCGCCGCCGAAGTTAGGGCCGGTGTAGCAGCGGTAGCAGTTCTGGCGCCGCAGGCGGGTGTCGGAGCGGGAACGCATGTTCGGATCGCCAACCAGCATGCGGAAGCCCTAAGTCCGTTAGCACCACAATTCTTTCCAGGTGGTTTGGTGACCCGGTGTGCTGGGGTTACGCACAGGCTTGAAGGCAGTGATCCGGCCAGGCTGGGCAGACACATAGTACACCAGAATGCCGCCCTGTGTCTGGGTGCTGAACCTATCACCGAACTGGTAGGCGTGTCCGCCTTGGGGCACACGCTTGTAGCTGCCGTTGCGCGCACGGAAGTAGAGGTTCTGTTAAAGGCAGTGTCAGTGACGAACTACACCATGATACCTTGCCAGAGCACTTACAGCAGTCCAGTAGTTGGAAAAGTCATCCGCGAACGCGCAACTCGTGCAGGTAGCGTGCTCAGCAACATCATCCGTAGGCATGGTGACGTTAAAGGCGTTTCCGCCGACGATCTGGTGGATGTGTGGTGATGGGACCTGACCCGGGTTGACGAGGGGGTCGATGCGGTCGATGACAATGTTGGCGCAGCCAAAGCGAAGCATGGTCATCTGATTGAGACCGCCGAAGCCGAATTGGGGATAGGGGTTGGGCGAGGGCTCAGCCAGCGCCCGGGCCGCGAGGGCGAGCAGATAGGATATGTACCGCATCGTTAGCAGTTCTTTTGAATATGTATGCAGACCGTCAGCCGGTGTTGGCAGGATTTCGAATAGCGACTTGATCAGTTTGAGGTGAGACAGCCAACCTCTGGGAGAAGGCTAGCAAGAAAACACAGGACAGCCTAGGTAGCCTTCGTTGGACAGGAGAAGGGGCAAACGCAGGCGCTCAAATCCCCTCTCCGATTTATAAGCCTCAGAGAAGGGAATCTTTCTCTATCCTGGTACGTCAGTAAGTCTGGTTCAACTGCCGTGGCAATATTGTAGATCTGAGTGCCGAGCCCACGCGTTTGGTGGCCGGTAGATTGGGCAATATCCATGTAGATGGTTGTCCGTATGCGGGAGCCTATCAGAGCTGTTGTAGCCGGCATTTTGGGAGTCTTGTGGTTTTGTGGGGTAAATGGGTAACATAGACGTTGACGATGATAATAGTGACTTTTACGGCAAATTCCCCGTCGACGAGTAAGAAGCGCGGAAAGCGACCCCATAGAAGTGGACAGCAGCCTAACAGAACGGCAAAATTGCGATAGGACGGGACAAACCTAAATAAAACACATGACACATCGCAAGCCAAAACTGAACAAGGAGTTGCCTCTTGGGGAAGCCATAAAAGATCGGGTAGAAGTTTTCGGGGGCGCTGGCATCGAAATATCAGGGATAGAGTATCCATCGGGAACGAAGGTTTCTTCCAGGAAGCTACTGCGATTTCGTTTGAACTTAATCGAATCTCTCTATATGATGCGAATGATTCGAACCATAAAATTCTTGTAGAGAGGATAGATTGCTTCTAGTAAATTAGGATGCTTCATATCGTTCCAGTATCCGGTTTTCTCGCCTTTTTCCACTTCTGATTTTCAGCTTGCTGGAGTGTCGCAGCTCAGGCAATGAACTCCGCTATCTACTGCACTCAGCCTTTCTGGGAGGTGACTACGCAGATAATGCATCCGCAATGCAATTCATGAAGAGAACGAAGGCAGAAACAAAAGGGTTATATATACTCAACCTCTATGGTCCTTACCGTCCCTAATAGCTGGCCGATTGCTTCTCTAAGTTGCTGGAAGAAAGGACACATGGAAACAATGAAAGGAAGACTGAAGTGAAGAGAGAACAAAACAGCATATTTATATAAGAATTTCTAAAGAATTATCAGTTAACATCCCTAAATGGTAAGATAAGTCAGGATTTAGCTATCCTATCAATGGCATTGACCAGCACTCTAACCTCTTCAAGAACACAAGAACAATGGAACTACCCATTTGAGCTATGTTGCGTCAAGAGCATTTTCAGGTTTCTAGCCAGCATCGTTCTCCGTACCTTCTAGAGCTGTATTTGTCCATGAACTCCTGGCAGTCTGCCCGTTACTTGGCTCGCCATTCCCAGGCTTCTCAGCTGCCTGACTGTTTCGATATTCTGAGGATCTTGAGATCGGCCTGCTCCTTCTCCTAGCCTCGCTTTCCAAGGAATCGTTCAAACACGTGACAGGTTTGATTGAGTGTAATGATGAAGTGTCATTGCACTGATCATCCTGGCTCCCTTGATCATCTTTCCGCATGGAATGCAGATTTTGTGCACCCTTGTCAGGACCTTCAACATTCATTGATGTTCTAGGATTTTGGCTTGTGTTTTCTTGATTCTCTGCAGCTTCAGACATTTGATGTTCTCCTGAAGTGCGCGGAGTTCCCGGACGTGAACCGTTTTCGGTTTCGCGAAGTCTAGATATAAGATCACGTATCACAGTAAGTTCTGTAGTGCTAATCGATGAACTGTCGCTGCTGGAGAGGCCTGAAAGCCGGCTATCGTTAGATAGCAACGATTCTCTAAGTCCTGAGGAGCTTTCGATGTCTTCAGCTAGCCTCTTCTGTCTTTGGCGAAACTCGATCTTGAACCAAGGAAACTGATTCCCATCGATCTTCCGTATCCGGAAGCGTTTCAAGAGCACAAAACCGAAGAAGGTTAATAAGCTAAGGATGATAGCTGCAAGAGCAAAGATGCCTAGGCCTAGGACGGATATTTGGAGCGTTTCGGACTGTCCGTCCTCGAAACCGAAGTTGAAGGTACCCATGCTAAATAAAGTCTTCGCCGTGTTAATACCATTGATTGTAGCGTGAGGTGCTTCTTTCCTAGGAAAAGGCCAGTACCATGAAAACTTACCGCCATGAATGTTGGGGGAAGATAAAGCATTGTCAGCTGTGCAATCTTTTTCATAGTCTCGCTGTCTTTCCTTGTCGCTATAGCAATCTCTTTCATATTTTCGCTATCTTCCTTGCTCGCTTGCGCAAGTGTAGCCATAGAATGTGTGTTTCTCTGGATTGCACGGTTGGCAATGATCGAGAGCATGGAAGAAAGCTATTCAACCATCGCAGAGTTAGCAATGTCATTATATCGAATCTTTATCGTGTGTACTGTTGCCGGCTGTGACCTACAATGTCTAGGCAAAGGCTAATGTCATGGTCGAGCGCCTCAATGCGATGTCGGAGGTTGATAGCAAGCGATTTTATGCCGAGAAGTTGATTGTCGACGTGGGAAAACTCCCAGTCCGGAATTTGAAGCAGTTTTTTATATTTCGTATGTTCTTCAATCGTCCGATCTGCCGTGTGTATAGTGGTGCGCACCAGCCATATCAGCTTCCCTAACCCTGAAAGCACCCTTCGCAGCTTCACTGAAGTGTACTTGATTTTCTCCTCTTCCTTGGTATCAAGATTGAACTTCAAAGAGAAGGCATATTCCGCCTAGTATGGCATTAGCACGATCACATGCAAGATGTTATCAACACTATGGGCTTGAACTTGCATGTTCTGTGAAAAAATTATCCAGGACGCTAGTCCCTGATTTAAGATACCGTATGTAGGCATTCATTACCAGTAGTATAAAAAAGAAGGGATCAGCCGTGAGAGCGAGATTCCGATGTAGCTTGGCGTTCCCCATGCAGGCCCTTGATATGTGATATAATGGCCAGGAACTGCCGTTTGCCTGCCACACATTACTGCATATGACAAGAGTTGTTATCTTTTTGGTAACGTTGTACCTTAGACACCAGAGCCCATTGCGGGTGTCTAATCCAAAAGGATCCATATATCCTGCCTTTTGACGTTGCCAATAAAGCTCAGGGAGGATATACCAGATATCTAGGTTGTTGGCACAAAGTCAGCTACTGATGAGAACAGATCGTATTCAGAACATACCGAAGATATATGAACTATCTTCCTGTTTACTTCGATCACTCATCGGTTGGCTAGCCTGGCATGTTGATCTCTCTGACTTTCCTCGACTTGTTCTGCTTGTGCAGGCATGCATGCCTACCTGCCATTCCCAAGCAGCCCCTGGTGGGAGATCAAGGCATGACAATAGCTCAAAAAACTCAAGCGACCCGGTACGTAGCCCTGGGAGGTCGAGGTCTATGATACTAGCTAATGTTAATATATATATATATATATATGTCGCATCCATCATTGTCTGGTGTACGTGGGGTTTGTACATACTATACATGTATATCACCGACCTCTTTACGTCGGTTTTCCATGATATCTTGGACAGCTTTGTCATAGTCTTTTGCATAGTATGAACGCCTACACTTCACTAGATGACAGTAAGTAGATTGCTTTGATAAGTCTCTCTTGTATAGGTATGTGACTTGACTCATGCTTGCAGACGTACCTGATCCCGTGGAAGAAAACGCAATATATTCCATAAAAGGGAAAAGTTTAAGCATCAACTCTGCTCTATCGGGAAGGTTGGCCCGCCAGACCCATTTCCGTGTGTCTTCTTGTTTGCGACCAGTCGACGGGTCCACGCTCCAACACTCAAGAGCAGGTAACTCGGTTTCAGGTGCATAAGCCACACATTCCCATGCCCCGTCCTCCCCAATATCCGGAATAACAGTTCCTTCAACACGCCCAGTAAATGTCGGAATGTTGAACACTTCGCTCTCCTCAGCAGATGCAGTGGATTCACCCCTGGCGGCTTCCATGGCAACTTGAGGAAGAAGTAGTTAACTCTGGGATGGCAAGAGATTTCTACGGCACAAAGCGAAGTATAATGAGGTTGGCCATAGTCTTTGGTTTTATGTTGAAGACTGACTCTTCTCCCTTTAAGAAATTGAGCACCCAATTACTAGCTTAGCCTTCGATGTTGACCACCGCTCTAGAGCCTGGCGTTGGCGTTAGCCACGTGGGCTGGCTAGCGCAAGCAACTTAGGGCAAGGCTCTCGAATTCCAGTGGATGATCGGATGAAAACACACGACAACAGCTTTTTGATTCCTTTTCTCTTTCTCTTTCCTAAATGATGGATGATTTTGAACTTTGACCTCTCCCTTTCAGTTTTCTTTTATATATTCTCCATATTTTCGCCTCCCTTTTATTTTGCTTTTATATATCCTCCATATTTTCGCTCTATTTTTCTGCTTCCCTTCAAGGGCAGATGCTCTATCCAAAGGTTGTGTGTCTGTCAATCAGGTGATTCTAGTGATCAGTTGCTAAACCCCCACAGCCTAAAATAGCATCTATGTAACTGCGTGTGAGAATACCCCAAAATGAGCCCACCTTTGTCCGATTTACGTCTAGTATGTATTGTCAGTCGTTCATGTCCATTAATAATCTTTCACGCAACAAACTATAGTTTGCTATGATGCCACCCGTGACACGATGTGCCCTGAGAGCTTCAGTGGCGCTCTCAATGGAGATGGTTCTAGCTGGGAGGAAATAATGCATAGACTTCCTGCCCACCTATGTTGTGGACCCCTGAAAGCATCCGACCACTGAAGATAGTGGAAATGCTTTTCAATGCCCTCGGCTGGGAGTTTCTCAACACACCCGCACTGGCAGATTCCAGACACTCTTGAAAGACGCGCCGCTACCAGGTATACAGGGTGTACATTCTTGATATATTGCCTATATAGTACTGTTGACATGAATAGTTCAGGCTGCAATGTGGCATACTACATAGAAAAATGGGTCAACGATGAGAACAAGACAGCGTCTACTGAGACCCCCCGAGGATGCCAAGACAGCAGTTTGCTTGTTAGTGCAGTACTCTTCTGCAAGTCAAATCACACGTCAGAATACTAACTTGAAATTCTTGCACTCCCTCACATTCTAAATGTCTATCAACTTCTATACCGAGGCTTGGTTACTTGGCCAGTATCTTGGCCACACTAGAGGTGCAGTAGCCATATCTCCGCCGCCCCCTTCCCTATCTTCGATATCTACTCAAAATTTTAGGTCGATCTAGTCCTGAATGCTAGTATTCTGTCCTATTATTGCATTAGAACAAACAAAAATTCTTGCCGAGCCTTGTTGTGGTGTTCAGGACGTATCACACCGAGGAACAATTCGGGGCTGTATTTATACCTTTGCAACACACATCCATACCAGACACACAAACCTTTGGCTTTCCTTTACTTCCCGCTGACAACACAGACCTACTAACATGGCGCAACAGCCTGCTCAAAATCAAGACCGTAGGGCTTACAGAACCATCACGCATAGATCACAAGTTCATTATATTACAATACATACCATGATGTCCCGTGGGTGTTTCAGAGGCACTCTGCGTGGAGATGTGGCGCCATCTGGTCGGCAAGAACTGTTCGTGGACGACCCACTTATATTGCAGAACCCCCTGCAGGCATGTAGCCACTGGGGACAGTGGTGATGCTCTCTGATGCCTTCGGTTGAAAGTTCCTGAACACACGTGCGCCGGCAGATGCGTATGCCAAATGTATGCCTTTCAGGGTCTATGTGCCTGATTTCATGAATGGTGAGTATATGCAGTTCCAAAAAGCTTGAATTCACACGAGAGCCCGTTCAATGGTCTTCTTCCCATAACGCCATCAGGCCATCATCTCCCTCTCCGCGTGCTGCTGCTGGACGAAGCTCACCCTCCACTGTCGCCCACAGCCTTGTTGCTTACTCGCCTGCGCAATCACATCGTCCGAGCTCTTGGCGTGATTTGGGTGCTCCCATCGCTCCTCACATTCCTCTGCCGCAATAGCCGATCTGCTGCTCACCCACTCGTGCTCGAATTTCTGCGAGCCTTGTGGCTGAAACCCCCGCTCGGGCCAGCCCGCAACAAGCTTGCGGTGGCAGGCTTTTGCTGGGGCACTATGCCCCGCAAAACAAACTCTGGTATGGCTCCAACCCTGGAAGCGAGGTCCCGCTCATCGACTGCCCCTTCACAGCCCACCCCAGTTTTGTATCGATCCCAAAGGTTCTAAGAGCCGTTTCACAGCTACTAAGTGTTGCTAATGGAGATAATGATGAGTGCATGGGCCAGAAGGGGATGCAGATTCTTATGCAAATCTTGAAGGCGAAGAATCATGAGTATGGCGAAGACAAGCACGAGGCTGTAGTTTAGCCTGGTGCCAAGCACGGCTTTGCAGTCCACAGAGACCGAAACAATCCGATGATGAAAGAAAGGGGAGAACAAAGCAAGGATCAGGCTGTGAGATGGTTCCAAGGGTGGTTTGGTGCATAAAGCTGATGCTGCTTCCATTTAATGACTTTAGGCATTTTTGAAAGGGAACAAATGAGGAGAAAAGCAAATGAAGAGTATTGCACATTTAAAGCCACCGTTTGTCGAAGTACAATGTCGTAAGTAGCACTACCACAAACGTACATTTGTGAGTGTTGGAGAGGAAGCTGCTCAGGTGGGAGTTCTCAATGGCAAGACATACTGAACCCACTTAATTTCCTCCTCCTCGGTGAGGGGCTTGAACTTCTTCTCAGCCTTCCCGGAGATACCAGACAGCTCCTTTCTGAACTCTTCTTAATTGCCTGTAGAAAGCATGTATAAATTGATACGGCTCAAGAGGTCAGTAAGCGTCATGGTAGGCCATGGCGTGCAGTCCTTATGGCTCTGCTCCCCCGGGAAGGCTTGATGATATCGTTGACCTTTTGAACAACAGTCTTGCGCAGCCGCTAAACCTCGACGACGAACTCCTTGACACTTATCCGCATGTTCCTTTCCCACGGGAGCGAGATCCTCTCACGTGACCACTTCCTGGCTGCCAGCTATTGGACCAGAACACCAAGCATGGTGATATCGCACCTCCTTCTTTGGGGTCATGAAAACTTGAGCAGTAATGACGATTATAGCTGTAAGAACGCTCAAATAGTGCTTGTGTGATAAGCCGAAAAGCGATGCGCAGGAGTTCCTCACGCGCCTCTTCGACCGGCCCTAAGGAATATCTGTTAGCTCCAGAAAGTTGTTCACACAGGGTTGTCTCGACAGACTGAGGAGATTCAGCCGCTTGAGGTGCTCATTTTGGCTAACGTCGTAGGTCGGGTAGCCATCTAGGAAGAGGTCAGCTTCAGGGCATGGGCTCGTTTTGCGGCATCGCAAGACCATTTCTCCAAGAACTTCTCTGAAGGTGTCACATGGGCTCAACAGTCCAAGAAGAAGAAATATCGTTGAGAGCCAGCATATAGAGCACCGGTGACACAAGAGCTGAGAAGGACAAAGGCATATCTGATTGGCAGAGCCCGGGAAATATAAGGGGATGACAAGAATGAGTTAGATAACCTTGCCACGCTGAGAAAAACCCCTGAAGATTGCAGGAGACCGCGAGGTACTCATAAGGGGCAAAGGCATTTTATAAAGGGAGCTACTTGAACACGATGAAGGATTCCTCTCTGTTTTCTTCTCCCCAACACAAGGACACTGAGGACCAAGAAAGATTATTGCACGTATTGATTAACTTCGTTGTGCATCCCGCATCGTCAACGGCCATCATCTAACCAATTTGACCCATTGTCAATCCCTGGCCGCACCAGACCAAGTCACCCGTTACAGTAGATGCCTATACTTGGCATGAATAGCATGGAGTAGAGCCATTGTTGAACGATCCCGAGATGTTCCATGCAGTTGCCGCACTGTACAAGAATGGGGTCTTCGTTATTCTTGATGCGCTGGACGAATATCAAAGGACACTCTTATCTTGAAATCGTAGCTCTAAGGGACGACATCGAGAGATAAGTGCGCAATCAAATGTATAATCGGCGCGCTGTCTCGAAGTATCCGGACGTCCAGCATGAAATTATTAGTTGCATTGCCAGTGCCGCAGATGGCATGTAAGTTATAGTATAACAACGATCTACCTTCTACACTACACACGCATGAGGGTGGATGAGCATGGTTCTTATATAAGGTCAAGTGTGCAGCTGATCTCACTGGAGCCGGGACTGACCGAGATAGGTCAGCGGCGACCACACCGTGGTCACTTGCAGCTAATAGCTGAGATCTTTGTCACGACCTGTAACGGGGGACTAGGTCTGGTGCAGGCAGGATCGACCATGGGTCAAATGGGTTAGATGACAGCCACTGATGATGTGAGATGCACGACGGAGTCAATTGATACGTGTAATGATCTTTCTTGGTCTTCAGTGTTCTCGTGTTTGGGAGAGGAAAAACTGCTGCTCTACTGGGCAGCGGTCACAGGATTGCTGGTATTTGCCAGACAATCAGCATACACTTTCAAGTACTCGCCAACTACCGTGTCTAGAAGAGTTTTCTTATCAGCAACCGCTTGAGTCGGGGAGTGGAGAGACCGCCACGAAAGAGGTACTTACAGATGCCATTCGCCTGACCTAAGTCAAAGGCCATGTACTTAGGAAGATCAGCCTCGTTTTCTCCATCCTCAAGCCACATCATGATCTCGACCGCATCGTTCTGGCAGTACTGCCGGGCAGTGTTGATAATGCCCACGACTCTGGCGACATCCCTCTGTAACACTATCCCGAGCTTTGTGAGCTCTTGGCGCGACTTCCCAATTTTACTGATATGCATGTTGGCCTCCTCAATCCGTTCCTCCTTTTTCTTCTTCTCCTGCTCAAAGTCTACAGATTGGGTTAGAACACTAGGAAATGACCAAGAGATAAAACATTAAGCATATGGGGGGATGAAAACCAACCGGTAATCTTGGCTGCCAGGCACGCCATGGCGGTGGTTGCGCCCATGCTAATAACCAAACCTACCGCAGCAATGACGGGTAGCCAGGGTCCCGCAGCGGCAACAGCCAGACTCAGGGCGGGAACGGATGCAGTGCCTAAACCAAACGCACCGATAAGCCACGCTTTGAGTCGGCTTATATTCGAGTCCAGTTTTGTAATCCCCTCGAAAAGTTCTGCAATATCTTTGTTGAGAGCACCCTCTTTGCTGACCGCCCAGGCTTCGAAGCGACCAGTATAAGCCGTCATAGCAGAAAGGAACTTATTAAAGTCGTCATGAATCCCTTTGGCTTTATCCTCGAGGGCTTCAGCATCCTAAACTAGGTTAGCGCTACTACTTGACAGTGGGACAACCGTGAGTGTACTTTAATGAAATTGTTGATTGTCTCCTTTCTTTTGTCAATAGGAATGCTTTTATCGGCCGCAATTTTTATAATCACGCTATCAAAACCTGTTCTAAAAGTTAGCCTGTAATATTGCGGACATGAGGGCACGGATAATGGGTAACGTGCGGTTAGCCTGTTGAGCAACCCCGACAGCGGTTACGCGGCTCCTATCCACGAGCTCCTGATAGCGCTGAGATACATCAGTCCTGGTCGGTCTTAAAAACAAATAGACAAGGGCAAATGGGTTATACCTGCTAAAGAGCGGTAAAATCAGCAAGCAGCTTCTTGGAGTCTCTTTCTCCATCCAAAACAGCGAGGGAAGACAGCTTGCTCTTCACGTCCAAAAAGTCCTGAGCGACCTTCTTACAGAAGTTGGCACAGCCCTCGGCGTCCCACTTGAGATGGTCCCTCGCCTTAGCGAAAGCCTCGGCAAAACCTCTGCGAAACCTTTTCTCCTGTTCAGGGTCAAAATGAATCCCGTCAAGATCATGAGAAATTAGAACTTTCTTCTCAGAGTCGCTGAGCCCGTTAAAAGCCTTCATCGCACCATCGCACGTAGGGTAATTTTTGACCAGGGTATCAATCTTCCCAACGACAGATTCGTACGAGGGAGGGGCATCCAAGTCGTATGGGGGAGGTACGTCCACTATGGCAGCCATGATAGTGAAGAAGATTCGTGGGAGAATGGAACAAAGTGCAACTATAGTACTTTAGAAGAGGGTTTGGAAAGTGTTCAGTAATTTCCTGGAGAAAGACCAGAAACTGGCTGGGAAAGGAAGGGTATAAGTACTCAATTGGATCTACCTCAAGTGAGCAGCCCGGCAGCTGGTAGGGAGGGAATCTTTTCAGCTGCCCTTATGTTCACAATGTCGCTGTTTTAGGTAGCACAAGCAGTGTAACTCGCATTAGACTCATTTTCATCTGGCTTCAAGACTCCTCGTGACGTTCTGTGACTGGCTATACTTACGATGGACCTAATAGACCGGTGGGTTCGCAACCGACGGCAAATGTCGACGCAGCACTGTTACTCCCTCAAGGCCTTCACGCATGCTAGCCTAGTAGCGATAATAGCTGCTAAGATATGTGCATAGTCAATGGGCTTCTCCTGGCTTGACACGGCAGTCAGAAAGTAGGCTATATTAGGCGATAGTGCTATTGAATAACAGCTGAACATCCAGAATAGGTCTAGGTAGTTAATGAGGGTTGTATGTGACATCATGAAGTGTTCTAGAAGCGTAGTGGATCCCAAGGTGCAAGTACTGCGCCGCGCAGAGATGTTTGGTGAGAGCGCGGCGGCTGTGATTCCCGACTTCCTACTCGCGATGTCTGCCGGCGGTGCGGTTGACGTTTTGCTTGTAGGCCAAGGCGGGCTGGCCCCGTCACCGGGGATGTGTTCGTGGCTGCCTTGTTTCAATGGAGACACTCGCTATACCCAAGGCTGTAGTGACCAAGGAAGAAACTTGTAGGTTACTCTGAGGGGGGACTTTACCAAAAAGGTGATTCTCCACAAGAACAACGCAGCAAGATACAGAGCCACAACAGATTCGATAGCCCCATGTACAGCCCCATCTAGACTGCTGGAAGAGCGCCTCAGGTGAGATGAGGCTCATTTTTGCGGGGTTATACGTTGTTCCAGTGGAGACGCTCAGGGTCAAAGCCGGAGAAAGCCCCAAAGTTTGTACAAAACGTTCAAAATGCACACCGCAACACACGTGCAGCATGTTAATATCGTTGGAATTACAAGTTCAGGTATGTTCTGGAACTAGGAAAAACATTTTGTTGTATTATTGTAGTTGTAGGAAAGTCGGTTTTACAGGGCTATTTTAACAGAGAAGTCCGCTTTAGACATAAGAGGGTGCTTTATCCCAACAAAGCTGTCTCCACTTGAACAACATAACTGGTCCTAATCATCAGCAGAAAACTTACGCTAAATCTTGACCAGGGGGCAACCTCGTAGTAGACCTGGAGAAGATCAACAGTTAGCCCGCTTCAATACTGCTCCCTGGTCTCATCGTGATGAGAACGGAGCAAGTCCTCTGGAAGACACTGAGCCGATTGGATTGAAAACTTAGGAGTCCCTGCGTTTCCCGAGTCTGCCGAGATCTGGGGCTTGGAGGTCGGCGCTTTGGATGTGAGAAAAACGGTAGGTAGGTCGTTTCTGCTCACTTGACTTCCCTGCTGCAATAGATTAAAGAGCATGTATTAGCCTGATTACAATCTAAAATGCGGTCTACATTACGTTACCCTCTTGGTTTGTTCGTTAGCGCAAGATTTCGGGACCAGGATTTGCGCAACGACATCACAACCCAACTATAAAATAACTAATTTCAGAGCAAAATAAGTGGTATCAACTCATTGCTTGATCACTTCAACTTTTGACCAAAAATTGCTGGTCAAGGAAAACGGCGGATTAAACCTATATGGCTGACCGGGACCCCTGTCCAAAGTTTCACACTAACAATCAAACAAGGGTGGGTTATCAGTCTTCCCAAGCGCCCGGCTCACTTCCTTCCATCTTAGGAAACCAATGCCCCTTTTCTAGTTGTTCAAGACCCTGAATTCTATGCAATGGTCGACCGTGTATAAGTCCTCAGACCGTTAGGCACTTGCACAGTCAAAATCTGTATCCATAATCGGCAAATCTGGTGAGACCGCGTTCTCGACCGTATTTGGGAAGACAAAAGAAACTGTCGCATGGACACGGCAGTCCAAGGAAAGGGGTGTCCCTGACTGCCAACACAAGGGACACCAGAGACAGGATGATTGTGATTGGCACAAATACGTGGTTGATCCCGGAAGATGTCTAGAGCCGGATGACCGAAGAGAATGAGCCATATGGCCGAGGCATGATGAGGATTCTATAAAGGAAGCTGCCCGGTCATGA
>Ga0065720_1020605_pt1 | contig 13623 bp, 11 predicted proteins | sample Thericmetagenome_FD_59107 | JGI IMG/M metagenome (GOLD analysis project Ga0065720, IMG submission 59107) | Thermophilic microbial communities from the Joint Bioenergy Institute, California, USA of rice/straw/compost enrichment - eDNA_2 v2... | ecosystem: Engineered > Solid waste > Grass >... | reverse complement strand
TTTTTTTTTTTTTTTTTTTTTTTTTTTTTTTTTTTTTTTTTTTTTTTACAAATCTGGGGAGAGAAGCATGAAAATCATGGAGATGTCGATCCAGTCACGTGGGAAATGTGACCAGAAAACCAGAGCAGTCTCATTAACCCAAGTAATCAGCGTTGGTGGTTCACTCCAGCAAAAAAAAAAATAAAAATAAAAAAATAAATAATAAATAAATAAATAAATAAAAATAAAAAAAGAGGAGGGGATAAGGACCATATCCACGTGCATTTCGTGATCTGCTTCTCTCGTCCACACAAATGGTAATTGTTCCGTGGTCAACGTTTCACGGAAGGATTCTCGGTGATTTTGACTTCTCTCCGGCCCCGGTCACCAACTACGGTGGACAGCAGTGATCTTCTTCAATAGAGAACAATTGCACACCGGCTCCATGTTTCGAGACAGCAAACTGGGGCCGGGGTCTAGCCCTTGCTGCCAAGGATGCATGACCGACAAGCTCCACTTGTGCTTCAGAGCTCTGCGATTGGCGGATGGAGCTGTCGAATGAAGTCCACGATAATCCTTCGGTGGGCCGTTATGTTGAAAAGGGTCCGCAGTGCTCTCGATGCAAAATGGAGTTGGAGATGGAGTCAAACAAGCATCTTCGGCTGTCACTCGGCAGCACATAGTGAACAAAGAACGTGACAAGCGATGATTGACATGAGGGTCTTGTAGCCGGTTTAGTTGCGTAGCCGCCGGCTATCACGTAGGTCGAAATTGCTGCCGGGGGTTTTCGGGAGATGTTCTGGTAAGGCATGTGCTTAAGCAGCGTATGTAAGGTAGTGTATGGTTAAACTGAATATTGATATTGTATGCCGATTGCCGGCTGCTTGCATCGGCTCGAATGGTCGGAATGCTATTTGATGTGGTAGCCTCATGGTGAATGGTTTGGAGGAGCACTGGTTGATGTCACGGCAGGGTGTGTTGCCTGGAGAAATTGCTTTGACAGATTGTTGATTGAATATTTCAGGTAGGAAGCTGAGTAAACAATGCTAGGAATAGAACATGCTCCATAGCAACACTACGGTCGGTCATTGAAGATCGATATACGGTTCGTGTCTTAGCCGCTGGGAATGGCACCGTTGCTTCAGCTTAGCACGCTACTCTTTGGACTCGGTGGTATTTCCGTGACGAGCATGTGTGATGGCATTCGGCAGCTGTGTGATCCAGGCCTTGTCACAGCATCTAACCTGTAGGATTTACCATCGCCAAGCAGTCCTGGGTGCTGAGATCACAATCTCCGTAAAGCTCCATGTCTGTGGTCTCTGGAACCCCTGCTGGTGAGCCCCTCGTGCGGCGTTCTGATCATTCAGCCGCGGCGTGTCTCCGCAAAATTAGGGGTGTTTTGACCGTTCACTTAACGGGTGCGCAACGCGTACTAGCGTGCTGGGATGTCACATTCATCATCTACGGCGAAACCTGTTAGGTGTTGGAATTTTGAGTGGCAAAAGGGAACGGCACGCTCCCGCTGGCCGATGATGCGAGGTGTGGCGTAGAGGAGGATCATCCTGGAACACTCCTGGATGCATGGTTCGTAAGATACGGATAACCAGTTGTAATATACAAGCACAGAGGTGCACAATCTCACCGGCCCCGCAGTCTTCCTCAGTGGATCAATAACGTTGCTTTTTGAGAAACTGCCTTATGGAGTCAAGAGACGATCAGTGCAGTTGAAGATGCATTTTCAAGAAATCAGATTGTCAACTCCCATGGCAAATGGCGGACTCGTTTCCGGGAGTTTTGTGGGTGAAGGCGTCGATGCGCGCCTTGTACAGTGCCAAAGTCATATATGGGCAGGGCAAGGCGTCCACACTCCACACGGTGTACAGAATCACGTTACCTTGCCAATCTGTATCGAACCTTACTGTCGGCAGCAAGACTGTTACGTTCCTGCATGCATGCTGCATAAGGGGTGATCGGGGTAGTCCACACAAGCAACCATTGGCAGCGCTTTTGCTTTGCTCACTTGCTACCCCCCTTTCCAGGCTGCACTTGACCCTGTGATGTCGGGTGACGGCACCCGTTTGACAAGGCGGATCTCTTGATGTATAGCTTGAAGACGACATGAACAAGGTGCTCGGCCCTGAGACCGGACTCGATATGCATTGAGATCAATACGTAGTTATCAGTCACAACATTTTTTTTCCTTCTTTTTTCCAGCTCGCTTTTATCTTTCCCCACCTGGTGGCCACTGACGTCCCTGGAACTTGGGGCTGCAAGTGCACCATACATGCAGTGATTCCGGGTTTGGGAAGACCAGAAATCGCCATGATCTGATCGCTGCTAGCTGTTTAGCAATTGCACCTTTCCCCTGGTTTTCTTGGCCTGACCACCCCCAGACCCCCACGAAGTCAGGGGTATTCAATCGCGCACCACTCGCGCAGCTGTGTTTTTCTTTTTTTGAAAACACAACTCCATGATGCTAGCCAGGTAGATCGACAAGTTGTGTCGATTCTCCTGCTCTAGTCTTCTGCTGGACGCCTGAGGCTTGGGTGATCGTGATCCTCCTCTGGCGATATCTCTTTTTCAGGTTTTTCCAGCCCTTTGGGTCGCTCTTTGAGCATGAAGTTAAGCAAACTAACTCGCGTTATTGGCAGACTCTAACACGCCGGAAAGCATTCCGGGGTCAAGAGCATTTGCATCGACAGAGCCGGGGCGCTGGGTCGGGCTCCATACCAAGCGATACGCGCGTTACACATACGGAACCACCGATTATGAGATAGAGTGTTACCTCTATATTGCATTTGTATCCAGACAATGCAATTTTTACCGGTAAGTCGCGGAACATCAAGCGATGGATGTGTAGGGACCTGTTCAAGCATGCAGTTCAACCTAGCTTTTATGATCACTGAGACCATAGGAGCACCAATGGACAAGGCTACCTTTCAGAAGGTGCTTGAAAATCTGAGTAGAAGAAGGGCTTGCCTAAAAAATAATCTTCTGGGTAATAATGGTGCATCCTGACTTCAACTGAAAAGAGGAAGTTCAACTCATCAAGAGAACACTTCCACAAGATAAACTCATCAAATAGGTTCTTCAAGTTTCTCCCCAACGTATATTGTGCGCAGTTTGGACAGGCTTGCTATACCGTGGTAGGCTTGTTAGCCAAACTGGTAGTGATTCCGAGACAGGACTGGCTATGAATCTCGATTCTGCGCTTCTGCAGCGCTCATTGTGGGGAAGAAAAGGGACATGGACTGTGGATGAAGCCGTATGTCAATCGCTGGTCTTTTGGGCCAAACATGCTTATACATATCGATTACTTTGACAGGAGTACAGACAATATCCATGTACAAACCGAACAGCCTTCGTCCCTCCCCAGAAGACCAACGCTTAGATCTTGATTGGGTTCATATTAGTTGACAACTTGCCGATTTCAGTAAAAGAGAGGTGACTGCACCTCACCGCATTACTGTAATATATGCACAAGTATAAGTGGTACCCATTAGGTAGTGTAAACACGACGGATACGCTAGAAAAGAATGGCGGACTTCGAAACATGGTGGTTGGTTCCCCGCCTTGACCGAAGATACTTTTCGCGCGTACGGACGCGATGACGGTACGTTACAGTACGCTACGCCCAGCAGGGCATATCTGGTTGTCTCCCGTTGCTGCCGTCCCGAGTGGCGCTCCACCGGACGGCGCTAACGCAAATAACGTCAGCGGGCCCTGTTCTTTGGTGGTTGACAAGGACCCATGGCCCCACCGGCTAGGGGAATGTCCCACGGGCTAGCGTGCGCCGGGGAACCACAATGGGCAATGCACGAAAAATATTGCAGGCCGGGCAGAGAACCTTGCAGGTCCAGAGCCAGGGGTTCAAGCTTGTCCGAGCTTGCCCAGGGTTTCGACGAGGGGGCAACCGCAGGAGAGGTGCCAGGGGAGGAAGGTGCCGGGCCAGGAAGAAAAGGAAGCAGTCATGGTCGTTGGATATGGGAAAGGAAAAGGGAAATGCTACCAGGGAAACAACAACGGTCTCTTGATTTTCCACGCCCATCCACCTCTTCTTCACCCTCGTCTCCGTCTTCTGCAATTGATCAAGCTCGAGCTCGGCTTGTCCCAAGGTGTCGTGTTGTCGCCGATTTATCCGTGCTTGCGAGTTACTTGCGCTGCTTACTCCAGACTCGCCCAGCCAGGACTCGAATCGGCACCGGGCCGCGACTCCTGGCGACTCACACCACGGTGATCTCAAGTTGCCACCTCACCGCATCCCGAGTAAATCGCCATCGCCATTGCTATTGCGCAGCGTGTGTGCAGTGTCCACGAATGTCTCGACGACGTCGACGATATCTGTCCTCCAGTAATTGCATCTGACTCCGCGACGACGATTGACTCGTCAAACGCCTGCCTGGTTCGTTCTCTGGCGCAGTATTCTTATCTTTCGTGTTCTCAGATTGCATAGCCTTGCTCTTCCCCCCCGGAGCTGGGGGTTGATCTACCTTGGGCTCTCTGATAGCCGTCTCGCTCGCTTACCCTTGTGTCTCGCCGCGGCACGTATCCTGGAGTTGGACGTTTTTGACGGCGGCGTCATCTCGCAGATCTGGCACGGCGATTGTGTTTTCTCCATCTGTATATACCTCTTCTGTAGGTCGCCATTTGCTCTTCTACTTTGATTCTTTTTTTTTTTGGGAAGTTAATATCCTCCCCTCGACATGCGGGCATCCTGGCTGGGTCATATGCTTTACGCTGCCCTGCATCTGGGATTTGGGATCAGGGGCTCCTTGCATTCTGCCCCTCCCGCCACATGCTGTCCCCCTACATTCTTCAGAAGCCGGCTTGCCCGACCCTCCTCTAAAACAACCTTGCCATCTTCGCCATCTTTGTCAAGCGTGCTGGATCTCGATGCTAACGTTCATCTCTTACTCCAGTGCTGTCAATCTTGCTAGATACCCACGAACAAGTGCCTAGACCTTCGGGGCCATTGTTACCGCTGAGAAAGCAGCTGTATTAAACAGAGGGGTTCTTGCTCTTCGCTGGCCGGGCATAGATATTAGTCTTCTGTGCACGAGTCCGTCTCCACCTCGACCCAGAACACAAGCAGAGGGGCTTGTCCCCCGATACATGCTCGTTTTTCGTGACTTATGTTGAGATTGACGGGTGTTAGCTGGCAATCACGATGCCGGACAAGCGCGAAATGCGAGCGAGCCTACAAGTGGCTCCGTTAACGATAAACAAAGCCAGGAGCACAACGTCTGGTTGTAGCTCGGAGACAGCAGTTGACGTCTCGAACATTCAGACAGAGTCCCAGGTTACCCCTCCTGCGACTCCCAGTGCCTTCCGCGATGATGCAACTATGGACGTCAACGCGCCGGCTGTTTTTCACAATTTCTTGCGTGCCTTCTACCCTTTCCAACCAGAATCGATCGTAACTGATTCGACGGTGACGCTGCCACTGGATGAGGGCGATGTGGTCTTGGTGCATTCTATCCATACCAATGGTTGGGCTGACGGTACGCTCCTGGTGAACGGGGCGAGAGGGTGGTTGCCGACCAACTACTGTGAGGCCTATGACCCCGAGGAGATGAGCAGGCTGCTGAAAGCACTGCTCGATTTCTGGGATCTCATGCGCAGCGCTTCCATCAATGACAGCGAACTGTTTGGTAACCAGGAGTTCATCAAGGGCATCATTGCTGGTGTCCGCTATCTTTTGGTATGTTGCCATATGCAGCAGCATCGAAGCGGAAATATCTGGCAGCCGGATGTTTTGAGCTAATACCTGCGGTAGGAACGGACGCAATGCCTGACAAGGGACTCGCCTGTTGTGCAAAGGCACGAGCAGCTCCGGCGAAGCCGAAAGTCTTTGCTTTCAGAGCTGTCATCCCTGGTCAAAACAGCTAAGCGACTTCAAGATGCACAAGGGATTGTCACTACCGTTGAGATCAACAGCCTTGTCGACGAAATGATCCTGCGGGCTTTCAAAGTGGTCATCAAAGGTGTCAGGTTCCTGGATATACTGGAAGACGACCGAATGTCGCGGTTACCAGCAGTGAATGTCCTGTCAACGCTGCCGGAAGAAGGCGGCAATCTGTGGACTGCCCCAGCAGGTTCGGCCGTCGTCAGTGTAACCAGCAGCCACACCTTTAATGCAGAGTCCCGCGTGAGAGAAAGCAGTGGTTACGTTGGTCGACCAGCGCGATCTCCATCCCGTGACGTGGTACGAAACCATACCTCGAATGCCTCGCGTTTGTCTGTTGCTACCTTGCAACAGGGCGCAAACGCTCGACGACTATCACAAAACAGCGTGGTGCAAACGAACAGATTATCATCAACCATTTCCCATCGTGTTAGCTTGGCCGGACTTCCGTCCTACACACAGGCTCACAAACTTGTCTCGGAACGTCTCAACACATGCCATGATATCTTCCTTTCGCACCTTGGCTCCTTCATTGGACGGCTTCAATTGCAGTCACAGTCGCGGCCTAGTCTGTCCATCGCTATCAGGCAGTCTGCTACGTCCGGCGGCGATCTTTTGGTGGTTGTGGACGTCGTTCGTGGTCATTCCTCGACAAGCATCGACGCCCTCGAGCAGGCCCGTACCGCCATGTACGACCGAATCCAAGATCTTGTGCACACAGCACGTGATATTTTGGCCCATCCCGGCTCAGACGTTGATGACGACGTTATTGTTCCTGATGATAACGGCCGCCTATTGGGGGCAGCCACTGGATGTGTCAAAGCCACTGGCGAGTGCGTCGCAAAGACGAGATGGGTCATTGAGCGGATCGGTGACTTCGAGTTCGAGTTCGAAAACGGCAGCCTGGGAATTAGCTTCGACGGCTTGGACGACTTGTCCTTCGTTACAGACTCTAAGACGAAAGACAAGCCGCAAACTACTGCTGATGTAGGAAGCGTTCCTGAGCCGAGCGCTGCTCGATCACCGACCACCGAATCTCCAAAGGCTGCTTCGTGCTCGGATACCTCTCGCTCACGTTCCACTTCGATCGACAAGCCTCTTCCCGAGCTTCCTCAAGAAGCCGATTCACCTGTCTCAGAAACGCCAGACGTGGCTTCTTCGCTGCCTGCAACGACGCCATCTGTCGATGCCAACGTTACCTGCTCTCCCATCAGCAATATCTCAACTGTTTCGTCCCTCCGCCCCGATCTCCCCCCTCTTCCCAAGATCTCTACTTCGCTGCCTCCCGAAAGTTACGACGCTGCTACTCCGTCAGCAACCCAGGACTCCGAATTCCGCTCATTCCGCTCTGAGAGCATGACGGCATCGAGCTCCGGCTCGGGCAGCACATACCTAAGCCGTGATTCCGAGTCTAGCATTGTATCCCAGACGTCGACACGGGCGACAACCCCCGACAACGCTCCGTTGCCCAAGAACCAGCCGTCTCTGTCTGATCTTAGCGTGACTGACAGCACAGCCCACACCGAAGATGAGGAGGTCGAGTCGAAGCTCCTGGAGAAGACGTATGCCCACGAATTGGTTTTCAATAAGGAAGGCCAGGTCACAGGCGGATCCTTACCGGCCCTGGTCGAGCGCCTTACTGCCCACGAGTCCACACCGGATGCCATATTCGTCTCGACTTTCTACCTCACCTTCCGTCTCTTCTGTACACCTGTGTCGTTTACCGAAGCACTCATTGATCGCTTCGATTATGTCGGCGAGGCTCCTCACATCGCTCAGCCAGTTCGCCTGCGGACGTATAACGCTTTCAAGTGTTGGTTGGAATCGCATTGGCGGGAGGACGCTGATCGTGATGCCTTGCCCTTGATTAAGCAGTTCGCAGAGTCGAAGCTCTCCCCTGTTCTTCCCTCGGCTGGCAAACGACTCCTGGAACTGGTTCAGAAGGTATCGGTAGCCGACGGCACCTTAGTCCCTCGTCTCGTCTCGTCCATGGGCAAGACGACGGCCGCTATCTCCCCTTGCATTCCCGCTGATGCTCCTCTCCCTCCGCCTGTACTCTCAAGGAGCCAGGCTAATGCCTTGTCCAGCTGGAAGGCTGGCGGCAACCCTCCTTCGATTCTAGACTTTGACCCCTTGGAGATCGCCCGTCAGTTGACTCTGAAGCAAATGTCCCTGTTTTGCTCCATCACCCCGGATGAACTGCTCGGCTCCAAATGGACAAAGATGGGAGGCGTCGGCGCGCCAAATGTTAAGGCCATGTCGTCCTTCACGACTGGGCTGTCGAACTTCGTTGCAGAGTCTATCCTTCAGTTCGAGGAAGTCAAAAAGCGTGCCCAGGTCATCAAGCAATGGATCAAAATTGCCCATCAGTGCCACGCGCTCCGCAACTACGACGCCCTGATGGCCATCACCTGCGCCCTGACAGATACTAGCATTAAGCGGCTCAAGTTCACTTGGGACAATGTGAGCCTTAAGCGCAAGGAGCAGCTCAAGTCTCTCCAGGCTACCGTCGACATCAACCAGAATTACAAGGCTCTCCGCGCTCAGCTCCACGGTCAAGTCCCTCCTTGTCTGCCATTCTTGGGCATGTTCCTGACGGACCTCACCTTTGTCGACGTCGGCAACCCTGCGACCAAAACAACCAACACCGGCCTCACGGTTATCAATTTTGACAAGCATATGCGCACAGCTAAATGCATTGGGGAACTGCAGCGCTTCCAGATTCCATATCGCCTGACTGAACTCCCGGACTTGCAAGACTGGCTCACCTGGCAGGTTGAGCGCGGTCGCGAGCAGGACAAGCCGGGCTCGAATGCCCAAGCCTCGCACTACCGCAAGAGTCTGCTTCTGGAGCCGCGCGAGGCGATGCAATTGCGCACACCGGTCGATCCCACGCCCAACTCTGCTACTGGTAGCGGCATGTTTGGCTGGATGAGAGGAAACAGCCACCCCGCTCATGTGTAAGCGGCTTTCGTTTTTAGGGCACCTCGATGCCACTCTGGCATCTCGTCAGAGCCTTCTATCAGCACAGTGGCGAAACAACATGACCCTGCCGTCCTTTGATTTTCTTCTTCCGCATATATCTTTATGATACCCTCTTGATCTTTCAACCCACCTCGAATCCCCGCTGGATTTTCTTTTAAAAAAACGGACGGCATATCGACGCTCGCAGATGATCCTTCCTTACTCCGAACGATTTCCACGGCTCTCTCTCTCTAGACCCATTACTAATATCCCCCCTAGTCTCGGCAATGACCCCATTTAATCCGTTTACTACTACCAGCCACGTTACAAAAGCACAGACAATACAGGAAGAATTAGCGCAAGGGCCTACGCCCATCTGAAGACACAAAAGCTTGCTTCTTTATCATATTCTGCTTTTATTTAAATTCCGACATTGGTTATTCTCAAGTGTTTTGGCGGGTAGCGGGTTGAATGATGGATTCACAAACGATATAAGCAAAAATAGGAGGGGAGGTGGGACAATTGTTACACTTTTGATTTCAGCAATGCCCTTGGTCACGGCTTCATGCGAAGGAGTATGGATAGGACCGAAAATTTTTGGACTATTGTTCTCGCGAACGTCGGTCTTCGAAGCATCTTCGGGGCTGGTTATCTCATATTTGCTGTTCTGTTTCTTTGGCTTCCAAGTTTGAAGTCTCGTTGGTTTGAGTTGTGTATACTTGTTACCGCTGTTTACTTTATTTTCTTTTAACTCTGGCGGAATGAAGCACGAATGGAACTGGCTAAGGAAGCATGGACAATGTTCAGGAATGAGCAGTCATTTTGTTTTGGATGAATATTGGTGGCATCTCCGGCGGTAGGGTGGTGTTAGAGATAGTTAGGAAATGGATGAATCTATTCCTCAAGCTAATAAGTGTATATGTCTTCTCATCGCAGCTTAGTGAGGTGTTGGACTTGGTTCTCCGCTCTGGTCTGACGTTTCACCTCAAAACACAATGCCCAACGTGAAGCAAATAGTTGCTTCTGGAAATGGAGTACTTATCGCATCCTTGTTTGCATTACCAAAGGGCCGTTGTTTGATCATGTTCCGTGCCATTAACTCTGTGAAGTTGTCTCTGCGCGTAGACAAAAGGCGGTTTTTAGCCTAGACTGACATGTGAGATGCTTTAACCCCTGAGCATTGGATTTTTCCATCTGTGAGACCCGCTGGCGGCTGGCCAGACAACCAAACGCCAAGACTAAGCCCCACTTCTAATTTGCGGGAGAACACCCGCAAATATGTGCGGCAACAAACTTTTTCCTCCTCCCTTACTCATTTTTCATCCTCCAACATTTCCTGCCAAACCACAAAGCGACGTCTTCCCGTCACTTAACCACGCCGCCGTCATCATGATGGGCGTCTCATAACTTGTTCGTCGGATGCTCTGATCTGGACACTAGGCAAGGCAGGGAAAACACAACTCAATGCCTGCGCAGCAGCAGTGGCCGGAGCAACGATGGCAGTGCCGCCTGCTCCTCATCCGCCACGCGGAAACAGTCGACAACGTCGCAGGTGTTTAGTACGGTCGTCTCCCGTTTGCCACCGCTCAGCTAAGAAGCATCTTACTGACTCGATATCGCAAGTGCAGGATCGCGCAACTCACCGCTCACTTCTCACGGTATCTTGCAGGCGCGTCGGCTGGGAGTGTCTCTCGCTGCGCAGGCATCTTGCATCGGTTCGGTGAAGCGTGTGTTTGCGTCTGACCTGAACCGTGCTGTGGATACGGCGAGGGAGATAGTTGCTGCGCAGCGGCGAGGGGATATCGGCGTTGCTGCTGCGACCACGGATGGCGAAGGCCATGCCAATGGTGGTCATGAAGATGGTGATGCATTTTCCACCAGCACCACCACCACCTCTCTCCTAGCTGCTCGAACTCTAGAGGTTGTCCAACTTTGCGAGCTGAGGGAACGCGACTTTGGTGGCGCAGAAGGCAAGAAATTTCGCGCTGCTGGACACGGTCTTGCCGATGCAGGTGCCGAGTCTCGCGAGAGCATGCGAGCACGGGCAGAGAAATTTGCGCGAGAGCATCTTGTGCCTGTACTTATGGATCCTGAGACTGGGAATGGGGCCGTTGTCGTGGTCGCCCATGGCTTGATCCTGGACGTGTTGCTTCGTATGTTGCTGGAGAAGTTTGCTCCGGCTGAGCTGACCCGGCTGACTGGGACTTCTAGCACGTGGCAACATGTTGTTTGGGGGAATACTGGGTATGTTGAGCTGGTCGTGAGGGCTTCGCGAGCTGCCTCTTTGGATGACATGGCTGGCGAAAGCACGAATGAGACCTCACCAGCTTCGGCCTCCGGATCGCCCGATGGTGAACCCGTGGTATCCGGTAATAGGATGCTGCAGACCTACCAGTCACTGCTGCCTGCAAGGCACAGTATGTCGATGTCAGTTGTCGGCATTAATGTCATGCGACATCTCGAGGGCTTGAAAAAGACCCGAGGTGGCATAGGCAGTGCCCAGTTTGATAAGCGGCAGAGGACTATTGACTCGTTCTTTGGCCCTGCGGTGAAGAAACCGAAAACTGGATAACGAATTTTGGCCTACCAGAAACACCTGCAGCCTTGCATTTCAGGACTGCAGGTCGTGTTTATACCATTTTGGTAAGCTTGTTTTTTTTCTATGTTGCAAAACGTTTTGCTTTTATGATGAGAGAAACATGTTCACAGACCTGTACTGAAGTACTATGTGGAAAAATCTTGTCCAACCGCTATCTGAGAAGCTGTTCAATATCTGGTTTCTTTGCCTTTCTACATTGAAAGACTAAAATCGCTAATTCGTGGGAAAGCTCTTCTAGGTTTGCGCCAGTCATTATCTGGTGGACGAAGCTCAGGAGAGGGGGTAATGATAAATAGAAGCACTAGCTCTGAAGAAATACAAACATCTGTGTGGTGTTTTCGGTATGCTATAGTGCTCTGTGTCTTCGGTGCCTTTGCTCTGCTTGGTCATCATGGCTATCTTCCTGGACCGTGCCTTCCCCGACGTTGTGTATCTGTTCAAATGCAGTATTTACATATACTCCGTGATCCAACTTCAACCTGGAGATTGTGTAGAGAACTTTTCTCTTCCTATGTTCTTGCTAGCAATTTTGCGTTTGTGCTTATGTAGCTTGACGACCGTGTGGTGTGTAATATTCACCTATGTACCTGCTATCTGCTCTATCATCAACATTCCAAAACACATATTCTTTCGCTCGATTGAACATTCAAGTGGTTGGGAGCAAAAACATCATCTTAAGCAGAGTTGAGCTTGCAAGGTCACTTAGCAAGACCATGCTCAGCCAATCAAGTAAAATGAACAAAAAGCTCCGCTGATACTCTTCTGTTAGCTTCGGCTTTCAGTTGATGACCGGAATTGGAGAAGTGGCATATCTCAGTCAACAAGTCTGATAAGCAGAAACAGTAAAAATATGGATGCACCCGGGATCGAACCGGGGACCTTTCACAGAGCGCATTTCAGAATGCGAAGCGAAAATCATACCACTAGACCATGCACCCAAATACATATTCTTAGCGAGGGGGGCGAATCAATAAGCTATATATTCAGTGAAGGCTTTGCGGGACCGGAGCAAGGAAGTTCGCTCCGATTTCCGTTGTCTGTAAATGGTGTGCGTTCGTATCGGCACGCTAGATTCTCTGTAGTTTGGTTGTTTTTTTTTATCTTTTATTTTTTAAGCCTCGACTGTAAGTCCGTTATCGTCCTTTGGAGAATAATACCCCAATAGTCAACATAGCTGCTAAGCAGCCGTTACTTCATGTCCTTCTCTGATCTCACTCACCCTCCTGAGTATCGTCTTTCTCTCTTCTCCCCTGGCTCTTCATTCTGGGCTTCTGTAGCAGGCAGCCTCTCCCTTTGACACATCTTCTCCAACTCATGCATAAGCTTTGGGCTCACCGAGGGCACCCGCCCTTTTCACCATTCCACGCAAGGGCCAATCTTACATTCCACTCGGATTCGCCATCACTGAACGTTCGCAGGTGCCACCAACGTATCCCCTTCATCGTTCTTCGCCCACTCCGGTGGTAGCCAGTCCTTCCATCTCAGCCAAAATGCTCACTTCACGGTCATCGCGACAAACCTCTCAGGATGAGGCCAGTGCATCTGTCGAGGAGTATGCACCCGTGGCGGCTCGCTCTCCTTGTCCTCGGTCTCGTCGCCCTCGGATTCTTTGAGGTACCCTCGTACGGACTTGCCTTCGACGTATTGGATCAGTATCAGGTACACTGGTCGTTGTTTATCTGATTCATCTGGGTGGTCCTTAGGTAGCTCAAAGTTCCATGCACCGTAGAAGGTTGGAACAGGCCGTTTCTCTAGCCTAAGATGCTGGTAGGCCTGCTTCAGCCGGCCGCATGCATCAGCCTGCCAGATGTAATCCACATCTGCCGACTTCATCCGTATTTCTTCATCGTCTTTGGTTTAATAGACATCGTCGCGTATCTTGGCGACGTAAGTGACAGACGTATCGTCGTCCAAACGGCAAGCAACAGTAATGGAGTGCTCACCTCGGTGGAGCATCAGTGAAGGGCCGATTGTGAGGTTTCGCTTGCCAGCGGGATTCAAATTTCTGAAGATCCCCTTGGGTAACAAAGAATGTCCGAGCCAGCATGCAGCTTGTCATTGGGCTAGCGCTGTGTACTTGCCGGGCTTGTTGTTTGAAAGAGCAATGATTCTGCCAGTCAACTATATACATTTCAAAAAACCAAAAAAAAAAAAAAGTTCTGGTTATGGCTTCCCC
>Ga0065720_1020602_pt1 | contig 13623 bp, 21 predicted proteins | sample Thericmetagenome_FD_59107 | JGI IMG/M metagenome (GOLD analysis project Ga0065720, IMG submission 59107) | Thermophilic microbial communities from the Joint Bioenergy Institute, California, USA of rice/straw/compost enrichment - eDNA_2 v2... | ecosystem: Engineered > Solid waste > Grass >... | reverse complement strand
GGTAGGGGGGGGGGGAACAAATGGACTTCGGTTATATTCCACTTAATGCTCCGAAGCGGTTGCCCGTCGACACTGAAAGAACTACATGCAGCCGCATGCGCATGCTTAGCATTCTGCTGTCCCAGATCATTCTCTTTTTAAATGTTATTTTCGTGGTCTTTTCTGTCATTTTCTCACTGAATACTCGATTATTACGGGGTATCAGCATTCACTTGGGCTCATGGGCTGTCACGAAAGAAGGCTTCATTACCACAAGTCTCTTCATTTGTTTCATTTCATCGGGCTTGCATTGGGCGGTGTAAATAATTCATTGAAGGAGATGGATGGTTCTCGTGTGGCAATTTCGGGGTTGGGAGGATTGTACTTCTCGCACGATTATTGTCTTGTTAGACTTGTTTGTCTCATGTATGGCTCCATTTGTTGCATCCGTAGCAAGGAACATGGAACTAGGGCTAGTTCGTTGGGTTTAAAATGATTGTTTTGCAGTTTTACTAATTAGGGCAGACCTTGAAAGAATGATCAAAACTTTTATCATGGGAGGCAACAATTCCAGGCTCCTAGGTAACGGGTAAGTAGTGATTCTATTCAGTGCATGGTTTGGTCATATATTTAGGGTAAGAAGCTGCGAGTGCTGGCTTTTACAGAAAGTTACGTGTACATGAAGTCGAGTGGATATGTGGGTAGGTACCTAGTCACAAATGGATACATTTATATATCGAACTGTGAATTAACTGGAGAATGTCGCTTCGGACCGTAGCCCAAACGCACCCTACCATATCACGTAAGTGCTCTTTCCCATACAAATACCGAGGCCTTACGTGCCATGCTGGTCGTGAATGTATTTCTTCGTTATCGTGTGTCCGGGGCTACTGTGCAAAACGACATTCTCATTAGCTACTTAGTTAGACCATGTAGGTCGTTCAGGTTTGCTCGTGTATGTGGTTGGTCTGCCCAGATTTCACCCTAAACACTATGGCAAGAAAACAGTGGGTTTGGATGCCCCTAGCTTCATATGAAGCCGTTCTGATGGAGTAGGCTGTCTAATCCAATCCTCGTTCTTCTGGAGCAATTCCTATTCTTTTCTAAGTTCGTCCAGAAGTTCCCTGCCCGAGGGCACTTCTTAATATGCCACATGAAATTCTCAATCAGGCAGGCCTTGTGTTTCAAGGCTTGCAGCCCTGCAATATCGTCGATGGCATCTTGTGGGACCAACTCGTTGATGTCCTAAGAGGAATTGCCAATCATATGGTCCTTCCATGTTTTCATAACAACCCCAACACCACACAACATCCCGAGCTTCGCAGACGCTGAGATCGATGGGAACGGCATTGAGGCTACACCGAAAGTCATCACAGGGAAGTCAATTCATCCTCACCATTCCCAAAAAGGCTGTGTTCTCGGATGACTGGCTCGTATCTTACAGAAAATACTCGCCAGCAATGAAGTCTCCGATCTGAAGACCGTTAGTGAACATTCCCTCCCCAAAGATCCAGTTGGGCACGCGCTGTCGGAATTCATCAACATTTACGTCAATACCCAGGTCCCTGGCTTCGACAGCGTTGACAAGAACACATCCCACCTCGGTCTTGCGTTTCTCTGTTCTCACCATGTTGCCGGAGCTAGATCCAGTACCATGAATGCCAAGAACCGTGTAATATAGATCCAAGTCCTGTTCTATGATCTCGGGATACAAGACAACTACTGCGTCGCTTTCGTAGGCTTAAGAATGCGGAACTGCCCCTTATCATGAGGCAGGCCCAGCAAGCTCGCTTGGCTGAAGGCAGAAACAGGTATGGACCGAATGCGACGTGCCATGTGTCACAGGTTGTCGCGCGCAGGGCTTTAGTGCAGGGTCGCAACCAACTGCCGGTGGGCTGTACCAGTAGCGTGGTACGCGGCTTTGAAAGAGGAGCATGCCGCCACAGAGCCGCATATTCCGGCTGGGCACGGATGTGGTCGTAGGCAGACTCGCACGAAATTGGAAACAGAAGCTAAGCTAAGGTGCAGAATGACGAGAGACAATATCTCGGCTGGCAGCTTGTCGAAGACTCCAAGCGAGGAAAGCTTGTCTCCATAGCTAAGGGAAGCTTCAGAGCCTAAATGGAGCTTAAACTTGCGTCGAGCATCTCAAACGAGAGCTCCTGATATTCACGCCATGCCAAATGCTTCAGAATGTTGTCAGCAGTGAGCGCAACCGACATTGCGCTGGTCATTGATCTTGACAAAACTGATGCAGTCAATTAATGGAGATGAGTTGTGCAAGTGGTTGTTGACGAATTGGGTTTGCTTCGGTTGTTATATCTGTTCACACCCAGAAGACATGATCGTAAGTATTAAAGTTATTGTAAACATTGCAAGTATATGAAGCTGATGAAATAAAGCTTTGTCAATCTTGGAAAAAGCAATAACTACCTAAACAATTGATGCACGCCCCCGATCTTTAGGGAAACTGGGTTACTGAGTCTCACAACTGACTACTAGATCCTAACAAGGATTGTAGACGCTACAGAAAGCAAATTTTACTCGGGCGTATGGTCTAGTGGTATGATTTCTGTTTTGCATGCTCCCTGCCGAATGCAAATTACAGACGGTCCCGCGTTCGATCCGCGGTACGTCCATGATTTTTTTCCGATCCTTCGGATGCCTGTATCTTTTGATATCTGCGTGAAGCTCGATTTCTCGTACCAAAGTGTTGATCTTCTGTACCTACCCACATACCGTTGGTCTTAAAGCCAGCCATAATTGAAGTCATCAGTCAAAGCAGCACGTGCTGTGTTTTTCGACAAGCCGCGCGTCACAGGTTGGTGTCAAATTCTACAGACATCTCGATGGATAGGCCAATTGACCGATATATATATGGAACTGTTAGCGGATGGGAATGTCTCCAACGATTGATCATCGTCGTGCTGTCTTCCACGGTCTAACATCCACTGGAAACAACATTGTGCCAACTGCAAATTTTGGCCCGTTTTGCCCTCGAAATTGTGTGTGCCCTATGACAATCGAGTGGACCGAGGTGGATTGCCGGATCGCGACCGTTACAAAGGAGAGATCTTTGTCTTCAGGGCGAAGAAAATGTGGATCACTGGCGAGACCTGCCCGAGGTTAAGACTCCATTTAATGACTCGACGCGAATATTTTGGAGCTTTGTTGATGAGTCAAGTCTCACAATGGCAGGCCTTGACAGCACGTGCTGCCTATGTTGACCAGCATTCGTCTTGGACTCCAATGTGCCAAGGAAACGGACTTGGTATGAAGTGAGAAAACCAGTACCCCGTGTGGTCTCGCAACGACCTATGACAGCCAACACCACGAAATTTCACCAGCCTTGTCAGGGATGCCGTAAAAGCGAGCCCTGACCCAGCCAACCCGGGAAGCACGCAATCCCACTTGTAACAAAGGTTTTAACTTCCAAATCCGTTAACTTCCTAGGCACTTGAGCACAGAGACAGGGCTTGCTGCATGGCCAACGATTCCGCTAGGGCTGAGGAGGAAACCTGGTCTCGTGAGGCTGTCAAGTGGCAGACCTTAGCTTTCGATCCTGATGCGGCTCGGTTTCGGCTTGCCGAATCCCGATCAGAGAATTTGACTCCCGTGGTCGACGACAGGGCAAAGGGTGATAAAAAAAGAGCCCCATGATCCCTGAAAATCCGGGGTTGGCGCTATGGAGCCGCCCGGGAAACCTTTTCAGGGACAAGCGGCCCTGGCGGGCGTAAGATGGGACGGCGAAGCGCAAGGGCAAACGCTAGAAGAGTCAGGCAGGCCAAGCCCTCACGGGAACAGCAAAATTTGCAACAAGGACCAGTCACAGCCAAACCCTGCTCATCCTGCTGGAAGCGGCCAGCATCGATGCAGCTGAGATGGTGTTGCGCCATACGCAAACACCGATTGATGTCCGGATTCATCCCAGCTGCTGCGTGTGACGTGGAATGTTCGTTGTGTGGCGCAAAGCCAAGCCCAACACATTCCACGTCTCGCCAGTAAAGTTTTGAAGCAACAGATGCTGCAGCTACACGCTGGAGATGATGACGAGCTCCCGCCGGTGTAACCGTAGTCCTGAGAGGCAGCATGCCAAGACCAGTCCATTTTTGTTCCTTGCATGACTGGTGGGTCCTGCCAAGCGTGATTGAAGTACCAAATTGCTGGGACACACAGCCAAATGGTACCTGAGCAAGGTTGTTACCATAACGTAAAGAAGAGACCATGTGACTGCCGGGGGAGTTTCCATGAGCTAAGGGAAAGATCGGACAGCCAGTCGGCTGCCAAGTTTCTGACCTGGGGCCGCTGCCGAGAGCCCCAACAAGCCCACAGGGCAGTAGCCTGGCCTTGCTAAGCCCAGAGTGAACACCTGACGCCATCGCCCAATGGGCCGTTGGACCCTGTCGAGAAGCATCCACGAGTGACTTCCCCGCACTCGGCCTCTCCATCCAACGCTTTCCATTTTTTCTGTGCCGCCAAAATTTTCCCATCCACCTGACAAGGAGGCCTGACGAAAGGGGAGAGCTGGGAAAAGAGCCTGGCCAGTGGCCCTCGCCTGTCGGCGCTGGGAAAGCGGGGCGGCAGGAGAAGCATTGCGCGCAAACTGCAAGCTAGCGCCAGGCATCGTGGTCATGCGCTGCAGCCCAGAAGGAAAAGCTTGAGAATGCAATGGAGACCGGCGACGGAGAGGGATGGAATCCTGTTGAAGAGCATGTTCTCGGACGTTCCCTGGGCAATTGTTTTTTTTTCTCCTCAGCCGCGTTCTTAAAGAGTCCACCCCCTCTTCCCTCTCAAGCCGTTGGAGACCCGTGTCACCTCGAGCTTAAAACATCAATAACGCAACCAACCAAGTTACGAACGCAGTCTGCTACTCGACATTCCTCGTCTCACATCAATCATCATCTTGCTCTCTGCGACTTGGAGATCTGAACTCGCCCGACTATAACCACACCTCTCCCATCAACACCTTCTCCAGAACCACGTATATATTTACACCAACCGCCAAAATGCTGAAGGTCACGTACACCGTCACTGAGCCGCACCCCACAGTGCCCCAAAACAGCTACACTCACGCTGGCCGCGGCGGCGCTGGCAACTTCTTCCGTGCTCCTCGGACTACCCCCGCCAGCGGTATTCCTACCCCCGCGGACCTGAAGCCTGTCACTAGCAACTCTTCCACTTCCCGCCGCTTCTACTCGGGCCGCGGCGGCGCCGGCAACGCACACCCCATTGAAGTCGCCCAACCCAGCCTGTCCTTCGATGAGGAGTACAATCGAGCCGAGGCTCGCGAGCAGCGTGTTGCTCGTGGCATGGGCTACCACGTCGGCCGTGGTGGCGCTGGCAACATCGCCAAGAAGAATCTTGAGGTAGAGAAGGAGGAGGTTGACGGTGGCAACATTGCTCGTGTCAGCACTGCCAGCACGGCAGATAGCTTGAGGTCCAGCCTTAGTGGCTTCGGAGGCTTCGTCAAGCGCATCATCAGCCACAACTAAATATTTCGGACATCCTCTCGACGAGACGTGGCCCCGCTTCTAATCACTACCTACTTAATCATACCTTCAACGGGACGCACAATCTCGCCTGGATGAATGACTCAACTCTTCATTCTTCGATTCATTCTACTCATTCACGCCCTTGTGAGCAGCAGGGCTGTCTCGCCAGCATGGCACTTTTCCTTTGTCTTTCACAACTCTCAATGATGCTACGAAGTTGGGTGCTAATGGGTTATGACAACCGGTGGTCGGATGTGATACCAGCAAAACCTTAAATGTGTTTTCTGGATTGGTTTCTTTTTTGAGCAAAAATGCAAGGCGCTGGGCGGGAAGGATGGAACTGGCTCTGTGTGGGAATTATCTGGGAAAAGCGATGATATCCATGATACCTTGTTTGGGATTGGGAAACACTTAGGCTGGGAAATTTGGGAAGCATGGGGGTTTGAATGACTCCGAGGCGCTTCTGGTATCCCAGAAAAGAATCCTTTCCCGAGGGCAAGGATTGCGGAGAATAGGTTATGGTTTTGTGATAGCTTTGGGTTGGCTTTCTTTCAGTTGTAGCAATATACCCCCACCGTGATCATTCTTGCACAATATTCGCTCCATAGCTTGCTCTTGTCTGTCCTTGTGTGCAATTCGTATAGCCCCTGAAATGTCACCCCATGTTTATGTACTTATATTTTCAAACAATAACCAAAGAGCCAACGGCATGCAGCAGGCGAAGGGCAATGGGATGCTACACTCTCCCAACGCGGATCACAAGCCAAAGACTGGCTAGCCCAAATTAACACTGCTCAGCGATGATGCAATGATGCTCATTAACCAACCATGGGTATCATGCATTTCCTTCCTCTAACAACGCACACATCAAGCTTCTCTACACAAAGGCTTTGGGCACAGTTACTTGCACATCCCATATCGGTCTCTCGCCCCTGACCGTCCAGACGCCTTTGCTCCGGCCCCAGCCCTGCACCATCTACCATCATCAGCCCACACACCACACAGCCCAAAGCTCTGCTCTTTTCTTCCTTCACACCTCGAACAACCATCATTTTGAAATTGTGCACTAGCATTAAGATAAGCCTCCCCGCCATTAGGCCAGGCCCGGGAATCAGCTCCCATACGCCATCATCTCGTTAGTTTGTCTCCTGAAAAATGGTCCGCATCTCCACCCCTGACCCTGCTTAATGAGATGCGTGGGACGACTGTGGTGGTTGCATCATCACGTGGCTAGACAGACCGCCAATGAGGGTGGTACAAGGAGAGCGGAGTCAATTGTTGCGCATGTCTCAATCTAGGCGGTCGATGCCCAGCGCGGGTGAACTCTCTGCTCTGCGAAGAGGAGCCGGCAGACGAGGTATTTTAGGTGAACTTGGTATGAATAATATCCGGGTTCTCATGCCAGTCGTCGATGCTGACCCACATCTATTCGGTTTGGGCTCTGTCAGCGTGTGTTCGGAAATGGAGAGGGAAAGAGAGGAGAAAGAACAAAACCGACCTTTCTGAATGTGCTTAAACCAGCCAGAATGCTACCGCCGATCCAGGTCGAATACTTGCGCTCGGGCGGCGCAAAAATCTTTATCCTCATGTCCTTGACGGCCACACGCTGCACTTCGCTCAGCAGACGGTCACCGAAGCCCTTGGTCAGGGTGCTGCCACCCGACAGCACAATGTTGGAGTATAGATCCTTGCGCAGGTCCAGGTCGGTGCGATTGATCGAATCGACCACAATCTGGTGCACACCTGGGTACTCGAGACCGATGATCTCCGGATCGAAGAGGATCTCCGGGGCGCGGAAGCGCTCGGCGCCGATCTACACGTAAAGGGATGTTAGCTCACACGGGCTCTCAGAGCGAGCGTAAGGAGTCTAGGGTGGTTGACCGCATGCCTTCATCCTGTTGCCGTCCGGCAGAACATACTCGGCTACCTTCCCCTGATCTAACTTGGCAGCCGCCCACTCCTTCTCTTCCTTGCGCGGGTCCTTGGCCACGTAGCAAACGGACTCCTTGATAAGGCGCACGACCTCCTTTTCAGCGCTGGTGTGGAAGACGTAACCGCTCTTGCGCAGCAGTGTTTGTAAATACTCGGTCACATCGCGGCCAGCAACGTCGATGCGCCGGATGCTGTTAGGCACCGTGAAGCCCTGGTAAACGGGCACTGCGTGTGACACGCCGTCGCCGCTATCCAGCACTACACCTGTCGTCCGCCCGCTCGCATAAAGAGAGAGCACGGCCTGGATGGAGCAATAGAGTGCGGGCACGTTGAAGGTCTCAAAGAGGATCTGCGCGGCCGTGTCGCGGTTGGAGCGCGGGTTAAGAGGGGGTTCGGTAAGGAGCACAGGATGCTAGCAGAATCTGTTAGTTTGGTCTTTTATCGAGAGAGCGAGCTAAAAGAGTAGGGTTTACCTCTTCGCTCAGCGTCTTCAGCCCTTCATCGTAAACATAACTCTAGAGAAATGGAACGCCCAATGTCAGCTACCCGCCCCCCGCCAAAACACGCCGAGTAGCAGTTGCAACCAACCCAGATGCGTTCCATGTCATCCCAATCCGTCACGATGCCATGCTCGAGAGGATAGTTAATCTTAAGCAAGCCGCGTAGTTCAGTAGCAGCCTTCTGGCCGATAAAGACCTCGCCTTCCAGAGCGCCAGCCAGCACGCGTAGGTGCTTTGGTCGGCCGACCCATGAGGGAAAGACACACTTAGGCACGTCCTCGCCGGCGAAGCCGGCTCTTATTGTTCCCGACCCGTTGTCAAGGACGATGGGTGCGTTGTGAAGCGAGTCGGCCATGGCGGAGATAAATTATGTGTATAGGCAGCTAGATGTAAGCCGCGAGGTGAGGCCTCGGCATGCAACGGCTTTCGAGAGTCTCTTCTTGTCTTTTTGCGGTGGGTAGGTTTGTGGCGGTATAGAGGCGGGAGCGTGACTATCGCGGGGTTGTTGAGGTAGTTATCCCATCCGTTGAGGGACAACTGAAGTCGGAAAATGTGCTTTTCAAGAAGCACTTGCTACAGGATTGCGTCAAGGGCCGTCGTGTGGCTAGATGGTATTGCTGTCACTCTCGAGACAGTGGTTATCGAGCTTCGTCTGTTGACTTGACATTCAGCAACTGATTAGCAGGTGGTCCACCAAACACCAAACGCGCGCCGAGTTGAGGATAACCCATGCCTCGCAGTCAGGGGCGAGCAGCACGGGCCAATTGAGAGCCGAGGCTGGGCTTTTATCGATAAGCCATCTTCGATACACCCCAACCCCCTCATCAATGTTTCCAGTCAAAGGGAACTTGGCACTATGCTGGCTCCGTTACCTTTTAATCTTGTTCTCTTGAAAGGGAGTTGTGTGTTCCAAATTTCGTGGACAGCTTCACAAGCTCGGTATCTCCAGAAGCCGTTTTTCAACGGCGACAAAAAAGACAAGTCTATTCAACCATGGGTCCAACTGTCGACGAAGGCTTCCCAATTTTTTGCATTAATTAAGTAGCTTGAAAGATGGATGTTGTAAGGCATGGCTAAAATACCATCTATAATTTAATCTCTCTGCTCCCTTCGAACCAGGTTTCTGACGGTTCTCCCTGGGACCCTTTAATTCTCATCTTACCCATCTTTTGATTTCATGAAGACCTAGTTTAGTTTAAGTCACTTAATGCGGTTGAATGATTGGGATTACTATCCATTCTATCCACAGCCATGGAGGAACTGAGCGCACTTCAACACACTTGCTCACAAAAACCCATCGAGATGCCTAAACAATGTTTCGTATTGCCATATTCATTTCAGATATGCCTCCATATCCAGGCCGTCACCGACGTTTGTGTGTATACAACCGGTATATGTACAGCGAAAATATCTTATCCAACCCAAAATGCACCCCATATAAACGCCGACCCCGCCGCCAAATGCAATCCCATCTAAAAGTCTGTCGTGTTATTATCCTGCCCATCGATTGTTGCTTGATGAGTTGGAATCTCGAGGCATGATGCCACTATCTTTGGTAAAAAATACAAGGAACAACCTCCTTGTTACCGTTTAAACGTGGCCGTCAACGAGCTTGTACGCAACGTACGGCCAGCCGAGCAGGCCGAAGGCAACCAGAGGATAGCTATTATTGATACACTATCAGCCCTGATTCAATAACGCAAATGATATAAACAGGAGGATGAGGACAGAGCATACACAACAAGCTGCTGGCTGACCCGCTTGACGAGCCTGCCATAGTCAGCCGGGGCAGGGTTGCTAGCGACGGGCAGGCGTTGGAATGGATGGGGCTCGAAGCCACGGGCGAAGTCACGCAGGCTGCGCATCAGAGAGACATTCTGACGGCGGATGAGGGCCTGGCGAGTGGCGTTGGCCGGGAGGGCAGCAGCCGTGGCACGGGTAGCGGCACGGGCGATCATTTTGACAGATGTTATCTGGTGTTTAGAGGGTCGGTTTAGGTTGGTGTTTGGTTGAGTGCGCAGTAGAAACTCGACTCGACGGGCGGAGAGGGGTTGCTTTGGCTTGAGGGAGCAGAGAAGATGGAAAAAGAGACGGATGGATAGATGGGAGATGTTCCCTTAGTTTTGTCTAAGACGTCGATGAGCTGGAATGGAGGTACACAGGATAGAAGATGATAGAAAGTAAAAACCGCTCTGTTCCAAGGAATCTCCTGATCTTATATGTAACACCAATCCCCTATTTCCAAGCTGCCCGTCCATCCGCTGGCGGCGGTCACAACCGAGCCATCTCAGCCATCTCTCCGGAACATGTTCGTCCCAAGACCCCTCATCGTCCAATCCCAATTCTCGCAAAGCAAGATGACCTGCCTTGCGTCTCCATGGCGTCTCCATGAGATGTCATTCCACGGCGCGGCGGCGGGTGCAGGCGAAGACGAGAAAAGCGAACGAGTACAAGACTTTCATCGTCAGCCAGCACGGCTTGCAGGCGTTGCCAAAGACATCCAGCCAATCGCGTGTTACGCTGGAGGCCGGCGTGGCACGATTTCGGACTGGGAATCGCGCGGTCGTGGTGTGATGCTTCGTGGTACGTACCGCGCCCCTCTTGGCGCGGCCGCTGGAACCCGGTCTCGCTTGAGGGTCTTGGCCCGCCAAGCAGCGCGCCTGGCTCGCCTACGGCGGCGGTAGCCGTGGTGGGGCTCCAATGTGCCACAGTTTTGCTGGATCGATCACCATGTTGGTGTCAATCTGGCTTTCGATGAGGGTGGAGGGCGTGGTGAGATCTTGTGTGATGGTTGCGTTTCTCAGCTGGGGAAGGCGGGCAAGACACACGCCACGGAGGTGGATTGGTGACAATTGGGAACCGATCTTGTGAGATCCAGAGCATCGGGACAGGAGAGAAGGCATGCAAATTGACCATGATGATGCACATCATGGTGTGTGCCGCGTGTTCGCGGCTGTTTCCGGCAGTCGGCGCGATGACGCCATCGTCAAGGACGCCTCGGGATTGGGGCAATGATTCTTAAGAAAGGGAGAAGGAGACGGAGGTGATGGGAATTTGGTTTGCCTTGTTTGACAGAAAACAGATGTTCAAGAAACAGCCCTGCCAGGCACGGAGATATTCCGATCGATCGAAAGAAGCTTGATCTCATGCAGCAGTTTGTGTCTCTTGGCAATGTTTGAAGCCAGCCGGACCGTTCAACCTCACCAGTGAGTCTCGGATGTTGCCGGGTAGCACTCTAGCACCATTCATGCCATCGGAGAGCAGCAGAAGCAGCAGTAGAGCAGCAGGACCGATGCTCGTGGAGGCCATCAGTTGGGTATCACAAGTTCTATTACTTTTCGGTCTTTTTCTTCCTTTCCCCCCATTGCCACCACCAAATCTAGTCCCGCAACACCTGGGTGCCGCCCTCGGCCAGCTCAAGCAGGCGCCAGCTGCACTGGATGTTGTTAGCTCGGAACTTGGCAATGATGCTCTCGGCAATCTCGTTGAAGTTCGCGGTGGCCAGCGCCAAGATAGTGGGGCCGGCGCCGGACAGGCACACGCCGAGCAGGCCGGGTTGTGTGGACGGCGTCATGGATTCGACGATCTCCGTTAGGCCCGGAATCAAGGTCTGCCGGTAGGGCTGGTGCAGCTTGTCCTGCATCGCCAGGTAGATGAGCTCCGGGTCAGGGGGGGACTGACCCAGCGCCACGGGGAGCAGAGCTATTCTCTGGAGGTTGAAGGTCTGTCTGGCGTTAGCTCCCTGTTGACATAGTGAAGATAATATTATATAAGATATACTCACCACATCAAGCCGCGGGTACTGAGCCGGCAACACTTCGCGGGCCTTGGCTGTCGGGACCTCAAAGTCGGGGATGATGACAACGGCCTTGATCTCAGGGGCCCAGGGAAACTTGATATGATGACCGATGCCAATGGGCGGCTCGGGGGGCTTGATGCCCGTGTCGATGCCGCCGGCAGGAGCCGGGAGGACCTCGCTGAGCGGGATCTCCTTACGTGCTGCATCCTCGGGCTTGAGCGGCATGAGGTAGGTACCGACAAAGCCACCAAACAGGGCAGCGCCGACGTTGTCCGGGTGACGCTCTAGAAGCCGGCACATGTCAGTCAACCACTCACTCACTCCAATCACCAGTATCCGTCAGGCCGCATCTTATTTTGGTTCCACCACCAACGGGAGAGCACGGCCCGGCCAGGGTGCACAGTACACTCACCAATCATCAAGCAGAAGTCAAACAACCTCTCCCGGGTGAGATGTTTCAGCCCGCCGCACTCCTTGCCGAGCATGACGCCAGCAACGACAGCAGCACCGCTGGACCCAAGACCGCGGCCCAGCGGAATAGGGTTCTTGATATGCACATGGGTCTCACAGGGAAAGGAGCGCTGGTCGTGGCAGCGCAGCACGTACAGGGCGACACGGGTGAGCAGGTTGACCTCCGGGTCAAGAGAGATCTCGTCGGTGCCCTCGCCCTCACCCTCGTAGGTGATGCGGCAGTTGAGCGGGTATGTCGACGTCTTTTTGGAACGGTCGATGGTAACGTGCAGCTCCAGATACATAGACAAGGCGAGGCCGATGACGTCGAAGCCTGGGCCAATGTTGGCGGAGGAGCAAGGGGTCTTGATGATGAAGGACTCGATGGCCATTGTGACGGTGTGACTGACCCTGCCGTGCCTTTTTTTTTTGTGTGACTCTGATTCCTTTTTCAAGTCTTTCTCGTCTGCTTTAACCTGTAAGGCACTGAAAGTTCCTTCAGAGTAAGTTTATTATGACAAAGTTTTTCGCCCAAAGCCCTGCCTAATGATGCGCACCAACCTCCGGGATGGGGAACAAGGGCTGGGGGTGTGTGTCAGGATGTATGAGGGTGTGAGTGAGCAATGAGCGTGATGGATGAAACCCGACTTGAAGGACCGGCCCGGCCAAACTGCAAGCCAAGCAATAGGATGTGGACTGCAGTGTCTTGCAATGGGGTCACCACCTAGCTGATAACAGAGTTGCCACGAACCTGTGAGGTTGTGTGTGCGATTGTGGATTTTTTTTTTTTTTTCGTTGGGACCAGGGCCCCGATCGCGGAGCGGGGACCCGGCCAAGTCAACCCTGACGGTTTGGTCTTTGAGCACCCTGGGACCATGGAGAGGGGGGGGTTCGAGCTGTACACAACGGGCGTCGCCGCTACTGAAAGTTGAGACTACAAAAGCATGCTGATGGGATTTTCAAGGGAACTCAGTGGTACAAAAAGAGAGACGTCATCAATTATCAAGAGCTGGACTTGGGTGATAAATCTTTAATGTTGTGTTCCTGGCGAAACCCTGGTCGGGGCTAGGCATTGACTCAACCCTTATCGGGGGATACAGATTAGGACAGCTAACAACCAGCCCAGTTACTTACTACATTCATTATCGCCATCGTCATAGAGGTAGAGAACCCATTCTTTCGCATTCGATCGGTATCATCATAAGAGACTCTTCATCATAAGCCGTAATAACAGCTACCGTAAACATCAAAAGTCTACAAAAAACCGAGAAGATATAACAAGCCCAACAGACCACTCATCCACCCAAGACAAACCTCCTCCAATCCTCCGGTATCATCATAATATTTTTGGTCTTTGTTCTCTTTTGGCCATGAACTTGCGCATCATACCATCGTCATACTCTAATTGGTCCCTCCATATAAAGAAGACAGTCCATCCTCCCCTCCCTATCTTTTTTTTTTTTTTTTTTCA
>Ga0065720_1003895_pt1 | contig 13624 bp, 14 predicted proteins | sample Thericmetagenome_FD_59107 | JGI IMG/M metagenome (GOLD analysis project Ga0065720, IMG submission 59107) | Thermophilic microbial communities from the Joint Bioenergy Institute, California, USA of rice/straw/compost enrichment - eDNA_2 v2... | ecosystem: Engineered > Solid waste > Grass >... | reverse complement strand
CTATGACAAAGGAATTCGCCCCTCGGGATGTTGTCTGGACAATAACAATTTCCGTTTCAAGGCTGCGAATTCCTTTTCATATTGCTGAAAAAATCTCAACTTTTTCAGGGGAAACTAATTAGTACACGTCCATCATCGCCAGAGGGAGAAAGATGTTGGGGCTTAAACGACTTCAAACAAAGGCTTTTTCTTTGTCTTGTTCCTTTGCGCCGCCGCGTTCCTGCTGATCTTTCCTCATTTCCGTGGAAAGGCCGGCAGGTTTGGATAGTGCGGCGAAAGAACTTTTCGCCGGAACGGAAAGTAAGGCATGATCACAACTCAAACGGTCGGTGAGCGTTCTGAGCGGTTCCGAAACCATCATTGCATTGACGCTTCTGCTCTCCGCAGCGTCTGCGTTTTTCGCCGATTGAGAAAGCGCTGTGGATCGTTTCAGGGATGGTAGCCGCGTATCATTTGAACACCGCGCTGAAAACGTAAATTGCGAGACATTCGCCCGATTCGACTTTGATACCTGCTGAAAGCGGCGTAATGCCGTTAAATCTATTCCGTTTGCCATGCGCATCCTGGTTCTGTACCTTTCCAATTCTGTGTGAAAAGGCGGGGCCGACGCCTCGGCTTTTTACCTGAAGCGCCGGCCTTTACGGCTTCACATATGGGCATGGACGTGCATGTCCATACCGTGGTCGTCGATGCGTTCATCCTTCATCATCAGATGAACGGCCGTTGTCTTGAAGGCTCCCGGCAGCGCCAGAATATTCGGGTTTTCCCCCACATATTTGCGCTTTGCGTCTTCCAGCGCTTCCTCAAAAGTGGCTCTCGTTTTTAAGCCCATTCCCCTTGCATAGCCGGGCTTCTCGGCGCCCACCAGATAGATCGCCGCCGTGTGCTGCTCGGCCAAATGAGCGCAAGCCATCATGGAAAATCCGTGGAACGGATGGAACGCATGCGCGAAGCGATATTTTCTGATATATTCTTCGTTCGTCGCGAAATATTCGCCGTAGCGGATCATATCCGTCAGAATCTGTCTTCCCCCCGTCTGGAACATCTCATAAAGTTCCCTGAGGTAGGGCCACAGATCGTCATTAAAGTATCCGTTGCAAGTGGATGAGCAGATAATGACGCAGCGGTCGCTCAGCACCCGTTTATGCCGGATAATTTGAGCGGAGATGGCCTGCATCAGCATGATCGGGTTGGTTCCCATGCCGTCGCCGTAATGGAAAAATTGCGGCAGGCCGAATACCAGGACATCGTACTTTTTCTCCGCGAAAGGCACATACGTCCTCTTGTTCGCCACGGCGAACGCTTTCGGCTGCATCTCTTTGGCGTATCCGGAAAATACGGCGATTTGCCTGGACTTTGTATCGAGCACCGCGTCGCAGCAGAAAAATTTCTTGCCCATGCATTTTTCCATATGTTCGCCGATTTCATCGAATTTGCTGCGCATTAACGATTTGTTGCTGACCGGAACGAAGTCTTGCCGATGCATTACTTTCGGAACGTGGTGGGAAGCGATGGATCTCCAGTGGGTAATGCCGGTGGCGCAGTGCTTATAGCCGCCGGAATACCCGCCGTACGGATTTCCCTGCGTGTGGCCGATGAGAATGGCCACATCGCTGTCGTAAACATATTTGTTCATGATGACCGGATCGCCGCGCCCGGTGGTGCCGAGATCGACGAGGTTGTCATAATCTTCGCTGTCGTGGTTGATGATCTGGTTGGAGTGCCAAAATTCATAGAAAAGTTCCTTGCCCAAGATGCCGCGGATTTCTTTCTCCGTGTTTTTGCTGTGCAGGCCGTTGGAACAGATCAGGAGGATGTCCTCCTTGCGCACGCCGGCGCTGTACAGTTCTTCCAGGATGACCTTGATCGCCACCCTGCGATGCGCCGTATCATGCTCCCCGCCCTTGACGCGGTCCGGAAAAACGATTGTGACTTTCGATCCCTTCCGGGCGAGCTGTGACAACGGCTCCATGCCGATCGGATTCCGCACCGATTCCCGCGTTTTCTCGTAAATCAGTTCCTCCGGGATGTGGGGAGGATCCGGGACGGTTTCTCCCGGGATGAAGACGTCGGTACTATCGGGCAGAAGCGCCTCCATCATACCGTGTCCATACTCGAACGACAGTTTCTTCATGACTGGCTCCCCGTCCTCATTGGAAGATTAAAGATCGTGGATTTTTTGAAAATGTTCCTGAAATACTTTAATCAGCGAGCTGGTATCCTTCTTGCCCAGCCCTTTTCCCCTGGCATTCTCATTCAGCATCTGGACAAAGCCGGCGATCAGCGGTGTGACTCCCGCTTCGTTGGCCATCTGAATGCCAAGACCGGCATCTTTGCAGAGCAGATCGATCGTGAAGGTGGGCTGATCGTAATCTTCCGTGATCATTCTTCCGGCCGTTTCCTTGAACAACCCGCTGACCGTGGCCGCTTCGCTGTTTGCGACGACCTCGTAAAATACTTTTTTGTCAACGCCGACCGCCTCGGCCACTGCCATGACCTCGGCGCTGACGCCGTTTATGACGGAGAACATCAGCTGATTGAGCAGTTTGATCGCATTTCCCGCGCCGACCCCTCCGACTCTGACAATCTTCTTGGCAAAGGCAAGCAGCGCGGGGGTCACAAACGCGATCGCCTCCTCTTCGCCGCCTGCCGGCATGAGCCAATTGCCCGCGGCGCCAGGCCGCCCCAATATGGGAGCATCCACGTATTTTGCGCCTTTTTCGGCGATCATCGAGGCCGCTTCCCGGGATGTGCCTGGACTGACCGTGCTGGTATCAACCAGCACATGGCCGGCGGTCAAAGCCCCAATCAGACCTTCTTTGCCCCGGATCACTTCAAAAATGTGCCTGGCAGCCGGCAGGGACATGATTACGAGACGGGCTTTTTCCGCCAGATCGAACGGACTGGAAGCGGGTATCGCCCCTTTTTCCTCCGCGTATTTCATGGCTTCCGTCACGGGATCATAGGCGACGACCGCGTAACCTCCCTCGATTAAACGGCCAAGCATGCATTTTCCCATCGTCCCTACTCCGACAAGCCCCACGGTGCCGGGTGTCTTCTTCATTTCCGCCGATGTCGTCACGAGCGGAACCTCCTTATCCTTTTGTGGTATCCCACGACCAGCCACGGTCGGCGCCGACATCGATCCACAGATGATCTACGGAAAGATTCGCCTTCTTATCAGCTTCATTGATCAATTTTCTCTTCTTCAGGCTGGTTTTGACGATCTCCTCGATATTTTCCGGCCAGCCCATGGTCGCATGTTTCAACAAATGCTCGCGCACTTCCCGCAAGTCCCGGTTCTCGCTCAAGTCATACCATTCGTGGGAGTCCTTCTCCAAATCATAAAGCCGGCAAGGTTCGCCCTCGACGTGGACCAGCTTGTATTTGCCCTGAACCGCCATCGCCATGGAACGTCCCGTTCCGTGCGCGTGATATTGGCTTGTAACCACCCGACTTGGATCGGATGGACGTCCCTCAAGGATCGGCGTCAAATCCATCCCGTCCAGATCGTCCGTTTCGTCATCCGCACCGGAAAGACCGATGATGGTGCGCGTGACGTCGATGAGCGTGACCGGCATGGATTCTCTGCGCGGCTTGAACCGTGAAGGATCCGTACAGGAGAAAATGAGCGGAATTCGTACGGATTCTTCGTAAAACGTCGATTTCCACCACAGATCGTGTTCGCCCATCATATCGCCGTGATCGGAGACGAAAATGATGACCGTCGGCCGCGTCAGGTTGAGTTGTTGCAACGCATCCAGAACCCTTCCGATCCGCGCGTCGGTTTCCGTAATCAAGGCAAAATACGCCGCGCGCGCCTTGAGCAGCGTTTCATCGTCAATTTTTCCGAAATTGAAAAACCTCCGCAGCCTTTCAATCGCGGGATGGTCCGGGCTGGCGTCCGCCGGGCGCCGCTCCGGCAAGGTTACGATGTCTTTGTACATGTCGAAATATTCCGGCGACGGCGTCAGCGGAAAATGCGGCGCGATAAACGAAGAAACGAGGGCGAAAGGCCGGTCCTGCGTTCCATTCGCATATTCTTTCAGGAAGTTGATCGACTGCTTTTCCACCTCATCGTCAAACGATTTCAACAGGGATTGTTCCCTGGGACCCGCTTCATGAAGGCGGACACCCGTGCCGGCGCCGGGAAACGGCGTGCAGCTCTTGTCCCAATCCTGGGCCACAATCCCCGGATAATTGCAATCGGGCGTCAGGCGCCTCTCGAATCCGTGCAATTGATCGGGACCGACAAAATGCATTTTTCCCGAAAGTATGCACTGATAGCCGGCATTGGTCAGCATATGCGCAAAAGTCGGGATGTCGCTTCTGAGCGGTACTCCGTTATCCCACACCTCATGGCGGTGGACTTGCAGCGCGGTCATAAACGAAGCGCGGGCGGGCGCGCACAACGGACAATCGGTAAAAGCCCTGTCGAATACGACGCCGGATTCGGCCAATCTTTGCATATTGGGCGTTTTGACATAAGGGTGCCCGTAAACCTCCGAAACCTGCGGCGACTGCTCATCCGTCATTAAAACCAGAATATTGGGTTGATCGTTTCTCGACATGGTCGTTGTTCGCTCCTGTGTTGGATTTGATCGGTATGTGGTCACATGCAAAATTACTTTTCAGGCTAACCCGCTCTCCGTCAGGCTAGCCCGAAACGGCCGTACGAATCAATTCTGCAAAATTCCCATCATTTCCAGCGTAGCCCGGTTGGACTCCACTTCCTTCTCAATTTCCCGTTTGAAATCTTCTGCGCTCAAGTAACTCGGGATAAGCTGCAGTTCCTTAAACTTCTCCTGCAATTCCGGATCTTCCAGTGCTTTTTTGAACGCATCCTGCAGGATCGCCTTGATTCCCTCCGGCGTGCCCGCAGGCACGAAGATGCCGTTGAAGAAGTTTGCCACCACATCGTAGCCTTTGTCCTGAAACGTGGGAACGTCAGCCAGGTAGTCCGGTTTTACGCCCGTAATGTTGACGATGGGTTTGAGCGCGCCGGAGCGGTAATGCTCATACAGCAGCGCGTGGTTCAAAATGCCGCCCTTGATTTGTTTTCCAAGCAAGTTGGTCAATGTTTCGTTTTCGCCTTTGTACACAATGGGTCTGAGCTTGACGTCCGCCTTGCTGCTGAAGTTTTCCATGGCGATGTGCTGGGCGTTCGCGTTTCCGGAAATTCCGTAGGTGAAATCGTCCGGATTTTCCTTGACGTAGGCCAGCCACTCCTCAAACGTATTATAGGGAGCATCGGCCGGCACGACGAGAAACTGCGCCGCTTTCACATAATTCAGCAGCGGATCGAGTTCATCATACGAATACGGAGTGTCCCCCAGCAGGGGAAGCGTCGTGATCGCGGCGGCCGCGGCAGTGCCGATCGTATAGCCGTCCGGTTTGGATTTGAACACTTCATTCATGCCCAAGGTTCCGCCGCTGCCGCCCTTGTTCACAATGGTGAGCTTGCCGTTGTTCGGCATATACTTTTCGACATACGGAAGCAGCGTGCGGGCCGGCAAGTCGGGCGCATCGCCCGCATTGTAAGCGACGATCCAGGTGATCGGCTTCTCGGGATATTTGCTGTAGTCCTCTCCCGCTTTGCCGGAGCTTTTTCCGGAGCATCCGGCCGCGATGACCACAAACGCCAACAGGAGAAGTCCGGCCGTCAACAATTTCTTTTTCATTTCATTCATCCCCCGTGAATTTAGTGATTGGTTGAAAAACATTACGACGAGACATGTTTTGAAGGGCCAAGCTTTTTGACAAGCGAAACAAGCACGATAACGGCGATGATGATGACAAGCGCGAGCGAATATGGCCGAGTAAAGAATATGGCGTAGCTGCCTTGTGAAAGGCTGAGCGAACGGCGCAAACTTTCCTCCATGATCGGTCCGAGAACAAACGCCATGACAATCGAAGGCAATGAAAAGTCCAGTTTTTTAAGAAAATAGCAAATGACGCCAAGAACGAAAGCCAAGCTGATCTCAAAGATCAATTGCTTGGAAGCGTAGACGCCCATTATCAGGAGCAGCAGAACGATCGGCACCAGATAGGAGTAAGGCACGATGATCGCCTTCACAAAAAAGACAGTCAGCATTCTTCCCAGGACATACATGGCGACCGTGGTCAGCAGAAAACCGTACAAGATGCTGTACACCAGCGTGGTTTCGTTGGAGAATACAAGGGGCCCCGGCTGTATGCCATGGATGATGAACGCCCCCATGATGACGGCAACGGCCGGCGAACCGGGTATGCCCAGGGACAACAGGGGCACAAGCGAGCCGCCCACCGTCGCATTGTTGGCGGATTCCGGTCCTGCAATCCCTTCGGGATTGCCCTTTCCGAACAATTCCTTTTTCTTGGAAAACCTCTTTGCCGCAACATAGCCGAACCAGGATGCAGCCGGAGCGCCAAGCCCCGGGAATACACCGACGACCGAACCGATCAACGATCCGAGGGAGATCGGTTTTTTCACGCCGCTGAATTCTTTCCAGGTAATCCCGAATTTGAGACTCCTCTTGTCAAAGGAATGCCTTTTGTCCGGCCCTTCTTCCAGCATGCTTAGAATCTCGGAAAACGCGAATACGCCGATCATCAAGGCCACGATATTGATGCCGTCCGACAGTTCGAGGAAGCCCAGCGTAAACCGCATTTTGCCGGTAAACACATCCATGCCTATCGTACCCAGGATTAGACCGAAAACCACGGATATCAAACTTTTAGTTTTGTCCTCCGAACTGAGCATGCCTACGGCCAGCACGCCCAGTATGCAAATCAGAAAAAACTCGGGGTCCGACAACTTCAATCCGAACGACGCCAGCGGTTTCGACAAGAAAATGAGAACAATCCCGCCGAATATCCCGCCGATTGTGCTTGCGATGAGCGAGTAGGTGATCGCTTTGCCCGGAGACTCGTTTTTAGCTAGCGTATAGCCGTCCAGGACCGTCGCCGCTGCGGCGGGGGTGCCGGGAATGCCCAAAATGATGGACGATATCGAGCCTCCGTATTCCGAAGCCTGATAGGCGGCCAGGAGCAGCAAGACGGAATCCAAAGGCGAGATCACATAGGTAATGGGCAAGAGCATGACAATCGCAAACATCGTGCCCAGACCGGGCAACGCGCCGATGATCAGACCGACGAAGGTGCCCAGCGCGATGAAAAACAAGGTTGAAAGGGAAAACAGTTCGGAAAACAATGCCGCAATATCCATAAGTCACAGCATCCTTGCATATTAGAGTGGGATCGACATCGCGACTTCGAAGATCAAATAAATGACGAGAAGCATGGAACAAGCAATGGCGATATTTTTGGCAATCTGCTTCATGCTGAAGTTTCTGCGGTAGATGAAAAACAGTGACATCAAAAATACAAACGTCAAAATGTAAAAATACCCGATGTAATACCAGGCGAGCAGATACGCCACGATCAGCGAAAGCGTTATCAAAACATATTTGAAGTAATGCAGTCTGACGATGCTATCCCCTTTTTTTCTTGCCGTTTGAAAAAAGCTGACGATGCACAGAACGGTTAGAAGGACAGCCAATAAGTCAGGAAAATAGGTCGGACCGATGGAAGAATTCCGGGCACCCCCCGAAGTCGTAATATGGATGGATACGGCATACACCCAGCCAAACACCATCAGCAGTGACAATGCCACATAAGTAGCTCTCTTGTAACTCATCCGATCACCCCCTTGCCTTAAGACTGTCCAGGCAGCAAACATTCATGAACCATACAATTCAAATAAATAAATACTATTGTTCTAACATTAGAACTTATTTATCGAAGATAATAACACCAGCGTTTTTTCATGTCAATGATAAAGTCCTATTGTTCTAACAATAAACCATATCGTTGTATTCCCTTTTAAGAGGTGTTACAATATTTCAATAACCTATAGACAGGAGCAACATTTTATGGTGGAGAGGATCAAAAATCCGAAAGAGCTTCTTGACCATAAAAGTCCGATTCCATTGCATTACCAGCTGACGGAAATATTGAGAAGACAATATTTTGACAATCCGGACTCGCCTCCCAGCGAAAAAATTCCTTCCGAAGTCGAACTGGCCAAAATGTTCAACGTCAGCAGGGTGACGGTCAGAACCGCTCTGAAAACGCTGGTGGACGAAGGGCTTTTATCACGCTCGCGCGGCAAGGGAACATTCATCAATACGAGCAAAGCGGAGAAGTGGACAGGACAGCTCATGGGATTTTCGGAGGCGATCCAACTGGCGGGATTCACTCCCCGCGGGAAAGTCCTGCACAAAGGAATGAACCCGTCTCCCCCGAAGGCCGTTCAAGAGGAGCTCAATACCAAGACCGCTTGGGAGATGAAGCGTTTGAGGTTTGCGGATGATATCCCCATAGGGATCGAACATTCCTTCATTGTCCCCGAGATCGGCAGTCAAATGGAAAAGGCGCCGGATTTGGACAATGTCATCAATTATCAATACATTGAGCAAGTGTTAAGGCTGCCGGTGAAAGAGGCGCATCAGCTCATCACCGCCGTCAATGCCGATGCGGATGAGGCCGAAATCCTGGAAATCGGCGAAGGCGACGCCCTGTTGTGCATCGAGCGCGTCACCAAAGCCTATGACGGTCGCCCCATCATCTTTCTGCAAGCGAAATACCGGCCTGACTACATCAATTACACGATCGATCTGAAAAGATAATTTATCGTTTTCCTCCTTCCGCTCAAGACGATTCGCCGGCGCCGCTTGAACCGCGTCGGCGATTTTCTTTGACAAGCCAGAGGCAGGCGGCGGCATAGACCGCCGTCAGGGTGAACGGCGTGGCCAGAAAAGTGTGCGCATGGGCGAAGAACCCCGTCAATGCGGCGCCTGCCACCGTCGCGGCCGACAGAAAAGCATACGCCCTGCTCCCGTAAATCACCGCAAACGGCAGAAAATGCGCGCCGGTCAGCACGCCGACTGTAAACGGCATGTAGTCCGGCAACTGAAAAAGAACGAGAAGGACGACGGGGGCAAACAGAATTTGCATCCCTCCGACGGCTCCCGCGAGCCCGCCAAGGGGATTGCCCTTGGCGAACAGGTCGATGTTCATCAGCCTGGCGAGCAAAATGCCGAGCGGAAAAATCAAGCCGATTCCGTATAAATAGACCCAGACCGCGATCGCGCGATCCAAAAATCCGGACAGTCCCGCCGCCAGCCAAAACAATACGCCGGCAATAATCATGGGCAGCCCGCGTTTTGACGATGCCGCCAGTCCCTCTGACAGTTCCCGAAATCGCTGTTCATGATTCATAAGCCAAGTCCTCCCGAATTCCCGCGTCACTTGTATCGGTATGTCTTCATTGTGCCCCAATAGAGGCATTCATGCCCGGCTCACAGCATCGATTCCTTCGTTTCCAGCCATGCCTTAAGGATGGCTGAAATCAATGCGGACTCCCCCGTTGAAACAAACAGATAGAAATATTGAAATCATAATATAAAACCCGCACAATATCCATACCTGTCCGGGCAAAAGCCGATGCCGTTTCCCGCTGGGAAGTATCCCCGGGCCAGGTTGAGCGTATCCCCGTCCTTTTCGTAAAAATCGGTGTTTTCCATCCCCGCGGGAATGGCGACATGATCCCGGATGTAGTCGTAATAGGACTGGCCGGTCACGCTCTCGATGACGGCGCCGAGCAAGACATAACCCGCGTTGCTGTAAAGATGCGCGGAACCCGGCTCAAAAAGGAGCGGCTGATTGACGACGAATCGCATAAACTCCGGAATCGTGCGGATGCTGTCCTTCCGGGCGTGATACTCCGGGCTCATGAAATCGCCGAGGTCCGACGTGTGGGTCAGCAAATGCTCAATGGTCACCTTGTCCGCTATTTCGGCGGGAAGCCCCGCCACGTGCCTGCCGACCGGATCGTCAAAGGACAGTTTCCCCGCTTCCGCCAGCCTGGCGATGGCGACGCCGGTGAACATCTTGCTGACGGAATCCAGATTGAACTTGGTATCCGTCCGGTTGGGAACGCTCCCGCCTTTGTCCGCCATGCCGTACGCTTTTTCGAAAACGGGCTTGCCGTCTTTGGCCAGCAGTACGACGTCCGAAAACCGGTCGTCTTCGGCCAGTTTGTCCATGTGCGCGGCGAATTCCCGGAGCGCCGCGTCGATTTCCCCTCTCGCTTCCGCCGTGGCGGAGGATTTCGCCCGAGCGGGGGATTTTTCCGGCTGCGACGTTTCCGGTTGAGAGGCATTCGGCTGAGTGGAGGGGGGGTTCGGTTGCGACGCCTCCGACTGAGAGAAATTCGGCTGAGCGGGGATTTTTTCCGTCGGCGACGCCTCCGGCGTTCGGCCGGAGCAGCCGGCCAGCAAGGCCAGCGCCAAAAAAGCGGCCAACGTCGGCCCGGCGGACGACCGCCGCCGACCGGGCCGGTTTCTCTCTTCCGTTCGGCATTCAAAGAAAAATCGTTTCATCGGCACGACCTCCCTGTGCTCGTTTTGTCACGGTGCATAATAACGTCGTTTTGTTACAGGAAGGTCACAAATTTTTGAACATTTCTCAGGAAAAAGAAAAACTATGCGGCCGACGGACAATCGCCCGGCAGTCCGCTCCGCCGCCGAAAATAAAAAAGCCGCCCCCGGATAGCCCGGAGGCGTTCCTTCGCTCGGCGCCCGGCCCGCGATCATGTACAGCAAAGTTTAGCTGCAGCCCGGATCGCCGCGGAACGGGAGAACGGGTATCTCCCGGCACTTTAATGATCTGAGGATTGCTGCCTTTCCAGCAACGCCGCAAATCGTTCATACAATTCCCTCGCGCCTTGTTCCATGCCCGATCGAAGGGCGCCGTCGCGGGCTTCGACGGAAGGGAACAACGACCGTCCGGTCAGCCTCGTTTTCCCTTCCTCCGTCTCTTCGAAGGTGATCGTCTCCAGCCCGACGCCGGGCATGCCTTCAAACTCGGTGGTTTGCACGATGCGTTCGGGGAATGACGCTTCGTGAAACACCCCGTTGAAGGCGAATTCGTTCCCTTGCGCGTCCCGCTGGACGAATCGCCATATGCCGCCTTTTCTTACGTCCATGCTGTCGACTGTGGTTGTCAGGTCGGCAGGTCCCCACCACTCCGGCACATACCGCGGATCCGTCCAGAGCCGGTACACCAGCTCGCGCGGCGCGTCAAACTCCCGGCTGAAAATGATTTCCTGTTTGCCCGGTTCCGCCGTGATTTTCGTCTTAAACATCGCAGCAACTCCTTTACCAAATCGATTTAATCGGATTGCTTGCCCTGCATCTTCTCCAACAACGCTTCAAACCGGTCGAATTGCGCTTCTTTGGCTTTCAGAAACGATTGCGCCCATTCGTCCAATTCGGCGAACCGCTCCTCCCGCAAGCTGAAAATGCGCCGATTGGCCTCCGCCCGCACGTCGACGACACCGGCATCGGCCAACACCCGCAGATGTTTGGACGATTGGGGCAATCTCATGCCGAGTTTGACGGCAATTTCACCCAAATTCATTGCTCCGGCGTCGCGCAGCAATTCCACGATTCTGATCCGGTTNGGTTCCGCAAGCGCGCTGAANAAAACGGCATCCATGGCATCACCCCCGTTCATGCGCTCCACCGTTGCAATTTGAATTTACCACATCAGGNAATTTCCTGTCAAGGAAATTTCTAAATAGAGAAATTTCCTGATTAGGAAACNTCATAGGCGAGAAATGTTTACATCGTTGTCACCCATTTATAAATCAGAGCCGCGACACTGACGACAAACGGAATGAGCCACAGCAGCCCGTACGATTTTCCCTGCCCCGCCACCATCATCGCCATCGCCTGAAAAGACACCACCGCCAGACAAGCCCAAAATCCGATCTGGGCGGCTTCCCGGGCTCCGTTTTCTCTGTCCAGCAAATCCGTAAATTTCCCCACGGAGAAAAGGACGGCCAGCACAAAAAAGATCGCGGCCGGAAAGACGAGAATGTCTCCGGCTTTTGATTTGAAAGCGAACTGCAAAATCTTCGAAATGACGGTAAGCGCGAGGCCGAAGATCAGGAAAAGAATGTTGATTTTCAATGGACGCCTCCAAGCGAAGGTTTTAAATTGATCGTACCGCAAATTGGCAGTCAGCGGAAATTCCCAATGGATGCGATTGGACGCTCGGATTGAGCGATTTTTTCCGCAATATCTCCACTTAAGAACACGGTCGGCTGCCATTCCCCGGATGTCATGGTGTTCGAGGCGATGTACTTGATGGCTTTGTTCGCCTCCGGCCATATATCACCATTATTCGGCCAATACGACGCCCAAATCTCATAGGTTTTGCGCCCTAACAATCAATCAAACGGCATGTTCATCTGCTTTCTCAGGAGCTTCCCAACGGTCTCGTTCGCATATGGCGCTGACCACCCGCCATATGCGAAGCCGCCGCTGATATCTTCGTCCGGCCTGCCCGGGGCTTGTATGACACCATCAAGGGATATATGTTCATGCACAATAATTTTTCTCGTCATTGGGTCCCGCCTGAACTTGTATTCATTTTTGCAGCTTTCGTCGGATGATCTTCATCACCTTCAATTGAATTATTATTCACAATTTCGTATAATAATAACAATCCTGAATGGAATGCCCGGCTTATAAATGTTCGAAAGGAGAACTTCAAAAGTGGAATTGATCCCCGAATCCGGCAATTTGGACGATTATTTAAAGGAGACGGAAGAAATCGATTATTCCCATCGGCTGATCAGGGAAAAGGCCGTCGAGTTGAAAGAAAACTCACGCGATGAGACCGAATATGTCAAGGCTGCTTTTGAATTTGTCCGCGACAATATCTTCCACTCATGGGATATTCAAAGTTCGCGCGTCACCCGCAAAGCTTCCGAGGTGCTTCTTTATGGAGAAGGCATTTGTTACGCAAAAGCTAACTTGCTGTGCGCTTTGTTAAGACATCAAGGCGTGCCGGCAGGTTTCTGCTATCAAAAACTCACGTTGGGAGACACCCCGGATTCCGGTTATGCCATTCATGCGCTAAACGGCGTATACTTGCATTCGCGAAATAAATGGATACGATTGGACGCGCGGGGAAACAAAGCCGGGGTTGACGCCCAATTCTCGATGGATGAGGAAAAACTGGCGTTTCCCGTCCGGGCTCATTACGATGAAATGGACTATCCAACCATTTACGTCAGTCCCAATAAACAAACAATGGCCGTCCTCAGGCAATATACAAATTGTCTGGAGCTGTGCAAATATCACTTGCCGTCCAATTTGGATACGGCCCTTTGAGAGCTGCGGCAAAATTTTTTTCTACTTATGATACGGCTCACCGTATCTATTGATATGGTAAACTAAGCATATACCCCCACTTCCTAAATGAAGGAAATGGGGGCTTCTTTAAGATTGCTCATTCAAGTGAAATTAGAGTATATGTGGTCTTTTCCTCTTCAGTAAATACATGAACCTCTGTCTTTTGTTCAACTACCGCTTTTACTTTAACTGGGACGGTAAATTGCTGGTCTCTCAAAGTTTCACCAATAATGCCACTGATATGCTCATCATTTTCTATAAGAAGATTAAATTTATTAGATTCCGTATTAACACCAACCAATATACCTTTTACTTCTATCTGTTTTATTTCGGTTTTTGTCTCCTTTATAAGGATATCAATTGCCTTTTTTATGCTT